>Ga0160423_10000213_pt1 | contig 44752 bp, 45 predicted proteins | sample CRUFie14St8metaG_FD_108191 | JGI IMG/M metagenome (GOLD analysis project Ga0160423, IMG submission 108191) | Marine microbial communities from the Costa Rica Dome - CRUD Field 142mm St8 metaG | ecosystem: Environmental > Aquatic > Marine > Oceanic > Photic zone | place: Costa Rica: the Eastern...
GGGGGTGCGTAATCGCGTGTGTGCGTACCTTTTGAAATACGCCCCCTACGGTCAGTTCCTGCAACACCTCGCGTGAAACAAACGGTGCACACTCAAAGGGGTGCTTGCCGGTGCGGTCCCGCTCGTACGCAAAGTACGGAGCACTGAGCCACGCAAGCCACGTGATAGGTTCACTGACAGCAGACATGTCCACGGGTTCCAACGACATTTTGCAAGTTGGCAAAGAGACAGTGTAAATAAAACACGATTTGACTTGCGAATTCAAAAATTAAGTATTTTCACAACATGTTGACGCTACGTAGTCTTGTGACCGGCCCCGGGGAGCATGTAGAAAACTGGGACGACGCACACGCAGAGACGGTTATGTCGACGATTGCCCAGTCCCTCAAGAGTAAGATTTGCGCCCCTGCGATTGCGAGTGTAGGTGAATATGACGGTGTGTGGATGTGCGTGCGCGAGGACGAAGCGACCATGTGCAAGGTTGTATTGGAATCCGGCAATGCTCATGAGCAAATACGCAAAACCAGCACACCTACGCCCATTATGAGCGATGAGTTGACAGCTTATGTTGAGGATATGTTCTTGTCCGTGCCTGTGGAGTGGAAGCAAGATCGAGTTATTACGCTGCGGCGCACGATTGATGACGATGTTATTGTCTGCGAGACGATGGCGTTGCCGCCCGCACTTTGCGAAGAAAGTTACGCGTATCGCGTGCGTGGCTTTGAAGCCGTCTTAGGCAGCACGCCGGACAGCGGTTCGATGGAAAAGGGCTTGCACGTGCTCGTCGCGACGATGGATCACATATTTGCATGCAAGTGGATGCCTCTTGAAGCGAATGCAACTCCAACGTGGTTCAGCCGCTTTGTGAACTCGACTGCGCCGCCTGAGGATTATCCATTATCGTACAACCCGCCCTTGGCCAAATTCGTGCAGCCCAAGCTTGCGTTTCCTGGCTGCCATGCGTGGTTTATTGCCAGTCGCTATCAAAACGAGGTGACGTTACTAGGCTTTCAAAATGCCGCAAACTGGCCCATGTACATCACCGCATCGGATGTTTTTTTTGAAGACCCGATCATCGATATGGCATCAGGTGTGGGCCTGCTGTTCGTTGCCACGACCACATCAGTGTTTCGCGTGCTCATTCGAGCCGACAGAGAAGCGACAACCCCCGCGGAGGTCCAGCCGGTCGACGTGCGCCGTTTGATTGGGCACGAGACTGTCACAAGCGTCGGCTGCGGACGGAATTCCGTCGTAGCTTTGGGATGTCTGAGCGGTAAAATATTCTGGCTGGATTATGAGTGCGAGAAAGTTGTTGCGACCTATCAACCTGCATGGTTTGAGTTGTGCGACAAGGCGCTGAAGCTAATTTTCCTGCACGTAGCACGTACCGGAAAGCGTGTGTTCGAGGACAGAGGCTCAAGCAAGAGTCGTCGCTGGCTGTACTCTCAACACACCACGCGCTTAGAGCATGACAAAAAAGAGATTCGGTGTGCGAAAACAACAAGCACGGCTGTGGAAAACAACACGCTGCTGCTGTTGGCTAAGGCCGGCGAATTGCGAGCAATTTGGCACAACACGTGTGTTTATTCGACTTGTTGTATGGCTCTGAAGGCAAACAACACGCCTGCACTTGCCCTTCTTTTGCAGTACGGCGGAGTTTCTGACTTTGATGTCAATAATCTTATTCGATACGCAGTGACTTCTCAACTGAAGTGGATGGAAAAAAGCGCAGTCGCACTGCTGCTTGAATTTAAAGCCAACGTCTGCTATATTCCAATCGACGTGAGGCCCGTGATTGTGTGCGCAATACAGCATCCTGCTTTTATGCCGTCGCTGGTTCGAATTATTTTGCAAGCTCAACAAGAGCATTCGCGTCCACTGCATTCGCCTGCGCATCCAACTCTTGCCGTGTCAAGTCTTATTCGTACAATGCAAAACTTTGAGGGCATCAATTACCGCCGCTCATGTGCGACCCTTCTCTTGGATATGCTCAACGCGGGGTTACAAGCTTCGGCTACGTCTTTGGTTGAACTGTGTGCCATCGACACTCGGCTTGTTGCGCCCGAGATGCTGCACATGTTGTTGAAAAACGGCGCAAACATCAGGGAAGAAGCTTTGCTGGGCCTTACCCGGTGGTCCGCGCTTGGCTTAGCGTGTACCGAATGGATTCAAAAAGGGACATCGTCGCTTATTTTGGAGCTTGTTCAACGTGGCGCCGACGTGAATACCGGAGGTACGGAGCAGCTTCCGCTGGCATCGGTTGTGTACGACGTTTATAATATTGGAGTCTACAATCTACCACGATTGCAAAAGTGTTGGAAGGTGGTGAGCGCTTTAATAGCAAAAGGCGCGAGCCCAACGCGGCACGTTCATCATGGCGACGAATTGCCTGCCCGCGAGGGGGCATTGGGCTGCGCGTTTAAAATATACGACCGAGCAAGCGACGCCTGCAAGCCTTATGTTCTAAATTTTATTCGATCGATGTTACGGAAAGCTTTTGACCTTTTCGGCTCCAGGAGACCACTATGTCACTTGCTCTTAAAATCAGCAAACGACCATTTGATCCCAACGATGGATGCCATTGGTCTTGTTTACTCCGAGTGGAAGTCAAAACGCCTCAACATTATTATGGCCGGGTGGAAACTTTCGACACACCTTCACCACGAGCAGGAAGTGCGCAGCGCGGTCAAAACCGCGTTAAGTGTGGCGCATCGACTGCAGCAGTCTAGCGGAACGCACAAATTGCCAAGTTTGCCCATTGAGCTGTGGCTGATTATTCTGGGCCTTATGGATACTACGCCGGCAGAGTGGATAAAAGCGTGGCCCAATTTATTTTCGGGATGACTGTTTCCACCTGGCGTATTGTGCAATTGTATCCACCAGCGCCTTGCGATGTTCTTCGTTTGGTAACCCCGTGCCCGAATCGACGCAGCAGTTGTTGTAGCGCCAAATAAGCGATTGAAAAATCTGATCAATAGCGTCGTCAAAGAGGCCGGTGAATTCGTTTGAAAATAAAATGTGGCGTCGGATAGCCGTCTTGGACCACTGTGGCGCACTAATGCACCCTGCGGGCCCCGTCCATTCGACTTGACTTCTAACCCCGTCATTGTATGCGCGATGTACCGCTTCCACTATTGCGCCCAAATCTTTTTTTTCTGTGTGCAGTGCTCGAATCAGCGCCTTTAGCTGCGACACCATTCCATCCTGACCATCGTCAGCAAACTTGCAAAAAAGGCAAAAGTCGGGGGACGCACTGCACGATGGTCCGTGGCCGGACGTCGTGAGCCCGTGCGTGGGCTCAAACGCTTCAATTCCAACAACTGTGTCCGCGGGCGGAGGTGTAGCCATTTTTAATCCGTCAAGGACTCGCCGTCGGTCGAACCTAATATACCGTGATCAAGTGGTAGCACGCTGCTGTCGTTTCCGGACAGTAAATTGTGAAGCTCGGCGTCGTGCGTGCGGTATTCGTCGGCTCCGCACGGAGCCCCTGTGCAAATGCAGCACGCGGTATCTTGCACGCACGTTTTAAATGAAAGCGACCCAAGCGCAGCCCGCAAGCAACACACGCCAAGGCCAGGCACGGTACCGGCGCACCACCACCAACTAGGCGTGCACAAAGGCACGTGAAAACGGGTGTTATAAGCGGCTCGGTGCAGGGCTGCCCCGTAAACGCACGGGTAACACACTATGGCATGGTAACACGTTCTCACGGTCGTGTCGCATACGTCGTCCACCGACTCCCACGAGTGCAGCGGCGCTTCGCTTGCCATCATATCACAAAGTAGCCCAGGTGACGTTCGGCACGTTCTTCTTGACAAACTCAAGAGCGTCGACCAAAGACCCCCTCGGCAACGAAGCCACTTCAACAATGACGCTGTCGTGGACCTTAACGTGCAAAGTTTGCGGCTCGCCTTGCGCCAAGGCGGCTTCGGAAATTTCAAGCGACTTGATTGTCAAGAGCGACGGTACACATGCCCGAAGTTGCATCAATGAAGTCCGCATAATAACCTCCAGCGCGACGGCTTTGATCTGAACGGCGTGCTTGTAGATTTCCAACACAAACAGATGAAAAATTGACCCCACGCCCACAATCATGCTCACAGACAGCAGGTGTTCAATCGGCACGATGCATTTCCTGTTGGCCATCTGAAACAGCGACGCCATTTTTATCGCCGCATTAATCAACGTTTCCCCGGACGTCGCGCCGGCGTGGACGCCAGTGATTCCCTGCAAGGCGGAAATTGCATCCTCGTGGTGCGCAGCACTCGTGGTGTCGAGGGTTAAGGGGTGTTCTTCGTCAAACAGTTTCCACGTAGAAAGATCCGACAGCGCCTTTGTGGGGGCCGACCCAAATTTTCCGCTGGATCCGAGCGCAACCATCGCCCACGGCAATTTCATGGCATCGCTTGCCGGCACCGTCACTTCCTCCTTGGTCGTTAAACGCCGTCGTTTTGGCGTCGGCGCATGCCGAAATAATTTGACGTAAGGTGACCATTCGAGGCAGTGAGCAAACGTTGCGGCCGCGCCGCCGCTGTCAAAAATTTCGCGCTGCGCCGCCGAAAGCTCTTCGCGGTATCGTTTTGGCGGCCGGCCTTCGACTTTTGGCAACAAGAGAGACTGCCACTTGCGCGCCGACATGCTGCGTTCGGTGCGGGTGACGAGCGGAATTTGATGCCACCCGCGGCTGACGTGTTTTTGTTGTTGAGTCACCCCGAGCAGCGCACCGTTGCAGCACTTGATTCCGTTGACCGAAACTTGCTTATCTTCTTCGTTCTGCACATGCACTGTGCAATTGAAGTGGGCGGATATGGCAGTGGCGGCAGCGGCAGCCACGTAGCACTCCAAGTCCACTGCATCGTCTGGACTGAGGAGGCTTTGCAGGCTTAAGCTGTTTTTGTCCAGGTCGCACACGATCTTGAAAGTGCCCCCCATCTTCACAAGAGCCTCGCTTACCTCGGAAAAGACGTTGCGGGACGCCCCAACGGGCGGATACGCCGGAATCTTGCAGACATCGAGTTGCAGACAGTCGGAGCTTTCAAAACACAGCGCTTGCAGCTTTGCGCCGTTGGTCACCACGCTTTGATCGAGCGGGGACGAATTTGACGCAAAGAGTACGTATATGTCTATGCCGTACTTGGTCATGAATACTGCGGTGCGTTTGTTGGCCTTGGAAAGAACGGAGGCCATGCACTTGATGCGGCGCGTTATCTTCGACGCGCGATCTTGTAGCAAATCGCCACCACTGTCATCGTTTGCAAGAATTGTGCAGTCGATCCACGCGGGGCCAAGAGGTGCCAAAAGTTCTGCCCAAGCGGCAAAGCTCTCGGGTGCCTGTTGCATGACGGCGATGGTATCGTCGTCCATCAGCTGCGCGGGTATCTCTGAAGCTTCCATTGTTGTTGTGTAATTACGCAGAGTGTGGGAATTGCACGCTAAATTGGATTGCAACAAGGGCGTACTTGTTGCAAATCAATTTGGGCGATATTTTCAAAAGTAAACAATGCAGCACGACGCGTACTTTGCGGCGCTCGGCCTGCAGACCAAGCATCTTGTTGAACACATCACCGACGTGCACGGGTCGTTGATTGTTCTTCGCAAGCCCTTGCCGGCGCTTGCGTTTACGTCATCGCCGGTGGAGTGGGAAGCATGGTTGATGCAGGATGTGTCGTGCCCTTTCGAAATGCTGCACACGGTGACAGGCGATTGGCAAAGTCCCACGCGTGCACACTGCTACGGGTGGATTATCAATGCGTCGACCGAAATTCGGCGGTGCCCAGAGGTGGACGCGCCCTTTGTTTGTGCGGAGATGACCGACAGGGAGGCTACCAAGTGGTTGAAGCAATTGCCACATGCGCATGAATTGCTACGCAGCCTGCAAAACAACAACCACGTCGCCAAAATGACCACCGTGCACTACCACCCGACTGCAAAGGTATGCCGGCTTCGGGCCGCCGTACCAATTCCCAAGGGCACCTACATTCCCGAAGATTTGGCTCCAATGTATGCGTACGATGCGCGAGGCATTCGCAGCGCAAACGTGAGCGCTGGTCGGGTTGCCTTAGAGGATATCAAGCGAGGGCAACCGCTAGTCGTGGCTTGTGACGAAGATGAAGTGCAACCGGCAGCCAAGCGAGCACGAACAGAGACTTCAATGTTGACGTTGTGCGTCGTAGGCGCCCAACGCCGGCTGTGTGTTGCTGAGGCGTGCCCGGGCAGCACAATTGAATTACCGTTGGATATAGCGGAAAAGACCGACGTTCAAACCCTGTATCCTTATTCCACGTGCACACGGGACAAAGAGCCCGGGTTGCTGGCAATGCGAAAGGTTCATCCAGGCTGGCAAGTGGACCTGCTTCTCGAGGACGGATCCATTACTACGATGGCGCTCAGCATAGCACAGCGTAGGCACGCGCGCTTGCTGAATACTCGAGGATATGATGGCAAAGTGCAGCCGCTGCACCCGGTCGGAAGAACGCCACCCTTGGCTGTTTTTGTGGATGCGGCGCCAACCGACGTGAATGTCGCAAACATTGTGCTGGCGGACATTAGGAAAGAGAATGAAGTTTTCGTGTTTTCCGTGCCGTTGGACAAGGTCGGTGTCGTGTACAGCAAGAACCCCAAAGCAGCAAAGCTTGACGAGATGCGGAAGACGTGCGTGCCTCAGCGGATTAATTTGCGACATTCGGTGTACGCGGAGAGCATGTCAAACATTCACGTGATGCACAACTCCGACGCGATGGACCTTTTGCTAAACAAGCGATCGGCGCCGCACATTGTCAAGTCGCACCTTTTTATCCCAAGCACTAGGTCAGTCCCGCCACTCCCTTTGCGCTTGGGACCCAATTGCTACATTGACACGGGTCTTTGTGCAGAATTGCTTGCCGTTGCAGACGAGTTTTTAAGAGCCGTGACTGAACCATGGGGCGCCTTTGACGGACTGGCCTTATCAAACGTTCGCTGCGACGTCGAGACGTCAACGGGACTTAGCGATTTTCCATCAAATCGCGGTCGGCAGCTGTGGCTCAAAGCCCGAAATTCACCATCAGCGCCTTCCTATGCAATGCTTGGCTACGTTTTTGATGAAGACGTCGCCCGAAAATGCGCCGCGGTAGCAGTAGGCCACGTCGACGGACATTTTATTGAGAAGCGTGCTGGTGCGCACGGGCCACTTTGGCCTGCGTGCATTCTGAAAATTAGCACACGTCTACAAACGCTTGCGCATGGGTGAGCGATTTGGCTGCGTAATTGTACAATACGTAATCGGTTGAAGCAACAATCTTTGTAGATGTACCTTGCCACCTTTGAATTTCTTGTGGATACGCCAAGGCGACTTTTACATTCATTTGACGGAAAAGAGACATCATGTTTGAATCGTCGCTTTTAGCTCGTATTCCGCCTTGAAGCGCACGCTCCAAAAAATTAACAACTACATGCCGCCTCATCAAAACAGCGACGGCCCCAAAATTGGTCTGATCCGGAACATTTTCAAATTTGCACGTGCCGATCGAAGTGCCATCTTTGTTGATTAACCACGACAAATCCTTTTCAATTTTAGGCGATACCCCGGAAAAAATGTTTGAAAATGATGCATACGGATACGCTACATCCACCGTATCGTCTGATAACATCTCGTCTACAATATTTTGTGCGCTCTTTTTCAGCGTGGCTTTTTCTTGCGTGTAGAAAAACACCGCTTCGCGAGAAGGATTTTTCAAAAAATCTACCATAAACGAAAGCAAGCCTATTGTGGTCGCCCACGTTTTGTGTGGATTGTCAGGGTCCTCTGTAGCCGCCAATACATCTATGCCACACAGCGAAAGTGTAGAGACAAATTGTGGGTAAAAGGCATCGGTAAAATTATAGTCTGCTGCACATACACTGCTTGCGTCCCATCCTGATCTTAGCGAGAGCTTATATTGGCGAAACGTATGCTTTGACGGAGGCAATTTCGCGCTTGATTTTTCGCCTTTTATTGCGTCTAACGCCCTTTGCTTCCACAATAAAGCGCCCGTGGTGGCAGAAGCAGCTGATTTTAACGTTTGTATTAAAGATAAATTAGAAGGTGGCTTAGGGCGATCGAAGCTAACCAAGTCTCGAAATGAAGATGTGGCGTTCATTTTAATACCACGAAATCGTGTGCTTATATATACTCAGCACTCCAAATTCTGCTTTACTCATTTTCAATGTCGAAGCCTACCGCTCAAGTTGTGGCCGCGCTCGCTCGGTGCAGCCGGCCCGAAGTTTTCTTGCAGATGGGTACGCAGCCAAAGCTTCTTCAACAAAAGTCGCAGCTGCGCCTGAGGAACGGCAGGTATACGTTTTGTGTGGACTGTTGGGTCGTGGATCCTGACGATGATAGCTTGCTCAATGAAGTGAAGGCCCTTCTGTCACCGCTTGACGTGGACGTGCACGTGGCCAACACACCATTTGTTAATATCCTGGGCAATTGCAACGCGCAAACGCACGTCGACGTCGAGGACGACACGTACATTCAAGAATGCACCAAAGGCGACGATGCGCTGCACGACCGTCAAATTGAGGCGGTGCAAGCGCTGTGCAACCCACACCGTCCGCGGGTTGTAGTAATTTCTGAGCCATACGGCTTTGGAAAGACGCGCTTGTCGGCGGTAGCCGCGTGCTGTCGCTTTCCGGGTCAGTTGATTGTCATGATTGTGGACACGCCGCTTCTGTCTTTTACCGCAACGGAGGCGCGGCACACCAAAGCGACGGTGGTGGAATTCACCGGCAGTGCTAAATCCAACGAAGCCGCAAGCGCCGGTAACGGCACCGTGTTGGTTGTTGTCAAGCGCAACGCGGTTGACCGTCTTGCAGCCGTCTTGCAGCGCCGTGCGGCGGTTATCATTGTAGACGAAGCGTACCGCAAGAAGGATACCGAGCCAAACTACATCTGCAACGCGCAAAAGATTGCGGACGAGCACACGCACTGGTGGGTGACCGATGCATTTGTCACCGCCCGTTCTGCGGGAAAAATCAACGACGCGGCGCGGCGCAATTGGCTGTGGCAACAAATCAATCGCTTTCGCTCCATTGCTGGACTGTGGCAACTGCCGCAATACTGCCCTCGGAAGCTAGTTCAAGATCACGTGATCCAGCATGCGGATGAGATCATGTCTGAGCTGGCAGGCAGAAGAGATGGCTGGGATCTTTTCAAGGGCCAAGCACCAAATGGCTATCGCCTCAATGTCGACTTTACCGCCGCAAGGGCGGGCCGTCTTATCAAAGTCATGAACGGGTTTTTTAAATCAAAGCCCGGATTGCCGCGCAAAGCGGTCATCATGGGCTCGTTCTCCAACAAGATCTACGTTGAGGGCGCCGAAAGGCAAAGCATTATCAAGGCATTTTGTGCACACCCAAACGTGACCGTCTTTGAACAAAAATGCGTTTTAACGCGGGTGGAAAAATTCAACGACGCAATTCCAAAGCCGGGCCACATGGGGATTTTGTTTGTATCGGGAAAAACAATGAAGCAGGTGACGTTGAAGGCAAATCTGATGGTGTGCCTAGGAGACGCAGAATTACTGACGGACTCGTTCCACAGTTTCCGCGACGGCGTCACGCGCCGCCGCGAACGTTTGGCAGTGCTGGAATCAACCGAGGGACGAATTCGTCGCTGCGAACCTGGCGCAGATAAGAAGTACTACCGCTACTTTTATCAAGTCAAGGACACATCGTCACCAAAATCAAAACGGCGCAAAATTGAATAAGCGCAAGCACAGTTACTGTAAAATATTGTCCGTCAAACTTGCCTTTAAGTCTGACTGCAAATCACACCCAGTACTTATTGAAAAGAATGCCAGGCCAAGCATCCAAAGAACATTCAAGGTTAGTAAACCTAATGTCAACCCGAACTGAAGAGCGTAAGTGGTTTGGGTGACTCCGACCGTATCGTCAGTTTGTTTTAAATTTACGGCGTAATCTACAATAAATGCCATGGTAACAATGTTAGATATACCCACGGCAACAAGCACTTCTAAGAACATCATGCTGGATCTAGGCGTCATGCTTGTTTCAGAAACGTAATGATAAAAGGTAATTCCAATTACCATGACTGTGCCAGCAATAAAAGTCGCCAAAGCGGCCCAGACCGCGTCAGATGCTCGTTGACATTTTTTATAATCCACCGTCATGGACGGGTGGTCTTTCCAATCGTCTTCACAATTCACAGCGCCAAATTCGTTGCCTCCGTATACCTTAAAAATGCTTATGTGAGATTGGACTTCAGAGTTATTAACTTCTGCGTCCAGACGAACCATGCCCTGCTTTGAGTCTACTTTAAAAATAATAAAAAGTGCAAGCGGGAGTAGAAGACCCGCCGCCAGCACGGTCGCTATTTTTCGTTTGTTCGCCATGCTTTGGTTTGTAATCTTCTGCGATTGCTTCTTATATAGTAAATTCCTTGCCGTTTACAATCACGAATTTAGTTGCAACAACCGCTGCAAGACAAATACAACAATGCACGAAATTGCTTTTGCCGCGTGGCTTGCCATGCTGTGCGCGTGGATCCTTGGTAATCCAACGGCGATCAAGTACACGATGACCGCGTTCATGCTGTCGACGGCGGTGGTTACCACCACCGTGCTGGTGCCTGACGAACACGTGTGCGTCAAGGTTGCCTTTCAGAAATGGGCATACGGAACGGAACTTGACCCGGGACTCCACTTTGTATGGCCAAGCACGACGGCCGTATGCTTTTGGCACACGGCCGCTACCTCCGTTGTACGCGGTCCTGGCAACCCACAAAAATTTAATGCGCTGCGATGCCGAGCGGGAGCGTCAAAGCTCGGCAGCCCCGTCATCCTGTTTCCCAACGCGATTGTCCGTTACCGCGTGGCACAGCGTCAACTGATACGCCGCCTCTTTGCCATGTACAAGACGGAGCAACTGCTCGAGTATCACATCAAGACGTTGGTTGATGCGGCCGTGCAGTCAATGTGCATGCTTTTTGCCGAACGCGATTTGCTACAACAGGACATGACTCCCACTGTTCGCAAAATATTACAAGACTTGGCGGCGGACGAGCTGCCGGGAGTAATTATTGAATCCTTTCGCTGGATGGACGGAACTCCACGCCCTGAATCCGAGGCGGCAATTCTTTATTGGAACACGATCGGAATAAAAAACACAACCGAGTTTGCTCAAATTGCAAGCAAAGAAGCAGTTGACAAAGGCATTGCTCAGGCTCCTCGCTGGTCACACCCGTTTGTCAACGCGAAACGGCCAAATCAAGAAACGGTACACTGATTGTGCAATGAGCATATTGCACCAAGCCAAGCGTCTGCAAGTCCTTGCCACCAATTGATATTATTTCAGTTGGAAATTTTGTTTTCGATTTTGTACATTGTAAAAGGCTGTGCATGTGCTGTCTAGCTTCCTGAATTATTAAGGGAACGGGTTTAGATTCGCCAAATCTTACGACGATTTTTTTTTGGTCCGTAGTCGGTAGGTCGGCGAGCATTACTTCCAAGAGTCCGTGTGGAAGCATGGTGTCTGAAGGCGGGGTTTCAATCCAATTTTTTGTATACCTTAATGCAGGATCTTTATTATTTAAAAGGGTCTTGAGAAAATGGAGCGTGCAATGTAACGCTGTAAGCACGCACCTCCCTTCTGATCCTTCGCGCATAATTGGTACAGGATATTCGAATCTGCGGTTAAAAGCCAGAGTCCAGGCAGGCAGCGCATAGTCACTTGAAAATCCGCAATGAAAGCACGCCGCATCTCCCTCAGCTGAACGCGTCACCATAATGGCTGCAACGTGTTCCTCAAAATACATAAATTGAACAAATGCGGGATTACCATCTAAGCGATACTTAATTTGTTGGCGCCGCTCGTTAAAATCTAAGGCTGCTTTTTGGTCGTCAACGTCATCGTCGTCGTCGTCGTATCCATGCATCCCATCTGGATATGCAAATCCGGAAAGCTCTCCTTTAAGGTCGGGGTGTGACTTAAGCAGTGTACTTAGTATATGATCAATGTTTCGCTCAACTTCGGGGTCATAAATTGTAAGTATTTTATTGTTCCCAATCACGGCAAATTTATATGACTTTTCGGGCGAATCTTGGACTTGTAAAGCCTTTTGCAAATGTGTTGTAAAGTTTGCCATCACATTATCATCGTCAAAACGTAATCCTTGTAGAGTTTCAAAGAGTGATTGAAATTTTCCTGGCGAGTAGCTTTCAAATGCAAATACAGCGGGCCTTTGTTGATTTTTTATTGGTGTAGTTTCCCAGAACGTGGCAACATGGCCAAAGGTATCAGATAACTGCGCAACTACCCACGAAGATGGTTCAAAAAGTTCTTCGCGATTTGTGTATTTAATGTCGTAAATCGTCCTCAGACCGGTCAAATTTTCCACGTACATTAAGGGACACCGTTTCAACTCACCTCCTTCGCAAGTAAGCATGTCAATGCATAAGCTCAGATATTCTTCAAGAGACATTCCTTTCCTTAATTTGCCAACTAATTCAGCAGTCCCTTTCGTTGTGACAACGTCATATGTTAGATATTCCGAAATTTCAGACGGCACATCTTTCGAAGAGACTTCACCGTCTGTCCTCGTTCTTTTCGCAGGTGGCTCAGACATGATGCGCAATTGACTACAGGTCTACCCCAAATATGTACCGAAAGATAGCTTGCAACCTTTAATCGGAACAAAGCTTGATGCACGCTGAGAGCGATTGCTCGGTGGTTCTAAGAGCCCCCTGCACGCTCGCCACTCGATTGCTGTGCAAAAGCAAAGCCCCAAGCAGCTGCTCCCGCTGTTTCTGGAGTTCGTTGATGCGCATGTCCTTCTCCAAAAGCAACAGGCTAAGCTCGTCTGCTTTGTTGCTTTCAATTAGAGACTTGACCATGCCTTGGTAGTCCTCCATGTTGTTGTTTCAAGCACTATTTTCACGGGTTTGGTTGCAGTCACTATCACGCGATAAAATGATTTCGTCATCGTTGTCTTGCTCTATTCCCCAAGTAGTTGCATCGCTCATAACAATCAGTGGCTTCATATGTGACTCGGGCAACGAAGTTGGCGACAGACGCCCCTTACGATACAAAGCATATGCAACCCCCGCCAAGCACAACACGATGAAGAAAAAAAAACCAGCGGAAAGCGACGATGGTTCTTCAATGACTGGGACGGTGGTTGATACGGGGAGCGTTGGCAATGCGGTGGGCTCTTCTGTGTCAACTTCCAACAATAAAATTCCGCTCATTGCGCCGCTCACAAAGCAAGAACAAATACTATATATGATTCGCCGGGCTATGCACACATCATGTGGCGTCTCGTCGTCCTAGCAATTGTCTTTACGTCCATAGCTGACGCAGGCGCAGATGTAATTCAAACGCCTCAGCCCACAGTGGCACCGACTGCCACGTGCGTATCATCAACTTGTCAAAGCGAAAGCTGTTCAAGTTCAACGACATGCCAAGCTACCAGTGGACTGTGTGGTCCATGCGCGTATGACAGTTCTACAACTACTTGCTCCTGTCCTACCAGTGCCCCTTCAGTGGCTCCAACGACGTCACCAACTACAGCGTCTCCTACAACGTCGCCAACTACCGATTCGCCAACAGCATCTCCTACAACATCTCCGACAACGGCGTCTCCTACGACTTCGCCAACTACTGCTTCGCCAACCGCATCACCTACAACATCTCCGACAACAGCGTCTCCTACAACTTCGCCAACTACTGCTTCGCCAACCGCATCACCTACAACATCTCCGACAACAGCGTCTCCTACGACTTCGCCGACTACTGATTCGCCAACCGCATCACCTACAACATCTCCGACAACAACGTCCCCTACAACTTCGCCAACTACTGCTTCGCCAACCGCATCACCTACCACATCTCCGACAACAGCGTCTCCTACGACTTCGCCGACTACTGATTTGCCAACCGCATCACCTACAACATCTCCGACAACAGCGTCTCCTACGACTTCGCCGACTACTGCTTCGCCAACCGCATCACCTACAACATCTCCGACAACAGCGTCCCCAACAAGTTCGCCAACTACTGCTTCGCCAACCGCATCACCTACAACATCTCCGACAACAGCGTCTCCTACAACCTCACCAACTACTGCTTCGCCAACCGCATCACCTACAACCTCACCGACGACAGCGTCTCCTACCACTTCGCCGACTACTAATTCGCCAACCGCATCACCTACAACCTCACCGACGACAGCGTCTCCTACCACTTCGCCGACTACTAATTCGCCAACCGAAACAACCGAAACAGCGACATCTTATTCTCAAACCACAACTACCACCGTAACGACCGTCACCGGAGTGGGCGCATCGTCAACGACTACTAGCGCAACAGCTTCATCGACAAGTGCAACCGTAACAACCGAAACAGCGACATCTTATTCTCAAACCACAACTACCACCGTGACGACCGTCACCGGAGTGGGCACATCGTCAACAACTACTAGCGCAACAGCGTCATCGACAAGTGCAACCGTAACATCTACTAGTGAAACCGGAACCGAAACAACCGAAACAGCGACATCTTATTCTCAAACCACAACTACCACCGTGACGACCGTCACCGGAGTGGGCGCATCGTCAACGACTACTAGCGCAACCGTAACATCTACTAGTGAAACCGGAACCGATACAACCGAAACAACAACTTCTTATTCTCAAACCACAACTACCACCGTGACGACCGTCACCGCAGTGGGCACATCGTCAACGACTACTAGCGCAACAACTTCATCGACAAGTGCGACCGAAACATCTACTAGTGAAACGGGAACCGAAACAACCGAAACAACGACTTCTTATTCTGAAACCATAACTACCACCGTAACGACCGTCACCGGAGTGAACACATCGTCAACGACTACCAGCGCAAGCGTTTCATTGACAAGTGCGACCGAAACAACCGAAACAAGCTCGTCTACTACAACGACCAGCAAAACAACATCATCATCTACAAGTTCAACAACATCATCATCATCTACAAGTTTAACAGAAGACGAACCCGAACCCGAGACCGAAACTATTACATACACGGCTACTACTACAACAACTTCAATCAATCTGATCGGGGCAATTTTGTACACATGGAATTTAAATAATGCAACTTTAGCAGATTTGAAGGACGTGGAACAACAATTAATTTGCTCAACATCGATTATACATTTGGTCAACTATACTGCCGTCACGCAGGCCGACATTGCAGACTGTTTCTGTCGCGACACTCCTTCAAGTCGTAGAAGCCGGCGCAACACCGGAACTTTGGTCGATGCGGCGATCACGATACGCAATGCTACTAATGTCAATATCACAAGCGTGGCTGCCAATGCAAATTCTGCACCAGTAGCGACGTTAGGTACCATCTCCCAGACCGCCGTAGCGGCTTCGCTGGTCATACCGACGACGACAACAACAGTTATTACTACTCTGACTCCTACAACAACTGCAACTCCAATTGCAGAGCCAGGCCCAAGCAAAAAAAGCGCAGACATTAAATTTACCGATCCAGAAGTGTATTGGCCCGTGGCTGTTGTTGGCGTTTTAGTTTTAGGTGTAAGTGTGAAGACATTGATAAAAAGGAGTCGTAACCCTAAGCCTTACCCTGGGGCCGGCATCATGGATGATTTCTTGCTTTGAATTGCTGCTCAATTATATATGAATAAAAAGCGGAGAGATTAAGCAAGCATGACCGATTGCAATGACTCGTGCCGCTTTGGGCAAAACTCCCTTGCATCAATGATTGCAAACTTGGCGGCCCGCGGTGCTGCTAAAGCGTGTGGTACTTATGCAGCCGCAGTCATTAACAGCGCAAGTCCAGATTGCACAACAGATCTTCTTAACGACGCAAATCTAAATCTAAATCAGTGTACTTTTTCACTAAACCACCCGCAATGTCACTATCACGGCTGGCCGGGGACGACGATCGCCTTTGCGGGTGCCTTAAGTTCTTTGGCGGTGATTCTACCGGCAACGATGGTATTCTACACAACAGCGAAGACGATATATTGAAAACAACACACATCAATGGACAGCCCGTCAATTGCATTGGTACGGGCACGTACGGCGTCGTTTTATCGCCACCAAATAGCAACGTTGCATGGAAAGTTATGAAAATCAATCAATCCCCCCTGCGCCAATCCTACAAAATGAGCGCGGATGCTGTACGCGTGCTGGACCGCGAGTTTTTTGGGACGGAAGGGTGCAAAGCTGCCGCGATTGCACTGGCAAAGTCCGTAAGCAACTTAACCAACGGACCGGTTTGCACCCTGTCATTCGACGATGGCAGATGGTCGTGGGACAGAGTTCCTTCGCGCCTCGCCCTGGCCATTGTGCGGCTAAGCGAAGGCACGTACCGCGCTACGCCGCTGGAAGCAGATTTGGCGCTGCATCGCCTGGAACGCGTTTGTGAAACGTTGACGGCGTGCGAATGGCCAAGCGGCGTGTTGCCCGTTATGGTCAAATGGGTTGTTCGTACGTACGAATCCGCCCGCTTGGCGGAGCGCGTCATGGAGATGCCAGTGGGGCAAATGTCCTTTTTTGATTTTTTGCAGAAAACCCCCCGGCATCGAAAGCAGGTGACAATGGAGAACTTTGCAGCGGTTGGCTGCGACGTGATTCAACACTTTCGACGTCTTGACATTCGACACGTTGACATGAAACAACGGAATTGGGTGGTTTTCGCAGATGATTCGCATGCGCTCAAGTTGATTGATTTGGATGCGGCCCGGCAGGGAGATGGGCCGTTGACATCGTGCGCAACCTACTCGCCCGTAGATCCAGAGGAATTTATTGTGGAAAACGACAACAACCAAACGGCTGAAGTGCAAGATTTTATGATGGCTTGGTGTTTTGCATGCGCGGCGTGCCTCCCAGTACACCAATCCCCAGACTTTGCCAACGACTTTGGATCGCTTGTGGCATTGCATGGCGATCTCATGAACGCCCTTACGTTTAATCGCGATGTGGTTGAACCATTGGTCGCTGGGGTGGAAGAGTTTGCGCTTGCGTACTGGAACGAATGATCCTATTTGTGCATACACGCGATTTTTACAATAAAGAGCAACCATGTCTGCGTACTTGACCCCGAGACGCGATTGGAAGACTCGCAACGTCTTGTCGTCGCTCTTTTATTACATGAATAGCAGTGACAAAGCAACCGTCCTTTTACGGGAAGTTGACGGAAATATAGTCGTCCGCGCAGCAAAAGAATTAAAACGCGGCGAACAATTGACTTTTACGTACATGAATTCTCAGGACGAAGATGTTGTTTCCGCAGAACGCAAAGAACTATCAACACAAGAACTACCGTGGATACATGGCACTTATCTAACCTCTGAAAGCGGAGATGAGTTTAATGTCAATAGTAGCGAAGAAGTTACGCACTTTCCTTTGGAAGTCTACGTAAAGTTGCGCTTAGCCTACGACAAAAGGACTGGGTGGGGGCTATACGTTAATCAAGATGTTAAACGAAGTACGGTTTTGTTTGTTGAAACACTGCCCGAATCAATTCGACCAAAACCGGTCAGTTACACGCACCCAACTTTGGGAGATACCATCCTTCGCAGATCCGGGAAACCCCCCTTTGATCTTGTTTTAACGGAGTACGAGGAAGATGAAACAAAAATGCCTTTGATGCACATTCTTTATAATAGAGAAAGAAACAAAAGTAGGATAAAAAGCACAATTCTTGAAAAAATTTTTGAAAATCAAAGCGATCCAATTTTAAAGGAGTGCGCCGAAGCAATATATCAATTGGTGACGTATTGTATTCCTGTCCAGGAAATGACGACCGACCAAATTCATATCATTTATTTACGTACTTTAGAGTTGTTTTGTGAAAAAGAACTGAAATATTATGGTCGTGCAATTTTTATGCACATGATAATTGCTACCATACACGGAATAAGTTTATCTCGGACAATTAATTTTAATGCGTCATTTAATCCAGAAGATTTTAAAACGTGTGCATTTATGATTACCAAACCTTTTTATGGAACTGATCGCAATTTTGCAGTGCGCGCGCAGGCTAAAAATGCTTTTTTTCCACAGTCAAATTCATTTTTTTCAATATCATCAATGTCAACATACTATACCGAAGGCAATGAGACATTTGAACCATTGTCTCTTTATGAACTTGCCGGGAAACAAAGGGTGACCTTTAACGGCCTGGTAGCCCTAGCAGAGCAACCAGAGGCTGAGCAAGCAAATTTAAAACTTAATGGCGCATCCAGATCAGCTACGGTGCAAAAGCAAATACAAGCAGGAGAAACACTAACGGCGGCTTATTCAAAAGGCACTCAGGCAAAAAACTGGGACACAGCTCTCATGCCCGGTTTTGTAGCTGGAATGCTGCAAGACCTTAAGAAAGGTAAGACAATTGATTTTGTTCATCACCTTTTAAAAGGCGTAAACGACGATGAGATTTTTGAAAAAAGAATTTGTGCCTTTCGGCAATTAGCAACGTACGGGTACTTTATTGAGGAAAAGACTAAAGCGGAACAATTTTTAAAAGGAGAGATTGACCTTAAGCCACACGACGTTTTTAAAAGTTCCATGACAGCGTATCAAATAAATTTTAAGAAAAAATTCAGTCAAGATAACCCTGAACTTGCGCTTAACTATGATCCGCTGGTAGAAATTATTGAACGCGTGGGCCACAGAATTCGCAAAATTACCAGAACCATGCCAGTTGAAGAAGCGCGAGCGCACGTGTACAATGGGTCAACCGTTACAATGTACGCGGGCAAAAGTCCCGTGTTTTTTGAAATTGATGTACATGCTTTTGACGCTGCTGCTGCTGCTGCTGCTGCTGCTGCTGCTGCTGCTCTTGCTGCTGCTGCTGAAATGGAGCCTGCTGATAATTCATTGTCGGAAGAAGAAGAAATCGGACAACGTCAATACGGTTCCAGACGGAATCAAGTTTTATCGGACGATGACGAGAGTAGCGATTCTGATGCTGGTGCCGCTTCTTCGTCACCACCACCTCCACCACCTCCACTGGGATTTGATGCTTATAATTGGGCTGGCACAGCAGAATTTCCTCTTGTAATTAAAGGCACTAGTGATGAAGAAGGCTCAGATTCTAATGTATCTGGAAGCTCTAGTTATGAAGAAGAAGATTCTGAAGAATCTGATTATTCTAATTTTTCTGACTCGGTTTTCGGTTCTGAGTTTCAATTAGAATCAGCGCCTCTTCAAAATGTACGCCAAAGCACCCGACTCCAAGGTCAACCATTATTGACCGAGGTTTACAAAATGAAGGGCAAATCAATACCCAAAAAGGTGGAAGTAAGAGAAAGGGTTATTTATAACCCCGACGGTGAAACTGAGACAATTAAGGGTCTCTACGCGACTGATTCAATTAATCCAGGAGAAGTAATAACGCAGTATTACGGAAAAGTTATTGCAAAAATGACTGCGGATACCCATATACCAAGGGATGAAAAAAGGTGGATTATACATTTGAAAGACATAACGATTGATGGAAATTATAACAAAACGGAAAATGGATTCGACCTTCACACATTGGAAGAAGTCAATGGGTTGGGATCATTAATTAATAGCTCTCACTTTGGCGGTAAAAAGGGTGACCCCAATGCCCAATTTATATACAAACCTGGCGCAGGTCAAACATTAGGCTTTATACTTGTCAAAGCAATTAAACGAATTGAAGAAGGCACTGAAATATTAATAAATTACAAGAACAATTTTGAGCCCGATGAAATAGAAACTGTCGACGCCAGTACTGCTGCCGCCGCTGCCGCTGCTGCTGGCGCAGCCGCTGCCGCTGCCGCAGTGCCGCCACCACCTCCACCAGGATATCCAAAATATGATTGGGAAGATGGCGACCCTTCCGAATTAGGTCAACCACGCAACCCTGACGGGCAACCTGCAGCCAAAAAACAAAAAAAAGCACAAAGAAAATCTTCATTTGTTGACCTGTGCGTCATTGAAAGGCGGCGGCCCAAAGTTGTGCGCATTTTGGGTTAAATGCTGGGCCGGGGCTGGCCCATAAGCGGCCGTTGTGTGTTGTGAGCAGGCCTTCGCGGCAAAGGGTAGCAATGTCGGCTGGGGCGTTGGGATAGAATTGAGCCGCCGTCAGCAGAGGGGTGCCGGGTGCAGAGTGCATTTTTCGCAGCAGCGCCTCTTTCGTGTAAACGGCCCGCTTTGAAACCATTCCTTGATGAATAGAAATAGCAAGCCGCCGTTCGGCCATGCGCGCCAGCATGCGCTCGCGTTGGCTTAATTGATTGAGCGGTACTTTGGGGGATTGCTCCAATCGCTTCTTAAGCGACTTTTCAGAACGCAAGGTGATGAAATTGCGGCGGCAGCTAGCCACCCATCGCAGCTCGGTCCATGAGAATGGCTTGCCGCAGTTCTCAACGATGGCGTCAACGTTTGCTTTTGTTAGAGGGCCACGGTCAATGAGCTGCCGCACAACCACCGACGTGCCCTCGAGCATGACGGCGCTCCTTGAAGCGCGCCTGATAGAAGGCCTGTATCGTATGGACCGCAGCGATGAATTGGCCGTGCGCGTGTGGTTGCACCAGTTGCCGTTGGTAATGAGCACCAGCACGGCGTTGAATCCATTTATCATTTGGCTGGGGCAGGAGACCGACACGGTGCGCGAGCTTGCCGCCGGCCGGCCCGAATTTATGCTGGCCCTCAGTTTCTGCGCCGACGTCGACCGCTTGTGCAGCGCTCACCGCATAGCCATCGACGCCGCCAATGCGTCGGCGGCTAATACATCGTTTTAAAAATGTGCCGAGCTTGCCTTGGAAGCCGTGTTCCGCGGCGTAAATTTGCTGCCACCTTTTGCAGCACCACGTCGTCGGTGATGATGCTGCCGTCTGCGGCCGTAATCTTGCACTTACTAAGCTGTATCAAATCCGCCAAGATATTTCGACTTTGCTGCGAAGCCCAGGACGTGATTGCGTCGCCAACGTGCACCGTGGCTTCCAGCCCATCGGCTAGGTCCGCCCCCGCCTTTGTGTGCACCAGCACCGGGACTACGCTGACTCGTTGCGTGACGGCAAACGAGAGCGCAAACGCCTGCGTAGCGCACTGCCGCAGCTGTTCGCGCTGATCGCGATCCTGGCGGGCCTTGCTGCTGTACTGCGTCTTAATTTCGACGGCCAAGATGCGTTTGTTGTTCTTGTCGTACAGCAGCATATCTGGAACCGCGCCCACCGGCACCCACATTCCCTGCCGTTGTACACGAACAAAAGGGACCGGCAAAGTGACGGGGGAGAGCCCGCCCCACACCCGGACGGTTTGGGCGCGCGGCCCAAGCACCTTGAGCAAGCAACGGACGACTACGTCGCAGTGGTGACGCGCCACCGGGATCCTAGACGTCTGTATCCACATTTCTTTGAGCGATTTCAATTGGTACGGAAAGCGCGCGCGTAGCCTGCCCTTTTCGGTGCTTCCCAGCGTCTTGTTCCCCTGCCTCAATTCGTAAAAGGCCCACGGCACCAGCGTGTGCGCAAAGACACCCAAAGTGGACGCAATGTTAAACGTTTGAATGTTGAGGTCGTTGACCGCCCTCGCGACGTGATGCAGGTTTGCCACCGCGACGCTTTGCGGTTGCCCCATGTCGGTAAACGATTTCCATGACTTTCCGTGCAGAGTGCGGATGCTCTTGTTTATTGGTACGGGAAACACAGCGACCGGCATGGTCGTGGAATTGTAATCGTCCAAGGACGCGACCATCTGCGGAATTTGCAGCGCCAATGCGTTGAAGCCAAAAAAGGTTTCTTCCTTTTCCGGCCACCCTTTGGCGTTGAAAAGGCCCTCTTGGCGAAGCTCGTACCGGCGCATTGCCGGCAGCTTGGATTGCGGCGCCAACTTCATGTTGCGCGCGGGGCAAGAGCGGGTGAGCATCAGCGCGTCCTCGGTCAACGCCTCGGGCGCGACGGTAGTTTCCTCTGCTTCCGGCGTCCAAAAGCGATCCCACGTGGCTTCAGCCGGCTCGGTCGGCCGCTGAAGGGTGATGGCCTCTATTGTGTCGTTGGTAATGTCATCTGCGCTGTATTGCCCGAGCAACAACGCCATGGCCGCCGCCGCAGAGCCGGTGGCCCACCCTATATACGAACGCCGCCGGGCCTTGGAGACCGCCAATGGAGGGGCCGGCCATTGCGGTTACATTCGTTGTTGCCGCATGGGTATATCATCAACTGATCCGCACACATGGTTCTTAGATCCCGAGGCCGCCACGCTAGTATCGCAGGCGTTGATCCTGATGTGGGGCTTGACCGTGTTGCGCTACAAACATCTGTATTCGGTGCAGTGCTGACGGCGTGCTCCAGCAACCCGCAGGTCTCGCTGCTGGCGCCGCCGGCCATTTTGGTGCTCATTGCCTTCGTTGGCGTGTACGGGGCCGCCGCCGCCGCGCTGGTGGGCAGCGTATTGGTCATCCACTTTGCGACGCCGCCAAATCCAATTACCATGGCCGCCGGCGTCCTCGCAGGAGCGGTTGTAACCCCGAGGCTCGCAGCGTGCGTCGTGGTCTGGGCAGTCACCGCAACCGCCGGCACAATGGCGTTGATTTACGCAGGGTTGAATCCGTGGCTTGCCGCAACCATCGCGGCCGTCGTGTCGACGCTTCCGGCAGCCCCGTTTTACAGATGGCGCCCAGTGAAAGAAGATGATCACGAACCGGCGTGCGCGGTGCTCCTCCCAATTAGAAAGCAGGTGGTGGAGTGCTGCAACGACTCTTCGCTTTACTTGTAGAATAGACTTAAAGCTACCAACGCCACCACAAACACCACCACGTCAATTGTTTGCGCTTCGTGCTCGTCCATGGTGCTTGACCGCCGCGCCCTCGCGCCGCATATAACTTGAATCCACGCTGTCCATTTCCAAAAGCGACGTTCCCACACCGTCAAGCGGCGCCGGCGGGGGGGGCGACGGCTGGCGGCTCAACGCCCACGCTAAAAAGGCGAGCGCGATGCCCGTCATTAATATTAGCGCCACCGTCAATGCTGCTTGGCCTTGGCACATTTCAACGCGTGCGAGAAGTGCGGATTGGCGGCCAGCGCGCCCAGCGTTGCAAATGTAACGGCGGTCGGGGCGTACGGCTCAAACGTGCTCACCGCCCAAAGGGCCACCGCAAAGCTGGCGGCATTGGACAAGATGGCAATGGCCGTTGTCGTTACGTTGACGGCGTGCGGCGACACCAAGACCCCAATCGTCGGCACCGAGCACCACCAGGGAGGAGAATACGCGACGCTGGCCGCCAAAGCCAGCAGCAAAATGCCTTCAGTCACGTGCGGAGCGCCCATGCCGCGTTGGCGTCGCTACACGGGTGCACATATAAGCGCAGGCCAATAAGCCGCTACATTTTACCATGCCCGCAATTCCAGACAACCGTGAATTCGTGGTCCGATTGATGGTGCATCGGAGATGCAGCGAAGAAATGATTTACAGCATCATGGAACGCGCGGGCTTTGGTGTAATGAAGACCAACGGCATCAAGTTTTACGCTAAACGAACCGAAGACCCAGACGAAACTATGAAACACTGCGTCGTTTTCTTTGACGGCGTGCGGACGCAATGCTCTCCAGAGAATTTAATGCGCAACCGAGAAATTGTGCGCCACCTGCACGAACAAAGCTCCAATTACGCCGACATTCCATACACGTATCGGGCAAACAGCTATACCTACCGCATCCGACTAGACCGAAGGCTCAGCGGAATCGACCCATTTCCCATGGTCACGCTCGGAACAGACAGCAAGGAATGAAATGCGTGATTTTAGTAGCGTGTGTCTTTCTTTTTTTTATATAAGGTTAACACTTGCGTGTTAAGAACGCAATTGGTGCCATGCAGGGCCCTGCACCAGAAGGATATGCCCCCACATTGCCTGTAATATTAGACGAAGACTTTCCCCTTCACGCCGCCGGGGCTTTTGTCATTGTAGACGGGTTGCGGAATGACACTGGATTTAAACGCCGCCGCACATCCTCAAGGGTAATTTTAGCCAAGAACTTTACCACGCGAAGCAAGCTGTCACAGCCCGCATTTTTTATTGACGACATCGTCCAAGGACAGGACCATGCCGCACTTCAGATGGCCGGATTAATTACCGTAACGGTGGCTACCGACCCACCTGGGATTTTACCTGCCCCAGGCACGCCGCTGGAGTTTGGGTATGACAAAATAATTAACGGCAAAATTTACACTGTCCTGCAACCACAAACGTCAAGAATGATCATTGCCACGGTTTTGTTTTCTGACCGTTTAGATGGCCAAAGTGAAAATGAATGCTTGTGTCGGGCAATGATCCACCAAACAATGAAAAGCACAATTAGAAGATCTTACGCAAAAGAATTTGAAACTTTTCTTAACAGACCAGTAACACCTCCGCCGCCGCCGCCACCATTGCGGCAATTAAGCAGACCCGCTTTGCAGGTTTATGCTTTAACAATTTGGAATGAGGTTGCGCAAAATCAAAAAAACATGAACAGCAGAGGAAGAGAAAGTTTTGCTTATTATCATACGAAGGATGACGTCGCACGTGCATTTTTCTTTGACGATCTTACCGACAGTCCGCAAAATCAATTTAGAAAAAGAGCAAAACGCGATTTTTTGGTCTTCTTCAATGGCCTAAACGAGCGCACCAAACGTAAAATGATTAATGTTCAAATTGCAAGAGAAAAACAAGAACAACAGTTGGAATTTATGAAGATTAAATTATTTTATAAGTTTTTAATTGATGAAAAAACAGATGAATATCTAGCGCAAGTGTTGTGCGCAGTTCAAAATAAAAATGCGTATGCACCAAATGTCCAACGTATTTTTAATGAAAAAGTCAGTCGTGGGCTAATAATAAATAATAAGCCCGTGCTTGACTTTGATACTTGGATTAATGAGGACACAACAGTTAGTTCAATCAGAACCGAAGGTATAAATATTCTTCAACGCGTCTACAGAAAACCTTATCTCGAGCTTTAAAACGCCGCACTACCATTCTATCTGGCAAACAGCCTGTCATGGGACGCTACTCATTATTGGTGAACCGTCAGGGTGCAATTTTAAATGCAATTGAAAGCCAACATTTCACACGCGTGGGAAAGCAGCATCCGAGGTTTAGCAAGATCGACCCATTTTTCATCATTACGCTCATAAAAGACAACAAAGAGTTAAGTAATGCGTTACCGATCATAGTCGTGTTTACGCCCGCTTCCAGTAAGTTTACCAATAAAAAAATTGAAAAAGTTTCGACGTCTGCCAAAATTAGGATCTTTGTTTGTTTCAACGCTTTCTCGGGTACTTGTTCCAAATGGCGCCAAATCAAACAAATTAGAAACAAATACGCGACACACGCAATAGTTTGGCTCGTCATCAATGTCCTCCGCGTTTAACACAATTGCCGCTGGAAGTTGATTTTCTTTAGTCATTGGTTTCAATATTGTAAAGTCACTTTTTCCGACCTTCTGTGTATAATCATAAGTTAGGACTTGACCTGGGGTAATGTGCAATGGCAATTCGACCGTAATCTTTTCATTATATGCGGCAGTGTCATCAATGCGTCTGTGTTTAATTACATACGGCTTGTCTTTGGTTGTGGTAATTTCAAATTGCATCGTATCGTGTGTGGCCTTTACATTTGTACCTTTAAAGGCAACGAGTTGGCTGATCTTGTCTGTTGTGGGTAAGGTAATTTCAGTACCTTCCGTGGCATTTGTCACTGTGACTTCTAGTTTCGCAATTTTACGTACTTTAACTGACAAAGTTCCCGTAGTTTGCAACGACACGCTGTCCTGGCGGGCCAACGTTTGGTCAACAAAAAAAGCGGGTTGTTTATATTTATATGTCCCGGCTGCCGGAGTTGAAAAGGAATATTTTGGCTCGTCTGATGAATTTGTGTAAATCTTCGGCGACGTGCGTCGTTTTTTAAACGAGTTTGGTTCCGGCTCTTTAACTCCGTCAATAAACACCAAAGACCCCGCGGCCATGGGCGGAAAACCTTCGGGCAAAACTGTGGGTAACGCAGGGCCGTAACCCTCCGCGGCTGGCCCGCACGGCAAAATAGGATGTGGCGCAGACATTGATGACGCAAGGGTTTTATGGATACACATATATTATTTTGGAGCGCTGAAGGTTGGCGACGCAGTCCCCAACATTAGGCGCACGGCCATGCCCCACGATACTACGTCAGAGCCAAGCGCCCAGCCAAGCAACATTGATGATTCGGTTGGCCGCGTCCAACGCGCATTACGGTTGCCCGTAGCCACCACCATTACTTTGTTCTGAGTTGGATCAAACCAAACGGGTTGATGCAACCACGCGTACGGCACAGAACCGCGGGTTACGTTCACGAAATCGGCCGCAATCGTGCAAATTCCAGAAACTTGGACAGTGCAAAGTTCTTTTTCTTGCATGTCTTGAACGGAATCGGTCAAGGCTACGCCAAGAACGTACCCCGAAGAAACCACGGGCTCGCCCCTTTTTATTTTGAAAGAGCCAGCGTAAGGCACCAACTGTCCTCCGTCATGCGATCGGGTTATTAATTTGTATTTGCCTTTTGGGGCAATAGGGGCATCGTCCGCCATGTCGTTTGCACTTGCACCGGCGCAACTGCGCGTGGGCGAGCCACCTTTGGCCGGATCGTCGCCGTGGACTACGGTGACGCAAGGATATCCTCCGTACCCAGGCCAAAAGCAGCTGGGCCCTCAATCGTACCCAACAACTTTTCCAGTGGTTGGCGAGGCGCGGAGCGGCGACGATATGAACCTTTTGTCAATGAGCCGCACGCCACTGGTGGTGGCAATTCGAATGAATGCCGTCGCTAGAACGTTGTGCGACGGTTCTCATATACCACGCGGAAAGCTTGTCATTGTGGCGCAGCGCAAAAACGCAAAAAAAGAAGTGCAGTACACGTTGTATGATCCAACTAATACCGCGGCGCTCGCGAATGATAATGACGATAATAAAATGTACTTTGGATATTACGGCATTGTCGCTTCGGACGTAATGATGCATCAACCCACAGATGATACTTCTAACACGCATTTAACGCTTTCAAATACGGTCGTATCAATTGCAGTTGCAAACGTGGACATGATGCTGGTTGACGATTCGCAAGATTTGGGAATTGGTCGGGTATACGCAGTTGAATCTGCCCTGGTATCCCCGCCATTTTCCGCAAGCATTTTAACACACCCAATTGGCGCCGCTAAAAAGAAATCGGCACAAGTTTACTTTTCATTTCAACCGTGTCGCATAGGCGATGTACCAGACGACTTGGCACAACCGGATCTGCCACCAATAGCGAGCGCCATGGTGGACGTTGCGCCCGGTAAAGTTGACGCCGGTTATGTTGATGTTGCGTCCTCGTGCGCCAAACTGGGAGCAGCCGCTGCCACGATGATTAACGGAGAAGCCACACCTTTGGGCCCTCATTCGTCGATGGATGACAATCTTTTTCACGGGTTTACGCGAGTGACTGACGAATCCATTGAAGCTGCTCCCAACTCGGTTGCCGCAGCGCTTTTGTACTCTCACGGAAACGCCACTGAACGCGATGCCGAACACTTGAGCCAACGGCACGAATTAGTCATTAATCGCAGAATTCCTGAGGCTGTGGCGGGCAACGTGAACAAACACACGGGCAAACCGCTTAAAAAGTACTTGGCGCACCCGGGCATCTTTGATTGCGAAGGCGCTTACGGTCAAAACCCATGCGTTTGGAAAGACCCGGCCCACGGCGCCGTATTTGCAGAAAAATATTCGCAAGTGGTTCGACACGCATTTGCAACGCGCAAAGCTCTAGACGTAGATCAGTGCCACGATTTAATTGCGCACCTTGCTACGCCGGCGGAGTAAGTTATATTGGCCACATGTCGCCGCTTGCACAGAAATTAAAATGACTTACAATCCGTATTATACAGCGGCGCACATTGAGGCCGCACTTGCCGTACGGGCCGGTGCTGAGCCCGTCAAAGGCCATCATGTCGTTGCGTACAAGTTGGATGCTGGGAGCTGTGAGCCACACCCCGTTGTCTTACAAATAAAAAACGATGAGTTTGATAAAGGCGATTTTGGGCTGGGGGTTAGCATTGAACCGTTTGCCAAGACCAGTTTGGGCACGATTCAAATTGGAGGCGTAGCAAATGTCACCATTGACACTGCACTAATTGATAATCCACTGGCGTGCGGTACCCTGCTTTACGCCAAATCAAGCGGTTCTGCAACAGATGTGCTGTACGACCCTGCCGGTACAGTGTTAACTACCTTTGAAAATCTTGCTGCTGGCCAAAAGGGCATCTATCCAGTTGCGCGGGTGCACCATCACGAGCTTAACAGCAACATTGTCCAAGCACGGCTGCTTCACGGATTGCAAGCCAAAATTAAGACTGACGTTGTAGACGGCTGCGACCGCGAACCCACAGTCACGTACGACGCCAACTTTGCCGATATTTATAACGAACACATGGACGTTGGGACCGAGGCAACGCCCCGAAGCATGCGCGCCTACGGAGCCAGCATGGCGCATATTGAAGGCGCTGCGCGTAAAAATCGCACTGACTCTGCGCTGCACACCGCGATGTTTGGACCAACTTCGGAATAAAATGTTATAACAATAAAGACGGGTGCTCGGCGTCTACGCACAGTTGTTTTGCCCGCTGCCGCGCGTCAGCGTTTACTGAATCTTTGGGCAGATAGACCATATATTGTCCTTGCGTTGGCTTGTTAGGGTCCCATATTAACAGCGCCCCCCGGCCTACAGCAGAAATGTTCCGGCCGCTGGGGCCGATTGCGCGTCCAAGATGCTTGGCATCAATTTTGGCCTCTGGAATGGGAATCATGTGCGGGCGAAGCATGCTTTGCACAAAGTCCTGAATGTCCTCGCGCAGCAAGTGCGAAAAGTGATCGTAATATCGGTAGAATAGTTCGACCACCAGCGAGTCGGCGGCTTTGCACGCTCGATGGCGCATTGTAAGCAGCACCGCGGTCGTGCCCGTGTAATGGATTTTAATCCGATCTTCCCCACTTGTATTTGCCATATAAGCTACAATGTCATCCGCGCCGTGGAACCTGGCGCACTCTTTCATAAAGTTGTTGTGTAGGGTGACTACGCGCTGCAAGCGCTCGTCGGTGTACTTCGGAGGCAAAGCATACGTGACAGATACGACGCCGGCGTCATGCTCAGAGTCCATCTATTAGCTGCGCTGTTGTGCTGCCACGTGCACGCCGCAAGCAAACAAGCGCCCCTGGCCGTGCTCGATTTGGCGCTCGTGTTTTCGGGCCCGGTGTGGGCCGACTTGCCCGCTTGGTTGGAGTGGAGCACTGCAGGCGTTGCCGCGGCGTCCGCAATCGTTATGCTGCTGCCATTGGAATCCGTTCGGCCGGTGGCAGTTACCACTGCCACCGTTACTGCCGTGGCCGCGCTCGTAATACTTGCGGAAGCTTTTTCGGGCACGTCGTGGCTGGCGACCGGCTTGGCAGTGGGCCCGCCTCTTCTTACACAGGCGTGGTTATTTGCGAAAGAGTCTCAAACACAAACTTCAGCGCATCTTTTGTAATTTTCCACAGCAACGGAAAGATCATCTGGAGCACAAACAGCGGAATCAGCACCTCGGCAATGACGTAACCCACCCCCAAGCCCACGCACAGCGTGTCGGTCATGCCGGTGGAGTTGACGTTACAATTGGGCGCGGTGCAGTCGAGGCACGACCCCAATTTGCCTGGGGGCGTGGCGCCGTACGTCATCCATCCCAATGCGCCGTTGGTCACGCGCCACAGCGATGGCGACGGATACGTCCACCGAACCAAAGGACAGACGGCCGAATCGGCAAACGGCCGGATCATGCCCTGCAGCACTGGCCCTGCGCCGACGTAGTCGGCGCAGCGGGCGGGCAAATTTCCTGCCGTCTCCGCAAGCTCGGATGCCTTGACCGGGTTCAAGTACTGCTTTAAATTCTCGCGATTGAAGTTATTGAACTTGTTGCCAATGTCGGCCTTTTTATCCTCAAACAGGCGAATGATGCCACGCACAATGGACCAAATTTCTTCCACCACGTCAATAATTAATATGCTGGTGAGCATCAGCAAGTCCCAGGCCGCATTAATCATGTCGGCGTACAGATGCGAATGTTTTGCCACGCTGTTGGCGTTGTGCATGACTTGGTACCGCGTGAAGAGCGTGAAAACCGCCATGCCCACCAAGAGAAGCCCCATGATGGCGTTGCGCCTTATCTTGGATGGCAGCTTTGCAACCTCATCAATCGCATCCTCGGTCACTTTTTCCGACGCATCTCCCACGGCGCTCATGGTTTTGTAATGGAACCGTCGTATCTGGGATATACTTGACGGCTGGCCGCTATTGCTTTGGTGGCGCTCATGTCGGTGCGCATGGCGACACTTTGCATCAGCTGCGCCTCAATTCCGTTGCCAGCCTCTTGAATTGTTTTGGCAATTAAAACCCATATGGCACAAATTGAATCAATGTCGGCCGCTTCGGCCGCGTCGGGCGCTTCGCCCAACAATGCGTTGACGGTGGCCATTGTTGTATAACCGAGGAACGTCTTTCTACGTGCAAAGTCGCCGCAATGGTCGCACCGCCGGTTGTTGCATTTTATGCCGTCGCAGCAATGTGGCTGGTAATAAAATACCGAATGCTGTTGGCCAACATGTCCCCGCCACTGTACATGCTTGCGGAGGTCGCGCCCGCGCTGGCGGTCGCCACAACCACGGTGGTAGCGCCTAATGTGCCGTTTGGCGCCGAGCCGTGGTGCGCCGAGATGCATGTGCCGCCCTTGTCGACGGCGGCGCTGCTGGTGTCGGTGATGGCGCCTCTTTTTAGCCACACACTGTTTTGGCCGGGCGCCTCGGTGGTGTCCGCCATCCTTGCGGCCGCTTACGCCGGCCGAGCGGGGTGCGTGTCCACGTCGGCGGCGACGGCGGGGTCGGCGGCGGTGGCAATTTTGGTCCGATTGCACTGGCATTTGCGCGGTTGCCCCGAGACAACAATGTATCAAACGTTTGCGCCCGCATGGTGGCGTGCTCGCCAGGCGGGCACCAAAACGTATACTGGAAGCACCTGAAACGCAGCACACAACTTCTCACGGCACCATGGCGCGCATCAAGGCTAAACCACAAAAGGTAACCAACAACAAATCACCGACCGCGGCACAACCCCCTGTCAAGGGCAAGCGCGGCCGACACTGGCGAACAAAGTGGAAGCGCGAGGTGCTGCGACAGCAACGAAACACAGACTTGACTACCGTTAGCAAGGCGCCCATGCGCCGTTTGATCAGGGATATTACCGAGAAACAAACTAGCCTGTCCAAGGTGCGCTGGAATGCGGACGCGCTGACTATGGTACACGTCGAAGGCGAGGCGTACATCACCGAACTCTTTGAACGCGCCGTCGAGAACTGCATCCACGCAAAGCGCTGCACCATTCGGCCGCTTGACCTGCAGCTTGCGCTGTCCAACTACAAGCGCGAGCAGCAGCGCCTGCAGTCAATGAGCCACGGGCCGTAAGTTAGCGTCATCACAAGAACTCGGTAGAGGCTACCGCCGCCGTTACCGGGGCGGAGGAATTCGACATTGCAGAACCGAGTGACGGCAGCTTAAACATTGCCACCGAAGGTCGTGTTGGCCACCACCGCGATTTAGAGGGTTCTTCCGCCGCGGCCATAGGTGTCGCGGGAGCTACCGGCACTTTTGGAACATTTGCAATAGAAAGCACGATACCGGGTCCGCTTTGATGCACCGCCTGCTGCCCGTCGGCGCAAATGCCCGCCTGAGTCAATTGGTGGCGCGTCAGTACCGTGTCCCCTTGTTCCAATATTTTTTTTGGCAGCGCCGCGTCCACCACGCCACGCGCGGGCGTCAGCAGCCCGTCGGCACCGCCCAGCGCCACCAGCTGCAACCGTGCATCGTTTAGCCCCGCCAACCCCCCCATGCTCATGGACCGCAAAAATTGTTGCACAGCTTCGTGATCGCAGGCGCCCAATTCGTTGCACGCCGCGTACGCCAACATGATGTTGGGGGTGGAGTCTGCTACGTTTGGGTTGGTGTGCATTGTTGCCCAATGCAGCGCCACGGCTTCGCGCAGCCTTTCGCTCGCCCAGCTGTAAATGTCAGATTGTTTTCCGCAGAGCTCCACCAGCGCCTGCAAAACTTTGATTCGATATGGGGACGGCTTGTTTTCCAAGGCGTCGGCAGTCAACAACAACACCAAAACTTGCAAGATGGTTTTAAATTCTTCTTTTAGTTGAGGGGGGCACGTTTCTCGTTCGTGGTTCCACGTGCCGGCCTCTTGCAAGTGCCGCCACGCCGCCCCAGCCGCCCGCATTCGTTCAGGCGGATCAATTGTCGTTTGCGCCGTGCTGTGTAAGGCGTAGTGCCCCGCCGCAGCAGCGTGCAAAAGCTGCTTGTATGTGGCAACGCTGTCGGTTGCAATCTTGCCCACCCGAAAGGGCGCCACCGTCCGCGACATCGGCGACTCGGCTGCGCGTACCACGTTCAAGCACGCAGCTGCGCGCGCCAAGTTGTCGGTGGGGTCGGCGAGCGAACGGCCAACAAACGCATTTTCGGTGGCCAGAGCGCTGACTATCACCGAAGGCCAGTCAGTAGTGTCCAACCACGGCGGCTTGAGTTGCTGTCGCAGACGCCGAACAAAGTATATTGGTTTGCTTGTCATCGCCACCGTAAAACGCGGCGCTTGGCTTCCATATATGACGGACTGGCGCACTCGCGCGTCTGCGGCACTGTTGGCGGGAAACTGGGCAGCGCCATGCCTCCATTCGCTCGACCAATACCCGCTGCTCATGCGATCCGCCACCGTTGGGCTAACGCGGTCTACGCACGTTGCCGAGGAAAAAACAGTCAGCAAGAAACGAAAACGGTTGCTGCCCGCTCATCAAGCATTTCTTCCGCCGCAGACAACGACTGTTTCGGTGGTGCAGGAGCCTGACCCCGTCAGCAACGCGCACGCGCGGGTGGTCAAATATGTGCAGCTGCTGGAGCACTTGCGCACAGCACCGTGGGCCTCGGGCCGATTTGAAGCAAACGAAGACATTATGCTAATTCTTTCGGCAGGCTTTATGCCGCTCATTGCACACGAGGCCAAACCAGCACCGGAACTTTACCGCATCTTGGGTTCCAAGCGAAAACAATTAGAACAGACCCAGAACACAATTTGGGTCACCAATCGCCAGCAAGGGAAAACTACCTTACTAGGGCTTATAATTGCCGCCATGGCGCTTTCAGCTGCCCCGTGCAAAACGCTGGCATGCGTCTATTCAACCAAACAAGAACGAGCAGCTGAGCTTTGCAGAGCAGCAAAAGACTACCTTTACTGGATGCGCGACGGAAAGGGAAAGCACCCGTATTGGCCAGTGCACCTGGACCGGGACAATGAACGCGCGTTTAGCATTCGGCGGAGTCCAGGAGAGCCCGCGTCCGAAATTTTGGCCCGCCCGCGCAATCCGGACACGTGCAGAGGAGACAACCCACGTTTTGGCATCTTCGATGAGATCGCGTTCACAAGTCCCAATTTTTGGTATACCTTTGCATTGCCTCTTCTACAGGTGAGATCGAGGCGTTTTGTTTGCTGCACGACCCCGCCACCGCGAAAGTCGTTCTTTGATGAGTTTAGCCAAAATGTAAAACGCGCCAACGCCGACGGCGACAACTTTTTTACTTTGATTAATCATTCACTGGCATGTAGTGAATGCATTGCAAACAATGTGGCAGCAGAATGCTGCCATCGGCTCGGGTTTGTGCCGCCTTGGAAGTCGGTCATGAGTTTTAACGCATTGGAAAAATTAATGCCAAAACATAAAGCTCAAGAGTTTGCCGCCGAGGTCTTTGGCGTAATGGACCACAAGTACGATGGGTTTTTGGACGAACGTCTGCTGAAGGCTGCCGCCGAAAGACCCATGATTACCTCGCTTCCAAAGAAGTGCCGCACGATTTGGGTGGGCGTAGATCCCCCAGCGCACTCAACGTCCGCAATGGGATTGGTCGCCGTTGTGGTGGGAGACACGGCTCAGATTGTTGTGATTGCAATTGCGTCGGTAGATTCGGGCGCCACCGAAATTGGGGAATTGCAACACATCGTGGATCACTGGATTGGTATGGTGCGCAAACACCCTTTCTGCCACCCGGAATCACCAATCGTTCCAATAATTGAAGCCAACAACAACGAACCGTTATCATTGAGCTTGCTGCGCAAAATTCAGGAACACCCCCCAATTTACATGCCCTTTCGGAAAGAACGATTTCCCGGCAAGTCCATTAGTATTGCCGATGGAATTGGCGTGTGGACCACGGAGAGCAGCAAATTGGCTTCATTGCACGTTGCATACCAAGCATTTATGGAAGGACGTATTACCATTGCAGCAAATATTGTCACCACAAATCGCGAATCTATTGACCGAAAGTCAAAGCCGCCGCCGGAGGGACAGCCAGTTAATCAACTCTTTGAACAACTCGGCAGATTCGGGTACGACAAACGAGGAAAGGTGACGGGAAAATTGACAGAAGATGACCAGGATGACGTTGCTATGGCGTTTTTAATGTGTATATACTTTCGGCTGAGCGTGCTTGCAGCCGATCCGTCTGCGACAGATTAATCATGGCGGAAGAACAATTGCGAGCATGGGCGTTGGAAGCAAGTGAAACCCGCGACGAAGTTGCGCGAACAGTATTCTATAATGATATGGTTAACTTTAGAGACGCAGCGTTAGATGTATCAAAAGCATGGCAATATTTTGCGGATGATATGCTTACAATTTTTACAACCAATGAATTTGGTAGAAGCCAAACATATGCATTAAGAACTGACAGTATCGATAAAATAGCACGCCAATTTTTGTTTGCAGAAATGTGTCGAATGTGGGTTATTGAAACAACTAAGGCATTTCAATCTAACGCGTTAACATATCAACAAAATGCCGTCACACAAATTTCCGACTTTTTGGGCTTTAGCGCAAGTTTTCTCATGCCTTTAAGGTCTCCATCGGAAGTTCAATTTAAAAAAGAGGTCAAAGCATTGTGGAAAAACTTTGCCCTGTACCTCGGTGAACCGCTATCTTTCATATGGGACGAATCAATTCAACGCCACCCATGGAAAGAAGAAAGCGTTAAAGATTGGTATCGGCGGTTTTACGATTGGGACGCTCAACCTACCGCCGCGCCCGTACCCGTGTGGGCTTCTCTAATTCAAGGGGAACAAACTCGACTTTTGGATTTCGATGACGACGACGACATACCAGACAATTTAAATCCACTAGGGGCCAGTGATAGTAAACCTAAGTTTAGAATTGGTTACACGGTGAAACTATTGCCTCAGACTAGCGCAATTACTTGGCAAATTGTTGGGGTATCCAAAGTAGGAGAAAACTTTCAGTATGATTTGATCAACGCATACGCTGATGGCGCTGTAGCGCTTCAACGTGCGCAAGAAGACAAAGAAGCTTGCAGGTACCTTAAACCTACCGAGATACAAAGTGCCGAAGACGATTTGTTATTAGTTGGCGATATGTCTGCAAAACGGTTTTTAAAATTGATTCCGGCGACGGCAGAGACTACGTTGGCAGTGTCTGTTGACTTGCAAACAATGCAACCCAGTCCTAAATCGGCCACGGCGGCAGAAAGTTCTGGGCTTAAACCGTTTTTTCAACACAACGCTGGTCAAGTTTTTAATGCTGCTTTTATGAGGCAGGCAGATTCATATGCCAATCGGCTCTGTCATACGCACAGCATTACCCAGCAAAGAATTTTCTACCCCGATGTGTATGACAAAGCGCCTCTCATACGAACTTATTTTGCGCAACCAAAGCGCATCGACGGCTTTCAAGAAATGAAAGTAAGCCAAACAAATTTTGTGCCTCAGTACAAACGGGGCGACCTTGTCCTGGTCGCCGAAAGCGAACTAAACGTCGACACATTCTTGACAGTTTGGGAGGTACAAGACGCATTCGTCGCAGTAAATCAAGTCTATTATACAATACGTTTAAATGGACAGGTGCAACCAATTTATGCAACTGTTTTAGAATCTAATGCTCGCCCCTTTTTTAAAACGCGGGGAACGCGCATGAAGACATTTGACGCGCTTCCGGAACGCCCAAACTACAATGGGCTTGCAATGGTCGATATAAGATCTGCGTTGTTTTATTATGCAGACAATGATGGCGATAATTTAGTGCGCGACCCCTACGGTCTGGCTGTTGTGTCAACCAGCACGTTTTTTTACCGAACAAAGTCTAAACGAACGCAATTTGAAATTGACAAAATTGATGACAACAAGCCGTTTACAAGAGAGTTTGTTGATTTAGACACCTTAATTGAACGGAAAGGTGCAGATGCAATTCAAAACTTTGTTCAAAGCTTTGATGAAAGGTTGGCTGCCTCGGAAAACGTTGACGTCATGAGCTGGAAAAGGGGCACGGGAATGTTTAGCACAGTAAGTATGAACGTTAACGACGAAAAATTAGGTGATACAGGTGAAGACTTTGAGAACTTTTGGGAAAAATTAAATGTGGCGTGCAAAGCATTTGATGCCGCGGATTTTGATAAATGTTATAATCAGTGTAACGAACTTATTGAAGACATAAATGGAAATGACAGGTGTCAAACCGACGTACGTTTGATAAAAAGTCTTCAAATAATAGCACTTAAAGAAAAAACTAAAGGGATTCGCCGTGCCGCGACGACCGGGCCAAGTACACCAGAAGAAGAAGGAGAACCCGTTAAATACCAATTTAGCGAGTCTAATTCTTACCCCCCAATTTTCAAATATAAAATTGACTCATTGACCAAAAAAATACAAAGCTCTGACTCTGAAAACGCCACTATTCAAACCACTATTGCTACAGGCGATGACAAGTTTTGGACTTTAGTTGAAACTCAATCGAAACAAGGAAAGGCAGTTGCAAGCGACGTAATTCGTTACAGCGCATTAGGAGATGACAACGTAATTACAGGCTTTCATTTTGGTCGATACTCTGGAAAGCTGTTTAGGCCGTATCCAGCCGACGCGCTAATTGCTTTTGCCGTCGTTGCCAAATTTCATAATGTAAGACCCATCACTCGCTTTTACCCATATTGGAGTGCTGCAGCTGCTTTTGTGGAACGTACCTTTGAGCTGGAGGCAGAACAAACAATGGCGTATCATATTGAAAAATGGCAAACCATGTATGCAAGCGCCAAAGTTAGCTTTCCGTACACCGGGTTTTGTCCTGGCATTGTGCCTTACGAAAATTTCACAGAAATAAAAATAACTAATACGGCTTCAACAGTGGAAGAACCTAGTGCACCCGATGCCCCTGCTACGGTAGAGCCGACGGAATTTTTTATTGCCAATAGTCTGCAAGACTGCTTTGACGCCATTGGGGCACGCATACCGTGCTACGTATCAAAAACATTTGACACTCAAAACACCAAAACGGCGATAGAGGCCTTTATCGAACACGTTCGGCTTCATTACAGGCCATTTGACGTCTTTTGCAAAGATATAGTGAGAGAACCTTCCTCCTATCAATTTGCAATTGAGCACGACGAGGACGAAGTATGGAGCTGGGCAAAAGCTTAAACAAAAATAGATGGAATCAAGTAGCGGCCTTTTACGGGGGAAACCTGCCGCAGACTGCGGAGGAATTGCACGCTTCCGTGCCTAGCTCGCTTCTGTTGTTGCAGACGGTGTGCCGGGAATGCGAACATTTGGCCGATGGCGGTGAAACGTTGTGCGGGGTTTCGCTTCCCAAGTCGATTCGGGGGGATGGGTTTCGTCAAATGCTTGCATTAATTGACGAGTTACAGAGCGATCGTGGAGCTGGCGCGCGCTTGGCGGAACAGTTTGTGGCCGTTTTGCTGGTGTGGCTTTTCCCAGACTTTGCTAAAATGACCGGCTGCGCTGCCGATGCATTCTGCGCCATTGAACGAGACTTGTTTGGCGAGCAGCGCAAAGGCAAGAGCGGTGCTCGAACGTCTGTAATTAGGCCGGCGTTGCACCCAATGGAGCTGTGGGCCAAGTACGCATCACGCCCGCTTGTAGAATAGATATATGGGCGCACCTCCATGCATACTAGCGGCGCAATGATTCCATACACGCACGCGCCGTTTCACCCGCTTGCCGTACACATCTTCTGGGCAAAGATTAGAGATTTTATTCGCGCTTAAAATCAACGCACCGCCCGTTGTTAAACAAGACCGACACGTGCGTAGCCGTATTGGCAAGGCAAGACCCGTCCCCGAGCGCGTACAGCTTTTGAAGTTGCGGTGGTGTCGTGCCCACAAAGCGAATCCCGTCTGCGCTTGCACTGTAGACGGCGCCATGGCAATCGCCAACGTAACACCCAACGCTAAGACGCCACGCCGTTGCCGTAATTGCGTGAATTGGCAGCGGAAACAGCCAGCAGTGATTTGTATGCGGGTCCAACAGCATGATCGTCGTGTCTGTTACAAGCGTGACGCACGTGCCAGTCACATCAAGGCAACGCACGTCGTTTCCGTCCACGATAAATGGAAAAGGGGCTACGGTAGATCCCGTCGCCACATTGACGCACGTCAAATCGATGCCACACCCTTGTTTCTCGCGCGCCGCCGCCACCACAAACGACGCGCTGTAGCCGTGGTACTCCCGGTTGCCCGCATACGCGTCGGCATCCGCGGGAAAGTGTTGCAGTGTTTCAACATTGCCATTGCTGACGTCGCACGCCATTATGCGGCCCGAATGCTCGAAAATCATGTGCCGGCCTGCCCACGTCAGCAAACGCATACCAATCCAAATTAACGGCCCAGCACACCGGCAACCGCGCTCGACAACGTGATTGCCACGCTCAGCAGCACTTCGTCCACAGATTGATCTGCATACAAGTGCGCTGCCGACACGGCTTCGTCAATGCCGGCGCTAGACCAGAATGTCAAGAGCACGAGGGTCAAAGGGTGGTATGTTTGAGCCGAGGCAGCTATGCAAATTGAAACCACGAATGCGGCGTACATCAACGGCGTGATCCCGAGCTTTTCCGTTGGGACCGAAGCAAGCGCTGCAACGAGCGCCAACGCCCGCACCGATCCGTCGTTTCGTTTTCCAAATAATAAACGCACCGCGGTAAATGCAGATGCGGCGACAGCCGCGGCGTGCGGGTACGCTCCAAGTCGCGCGGGAGTGCGGGTGGTCACAAGCACGCTCGTAATTGCAATGGCCCAGTTGCACAAAAGGGCGTTATTGCACGCGTTGTGTTGTACCGCAATGGCAATGCCCAACATGCCAAAAGCAAGCGCCAAATGCTCCGCGGCCATTACTGAACTTGGGCTGTTGTATACCGTGGCACTAGTTCCCGTGAAAAAAATGGCGTGAGCGTTTTGAATGGGCAAGGTTGTTTCAGCCTTTCCGTCAACAACAGTCCAGCAGGATTGTGATGTTTTCTGGGGGCAGTACCACGTTGACTGCACGTCGCCTATAAAACAATCAATTGGCGCATTAGCGCAAGCGTAGATGTGGCGATTGCAAAGAACAACAGTGTCACAATGCTGCAAAAATGCCATCGGGTCGTACGTGTGCGTTTGAGCAACAGCTGCCGCGACCCGCACCGCGGTGTTTGGAAGCGCAAGCGTCACGTTGCCCCCCGACGGGGTTGCAGTAAACAGCCAAGGCGACGCCGTTGCCTTATTTATGAGTGTTTCCGTCGCTGACAGTTGCGCCAACGCCGCGGTCGTGGTCCAAATTGGCAACATGTTTCCATCTACTTTGCAGCACCTCGATATATAATGATAAAAGGCGTGCAAGTAGGTGTGCGTTAACGTAAGATGGCCGGCTTCATTCAAACAATTGCATTTGCGTTGCTGTTGAATGTGCCCACCGCCACGGCCAAATGCTGTTTTGACGAATCAATCATTTTCAGATTGGAAAATTGCGTCGTCTACGAAAACCCTAATTGTGCTTGGCATTTGGGTAAAAATAGCGATAAGGACTGCTTTGTTGGCGATACAGACATATGTGTGGCCGAAGATGAATCCGATTGCTGTGCGGTGCCGGACCAAACAACTGGAATAATTGTAACAGTTTTAATTATAAGCGCAGGTATTGTTTCAATTTGGGCTTGCTCTGTGTGCTGCTGCGTTTGTTGCGGGAACAAAGACAATAACTATTGCTATTGGTGCAGTGGTTGCAAGGAAACCCCGGACTGTTTTGTGACATGCGCAGGGTGCTGTTGTTGTTGCCCAAATGGACGATGCCCAGACAACCAATTTGGTGACTTAAGCAAACGATTTTTATGAGTTTATTCGCGACGCCGACGTTTGCGGCCGCTTGTTTCTGGCGGGCTGTCTTTCGGCTGCAATGATTTAATTTGCGCGAGTTCTACGCGATCAATCGCTTTGGTCGCAGCACGAAATGTCTCCGCCGACGGGTTGGTGTCTTGCAGCAGCATCTCGCCGGCCTTGACAATTGACCCAGGCTCGTACCCCGCGAGGTAAATGTCGGCTTCCGACGTGGCTCGCGTCAAGGCCGTGTAGACGTGGTCAATTACGTTGGGCAAAAGCACCCCGTGCATCATGATGCACACCCTGCCAGAGATGTCCTGTCCTTGTGCACGATTGATGGTGATAGCACCCATCATTGTTATTGGCATAAAATGGGTCATCTCTTTTGTGATGCTGTTTTTCTCGTGAAGCGCATCAATTCGATAGGCCCGCCCTCCATACTTGACAAAAATTACCGCCGAAGGCAAATCGTCGCAGCGAATGTACAGGTGCGTATCGTCCGGTTGGTTTGCAAACTCAATTCCCCGCTGCGTTGACAGCTGGGTGATTTGAATTTTGGCCGAGTTTGGAATTTTGGTAACGACGTTGTCATCATCAAGTGCCACTGCGTCGACGCCGCCGGGGTGGGCAACAACGGCATCGCCCATCCAAAGCACAGCGTGCAAATTGGACGCGGGTTCGCGAAAATGCTCAGGTTCGGATAAGTTGCCTTCGTACCCCATAAAAATGACCGTACCCTCGCCCCGGCGGTATCGCAGCGTGGCTTCTTGCGCATTTAGGCGCGACGCTGCTGCATTGGTGGCCGTCAATTTGACGCTATCAATCCACGAATCCCCCCTGGGTAGCCCGCGCTGGCTCATGCCAATGAGCTCGGCATCGGCCTCGCGCAACGCCGAAATGCCCAGCGCCAACCAATACCGCAGCAGATGCAGCAAACGGAGGAAGCCGGCGCTTGCGTTAGCGCATCGCTTGTTTTCCGTCAGCACCAATCGGCGCACAGGCCGCATCGCGTCGTGAAACACGTCGGCATGAAAAACGCAAGAACCGCCGACCGCCGCCATTTGATGCGGGCAACCAACCAACAACGCGTGCACATTGCCCGCACTGCGACCCGCGTGCGGTAGAAGCGCAAGCGATTGCATGGCTTGATTAACAAGCTCCGACGACGCCGCAAAGCACTCCTCCACGACCAGAACAACCTTTTTGGTGTCGGGAATTGGGCCAAACCGACTGCCTCCAACCTTGGCAATTTGTTTGAAGGTACGCGTCGGAAAGCCGGTCGCTAGCTCCGACGGCTTTATGCCCACTAAACTTTGCAGCGTCAGAACGCGCACGTTAAGGTACTCCGTGCCGTGTTCGGGAAAATGAGATCGATACTTGTCCAGCGGCGCCGCGGCCGCGCACACCACCAAAATTAAACAATCGGTGGCCTTGGCCAATGCTTTGACAATTGCAACTGCGGTACGGCTTTTGCCGGTGCCCGCCCCACCAACCAGCAGCATGCTCGTTGTAAAGATGGATCCGCGCACCGCATCCACCGCGCGTTGTTGATACTCGGTCAGCGGCATTGTAGGCTGTATACCGGTTTAAGATGGAAGGAGCCCGCGGGGGTGACGTTAATGCGCAGCGTGTGTCGAGTGTTGGCCGTACGCGGAGTTGCGTGCAATAGCTCGTGTTGCTGGTGCTTTCCACGACTACGGTGGCCAATCGGGATTACTGCAACAAAAAACACGAATCAATTTAATTGTACACAACAAACCACGCACCATGTCGGTCACGATCGTCGACGCCAACGGAAAACAATTCACCGTGACCCAACCGTTTAGCGTCTTGTCTGAACCGCCTAAGCCAACCTACTTGGCGGGCGACTGTGTGCGCGTGCGCATTGACAATGCGATGATATCCTCCGACGACGAAGACGATGATGTTGTGGAAGACGATTACGGGTATGCCATTGTCATCACGCCATCCAACGGCAAGAAAATCAAGGTTGCGTGGATGTACAGCTTTGACGAGCTTGTGCGGCAAGTGAAAAAGTACGACTTTTATCTCACTGACCACGTTGATACGATCTTTGAGTCTACGATCACGGGCACGGTAGCCTTGCCGCACGCAACGGCGCCGACTGTGTTGACCAATCCGGGAAATCGGCTCAAATGCAAGTTGACAAATTTGCCGGTTCACCTATGCGCGGCGTGCATAGTGACAGCCGACTGGGTTTCCCGCAATGGCATTGAAAATGTTTTCATTGACGGCCCGGGCCACGCGGAACACTACCGCGAAGAGTGGAAGGAGTTCGACGAAGAAAAAAAGGCCGCAGCGCTGCATTTAGCGCGCTCGACGTACAAGATGGCTCCGCTTGACTTTGCTAAGCTTGCGTTGCATGTGCAGTGGTTTGATACGCTTTGTTGAAAGATTTATCCAACTTCGCGACCGTAGGCAATTAAAAACTCAAGGCCTACCGCCACCCAATCGCGAAGTATATAACCTTGCGTGCCATTCCCCTTTGCCCGCATAGCACGAAAGCGCGAAGCAGGCGTGCGCGAATCTTTTGCCCGGCAAAACGGGCACGTTTGTTGCTGGGTTAATTTGTTGCACCCTTCGTCTTTTTCAATAAATTGCAAGAGCTCAATATTGTTCATGTTGCTTGACCAGTTTCCCAGGCACACTTGCCGCACGCAGTCACAGCACGCCGCGTGGCGGTTGCACATGGGAAAATACGCCCGATTTGCAACGTGTGGGGCCAGGCAGATATCGCACGGCCCGGCACTGGCCGGTTTTATTTCCGCGCACGCCAACATGGCAGTGCACCCAACGCACATTCTTCCGCGGCCCTTGTCCGGCGCCATTTCATTGCACACGTGATGGTTGACGCAGCGCTGGGTCATGGCTGCAAAGCCGTCTACTTTGACCTAGAAACAACGGGGGTGGGCCCGGAAGCAAAGATTACTTGCGGTGCCACGGCAAACTCGGATGGCACCGTGGACGTGTGGCACGGCCCGGGCGGTGAAACAATGCCAAAGGAGGTCGCTCAAAAATTGGCCACTGCGCTTCTTGCCGCGGACGAGGTGTACACGTTTAATGGAGCGGCGTTTGACCTGCGCTTGCTGTACGAGCTGTCCCAAGTAGGCGAGCTTCGCACTCTCGCCAGCACGCACCGTGATGTAATGGTCGACTTTTGGGCAGACAATCGATATTTCACGTCTATGGATTCACTGGCGACGCCTAGCCTGGGGCTAGGCAAATCAAACAACGGCGCGTGGGCCGCCACCGCGTGGTTTGACGGGGAGCATGAGGCCGTGTTGGAGTACTGCAAACGGGACGTGGAAGTGCTTCGCGACCTCGTGCAACGCGCACAACGCTTCGGCAAATTAAAACGAACAAGCAAAGCGGGTCGCACGAGCACGTGGGTGTTGCCATCGCTCAACGGCCAAGTGCGGACGGTGGCCGAAGCGTTTGAAAACGTCGCGCCGGTCCCGCGATGGATGAGCAAGGCGCCGGGGCCAGGGCCGGATCTTGGCTGGACGACACAAATTACGCCACGCGTATCAGAGCATCCTTTGTGATGGCGTGCCTCAGCGGTGACATCAAGGGAATCTACGAGCACGGCGCCATAGCGTACTCAATTTTGGGGGCTACCGGCAAACGGCACTGCGTGTTTGCGTGCATTCGGTCCGGCTCCGTCGAGGCGCTGCGCGTTCTGCTGGGGTTTGGATTTCATGTGCCGCGGCAAGCGCTGGTGTACATCCCGTCGAACATATCGCCGCAAAAAGCGTACGAAATGGGAAGTGAACTTTTAAAACAGGGGGCATCGGCAAGGCAGTGCTCGTGGACGGGTGGCACCGTCATCATGGCCGTGCTGCCCCACTGCTGGGACAAATGCGGCGTCTGGTTGCTGCGGCGCGTCATCGAGGAAGGCGCGGCGGATGCACAGCTTCCGGAACATTCCCCGGCAAGAAAATTAAAAACGAGCACACCGGGTCAGTATGCGCTCGTGCGCGCCGCAATCACCGCTAAGCGGGAATGGGCGCTGGCGGCGACCTACATAATGGGACGATTGGGCGCAATGCGTGCCGCGGCTCGGTTTTATGATGACAACGCTACAAAGAATGCAACCAAGGCGCTTGTTGAGGCGGGGTGCGATCCGCGCAGACACGCCGTTTTTATTACAGCCGTTGGCCGCATACCAGACCTCACAAAAGGGCCGACAACCAATCCGTATCTGCCGGCGCACGTCCGCATGATTGCTACCACCTTGTTTGTTGCAATGCAATGCCGTCGCAACACCAATCGGACGGTGTTACCTTATGACATATTGCTTTTGATTACGGAATGCATTCCGTGGGATTGATTATAATTTGGATGTGTTTGGTTCTTCGGAAAGCTGTATAATGATGCCATCGTTGCAAGGCTTGAGTCCGACACACGTAGCTTGCATCTCTTCTCCATTAACAATGCATTTTTCGTGCACCAGAATTATTTTTAAGTCTGCCATGGTGGTAAATTCAAAGGTTGGGCGATGA
>Ga0160423_10000214_pt1 | contig 44727 bp, 37 predicted proteins | sample CRUFie14St8metaG_FD_108191 | JGI IMG/M metagenome (GOLD analysis project Ga0160423, IMG submission 108191) | Marine microbial communities from the Costa Rica Dome - CRUD Field 142mm St8 metaG | ecosystem: Environmental > Aquatic > Marine > Oceanic > Photic zone | place: Costa Rica: the Eastern...
AAAATATACTGTAATAATTTTAGGAATGTGAATAATATGATTATGTCAAATATTTCTCTAGATTCACTTTTGCTAATGATATTTTTAACGCCGTTTTTTATTGGATTCTTCATTGCAACTTTCGGATTTCTAGTTGGTGGAATCAAATTAATTTTGTTTCCAGGAGAAGATGGTTTCTGGGGTTCAATGATCAAAGTCCAGCAACAGATGAATGAGTTCAACGAGCTTGCTAGGAAAAAATAGGTGATATGATGTTCCAGAACTATTCCACCCAAGAGGATGATTGGATGGTTGTTATTACTAACTCAATACTGAATGGAATTTGGATTCGAAGTAACTAAATTGATTATCTGTTTTGAATTTGAAAAATAAATTTCCCAAGAAACTTAGATTATTTTCCGAAAAATTTGTCCGAGGTGCTATTAATGAATATTAGTGATATGATTAGTAACATGTCTGAAGAGACTATTATCTCTCTTGCATTCTTTGTTGGTGCAGGTATTATCTATGTAATTAGAAAGTTCAGTTTCCTAAACCAACAACTACGTGAGCATGAAGAGAAAGACGTCTCCGGCCGTGATTCTGTAGTACGTGATCTGCTTCGCATGAACGGTATTGAAGATAAAATCCGCCTAGAATATGACACACCAAAGAATCACGTTGAGAATGAACTAGTCGAGCATGAAATGATTGGTCATAACATGGCTCCTAGGATTCGAGAGCTAAGCCGACAAATTGCTGACGTTCTTGATGACCAATCTGATGGACTTGTAGATGTTACAACCAACATTAATTCAATCTCCTCTAAGATTAACAAAGCATTTTCGCAAACCGAAGATAATTCTCTAGAGCAAATTAACAGCATGATTCCTCAACTAATTTCACGAATTGAGGCACTGAATGAATCCGTTAAAGGTGAGAGTCAAAAGGTTGCTATCCTACTAAACGAGGTTCAAATGATTAAGCGAGCAATTGGAGTTGAGTAAAATGACAGAAGACATTTTCAGAAAGCGCCCAATTCTTGGCAATAGGATTCTAACCCCGATCAGAGACAACGTCTCTGAGACAAGGCCTGTTGTTGAGACAAAGTCTCCAACTCCACAAACCAATTCTAATCTTGAAATCTCAGAAAATAACCAGAATTCCAACAAGGAGGACACTATTAATATGAATAATAATATGAATTCAGACCTAAGTAAGCTTCAGGATCTAATCAATTCTAGCAGCCAGCCTTCACCTAGTGAAGAGGTCGTTACGACTGTTCCTCAGGCACCTGTTGCGGTATCAGCACCAGTATCCCCTGCTCAGGCTCCTGCTAGCCAGGCCTCTGTAGGGAATTCTTTCTTTAGATTCCCTGCAGTAAGGCCACCATTTGGTGGAAACATCCACTCTCTAAGGTGGACTGCTAACAAGTATGATTTCATTGAGGCTGCTGGTTCAACCTCAGATTATGTTAGATTCAACAATTGGCACCTACATGGTGCGACCGTTTGGATTGGCACATCTGCTACTGGTGCTGTTGAGAAGGTCGGAATTGACCCCGCCTCTGGTGTCACTGGACTTATTCCACAAGCTACCAAGCAAATCGCTGAACTAATTCGCTCCAGTAAGGAAATTTCTGGCGGTAAGACAGTCGATGCTGACGGTCGTCCATACCAATTCGCAGTCGTTACAGTGCTAGGTGGTCAAGACCACAGGGCTCTAATCGAATCTGTTCTATCCAATGATGTGAACAAAACCTACAGGTCTGTATTCGATAGCCTAGGTATCAATGGAATCTCGATGAAGGCTGCTCTATACAATCCAATGGGCGAGGTTTTCGCTCTAGAAGTATCATTCCTGAACAAGAATAAGCATGGTCATGGAAAGCACCTAATCTTCCTGCACAAGGCCAATGATATTGGTGGCGGCAAGTCTGATGAAAGCCTAACTGAAGGCAGACTATCTGGACAAGTTGCTACTCTAACCCGTGAATTCGATTGGTGGATTAACGGTCTAGAGCGTGGTGGAGGAAAGATCGGTTCTGTCGAAACCACTCTGGGTGGAACTGCAAGAATTGGTCGTTATGCACTTCTAGCTTCCTGCATCCCTAGATCGCTATTTGCATCTGATGCCTTCGAGGTAATCAACCTGGATAGCGCTGAGTGGGTTAAGGAGAATCTATCTTCGCAAATCCAAGAATATCGCTCCAACTTCGCTACGACCCTACTACGTACTGTTTGGGGCAAAGCTGGTGTTAGAATGAGTGGTATTCCAGTCGTTCTAGTCAACAGGTTTGACAGAAGCATGGTTCGAACACGTAGAGTGCGCTCTAACATTGCCATCCTGCGCCACATGTTCTTGGGCAATCCTATGCTGGACCTGCTTCAAGGAGATATTTCTGATGAGAGAATCGCTATTCAGCGTGAGGAAGCAATCACTGACAACAAGTTCATGACTATTCACGACAGAACTAAGGATGAAAAGTACGGTCCTTGGGAGCAACAAAGAAGAATCAGACTTTCCTCATGTGTCGCACTAACTCCTAGCAAGGTTCTAACACTTGCACAAGGTAATGACCCATCCATGGCAAAAGATCTTGCTGGTGCAGTACTAGAAAAGGTACGTGGCCTTGCAACTAGCCAGAATGGTGCTCTACCATCTGGCGGTTTCACTGTTGTAGATGCACTAGTTCCAACCTCGATTCTAAACAAGCCAGGCACAGTAATTACCAAGAATGTCGTATCGCAAGCTGCTGAATCAATTGCAGTTGGACTTAGGTCAATGGGAGTTGACAAACCACTAGTCAATCTATACAAAGTTCCTGAATCTCTATCCAATGATATTGAAGATATCATCATTCAATTCTCAGAAGATCAACCGGGCACAAACATCCTGATTGTATCCACTGACGATGTTGAAACCCACACTAAGCGTGTTATTATGGCCAACCCTGAGCTAAAAGCAATTGACAATCCATATGTTTCTACTGTATTCGCATTTGGTCGTTTGCTAGGTAGAATGGTTACTGCCCATCTGGAAAGTAGATATCACCACTGCGAAGAAGACGGTCATCTAATTCATGCCTTCCATCGCCACTACTATGGTGCACACTATGGAAACAGGCCTAACGTACTAGTTGGCGGTGCTGATCGTGTACGCAAGAAGAAGGAAGAGTGATTAGAATGGGTCTAGAAATTCTCTGGGTTGGTTTTGCATTCGGACTTGTTTGTCTACTTTGGCCAGAGGAATAAACAGAATTTCTAGATTATTTTCAGAATATATTGAACTTGACATTATTAATAAGGTGATTAAATGAATATGAGCAACGTAATTCTGATTGTACTAGCAATCCTACTTCTTTGGGGTGCTATCAATCTAGACCGCACATCTCAAAGGCGTGTAGTCGAAGATCAAAGTGCTCAACTCAACGATTCTATTGAAATCCTAAGAAAGCTCAAAGGAAAGTCTCCAAGCGAGGCTAGCAATAACCGCAGAATCGCTGCATATAGCGAAACTGTAAACCGTGCTGCAAAGGAAAACCCAGAGTATCTAGGCAAGATTGAGAAGGACTTTGATGCTGGTGCATCTTCTAACTCGGTTGATATCGATAAGCTAATCCGCAGCACAACCGAGATTGCAGAAAGCCTTGACTCTATCCAAACAAAGGCTCAAGAAGCAAAGGTTAAGCAAGAGCTCGACTCGAAGTTTGTTGTCGAGAACCTTACCAGGCTTGTTCATTCCATCAACGCTGTCGAAGCATCTTCACAGGAATTTAGTAGAAATTCTGCAGTACTCTCCCAGAATATTGCAGAGGTGAATAATTATCTTGCTTGATTACCAAACTTCGAAAATCGAGGTTTCTAGGATCGAAAAGGTCCACTCAGAAATCGTCGGATTTCTGCGCGAGGTCGAGTCAGATTTCCACGAGATTCCTGCAAGGAATCTTGCTCTTAGGATTGAAAATAACATTCTTCAGCCTGTCCGTTACGCTCTTTCAGCGATAAAAACTATCCAAGATGTTGGGCCAGAACAGATACCTGAAGTGATTCTTCAAAAGTGGAATCTTTCGATTCTAGAGGTACTAGAATATGGAGGTGTTGATTTTGAATTCTGAACTGGACAAACGCCTAATAAATATCAAACAGGAGCTTCACAAAAGTGAAGAGTCTTTCATTATCATTGCGAATTATCTCAAGTGTCTTGGTCGAGACCTCTTTCTTCTAAACAAATCACTAGAAGATGATTGTTCAACTCTTTCAAGGTCAATGGCAGATTCATGGTTGTGCCAAATCGACCGCCAACTTGACTGCAATTACAATCTAATTTCTATTGTCAACAAGTTGATTTCAATTTCATTACAGAAAGAAAGTTTTGCCGAGATGGGTAAATTTGTGGACAAACTTGCAGAAGTTGATGCAAGCATCCTAGACGGGAATGTAAGTCGATCTGCGAATCGCCCAGTTGACGGATTAATGCCGTGTGTGTTGCCAGATGATGTGAAAAAAAGTGTCACTCAAATTGAATTGAATTCAATGACATCTCCAAATAACTGGCAAGGGTGGAATCTCCGAATTACGTCTCATATCAATACGGTAAACGAGTTTGTCAAATTGTTTCCAGCATCTCATTCATTTGCCTCTTTACCCTGCTCCCTCTCAGTAACCCTAACTCAAATAAATCGTGTAATTAAAGAGCAGAGTAAATTAGAAAACTTGCTACAGATTTTGACTACTGTTCAGCAAGAAAACGACTACTCATCGGTATTCGGAATGGATGTTGTCATCATCAGGCAACAACTCAGGCCGGTTCCAATTCTCGTAGGTGAAGATGAATGAATTTTGGAATTTTAACTCTTGCAGTCTGTTTGCTCATACTTCATCTTGGAATTGGTATTCTGGCTTGGTTCGAAAAGCGATATTTCCCCCTTCTCCAAAAGATAACCGACAAAGAAACTCTGAATATGAAACTTAACCGTCTAGCTAGTGGCTATCAAACACTTGGCATTGATGTACCGCAGGAATTGATTGAGTGCCCATCCCTATTAATTCGTGAAGCAAAAAGAATGGAAATCAGGTTATCTATTGAGATAATTTTGATCTCTCTAGCAGGAACAATCCCTCCAAGCATACTTGTCATCATCTTTGGATGATGTCAATGAGTGAACATTGATCCCGCAGTGAAGTCAAGCACAGAACCGGTGATTCCAGTTGTACTGGGGTTGAGAAGGAATTTTATTCCATTGGCTACCTCTTCAGGTGTCGTTAATCGGCCAAGGAAGCTTTCAGTAGCGATTGAATCTCGCTTTTCTTGCGACCATTTTTGTGTCATTCCTGTAATCATAGGTCCAGGGAAAACAGTGTTCACCAAAATATTTCGAGGACCTAGGTTCTTAGCAACAGACATTGTCAACCCGTGCATTCCAGCTTTTGATGCTGAATAACCTGGCTTGTTCGAGCCAGTAATTGAAACTGGAGAGCTGACATTGACTATCCTCCCACCATCCATCATGGAATCTTGAAGTTTCGATATTAACAAGGCAGGGGCAGTCAAATTGACTTCAATCATTTTATCCCAGTCTTCATCATTCATACCCACAATCGATTTACCAACTGATATTCCTGCAACATTAACCAAGCCATACAAAGAATCTCCAGATAATTTACTAATTTCTTCCACCAACTTATTTACACTGGATCTATTAGATAAATCAGATTCAATAAAATGAAAATCAGTACTTTGGATTTCTGTTTCATTGATGTCCAAACCAATCACTGAATGGTTATCTGAATCCAGCAACATTTTCGAAATTTCCAGACCTAGACCTGAAGAACTGCCTGTGACAACGAAAAACAATTTGTCCATAATCTGATGAAGAGTGATTGGAAAATAAACCTTCGGAAATGATATTTATATGTGTGATATAGCGAAGAATATGGGAATAATTAGTCGAATCGAAGAGGAAATAGACCGTCTCAATAAACAAATTCTGAAGGGTTCGACGTTTGAGGACAGAGATTCTGTAAACCTTAATGCACTTGTCTGCTTGCTGAGATACGCGGCATGGAGAAAGCCCGATGTGTTGAAAAAATGGTTTACTAGAGAAGGTACTGAAACTACGATTAACGAAAATGTTGTGAAAAGGTTTAGCCTTTATGAGAATGAAAAAAATCCTGATGGAGCTCAACTAAGAATTCATATTTTTGATGATGCAGAAGAAACTGCAAAACACGACCATCAAAGAGATTTCATCACTATGTGTATCCAAGGAGCATATGAGTATAGGTATTACAGAGTAGATGAGTGTGATGATGGTGGTATCGTTGAATACTATAACAGAATTGATGGGAACTTTGTAGAAGCTGATCCACCAACTAAACCCGGTAAAATCGTAAGAGTAAAGCACGAGGCTTGGAACGATTTAGAGGGACAGGTGGTCTCTAAAAATCATGAGTTAAAATTCAACCCAAATGTAGGCCCATTATTTGTAAATAGTAAATGGATACATACTGTTCATCCAAAATATACTGAAGCCGACTCTGTGATTACGGTTCTCATTCGAAGGCAAAAGAAAAAAGGTAAAAAAACCATTTTCATAAAAGGTCCAGGCGATAAAGACTTCAAAGAAGAAAAGGAACCCTACCCTGCGCCTCCTCACAAAATTGATGAAATGTTCGAAACAGTGAGAAAGGCTCTAGTCGGTGAAGCAACTGAAGAATATTCTGGCAAGAGCTTTGACAGCAATGCAATTACTGAATTCATGAATCCAGCACAAAAACTGGTAAAGGTAAGTCCAGACTTCATCAAAAACAAATCCAACTTAGATGAACTAACCAATTTTATGAAATTAAACGACTTCTCGTTTTGTCCAATCATAGAGGAAGTTGACGGTGTTGAAAGGTTTGTTAAGTTCATAGACCACAAAGGAGACTCGTTTTTCTCCGAAGAAAACGATTGGATGTATAGCAATACTCCAATACTATTTGGAATCCTATACACTGTTCTTAGCAAGAGACTGATAATTCCGATTGTGAAAAAATCAACAAAAGAGTTTCTCGGCATTTTATCCTTGTTTGACATTGTAAAAAATGTAAAAAGATTTGCGAGAATGATAATTGATGTATCGATTGATTCGGGTGATAGTAATTCGGTTCAGCTTTGTGCAGAATTGATATCTGGGTTAAATGAACTTCAAGACGTTGCAGTTGAGAATAGATACCACATTCGTGGAGAGAACCCAGAGTTATTCAACAAAATATTGACACCTCTGGGCAAACTCATACTAAACAAAGAACTTGCAAATCTCAAAATAAATGAAGAGATATTACCTAACGAATTAGAGAGTTGGATTGACACAATATCAAACAATTTCTTCCAAGTAAATAATGAATGCAAGTCTGTTGAATTCCTATCTGAAATTAAAGAAAGATGTGATTTCGATACTTTTGTACAACGGAACGATGATGATTCTTTTACAAAAGTAAATCATGATTCATCGGAAGAAGTACTTGAGGCAATACCGGAAACTTCTGGCCCAAAAGAGGTTATTGAAGCAATCAAGGAAGGGCATTGGCCGGTTTATGTAGATCTCAAATCCGAAGACAAAATAAAAATTGTATCAACAGATGAATTATTCTCTCTCCACGCCGTTCGTGGTCTTGTTGATTATTTTGCAAAAGTTGAGGGAGATGAGAAAATCAGGTTACTAAATCGACTTTTACTTAAGTCATATATCAAAAATCCTGTATTCGATTCTGACGACTTTGCCGACGTGGTGTCGATTCTTGGATAGGTTTGAAAATAACTCAGTCCGATTTTATCTAACGATTTGAAATTCTAGAAAGTATTTCATTGGTTACAGATTTGATTCTTGGCTCGTGTTCTTGGAATTGTGGTCCATGGCCCTCCTTGCTTCCTAGGATAGCGTGTAAGAATTCGTGATGGATTGTGAATATTGCATCAGGAAGATCCGAAATCATGTGAACTCTAGATATCAGAATTCGATTTATTCCGTGCCTGTCTTCGTATTGTGTTCGAGGGCGACCTCTACTCTTGCTTGAGTATGAACAGTAACCGAGCAGATTATCACAGGGCTCTCTGAGAAATCCGAGCTTTATGTGTTCTAATGCCTCGACGTCAATATCTAGTTCAGGATGTAAATTCCTCATCCTAATCAGAACTTCATAGGCGATTGAGTGGAGAAGCATCCTTTCTGTTATCGAACCGATTATCCTCGGTCTGTCTACTCTAGATTTTCCTCTCATCAATAATGGGAGGATTGGGAAATTCGGAAAATAATCACATCATCCAGAAACTAAGTCCAAGAATGGTGTAGCAGGAAAGAAGCATTGCACCTTCTAACCAATTCGTTGTCCCATCTCGTAAAATTGAGTTAGCAACCAATACGGATAGGAAGGTTGCTGCTGTTTCTAATGGGCCGAATTCGAGTGATAAATCAACTCCCAAAACCCAAGCTAGGACAACCATCAGTGGTGCGACAAATACTGCTATTTGAACGCTAGACCCGATGGCTATTGCCAATGACAAATCCATTTTGTCCTTACCAGCGACAATCACTGCTGTGAAATGTTCAGCTGCGTTACCAAAGAACGGTAATAATATCACTCCTATGAAAAGCGTGGGCATGCTGAGATCACTCGCCGCTGAGTCAATTGAATGGACTAAAATTTCAGCCATCCAACCGACTAGAATTGTTGCCAGAATGAGAAGAGTCCACGCATCCTTGTTTGTCATCTTTGGCTCTTCATGGTGAGCAGCATCGTCAGAGGCGAAAATGTGTGCGTGCGTTTTCAACTGGAAAAATAGGGCCAAACCATAGACTACCAGAAGAACAATTGCTGCGTATCGAGATAATTGAACTATGCTATCGAATCCGCCTCCACCGATATTAACCGCTGCTGGAATCATCATTGCAAGTACTGCGATTAGTAATAGTGAACCGCTCATACTCTGTGCTTTTTGATTAAATTCTTGTTTTGGATGATTCAAACCTCCCCAGAGAAGAGATAACCCCAAAACGAGTAATAGGTTACCAAGAATACTACCTACGAGGCTGGCTTGTACCACAGTGATCATCGTATCGGCTTGGTCAAGATTGGTTGCTGCTGTATATATGGCTAGGCTAGCAATTATGATCTCAACAGCATTGCCAAACGTCGCATTCAGCAAGCCTCCGAGTGATTCACTTGTTCTGAGTGCAATCTCCTCGGTTGCGTGACCCATTAGAAGCGCTAGTGGCATAATTGCAATCATTGAAAATATGAAACTCATTCCTGTATCATTTGATACCATCGAAAAATATACTGTTATTGGTACTGCAATTAGTAGCCAATTTAGTTTATTTTCCACAGGACTGAAGGCTTGTAAAACCCCAATTTTAGGGCTTTCTGATTCAGAGATTTCAATCAACTCCTCTTCCTTTGACCCGCTTTTCTCCTAGGTGCAGGGCGGCGTCTACGGGCTTTCTTTCTGGACGAATCATTGTCGTCGTCATCGTCCTCTTCATCGGCAGATGATGTTTCCTTTCGACGGCGTTTTGGTTGGACAACATTAACTGCAAATGGATCTTCATCAGCATCTTGGGGTGCAGATTTCTGCTCGGATGTCGGTGCTGTGCCTGTAATTACTGCCATATCTGGTTCTGAGGATGTACCAATAAATTCCTTCATCCAATCATCTCCGGCATCGTCCTCATCTTCCTTCTTCTTCTTCGGACCTGACATCGCTGTTGCAATTACAACCAAGGAGACCAATACAGCAAGCAAAGAGACTCCTGCAGTCACCCACGCAATCATATAAGGAGGGTCTGTTGCATTGAGTTCAGGGTAAATTGTCTCTGCATCTTCTTTAACTGGGCTAGAATATTCACAAATTGTAGTACCGTCTGATTTACGATGCTTGCAGTCGTCCGTAACAAACTGAACTTTTGCGGTTCTTTCATTTCCGGCTATATCAATCGCTTTTACTGAAATTTCCTGTATACCCGGAGAATAACCACCTGATGGGAAGGCGTACTCGATGGTCCAGTCCCCGTTTTCATTAACCGTCAAATCGGTTACGTTTCTCCAAGGCTCGGTTACCGAGTAAGATGTACCATAATTTTGGACTATTCTGATTTGCATACCGACGATACCTACATCGTCTTCTGCGCCTGCTACTAATTTGATTTCTTCACCTATCAAATATATCGCACCGTCTTCTTTAGAGGTAGGCGAGAATATTGTCACTTTTGGTGATTGAGCATCGATCGAGTACTCTGAAATTACCCTCTCGGCAGTATTCTGTACCATGTCTGTTAGGTTAATGGAAATTAGCAAGTCTCCTGCCGTGGTTGATGATGATATTGAGAAAGTTTGGAAATATTCCGGGCCTTTGTTCGGGTCGTTTGTATTCTGTGACTGCAATATCATAGCTGTAGCGCTTCCCCCTGTGAGAGAGCCTCCAGCAGATGTTGTAATATTGATAATCGGGAATTCATTCACGGCAAGTAGCTCTGAGACCTCTATCCGTAGTGTATACTCCCCACGAACCAACGAACTGTCTGATACAGGAACTCCGTTCTCGTCTTCTATCTCATAGGTGATGTCTGGGGCTTGAGTATCTTCTGTTATCAAAAGAGCATTACCACCAGGTCCAGGGATTATTGTTGGATTGACATTACCGTGTGAGTCTGCGACAATCACGGCATACCAAACGTCTCTTTGTGTATCAAGTGGAACAGAAATCTGTCGTATCATGGTTGCAAAACCATTCTCTGCAATTGGCCCTTCAACGAGTTCCCATCCCGGATCTGTGTAATTGGATTCTGCGAATTCAGCATCACCAAACGGATCACCGAAATGTCGGTAGATGTAGTAATTTTCACCAGATTCTTGATTACTGTTTACCCATTCCAAGTCTACTACTTTTAGTTCACCCAACATCATCAAATTACTAATCCTTGCCCAAGTAGGTGGTTCAGTATCTTCGACGACAGGTCCGTCCCAATTTTGTATCAGTTTTGTATACATCATTGTCCCATTACAGCCCAAACAATTGTACATAGCCGCACTAGTAACGAAATAATGAGTGTTTGTTGCACTGATGCCCTCATCTAAAGTAACATCAAATTGTTCTACGCCGTCTGGTACACTACCCATCCACATTAAAGAAGCGTTTTCAACGAACTCTGGTCCCTGAACCCTCCAGCCTCCCCTCCAGATGTGATATCTCTCACCTTCTACACCAGCTTGGTCTGTCCAAGTAACTCGAGTTGTCAAATTGCCAATGAAAGTGGCTTTCACGTTTGTTGGTTCTTTAACCCAGTTTTCATCTGAATCTTCATCTACAGTGGCGCATGATGATGATGAAATATCGGTGTTGTATGCGCCATATTGGTCGACTACTACAACGCAATAAGTGAAATCTCCGTAGGTGTTGAATGGAACATTGTAATGGAACTCAAACTGGCCATCATTATCGGTATCTGCTGCTTCTGCGACTGTCGCTATCAACTGTGCATAAGGATCGTTAGTAGAAATGAAATATTCTCCATGCCTGTAGATTCTATATTCCTCATTATCCTCAGACATCAAACCATCCCAGACTATCGATGTAAAGCCCGTGCCATTTTCTAGGGGAGTGAATATACCTGCTACCGTGTCGACATCTTCCGGTGGTGTATTGTCTTCCAAAAGAGCACTTGACATGGCATTGCTAGATAGGAAGCGAAGATCTTGGTAATCCGAGCCATCTTCTGTCCAATTTGGTAGAAGGTATGTTACTGAATAAAACACCTCTCGATTTGTTTGAGGTGGGACATCTAAAACGTAAGAAGTAGATGTTGAAGATACTGTGGCAACTTTTGTCACACCAGATGCACCCGGCTCGACAAGGCTATTGCCATTTGAACGTTGTACTCTAAAATCGGTCTGCCAAACGTTAATTTGTAGTGCGTCAGGCCCGGTCTCTGGCAAAATTGGGTTAATAGAATTGTAATTTATCCACTGGATGGTGGTCTGGCTCGTTCCCGGGTTGAAATCTGCCTGTACATTGTATGGCGAACGAATTGGAGTAGTTAATTCAAGAACAGGTTCATACACCGTGCTCGCATTTACATCCAAAGGAGAAAATATGGTTCCATCTGAGTGTTCTGTTGTTATAGCATAGTAAAACGCCCCATCGGTTCCTGCACCAACCTGATAGGTGGCAGAATGCCCAGGGTGTGGATTTGAGCCGCCCTGACCTCTACAATTCAGGGGGTTTTGGCCAACAGATGATTTGTCACATGCAACTACTGAGTACCATGGGGAGAGATTCTCAATATTTCCTGGTGTGATTGGAGAATCGTGACGATAAAGGTGGTAAGTAGCATCCCACAACTCTGAGTACAGGTCTAAATCGCCACCGGTTTGCTCAATGTTTCTCCAAGAAACTGTTGTTGTTTCACTTACATTGTCGAATGAAACTTGTATATCTTGAGCCTGTAAATCGCTCGGAGTGCCCTGATCTGCACTTACGTTTGTCAACATCGGAAGTGAAGATAAAAGCAACATAGATAGGACAAAAAAGGTCGTTTTGCGATTCCCACCGTTCAGCATACCGCCAGCCATCGTTTCATTGCTTCTTGTGATTCGGTTATGAGAGTACCGCCGTAGGGGATGGGAACTAGCCCTAGTTTCAGTGATTTTGCAAGGCGCGTCGCGCATTGTGTCAGTCATCATTGCTATTCTTATCCTTCGGAGTTGATAGAGGCTTGGTTTTGTCTAGGGATTGTAATTCAGCCTTGGCTTTGAAAAATCTGACTATGAATGTGTAGATTCCACCGGCACCAGATATGGCGATGATTAACGAAATTGGATTGATTTCGATATTATTCCATTCACCCCAAGAATCGGTCCCCAAATAGGCCATAACCGATGTGGCCACCAATGCTGCAAAAGTGAGCATCATGCGGTCTGCTCTGCTAAATCCACCATAATTTCTGCTACCTGCAACTGCTTGCGCTTGAGTTCCTAAATAAGAGCCAAACATCGTCAACATGGCCGCAATCCATGCCAATTCGACATGGCCAAACCATACCATGTTGTATCCTAGAGCCAATATCCATACGATGTCCAATACCCTATCGAGAGTGTGATCTAAGTAGTCTCCCCAACGGGTCACTTTACCAGTAGCCCTAGCCAAATTTCCATCAAGTCCGTCCAAGGCCATGGCTGAAGCCATTAGGAATGCTGCACCAAAGAACATAATTGCACCGTCATTTCCATCACCTGCATTCATCATTAACCAAGCTGCAGCGAGTCCGGTTGGCAATGTCAGCCAAGTCAGGGTCGCTGGATTGACACCCTCAAGTCTAGAGACTAGAGGCCCGCTCAACTTTCTGAATAGGTTACGACCTTTCTCTAGTGCCATAAGTCGCCTCGAGCGCTCTCCGTCTTTGTGTCTTATGGTTATGAAAGCCAATCAACAGCCGAATTTGGAGTAGTATGATGCGGGCAACCTGAATTAATCCACGCTTGGGCCTCGTCTCCTTCGTAAATGGGTCTATTATCTCCAACCAAATCATTCCATGGCCCTCCTAACATCTCAACCTCAACATTAGATTGTATTTTTTCGACAGAGTATCCTCTTGATTCCAGTCTTCTCCTCAAAACCTCTGGCTGGCACCTCACAATAATTAACGCATCTACAGGGAGAAAATGTGCTAAGTGCCCGTCTACCAAAGTCAACTCATCCGGATTTTTCCACAGCTTTGCCAAACGGACAAGATCAACTTCCGCTGAACCATCAATTCCAACCTGACCAAGACAACCGTTCTCCTGCGCAAAATCCTTCACTGAAATTACGGGGTAACCTAATTTTTGACATAATGTTGTCTTTCCACAGCCAGGTGTTCCAATCACTCCGATGGAATACACAGTCTGTTCTGCCATAAACTACGCTAAGGTGGCCAAGAGTTAAACATCATGTCTGATTAACCTGCATGAGTATTATGTTTGGTGCTGCTGACCCCGACCAAGCAATTGCCCAATTAGAGGCATATTACAACGAAGGTCGAAGCGAGAGAGCTGAAGTAATGGCATCGGCATTAGTCGACCAACTGATGGCTAAAAAGAGCAGGGACGACGAAACTCAACGTATCCTTGTCAGAGGCCTAAGAATCTTATCTGCGGTCCTAAATAGTCGGGGAAAATACAAGCGAGCAAGAATAACGGTTGGTTTATTGCACAAACACAGGAACAAACATGGTAAGTCAGTCGGGCACGATTTCAAAGCTGCCGCAGCAGATTATCACCTTGCAGGGTTCATTCATTCAAACGCTGGAAAAAAAGGTGCGGCAAGAAAAGCATTTGCAAAGTGTGAGAAACTCCAGCCAGGACACCTCGCTGCTGCCCTTGATGTGGCCGAGCTATGTGGATATCCTAAGACTCTGAAAAAATTGTACCCGTTGGCAGGCCCGGTTATCAGTAGGAATGGATCATACATATTGGAGATTGAGAACAGGCCACCCGCAGATGCAAAAAGAATAGGCGCGGTTATCGGAGGAGAAATCCAAGCAGATATTGATAGACAAATAGCGGCGATTATGAGCGGCGAGCAGGCTGCAAATGCTAGACTGCAGGCTGCAGTAGACTCTCTTGTTCCAGTGCATGATTACCACACATATAGCACCAATTAATCAGTAAAATGGTAGCGGGAGATGGATTTGAACCATCGATCTACGGGTTATGAGCCCGTCGGTCTAACCATGCTAACCTATCCCGCTAGCGCTCCATCGGCGACAGTCTCTATTCTTGAACCCACCGACACAAATCTAGGCGTTGTAATACGGGAGGTTTTTGGACAAGGACCTTCTAGCATAGAGTGATGAAGGCAAATTTTGGTTATCTAGCGGTTGCAATGACGCTGATTTGTGCGAGTCTGTCGGGATGCCTAGGTGGTGACGATAGCGATTCTGAAGGATACTCAGGTCCTATCACATTGGTTGTTTATTATGACTCTACTTCTGGAATGGTTGAGACATCGATGAACAATGGCCAAGCAGGACCGACTACTGGTGTGGAATTATCGTTTGATTTTGCAGATACAACATCCGATAGTGGCGCTATTGCGAAAATAATGCTTGACCCTGATGACGGTTCCGATCCGGTTGAAGGAGACCCTTCAGATAATGCTGTGATTTCATACACATGGGTCACTCATGGAGTTTTCGAGACCACCCTAACTGCGGAGGATGAGGAGGGTAACTCTCACAGCATTGAAGTGAAAATCCGAATCGATATGAATGCTGTGTGGTCTGAGACTAACACAAACTCTGCATCAATGTCATTCGATGTTACCCCTGATTGTGAGGATGGTGAGCCTTTAGCTGATAGAATCACAATAAGCTCGACAGTATCCAACCCACAAGGTAACATATTCACCGGCAGTGCAAATTCGGACGTAACTTGGAAATTGAACAATCCAAGCGGCGAAGAGATTTCATCAAATTCTGGTACAATTGGAGACGGTCAATCTGAAACATGGGATTATACAACTAGAAACGTCGATGAAGGCTTTTGGACACTTGATATTGAAGTGGCCGAAAACGGAGATAACGTGAATGTGGATAACCAAGTTACTATTGTATATCCAGAGGGCTCTGAGGACCCTGTTAATCCTCGCACAGAGTGAAAGTAATGTGAAAGTGAACTGTGACGGTGCAGCAACGCTTCTGAATTACATGGATTGAAGTGTCTGCACTTTCAGTTTTATTTTGTGAGACCTTCTTTCTTTGATATACTAAGGCTAGTGAGTAGGCACTATGGCAGCAAAGAGCAAGTCGAAGAAGCAGAAAGAAGAAGAGTCCCCTGATACAGAGGTAGTTACAATGGAGGAAGTAGAGGAACCTGAGGTCAGTATCGAGGACCTCCCCGGTGTTGGCCCAGCAACAGCAGAAAAATTACGCGAAGCTGGTTTCGATGAACTATTAGCACTCGCAGTAATGAGCCCTCCTGACTTAGCAGAGCAAGCAGAACTTGGAGAAGCCGTTGCAGGAAAAATCATCCAAGCTGCAAAAAAAATGGCAAACATCGGCGGATTCGTATCCGGTAGCGCACTCTTAGAAAGAAGGAGAGAAGTACAGAAACTATCTAGCATGGTCCAATCAATCGATGACCTACTTGCTGGCGGATTTGAAACGCAATCATTAGTTGAAGTATACGGAGAATTCGGCTCTGGTAAAACCCAAATCGGTCACCAACTCGCTGTGAACTGCACAATGCCAATTGAACAAGGTGGACTAGACGGAGATGTGTTCTACATTGATACTGAAGACACTTTCCGTCCCGAGAGGATTACCCAAATGGCAAGAGGTCACGGATTAGACCCTGAATCCGTTCTGGAAAGAATCCACGTAGCCAGAGCTTACAATTCAGCACATCAGATGCTCTTAGCCGAAGAAATCAAACGAATGAGTAGAGGAGTAAATGTCAAAATGATCATTGTTGATTCTCTGACAAGCCACTTTAGAGCAGAGTTCGTTGGCAGAGGTATGCTAGCAAACCGCCAACAAAAGTTGAACAGGCACCTAAAGGATTTGAAACAATTAGCAGACGTCAACAACGCTCTAGTTCTAGTCACCAACCAGGTAATGAGCAAACCTGATGCAATGTGGGGAGACCCAACGAAGCCAATCGGTGGTCACGTGCTAGCTCACGCATCCACATTCAGACTATACTTGCGAAAGGCGAAAGGTGGGCGAAGAATTGCGCGACTTGTGGATTCTCCAAACTTACCAGACGGTGAGTGTGTCTATCAGGTTTGTGAAGACGGGCTCCGTGATTGATTATTAGTTGAACAATCGCTTTCTCACACCAGTTGGATGGCGGCACCTTCAAATTAGGTGCAAGAGGGATGAGGCTACATGCGACATCTCATCGAGCGTGTACTAGAGCTTGCAGATGAAGAAGAAGGACCATCAATACGACCAACAAGTGTCGAGGAAATGGAATCTAATGATGCAGAACTAAAACGATTACTCGAATCACTCCAACCCAGAATAAGAGTCTATGGAGTAGGTGGCGCTGGTTGTAACGCTGTGAGCCGCCTGTATGAGGAAGGATTATTCGAGAATCGTTATGTCACAGGACATGCCATAAATACAGATGCTCAAGCATTACTGATGAGCCCTCTCGAAAATAAAATCCTGATTGGAAGAACCGCCCGAGGACGTGGCGCTGGCGGTGACCCGACCAAGGGTGAAGCGGCTGCATTGGAAAGCGAAAATAATCTTCGAAAAATCACCGATGATACTCAATTGGCTATAATTACTGCCGGAATGGGCGGTGGTTCGGGTACTGGAGCTGCCGGACATATTGCACGGCTTGCAAAGGAGCAAGGCGCCCTAACCGTCGCAGTCGTGACCTATCCTTTCAACTCTGAAGGCACTCTTAGAAAACAAAATGCGGAATGGGGACTGGAGAGATTAAGAGAATACTGTGACACAATTCTTGTAATACCTAACGAGCGATTACTAGAGATCGAAGGAGTCAGAGATTTACCAATCGCAAGCGCCTTCCGAGTTGGTGATGAACTACTGGTTCGAGCAATTACAGGGGTTACAGAATTACTTACTACAGACGGAATGGTAAATCTTGACTTTGAAGATTTGAAAGCGGTCATAAATTCAGGATCCGGTGTTGCAATGATCGGACTTGGTGCCGCTAGTGGCCCTGGCCGGGCTGAGGCTGCAACATTGGAAGCACTGCATTCTCCGTTGCTAGAATTAGATGTTTCTGATGCAAGAGGAGCCCTGATCAACGTAGTAGGAGGTTCGAATTTGACCCTTGGTGAAGCTGAGAAATGCGCTCAATTGATTCAAAGTAAAGTCTCTGAAAATGCCCGGATAATCTGGGGTGCAGCAGTGGATGAAAGTCTCGGAGAAGATATTCGAGTCATGCTAGTCTTGACAGGAGTCAGATCGGACCAGATACATGGGGCTAGTGAGAATAGGCAATTACGTGCCCTCAAGTCTAGAAACATAGAGTTCGTGAATTAATCTCTTATTGCAATCACTGCTAATGAAATTACCAGTAACGTACCAATCGCTGCCACGGTGTATTGAACATTAGATGACCTACTGCTAACGTCAGGAGCTTCAACCTCACCATCATAATTTTGACCAGGTATAGCCATTGACAAAGAATTCCATTCATCTCCACTTGTGTCACCATTTCCATTTACTGCATTTCCATGAATAACAAATGTGGCTAGTTTATCGTCCGCTTCAGGCGCAGTCCAAATCAAATTCCATTCTCGTTGATTGTTCGTCGAACTGGTGTGTGTGTAACCACCATCTAATTCCTGCGTTTCTCCGCTAATTGCGCCATGTGATACTACGACCCTATATCCTCCTTTAGGATTATTCTGCTCAACGGGAGATTCTATAGTTAGAATAAGATTGTAACTTTCACTAGAATTGTAAATGTCAGGCAAACCGTTTAGAGTTATTGTGGTTGTGTCATCCGAGCCACCATGACAAACACACCCATCATTCCCTACACTACCAATACCCTCTGGCCTTGCTTGAGCTTGCCCGATTAAAACGAGCAAAAGCGTCAATACAAGTAGGCGTTGCATGGTTTGGCCTGTGAGCATTTACTTTCAAACGTATTCACTTCATGTCGCCGTAAAAGCGCTCTAAAAAATAGTATTTTTCACGGACGCACCAATACATGGTTTCAATAACTAGAAGCAATTATGTTATTTTTAGTGAGTGCTGTGTTACCATTTGAGACAACTGACTTGCCCAACGATGAAGAAGAAGAAATCGACCCATTCGCCGAACTCGAAATAGGTACAAACTCTCCAAGACAGACCGGCAGGGATGCACTGGCTATGTTCGAGGAAGATGACCCGTTGTCGGCACTAACAGATGATGGCACAGAGCAGAAAGAAGATTTCGTTATCTCATTCGAGGCTGATGGCGCTCCGGAACTAAAGAATGGATTAGCAAAAACTGTGAATTCCTCAGAAGCAACATACAAACTACTACTCGAAACTGTGTGGGTTGATGATATTCTAGACCCATCAGAAGTCGAACTACTAGCGAGAAAAAGAGATGAGCTCGGTCTAACTTTCGAAAGACATCTACAACTAGTCCGAGAAATCATCGGAGGCTAGTTGATGGCTCCAACCCCTTTCGAGCATGGCCTTGCGTTAGCATGGTCTGATGGCGCTCTCTCCAGAGATGGTGCCTTGATGCTAGAGATATTACAACAAAAACTGAAACTTGGGGATAAAGAGAGAGCAATTCAGGAGCAAAACTGGTTGGCTGACATATCAAAAAATGAACGCAGGTCTTTCGGAGATGGCGACCAGATTCTCAGAGAATGGCTCATAGGACTAGATGATACGGAAAATCTAGCCGACAGTGCACGCTCAATGGGGCGCGCTGCATTAGACATCGGTCTATCTAAGACATCTTGGAAACATGCAATTAGTTTCGCAGACGGCCTAGGCTTAGGAGATGATTTAGCAAATGGTGTTTGGCTGGAAAAAGAAGCAGCGCCATTAACTGAATGGCCCGCAGCACTAGATCCTTTAGCAATTATCCTAGGTTTGGTACTCTCCGTACCAAAATCAACTCAAAAAGAGAGAGTAGAACTAGCTGAAGGTGACGCTTTTGTTTTAATTAATCACCAAGATGCTGAGTCAATCAAACTTTCATGGATGCCAGAACTAACACCTGTCAGGAATGAGATGTGTGCGTGGGGTTGGAAAGATGGAGTAAAAGCCTCCTCAAAGCCACCTAAGGGTGATTTAGTATTCTGCAATTCAATACTTATGGCTTGGATTCGAAGGCTTATTTCTATGAGACACCAAAGGGGCGAGAAAGGGTTGGATGGGTTACCCGAGGGCTTCCAAGTAATGCCTTCTTCGGGAGAACTAGTAAATGAATCAGGCAACCTCAAATTATCAATGATTGTTGATTTAGGAGAAAATGGTCTGGTTAGACCATGGGCAAGCGTAAATGTTGATGGAAAAGCTACCATGAACCCTGCTCCTACAAGCCTTGCAAAAGATTGGGTTGGAATACACGATAGTATCGCTAACCTTATTTTGACCGCAATCCAGACGTTGCCCAGGCAACTACTACAAGCATCCGGTCTGAAATCTGAATGTAGCAATATATCCTTGCATGAGAACTGGGTTACTCTAGATTTTGATGAATAACCACTTCTGATGTTATTCTACAATCGCCACGCAGACTATTAGAAACGCTGCAATATTTTTCGTGGGATTTGTGAACAACCCTTTCAACTAGTTTTTGTGGTACATCACCCTTTACGTGATACACCAAATGCATTGAAGTAAAGTAACGAGGTGAATCTCCATTTCTAGTTGAATCCATTTCGACCCATACCTTAGAAAATTCTCTATCTTTCAGACCAATAACAACGTCTACAATAGAGCAGGCACCTACCATCTGTAGGGCTAATTGCATTGGACTTGGGCCCTCCTCCCAATTCATTTCTACACGCTGACCGTTAGAATTTATGCCAACCATATTTTTCCCGCCTGTCCACTCTACAATGCCTTGCATGTATCGTCGAAATACCCCGGCAACAAGAAACCACCGTTGACCGTTGTTTTGATGAAGGGGGTCAAGTTGGGCCTAAATGAGCACCATGTCAGGCCAACCGATAACCATGAAAAACGGCATCCTAAATGTACCAAATAACCCCATTGTTCACTATATAGAAGGGGATGGAATTGGCGTGGATATTTGTCCGGTTATGATCGAGGTAGTAGATGCAGCAGTCGCAAAAGCATACTCCGGGGAACGTAGCATTACTTGGGATGAAACCCTTGCCGGAGAAAAAGCGTTTAACAATACGGGAGAATGGTTACCAGAAGCGACACTAGATGCAATGAGAACCGGATTAGTCTCTATCAAGGGACCGCTTACAACACCAGTCGGCGGAGGTATTAGGTCTCTGAATGTGGCACTTAGACAGAAGCTGGATTTATTCGCCTGTGTTAGACCTGTACGCTGGTATGAAGGCACGCCTTCTCCTGTTAGGGCACCTGGTGATGTTGATATGATTATTTTTAGAGAAAATAGCGAAGACGTGTATGCCGGAATTGAGTGGGAGGCTGGATCTGAAGGGGTGGCCAAGGTTATCGACTTCTTAGTCAACGAAATGGGTGTTGACAAAATAAGATTCCCCGAATCCTCCGGAATTGGTATCAAACCAATAAGTAAAGAGGGGACCGCAAGGATTGTTCGCGCCGCAATTCAGTATGCTGTTGACAATGACAAGGATAGTGTCACGCTTGTTCACAAAGGTAACATCATGAAATTTACTGAGGGTGGATTTAGAGACTGGGGATATCAACTCGCTAAGGATGAATTTGGAGCAGTCGAACTCGATGGTGGCCCATGGTGTACATTTGTTAATCCTAAAACTGGAACCACAATTACAATCAAGGACGTTATTGCGGATGCAATGTTACAACAAATCATCACAAGGCCTGCAGAATATGGGGTGCTTGCGACAATGAACTTGAATGGGGATTACATTTCCGATGCCCTTGCCGCACAGGTTGGAGGAATTGGTATTGCGCCTGGTGCAAATATCAACTATGATACAGGAATTTCAATCTTCGAAGCCACTCACGGGACCGCACCAAAGTACGCTGGACAGGATAAGGTCAACCCAGGTTCTCTGATACTATCTGCTGAAATGATGCTAAGGCACATGGGGTGGACAGAGGCCGCTGACCTAATTGTCAGAGGTATGGAAGGAGCAATCTCTGCAAAGACTGTTACCTATGATTTTGAAAGACTAATGGATGATGCAGAGTTATTATCATGCTCAGCGTTCGGAAAGGCAATTATCTCTCACATGTGAATGGATTAGAACTCCTAACCACTTCACTGTAAGAATACAAACCATATGGATTTCATCGTAGCCACGAATTCAGGTTACGGCTGTTTGCAATTATACCAAATCCAAACCTTTCCTCGATTGCTCGTGCAACCAAGGCAAAATCTGAATCCCTTGTTGCAATCAAGATACTACCAATTTCACCTAAGCAACGATTCGCCATAGCAGTACAAAGACACATCAGAGTTTGATCTGCTTTTTCTGGGTATATATCCCTACCATCAATTACCGTTCGCATTGGCTCGCTATGCATTCTTTTCATCGCAGTAATCTCATCGTAAACCTCTGAGTGTTCTTGTAAGAATTTTTCTAAATTTGAACGAATTTCGGAATTGTCTGCTTCGTCCTCGATATGCAAGTCGAGAGGTTTCCATGTCGAAAATTCTGATATCACGTCTTTTGCAATTGCAACAACTGTTTTGTCGTTCAATATCTCTTGAAGGTCGTCTTCAGCAACTAAGGTATCTGAAAACCTTTCACGTATGCGGTCTACGTCAGTAGCGATTGAGATTAATTCATTTTGGACAATGTTTGGTAACCATAAGTGAATAACTCCCTCCTCAGCACGATGCTTTAGAATTCGATGGAATCTTCCCAGCCCGCCAACGTCGAGTGAAGCATCTGAATTTATTCCAAGTTTCTGTGAAATCCGGTAATGTAACTCGTCCATCAAAATATTGGTGTCGATTATAACTAATGGGTTCAGGGCCAAATGCCGAAGGTACGCCCTTTGTTTTACTGGCAGATTATTGCGATGTAGTGCGAAAAGCCTTCTTTCAGCATCTGCAAGTCTTTTGATATCTAGCACTCCAAATTTGCCTGAATTTTGCGCCCTCTCTAACAGCATTAGACCTTCGAGGGGTCTTTCTTCAGACGCACCGAGAGCAATTTCGTAAATTTCTTCGCCAGTCGGGTCGTGAAGCATCGCCTGTGAATACCTATTCTCAAAGGTATGGCGATTTTTGCGACGCTCTCTCTGCAAGGAATTTACTGCTGCTTTAACTCGGCCGGAAAATGGTTCCCTTGGTAAGGGTCTTGGATGTGAGCTAGGGTAGTTTCTCAACATATCAAGTTCCTCTTCGGAGTGTTTTACACGTTGAACCATCTCCATATTTCCATGCTGATCTTCTTGGCTAACCATTTCTGTACGCTTCACGAAATTGGTAAGCATCCTCGTCGCTTCATCCGTATTTCGCTTGCTGGCAGCAACATGTGAAACGTTGAGATAAAGTTGGAATCTTTTGGTCAGTGCAGACTTTAACGCCGGCTCTTTTTCAAGTAGAGCCACAGCTTCTGACCATTGTTCAGCATGAGCTAGGTGAATTAGCGCTTTACGATGTAGAAGGATTTTGTGCTCATAGTCGAAGTCCTGGTGATCGCCTGCTTTCTTGTAATCTCTGGCAGCGTTCAATTCGTCATTATTACTAACATGCATTGCTGCTCTAGCAAGAGTGTGCCACGGTGATTGGGGATCATTTTCTTGGTACCAAGAAACTAAATTTGGAAGGCCGATGTCATATTCTAGTACAAGATGTCTAACCGTTTGCATCATTGGCATAGCAGTTACTTCTCCAGAGAGTAACCCATCGAGTAGTTCCACGACGCCTTTTGATTTCCCAGTTTGCAACAACCAAGATGCACGATTTAGACGTAAGGTGTCTATTACTGCACTAAATAAACGCGACTCAATCTCTGTTAGCTTGGCTTCACTTACGCTCTTTACTAAGTTGTCCAATACTTTAGAATCTGCGAGACCATCTCCACCATCCCTGAGGGCTTGTTTGCAATTGTTGAATGCTTTAATCCCATTTTTGTCAAGCGTTTCAACTACCCAGTTATCATCTGACTGGGCCGCTCCATCCAACATCAGTATCAATCCTTTACTGGCAGGAGAAAATGCATTTGGCACCTCTACAGTTTCAACAGTCGATAGGGCGTTTCTCCTCGCTTTTCTTACTGTTTCAAAATCCCATCCCTTCGATTTAGCGGGTAATAAGTGAACCACGAGTAATGTTGCATAAGGATATTCAACACACCTTTTCTCATCTACGAGCAAAAGTTCGGCAAGTCTTGTCAAATCTAAATTTCTGGAAAATAAATCAACTGAAGGTGTGATTTCTACAACTGACCCTTTATCGTGTAGCCTTTTTGCTGCTTCGTATCGTAGAGCATTTTCAAGACTTATATCCAGCACTATGACCGATAAAGCACCCTCAGATAGCGTTCCTATTTGGGAGAGTAACCATTCAGAAGCAGAATCTCCAAGTTCCTTAACAAGTGGGAGAAGTATATCCATATCAACATCGGGCTCTACATACAAAGATGTCAGTAGGTCCAATGCCAACTCCGATGAACCCTCTCTGACAAGAGCCGCTAATTTCCACCAAGTCAGGCTCTCCTTTTGTTGGTTATTTTGTGAAAATTCTATTCCCATCTGTAACTCTTCACTGGACAATTTCGATGCTTCTGACGGCAATAGTCGCCAAGCCTCTTTCTTTCTTGCTAATGATAGGTCATCGTCCTGTTTTAGTGAACGAGTCTTATCCCAATCCAAAGCTTTTCCACTACGTAACTCAATCAAATCAATGAATGCTTCTGCTAGATTAGAATCTGATTTTTTCAACTCTTTCAAAGAGTCAGTGGCGTCATTTCCAAGATGAATCTTCAATAATACGCTTATCGCAGAGGCGTCTCCTTCTAAGTTCTCTAAGCCCGCAATATCACGCAATCCCTTTTTTCCATTCAATTGTGCCTTAGCCTTATTCAAAGCCATTTTTATTTTGGCATCACTAGATACGCTCTCAAATTTGGATAATGCTTTTGCAAGGTCCTTGGCGTTTTGCGGGTCAATTTTAGCGTGCTTTAGGTCAAATTTATCTGCGGTTAGTTCACTGACTTCGGTCTTGGGAAATGCTGCAAATTGAGCAAGGATTGGAGTGGCCTCGGCCATTTTTGACCAAACAGGATGTACACCATCAGAGGATGCTGTCTCTCTAAGTCCTTCCAAAATTTCGTCCCATGAATCTTCCCAGTCGTCTGGAAATAGGGTCTTTCTGATAAGTAAAATTGCTAACCTGTAAGCCACCGGTGAACCGTCGGAAATCAAGACATCCTCGGTTTTTGGAAGCCATTCTAATGGACCTGAACCGCCTCTGGTTCCTCTTCTCCCTCTGGGCCCTCTTCTACCTCTAACCACAGGAGAAGGCGTACCATCTTCTTGATCAGGAACCTGAAATTCATGCAATGCGATTAAAACCAATGATTTCCAAGGCTTGTCTAAAGCGTTCCATTCAGCGGTTTTAGCCACTTTAGACTGACGAGTTCTAGGAGGAAGGTTATCCAACATACCGGATTTGAGACAGACGGCCAGGTTATTCTCTTGCAGCATATTCACCCCTTCGGAGTGTACCGCCTAGTCCGACCTCTTTAGAGCCACCGGCTATGAGTCAGGCGTAATTTTTCTGATATAATTGAAATCGGCGATACCATTCTTGATAAGAAAAAATGAAAAATTGGACGCGATGAATGGATAAGTAAGTATCAATAAATTACGAAAATCAATTCTCTGAGTCACTAACTATTGGTTGATTGGAGTTGTTTTCCAGTACTGTTTTGTCTTTACCCCTCAACCACTTTGGGCTCCACCAGTTCCATTTACCCATAAGGCGCATGGTAGAAGGTACGACCAAAGCTCTTACAATGGTGGCATCAAGCAATATGGCAAGCGCTAATCCTAGACCTATCTGCTTCAGTATTACAACAGATGATAGACCAAATGCCATGAATACGACAACCATAATCGCAGCAGCACCAGTGATTAGTCTGCCCGTTTTCTGCAGACCGTTTGCAACTGCTTGCGTGTTGTCTCCTGTCACCTCCCATTCTTCGTGAATCCTTGACAACATCAGTACCTCATAATCCATTGACAAACCGAAGACAATACAGAACATTATCACAGGATTAGTAGCCTCTATCGGTTGAGGTGTGAAATTCAGTAACTCGGCACCGTTACCCCACTGGAATACAAATACTAGCATACCAAATGATGCTGATATAGATAAAATATTCATCACTATTGCTTTGATTGGAATTATTACACTCTTAACCTGAATAAATATCAGCACTATTGTAGAAGTGAAAATGAAGACTAAGGCAATCGGTAGATTTTCTTTGATAGCATCAAGTACATCCTCGCTGTATGCGGCGAAACCAGCAACCAGTAATTTACCATCAGGACCAGTAACAAGATCATCGAGCAAATCAGAGCGCTCATTCCTGACGTCATTTACGAAATTTCGACTATCTTCTCCTGTGATAGGACCCTCAAGGGTTAAACGAATGTATGTTAGGTTTTCAGCGATATATTGGGCTTTCAAAAGTTCCCTCGCAGTGACGTTTTCAACACTTAGATTTTCGTTTGGAGTATGCCAGAATTCCACTGCAGCAGAATCGTTCATTCCGATGTACGGCATTGCATAACCAAACGTTTTGTTGACTCGTTTGTCCTCGATTTGGTCTTGCATCCATTTATTTAGCGTTCTAATATTTTCCTCGGAGAAGGGGTCTTCTCCATCAAAATCAATCACTACCGTTGCTGAATTAACTGCCCCTTCAGGCCATTTCTCATCTAAGTGCTCGAAACCAATTCTGGTTTCATCATCAGGAGGTAAAGCATCACGCGACGCAATTGAAAAATCCGCTTGCAAGAATGGTAGACCTGCCCCCAATAAGATCACCAGAGTCGGAATCAATATCGCCCATGGTCTGTCCATAACCGTGGTTGCAATTCTAGACCAAATTCCTTCTCCATCGTCATTGTCTGTACTGAACGCGTAAGGTATTTTGAGGTCAAACAGCCTATGACCGAGCATTGCAAGAACTGCGGGTAAAACGATTATCGAGAATATCATTGCTACTGTTACGGCAAGGGTCCCTCCAATACCTAGACTGGGGAGTCCTGTATTTTCGAAAAATAACATCCCCATTAAACCGATAGCCACTGTCACACCGCTAAAGAATACTGCTTTCCCTGCGGTTGCCACTGTCATTGCTGTTGATGTCCTTAAATCTCTTCCACGATTCATCTCTTCTCTAAATCTGTTAACCATGAACAACGAATAATCGACAGAGACACCAATTCCAATCAAAGTGATTATATTGAGTGCATATTGAGTTACATCAGTTGTGTTTGACAACCAAATTGTTATTCCCATTGCAGCTAAAACTGTCAAAACAGCAACACCAAGAGGCAGCAGGGCCGCAATCAGTGTCCCAAACACAATTCCAAGAATTATCAGTGTCAAAGGTCCAGAAATTATCTCTGCCTTGATTAAGTCGTCCTGAATTCTCGTGTCGAAAGTAACATCAATAGCGATATTACCTGTCCTCCATGAGTTAAAACCCGAGTCAATTTCAATAGATTCATAATTTTCAGCATACAGCGATTTTGCTTCTTTTCTATCGAGGTTTATTATCACGCGATTTTGTGCCCAGAACCCATCTTCTGTCTCTTTCACGAACTGGGCGCGCTTATCATCGGGAGCATCCCATGAGTAATCGATTTCAACATCATCATGTTCCGCAAAAAACTCAAGAGCAGCGACTACTTCATCACGCCATTCTTCAGATGAATCGTTGAGAGACTCATGATAAACAAGAAATGTAAAACCTTGTACATCAGCTTCCTCGCCGTAGAATGCGTCTTCAAGCATGCCGCCTGCTTCGACTGATTCTAAGTCGCCAACACCCCATGATTCGGCCCAGTTTGGACCAATAGCAATCAGCGATGACATCAAAAAACACGATAATAATCCACCCAACAATACAGATTTCCTGTAGTCGTAGGTGAACTCTCCTAACTTGTAGAAAGCCCTGTCTTGAAGCATTTCAGGATCTGTGACACTTTCCATAGTTCTTCGCCCTAAAAATAGTATTTCAATTAATGTATGGACTCCCCTCGTGCCCACACGAGGTAAAAGTTGTTACGATGATCTGTTTTTAATTTACAATTTATCTACGCATTTTTTGATCTCTATCGCGCCATAATTCTAACCACTTCTGGAGGTTGTATTCCTTGTCCGATACCTCTAGATTGCTACTTTTCTCGTCCTCTGGCTGGATACGACAGCCGCAGGCATTGGCATGCCCTCCTCCGGTTGGGTCCAATAGAGTGGCAAGCATTGACAAATCATAGGGGTTTTTCTCATTCCTGAATGAATTCGCATAGAAGGATGCGCCCAAGGCAGGACGCGCAGGGTCATCAATACTCCCATCCGCAAATCCATGAATTATGCAACAAGCAACAGCACTTTCTCCGGCCATTGAAGTAACCAAGTATCCATTACATCTGATATCTGTCTCGCTTAAATCGCAAATTGCTAACTTATCAATAATCACTATTTTTTGCTTGACGATACGCGCTTGAAACTCTCGCTCTTTTTTGATTTCTTCAAGGAGGCCCTTGTGACTTTCAAGAATTTCATTTAAAGATAAGCCGGATGCAAATTGATTGAGGACGGTCATCATGTGCTCTAAATTTGAAATTGACAAGGACCTAGACAGTCGTATTATCGGACCGTCTTCGAGAAAATCCTCCAGTGATATACCACCCGAATCAAGATCGTCTACCATAGGCATCACCTCTTCAAGATGCGAGAGATCTAACTCATTTCTCATTAGTTCAAATGCTGCCCTTGCTGCTGATGGTGTGTCTTTCCAGTGACAAACACCCCCTGATTTTTCAAATTCAGCCTGTTCTTCGGGGGATGGTCGATTTGTGAGGTGGTGGTCTAAATACAAGCCGCAATCTCCATGAAATGGCAAATCACATATCGCTGTTTGTCTATCAATAAGATGATCTAAACTACCTGCTCTCAGTAATGCAGGATGTGCAAAATGAACCTCGATTTCTGGTTTACTTGCCTTGAGAATTGCTGCAGCCATTAAGCCATCTAAATCTGAATCCGCAACAACTCTGAGGATACCATCCAACGGCGACATATCGTCGTGCGAGGACGTCCATTTCTTGAATGTATAGGGTGTAATATGAGCGATGAGGCTATGAATAAGTGAGTGTGGCGGCCAAGTATGGAGACCTCTTGTGGGGTGGTATTGGTTAATTTCGGGACCGTTCTATTACTGCAATATCCTCAAGGGCATTGGGACTTCCCAAAGGGTCACGTAGAGGATACGGACACAGATAAAAAATCCACGGCAGCAAGGGAATTGAGAGAAGAAACAGGAATATCCGATATATCGTTCATTCAAAATTTTGAATTTAGAACAACTTATGATTTCCGTCACAAAGGACGAAGAGTCGACAAACAGGTATTTTGGTATATAGCGGAAACAGATACTCTAACTGTAAAACTAAGTCATGAACATCTCCAACATATCTGGTTGGATTGGGAGAGTGCTATGATGCAATTAACACACCAAGAGAGTAAATCCGTATTAGCAGCTAGTCATAACCACATGAAATCGATTGGCAGGGATTAGTAAAACCGGAGATATTATTCAAAAGTTAACAGGTCAATATCTAAGTGCTAATTTGTGCTGGTATATCCATGTTCGAGAGAATGGATTGGTCTAAGCCCAATACTTGGCATCTAACTCTATCATCTGAAAAAAATACAACTCTGGAAAGAGTGATTTCGATAGGTTTCTTTGCAGGATTAACCGCACTTTGCGCACAAATTGCGTTTACTGTTCCATGGACTCCTGTGCCTTATACCTTCCAAACCTTCGCAGTTTTAGCCACCGGAGTTTATCTCAAAAGGAATGATGCATTCTTATCTGGATGTGTTTACTTACTTGCTGGAGCAATCGGTGCTCCGGTATTCGCTGAAGGCGCAGACGCACTATTTTCTGGAGGAGCGTTGATTGCTAGCGGCGGCTATCTACTTGCGTTCCCGCTTGCCTCTGCCCTAGTAGCAGAAGGGCTCGATCGCTCCAGAACGGCAGGTATGGCTGACTTCAAGGCTCAACTAATTTGTTGGTTTACAGCAATGATTCCTGTTTACTTGTTTGGAACCCTTTGGCTTGCTGAAGCCTACTCTGTGGATTTTACCCAAGCGTTTGAATGGGGCGTAGAACCATTCCTAATCTGGGATGCTGCAAAAATCTTGGTTATGGCAATCATAACCACAAAAGTTTGGACTTACAAGCAAACAGAGTAATTTATTTGTTAAATTAGGTGTATATCCATGAATGATTGGGTCTACCTCTCCTTGGCGATTATATCAGAAGTTATTGCTACTGCATCACTCAAATCAACCGAAGGTTTCACTAAACCTATACCCTCAACAATCGTCTTAGTCGGTTACAGTGCTGCGTTTTACTTTCTTTCACTTACCCTAGACACCATCTCGATCGGAGTAGCATATGCAATATGGTCAGGAGTTGGAGTTGCTACAATTACTGTCGTCTCCTTTTTCCTATATGATCAGAAAATAGACCTTGTTGGTATCCTTGGTATTGGATTAATTATCGCAGGAGTAATCGTCTTGAGATTATTTAGTGAGAGTGCTGTTGAAGTTTGATTTCAAAGTCTGACTAGATGTTGGCATTTTGGCGACGCGTCATATCTGCTGTACCAGTCTCTCTCTTACCCTTTGGAGTCCACAAGGTTTCATCCTCACCAAGCCTTGCCGAAGTCCATCTTGTTAAAACAAATAACCAATCAGATAGGCGATTTACATATTGCAAGGTTAATGGTCGCATGTCATCTTTGATTCCAACCATCGACCTTTCTAGTCTTCTTGTTACTGTTCTGGCCAGATGCAATGCAGCAACCGGTCCAGAACCAGTTGGAAGAATGAAACTTTCAAGCGGATTCAGTTCCTCAATCCATGCATCCATTTCTTCACACAATCTATCTGAATCTTGTTGATCAATCAATTGCATATACTCTGGAATTTGGTCAGGCGGGCATGCTAATTCGGCACCCAAGTCAAATAGCTCACTTTGCATTCTACCTAATGCCGATGAACAGACATCCTTCACGCGACGAACTGTGATTCGTGTTCCACCATCAGAATGGGTGTCAGGCAAACGGTTAGCTTCCATCAATACCATTCCAAGCAAAGCGTTGACTTCATCGCAGGTTCCTACGATTTCTATGCGGGCATTACTTTTTGAAACACGACTCCCATCAACAAGCGAAGTTTCACCTTCGTCTCCACCGCCTGTATGCACTTTTGTGATTCGGACCATGCCCCTCCGAGGTCATGCTTCAACAAGAGGTCTGCGGCCGTTTATACCCGTATCAAGTGGATGCCACCACTCAATATCCTCCTCCCCTTGACTCCAAGAATACAGGACCAGATAACCATCAACAACGCCATGCCACTCCAGATGTCCGGGGTCAAACCCTGCTATTGTAGCACCTGTCTTATCTAGTGAGTCACCAAGCTCTTGCCATTCCTTTACTAAGTCTCCAAGTTGATCGCCAACCTCGACAACATGTTCATGATATGGAGGTAATTTTTCGACCAGGACCTCCAATTCTTCAGTCAAAGCATGTGCTTGGTCCTGTAAAGATTGTAAAGATGTCAATATCTTTTCGGCGAGAGGTAATTGTTCCCTAGCTTCCTCAATAGTCACAACCCTCGACCCATCGGGGAGAGCAAGGAGCGCCATCTCGTCCAATAATTCAGTTACTGCCATTGGTTGTCCAGCAAGTGGTGGAGGATTCCATTCGTTCTGCACGAACAGCTCACTCAAACTGAGACTTATTCAAGCCTGTGGTCTTATTTAGGGCTATGATGCTGTTTCGTTACTAGAATTCTGAACTCGGTTAGCCACTTTTCCACCTATTGCAATAGCCAAGAAGCCCCAAACAACAATTTCAACAAAAATCAGGGCCCACGCAATCGGCCCTGCAGATTCTAGAAGCATATTTGCGTCATAGGGAGCTCCATTGAAGGCCATGTACAGACTTTGAGAGAATAAAGATGCGCCAAACCAAACGAATACAGCATACCAGCAGATGGTCGAAAGCGCCCAGTCTTTTTTGTCAAGAACTGTCTCCATGGTATAACATATGGATGAATCCTAATAAATGAAACCCCGTTTTGTGTCATGTACTGCCCAATTGGGTGTATTTGCTTAATTCTGGCCCACATCATCTAGGCCAAGTAGAGCTTTTTCTATCGCTTTTACCCACTCTTCGGCGACTGCATCTTCGCCGCCGGATTCTGCAAGCCGCTTTTTCCAATGGGATTCTTCTTCACTGTTGCCCATGAAAGCATGAATTCTCTGCAAGGCAAGCCAAGCCATTGGATTAAGGTGCTCTTCTTCTAAATCCCAGGAATTTTCAAAGCACTCGATTGCTCCATGATGTCCTGAGACCTGTCCTCGCTGTAGCGCAACTAAGCCCGCTTTCGACCAAGCCATTGGTAGTCTGCCGATTAACAAGCCACGGAAAACCAACCAAGTTTGACAGCCGCCAATAACTACGATTGTTGCAAAAGCAGCATACTCTTCAAACTCTGTAAGAGAGTCCCACTGATCTGCCATCATCGCAGTAGCAGCCACAGAGAATAGTACCCCTGCGAAAGGAGCGACAATGACTTCGTCTCTCGAAATTAGCATATTGTGAACACCTCTAACTAAACCAATTGCTCCATAAATTAGCAAAACAACAAGATGTGCTTGAACGTCAGTTGGCCTGTGTCCACCAACTTCACCAAGTAACAGCAGTAAAGCGATAACTAACAAGACACTGCCATACCTTCTAGAAGGGCCTGGAAACGGCTGACGGCTACTCATTAAAATCAGAGTTATCGCAACTGCGAACTCTAAGATTAGGAACCACCAGTTCTCCATGAATCCTCGGTAATATGTTCTGCTATTGGTCTTTTGTCATATCTTGTGATATGAGCTACCTCGTGAAATTTCATGTGCCCTGTACAACTGTTCAACAAGTAACACAGCCGCTAATTCATGTGGCCATGTCATTTTTGAAAGCGAAATTGCCATTTTTTTATGATTTTTTGGAAAACCACTTGCAGGACCAATAGCAAGGTGTGTATCTGCGCTAGAAATCGTCCATTCGTCAAAGAGTTTGGAAAAATCCTCTGAAGTCATTTCTGACCCACCCTCTTCAAGGACAATTACACAAGACGGTAACCTGTCTAAGTAATCTTGAGCCCCTAATTTAGAACTGTGGTTCTGTATCCTGACCTTTGATTTTAATCGCGCCAGATAATCATCAATCAATCCACTCATATTCAAATTCGATGTCTTTCCATGGAGGTGAATTACTATCCGGCCCATGCGTATGCCAATCAGTTCAACCCCAAGACTATTGACATAAACCTCGACCGGCCAACATGGGTTGGTGGCCATTTCGAAAAAAGCCGAAAGCCCGAGTAATTCCAGATGTGATAAGAAGAGACACACGGTCTTGGCTTTCTGATTTACAAGAGACCTGTGAAAGAAATTTTGACGCTCCTGAAGAAGCACGCCGGCAGATTAGGCAAATGGCTGGAGAATGGATTGACGCAAATCGAGATGGGGTAATGGAAGATTCTCTTCTGGAGGGACTTAACATGAGGGCTTTCAGGCTACTGAACTGCACCGATGAAGATTTTTCTCGATGGTTGGATGACCTGAATTTTTGGAAACCGGGCTGGAGGCCAGAAGGAACCAGAGATACGGATGAATCATGAAGGAGTGCCCATTCCGTCTGTCCATGGCGAGTGCGGGACAGTTACACATGCTATACACGTGTCCGTTTTGTTGGAAGGTAAGAGGGTTACTCGAACACCTTGATATTCCACATGAAAGAGTCCAAGTTAACCCACTGAAACAAAAGAAAACCCTGCCTAGCGCTCCAGATTGGGGCAAGGTGCCGGTATGGGTGGATAGTGAACAAAACGTTCATGTTGATTCTACCCCCATTATGAAACACATCGATGCCGAACTAAATGAGGGGAAATTGTGGGCGGCTGACGACGAGGAACGCAGAGACAAATGGATGGAGTGGATTGATTTGCATATGTCAAAAGCTACAATCCCAATACTTTACGGAAGTCTTGGATCGGCATTGAAAACTACAACCCGAGTTTCAAAATTGGAAAATTTCGGTTTCTTCTCTAAAAGATTGTATGCCTGGGCAGGCTTCCCAGTAATGTGGGGCATTATCGCAAAAAAGAGAGTAAAAAAAGACGGGAGAACTCCTAAGAAATTATGGCACGACCTGCTTAGTGAATTTACTGGAGAGTTTGGAGATAAACAGTTCTTTGGAGGAGATGCCCCTCACCTTGTTGACCTAGCTGCATTTGGATATGTACGTTCAATTTCCCCTTACCCACAATTTTCACAGATCGAAGACCATGTAGCTGGAATGGAATGGTATCGAGCAATGGAAGCAACACTGAAGGTGTGACAATGAAAGCCGTTGAAGGGCCATTTGGTCTTCGTTTCATCGAAATCGATGCGACGGAAATATACATTGGAACAAATAAAGGAGCTTGGGTTTATGCTAGCGAAAGGCCAAGACACAGGGTTAGTCTTCCAAGTTTTCTGATTCTTGAGTCTCCGATTACTAGAAAGCAATATGCCGAAATCATCGGTGAAAATGACGATTCCGACGAAATTAAAGATATGATTACCAATGACGAAATTGCTCACGTCTGCTCCAGTTTGCAGGACCATTTTGATGAAGAGGTTAGAAGGCCAACACAATCTGAATGGAAAGCTGCAGAGTCTGAAATAAAATTACCTTGTGGCTGGACAGAACTCCTTGCTGATGAAGCCACAGGAAATCACCGAGGTGCATCTTTGGACGGTAGACCGAGGACTGGTGAGATGATAGGGCCAATGTCCGGACATAGAGTTTCACAATCAGCTCATCCCACAAAAGAGGGAATTTTCGCACAAGTTACCACCCCTGGGAATCGCCCTCTTCCAAAAGTGGGATTCAGGTTAGTTGTTTCACCCAAAAGATATGGAGAAGTCCCAAAGGTTCCAGACAACGCAAATCTTTCTTCAAACATACGCAGTGAATTATTCTGGACATCAATACTCGGAATTATTCCAAGTTTTACAATTCCTATTCTGCGTGGATTTTCATCATATGCCGTTGATGGCTGGGCTAACCTACTCTTTGGTGGCTTATGTGCTGGATTTGTTACCGGAGCTTTTTGGCGACCAAAAAGGCCGACTTGGGGGTTAAATTCTGAGGGAGAAGTCGTACAAATCAGAGACTAGTCCAATATGATTCTTGACGTATCGCATCAAGGGCGCAAATTGCGGCCATGTTCACTATATGCCTAACGCCATCCGCTCTTGCCAAAAGTTGTACTGGCCTATCAAGACCATCCAAAATTGGACCTGTCATTTCAGCATCTCCTAATTTTTCAAGTAGTTTGTATGCAATATTCGCAGACGCCAAATTCGGGCAAATTAAGACGTTGGCTGGCCCGTCAAATGACATGAATGGGTATTCTGATTGGATTTCAGCATCAAGTGCAGTATCTGCCTGCATCGGACCGTCAATTTTCAAATTTTGATCCATTTCCAGAGCCATTTCGATAGCCTCCTCGATTCTTTCAGAACGTTGAGCACGGCTACTACCGAAATTAGAAAATGACAACATTGCCACTTTGGGATCAAGGCCAAACCTTCGAGCAACCTTCGCAGTTTGAACTGCTATGTCAGCTAATGTTTTGCTATCGGGATAGACGTTAACCGTTGCATCCCCCAAAAATATCAACCGGCCTTTTACTACCATCATGTAACAACCGATCGCACAATGACTATCGGCATCGCTTCCTATGACTTCCAGACATGGACGGAGAACATCGGCATAGTTCCTGCTAATACCTCCCAAGAATCCATCAGCGTCCCCTTGCTCGACCATCTGAGCCGCAAAGTATGGTCTACTTTTCAATAGTCTCTGGGCATCAACAATAGTCATTCCTTTTCGGCTTCGATTTTCCAATAGCTTTTGGTCATAGTTACCAATTCGCCTTTCGTCATACCTAGGATTAGTAATTTCACACTCAAATTCAAGATTTAGGTCGTTCATTTTCTCTTTGATACTATTTACATTGCCTAAAAGAATCGGTTTGCAGATTTCTTGTTCGACACATTGAGCCGCAGCCCTGATGACTTTTTCGTGATCTCCTTCAGGGAATACGATTTTCTTCTTCTTGCCCTTTACTTGATTGAATACTCCTCTCATAACCGAATAAGACATTCCAAGTCTAGCCTCAAGTGACTCCTTGTAGGACTGCTTGTCGAAATCTTCTGGTTTGATTGCGGCAACCCCCTCATTGACTGCTGCTTCCGCAACATCGGCAGCCTCCCAAATCAATACTCGCCTATCAAATGGCTTTGGTATAATATACTGCGGACCATACTGCATCTCTTCTCCTGAATAAGCATGTGCTATATAGTCTGGAACCGGTTCTTTCGCTAAGGCAGCAAGTGCTTTTGTGGCAGCCATTTTCATGCCCTGTGTAATGTCTCTAGCACGCACGTCAAGAGCGCCGCGGAAAATGTATGGGAAACCAAGAACATTGTTTACTTGATTTGGAAAATCTGAACGACCGGTTGCTATTATTGCGTCATTCCTTACCTTCAAAACTTCATCTGGCATGATTTCTGGAGTTGGATTGGCTAAAGCAAAAATAATTGGTTTGTCTGCCATTTTTGCCACCATTTCTCCTGTCACTAAACCACCACGGGATAATCCTAACAGCACATCTGCATCAACCAAAGCGTCAGCCAAACTACCGCCTGCACCATCAACTGCGTATGGAGCTTTGAATTCATTCAATTCCCCATTTTCTAATCGTTCTTTTGTCATAATTCCATTCGAGTCGCACATCACAATATTAGAACGCTTAACCCCCAATGCAACATAGTGGTTAGCACAGGCTATAGCAGACGCACCCGCTCCAGCAACTACCACTTTGATTTTGGACAAATCTTTGCTCTGCAATTCAACAGAGTTAATCAAGGCTGCTCCCGAAATTATGGCGGTTCCATGTTGGTCATCGTGCATCACGGGAATGTCTGTAGCTTCTGCGATTCTTCTTTCAATTTCAAAACATTCTGGGGCTTTTATGTCCTCTAGATTTATGCCACCAAAGGTTGGAGCAATGTTACAAACTGTCTTGATAAATTCTTCTGGATCTTCCGAATCTACCTGAATATCGAAGACGTCTATGTCAGCGAAGGTCTTGAGGAGGAGGCCTTTCCCCTCCATGACCGGTTTTGAGGCAAGAGCCCCAATGTTACCCAGACCTAAAACAGCAGTACCATTTGATATGACTGCGACTAAATTCCCTTTTGAGGTATAGCGATAAGCGTCATCAGGATTTTCTGCAATTTCTAAGCAAGGATATGCAACCCCGGGGGAATAGGCGAGAGACAACTCATGAGAGGTTGAGTGGGGCTTTGTTGGTACCACCTTGATTTTACCCTTTGGCGTCGCTTCGTGATAATCAAGAGCCTCTTTTTTCATGGTTCTTTCACGCCAATCGTTGTCCATATTTTGCTCCCCGAAACACTCTCGGAGAGGTATCAGGTTTGACCTTTGTGCGGAAGTTACGCGCTGAAAGCCACATTAACAATGGAATTTTGTACACGGGAATGATTCGGGATGTTTTTTGAAAACATCCAAGCATTCGCTTCATATACCATAGAATTTGCATGACGATACATGGACAGACATAGCAGGGCCGTAGGCCCTGTCAAATCTAAGGACAAAGCAGTGATGCTTGTGGCCGTAATGCTACTAGCGTCGCTGGGTCCTATTCTGTATTCTCCATCGGTTAATGCACATGAAGGACCTAACAATGTGATTTGGCCTATGGATGGGGCAGAAGATACTGGATGGGTCCTTCTAAATGCGACTGGTGCTGACACGATCAATGGTACGCAGGCAAGCGCAGATTGGGTTCTCGAGTTTGCCCCGGGTGCAATTTTAGGCAATGTTTCAATGGATATCAGAGTAGATGGGTCAGATGGAGTTGCTATTCAACAACCGTTACTTATGTCCCCGGATACAGGGCAAGTTTTGTTCGACTGGAGAGGGAATGGATGGCTTGGGCAGAGTTTTGGATTTGATTCCAACAATCCGCATCAAGGGCGCTTAAGCCCCAATGCAGATGTTGGTGCAACAGTCACAATGCCCTCCGGCTCTGAGATTACCGAATTTATTTTGGAAGCGCTTGCCCCTGCAGACCCTTTCACATCTCTGCAACCTGTCGAATTATACATACAAGACTACGCAGTTCATCCCATCGATGGGCGAATGTATGTTGCAATTGGAACATATGTTGTTGTCTTGGATGCACAATCGTCGCCAAGTACAATCGATTTGTTTGAAATAGAAAACAGCGATGGAGAAGATTATATTCTAGACTTAGAGGTTGATTTACCAAACAATCGAATGCTGATAACCACCGATCAGGGATTCATGCACTCAATCAATCTAACAAGCACGGCAAGTAACCCGGACTTACCCGCAGAACCGTCCGGAGGTGAATGGAAACTCGCACATGTCCTAGGTAGTGGTGATGTGTTAGCTTTCAGCGATTCCGGGGTCTTCAAACTAAACACTGCTGGAACAGGCTGGACCTTAGAACAAGCAAGTTCAACAAGTAGTTGGCCAACTGGAACGCCATGGACTAAATTTGAACACAACGGAATTATTTACGTTTCTTTACTTGATGGAGGGGTTGGACGCTGGGATGTTTCATCCATGTCCGCATTATCTCCGTGGTCGACTGCCAACAACCTACACTCCGATTACATTAGTGACTTCGCCATAGCAGGAAATCAACTTCTAATATCGTCTTTCGACGCAGGTATTGCTAGGAGAGATATCAGCAGCAACTTTTGGCTGGCCACTTGGAATGACGGAAATTGGCTGTCCTCTAATGCTGTTCCTGGAATAACGGTTGTCAACAATGAAATTCAAATTCTGACCTCTGATTCAGTCCACATATACAACACCAATTCAGGTACTTTTTCCTCCACAATACCACTCTCAGACCTAGGCCTAATCAACGATGCAACAAATATCCTACATTGGCCAAACATGGGTTCTAGAAGCCCTATCAATGAGACTATCTTGGTTACTGACGGCAGTGCAGTTTTAGCTATGCTGGAGCCGGGTAAATCGCCAACGTACACCGGTGATTTCGTGATTGGAAGTAGTCCAAGTTCAGGCAATATGGAAGATGCTATGCAATTCAGCGGGGTAGTTTATGTGGGAAGTGAAAATTATCTAGATAGATACTCAATTGGTCAATCAAGATGGTTATCGTCCATTTTTGTAGGCGATGACATTTCGCAAATAGTAAATGACGGCAGCAATGTCTTGGTAGGTACGATGGGCAGTGGAGTACATATTATCGACACCTTTGGTAATGTAATCGACACTTGGGATAGTTCTGACGGACTACAATCCGATGATGTTTCGGGTTTAGATGTGGAGGGAGACTGGGTTGTCGCAATCCATCCTGATGATGGCGCCTCGGTTTTCAACAGAACATCATCCAATCCAGTGATCTCGTTGAATGAAGCAAATTCCGATATTGACTCAGATAGCCCAAGTGGCGTAGCCATCCACAACGGAGTTGCGTACATAGGAACAACTAACAACGGACTAAACAGATACATAATCGAAAATAACACATTCCTTGGCTCATGGGTTTCAACCGGTATCAACGATGTTGATTTCGCTCCTGTGGCAATCCTTGGAACTAATAGTCAGGTCTTGCACATTGGCTTACCAGGCTACGGTGTAGCTAGAAAAGATCTAGCAACAGGTGAAATCCTGATACCCTTGACAGTCAAACCCGACCGTCAAAATACTGGCTCTACCGAAATTCTTCCCTCCAATCAAGTTTTCGCCCTAGAAGCAAACTCAGCAAAATCTGGTTTATTCATTGGAACTGCAGACGGAGCAATTTACTGGAATGGTAACACAGCGTCGGCCCTCAGCGGGGGAAATAATTGGAATTTACAACCATCCCAATTCTTCGATTTTGCACTCGACCCAAATTCGGGTGGAGGCCTTGTCTACGCTGGAACTAATATCGGAGTCTGCGAATATTCAATCTCAAGTCTTTCAATAAACGACTGCGTAAATGCACAAGATGGTATGCCGAATTGGGGAGTTAGATCCGTTGGCATCAATGGCTCTACAATATTTGGTGGTACATTCAACGGTGGAGTGGGTCTTATCGACAAAAGTACCCTTTCCGTTTACGACGTATGGGAAGCTGGCGAAGACACTGATAACGCATTAATTGAGGTCATTGACAATATAGCATATGTTGGCCTTAACGGCATTGGAGTAGCAAGATATGACATCACCAACAACGATTGGCTGCCTACTTGGACAGAAAATAACGTTCTAGATGGAGGTAATGAAGAATTGACAGGCCTGATAGCAGATATTAGGCCGGGATTAATTTGGATAGGAGGGGCTGACGGATTCCAACTTATCAATGTCTCAACAGGCGCTGAAGAGGCTGATATCGAAAAAACCGGAAGCCTGTACATAGGAAGCGGTGATCCATACGATTTGGCGATTTATGGGGACACTATGTACTACCATCAGCAATACTCCTCTGACAGCGTATACAGAATCGATATTGTAAATTTCACAACAAAACCAACCCTTGATGCGGGCGCCCAACTGAACCAAAACGGCGGAGACGTCTATGGGATGGAGATTATTGGGGATGTCCTCTACGTTTCGGTTGCAAGCGGTCAGTGGTGGAACACTCAAGGTAGTGGTGGAATTGCCCTATACAACCTAACTACAGACTCTTGGCAGGCCGAACTCTTACCTAGTGGAGCAGTCAATCGAGTAACTTCCCACATCTCATCTAATGGTATAGAATGGATTTCTTGGGGCGATGAAAAACTTGAGGCATATTACGCCAATGGAACAAAAATTGGTGAATGGGATGATTTAGAATTCCCAATAAGAGAAATTTTAGAATTTGATGGCGTCACTTTATTCGCTACAGAAGATGGTGTTGCTCGTTATGACGAGTCCTCGAACCAGTGGTTATCTGAATGGACGCCAGGAAACGGTTTACCAAATTCTGCCGACGACACAGTGTATGAGTTATGGACTAACGGAACAGATTTGGTTGTTGGAACTGCCAGAAATCAAGGCTTCGGAGGAATAGACGGTGAAATTCTGCACCTAGATTCTAGTGGAACGTGGAATACTTGGGATGGTGGTTCAAATGGGATTCCGAATGGTTATCCAATTGGTATGGAGATGTGTGGAGGACTATTTCACGTTACCATGACATCTAACAACGGTGGAGTTGCTAGATTCGACCTTGCGAACGGAACCATTGAACCTGCTTTTACTACAGCCACTAGGCTTGATGATGGAAATGCTGCTGCAGTCGCATGTGATGGTGCTAACAACATCTTGTACGTTGGATATCATGATGACTCAGAACCAATTTCTAGATATGATTACACTAATGACCAATGGCTCACAAGTTTGACCTCATCATCACACAACATACCAACTGACCCCGTGTGGTGGGGTGCAATGCAATTTGCTGCAGGAAAATTAGTAATTGGTTATGACATTGGAACCGAAGGAGACAACCTGATTGGCGGAGGCATGGCCATACTATCTGCTAATGGTGCGAATGTTGGAACTGCCGGAATTGTATCCACAGGCTCGCCTGTATCCTCAGTTGACTGGTTAGGCACACAGTGGCTAATAGGACAAGCTGGTGGAACATCTGGTTACTCACACGTAGACACAATTGGACAAACGGGACAAAACACAATTCATGCTCTTCCCAATCTTGTTAGTGGTCAAATTACATCAATTTCGGGGAATCAAACGCATGTTTGGGTAGCATCCTCATCATGGCAAAGTACCGGTTCGGGGGTTCTACAAGGTGTCAAACTACCAAATGGTTCAGTTGGATGGCAAAAAGGATGGACAATACCGGCAAATACGGCTGTAACGGACATCGAAATAGTCGGCACTGATCTGTATCTTGCTAGCAATAATCGTGGGCTTAGGCTGTTGGATACCATAACTGGTACTCTTCAGCCACTACCGACCGGGATTCACAACTTCCAAGATGGCTTGAAAGTCATAGGCGATGACCTATTCATCGGATTGCAAGGTTCTGGTGCTTCATCTGCAGGGATTCAGATTTTCAATACGACCACAAATTCCTACACAGCGGGAAGATTACTTGCAGGTCTACCATCGAATAATATCAATGCATTCCTAACCATGACCGAGACCAACAATGCTGGAGCAGTCACAAATGAAATGATATACGTAGCCACCAACAATGGTGTTGCTAGGTGGAATGCATCTGATGATAAATGGGAAACTGCTTGGACAGCCCTTGATGGTTTACCGATTTCTTTTGTACAGGACATCACTGAATTCGATGGCGACATCTGGATGGCGACACCGAACGGAGTTTCACAGTATGAATATTCGACCTCTACTATCACAAACTACGGAAAGGCTGACGGACTGATGGGAACATCAACGTGGGGACTGCTTGGAACCACAACAACAACAACAGACTCGACAGGAGTAACTACAACACAAAACAGTCTATTCATTTCACATGACGGAAAAGGAACTGATAGACCGGGAATCACTCAGTTTGAAACTAGCAATAAGACAGTGATAGAATTACACCAGTTCGACCAGCTACCATCGAATACAGTAACGGCGGTAACCGCTGACGCTTCCGGAGTTCACATTGCTACAGACATCGGACCTCTTGTTCATTGGGATAGAACAACCGGAGATTTCCTGACTGGTTCAAATGTATTCACTATGCAAGACTGGCCCATCTACAAAATGAGATCTGATGGATCTTATTTGATAGCGGTAGGTGAGAATGGAGCCAGCGTTATTCAACTCGGAAACAATGCCGGACAAATATACGGAAGGTATGCAGCATTCGAGTCTACCGGTGGAAGCGTAATCAGCAATTCCTACGTTACGGTATCAACTAGTGATGGTCTCCGAATGTGGGATCTAAACTCTGGTGATGAAATACCATCGATGTCTATGCGTAGAGCAGATCCGTTGTCGGTTGGCTTCCAGATGCAGTTCCAAGACATAACAGAATACACACATCCTGGAATGCAATTTTCTGTGGTAGATTCTTTGAACCCTGTTACTCTTACAAGCGATGGTAGTCCCGGCTCACACGGAATACCAATGCAGACTGCTCCATTGACATTCTCATCACCTGTCGATGGCGCTGCAACCTGGGCAAAACTAGTCGAACTCGAGTGGAATTCTACTGTTAATCTTTCAAACGATCCAACATTTATCACGAGTATGCAATATACTGTCGATAATGGAGTTCTTCTGAACGGCACAAGATTGGTTACGCTGGCTGTGACTTCTCCTTCCAACGGAAGCATGTGGGTTAAATTAAGCTACGACTGGTTTAGAACTGAAACTCCCGTACAAGGATTATCCCTATGGGATAGGCCGGATGATGGTGGTCAAACATTGATGGCTAACTGGACTTTAGTGCACGATGATGATTTTGCTAGATATGTTGTTTATCTTAACGAAGGACCATGGCAATCTCAACCCACGGCTGCTGACTTACAACCGCGGGCACCAGACGCTTCAGTAAGTCTCCATTCCAGATTGCAAACAGAAATTTCTACCATCGATGGACAATCCTTGCAAAACGGCGTCGAATATTGGGCGGTTGTTGTTGTTGAGTACAATGATGGTAGATTTGGAACCCCTTCCGCTCAATTCGGGCCTGCGACTCCTAGTGACGAAGTCCCTGCCCCACCAAACTGGGCTACTGCAATATCTGGAGGGAATGTAGTAGCAGTAGATGGAGACGTCTTCGCTGAATGGTCTCGTTGTGAAGCATTAGATCTTGCGAGCACTAGAGTTTACGCCTCTACATCAGCGATCACGAATGCTCTAGGAATGGAAGTACATAGCGAATTTGTTCCACAAATTGGTAATGCTAGTACCTTGAATTTAGAAGCAGGTAAGCCGCACTGGTTAGCGTTCACTTGCGTAGATTTAGCAGGTCAAGAGGACCTTGTCAATGCAACGGTAATTGGACCGATTGTACCAACTGGAGGAATTGACGATGGTGTTCCTCCACCGAAACTAACTGGTATTTGGGCAGAAGATGTACCAAACGATGATGGTGGAAGAGTGCAAATCGGATGGGATAACTCGGTTGCTACAGATTGCGCTTACGTTGCTGTGTACATGTTACCTGTCGATATTGAAGGCGGTTCATTCCAACCGACAAATGTTGATGGATTTGAAGTTGCAACAATAGTACCAGATTGTGAAACTAACACTACTGTCATTGATTCTATTGGTGAGGAACCACTGGTCGACGGACAAACATACTGGATTGGAGCAGTTGCGTTTGACAAATGGCTCAACGGGGATACAGGGGATGTAACAGTCATCGAGGTTACACCATTTGTTAACAACATTGATGGTACCACAGAACCGGACAGAATCACAGAGTTAAATGCATGGGACCATCCTAGCGACGATGGTACTGCAATTGACATATCTTGGGAGCCATCTGATGTGGATGATTTTGATTATTATGTTATATGGGCCTCAGAATATCCACTGAACGATCTAAGCGACTTTTGGGAAGTAGCTGGTACTGAACCAGGAATCTGTGGCTGCATCGTGATGGATAAACAGTGGATAGATACGGAAAAAAGTCCTATTGAATTAACACTCAACACTGCCCTCTATGGAGGAAACTCCCTAGATAGTTCTCTACCAAAGCAAATTATGCCTGAAATTCAA
>Ga0160423_10000215_pt1 | contig 44653 bp, 44 predicted proteins | sample CRUFie14St8metaG_FD_108191 | JGI IMG/M metagenome (GOLD analysis project Ga0160423, IMG submission 108191) | Marine microbial communities from the Costa Rica Dome - CRUD Field 142mm St8 metaG | ecosystem: Environmental > Aquatic > Marine > Oceanic > Photic zone | place: Costa Rica: the Eastern...
AAAAGTCACGGGCCGCGACTTTACCGTCAAGTTATTTATACGACAATAATTTAAATAAGATGACCCACGGGACGTAACTGCGTGCATTTGGTAAGCTCTTAGTCGAGAAGAGTTCTTATTGCGCCACTCATAGCATCATGGCGCTACCAAGCAGAGAACTCGGAGGAGTCTCATGGAACCTACACTTACAACGATTGCCTATTTCCTACTTGCTGGCTTTTCCGTGGGCCTTGCCGTGGGTTGGTGGGCAGCCTTGCAGCACAAAGACGATTCAAGCGAGGTAATCAGTGAGCTGAAACGTGAAGTGGAAGCTACGCAAGCCGCGCACCGAGCTTATGAGCAGTCAGTGACAAGTCATTTCGCCAACACAGCGCAGCTCCTTCACCGCATGCAAGATGATTATCGCTCCATCTACGCCCATATTGCCTCGGGTGCACAGGAGCTTTGCGACAGCGAATTAGCGAGCCAAATGGACAATATGAAACATATCAGCGGCTCGCTTGAAGTGCCCGATCACCTCCTGGACCCTGCGCAACCACTAGATTACGCCCCAAAGAAAACACCAGGGGAGACTGGACAGTTGGCGGAAGATTTCGGGCTGGACAAGACCTACTCTGAGCAGGCCAGCTGACCTCAGGCCGGATTGTTGATATCGACGAAGTGATGATCGATACCAAAGCGATTGGCAATCCAGTGGCCAAGGCTACGAGCTCCAAATCGCTCTGTCGCATGATGACCGGCCGCAACAAAAGCTAGTCCCCGCTCTCGCGCCACGTGGACCGTCTGCTCTGACACCTCTCCAGTAATAAATAACTCTGCGCCGTAGGACGCGGCGTCATCAATGTACGCCTGACCGCCGCCCGTGCACCAGGCAGCTGATCGAATGATCGTATCCGGATCGCCAACGACCAAAGCTTCTCGCTGCAGTTCATGCTCCAGCCTGTCAACGACATCAGACAACCGCGCACCCTCATCGAATACGCCACAGAACACGGGATGGGTCGCGTCCTCGGGATCAATTCCCTGCCATTCTCGCAAACCCATTGCACGCGCGAGGCCAGCGTTGTTACCCAGTGTGGGGTGACAATCGAGCGGCAAGTGGTAAGCGAATAGGCTTATGCCTGCTTCCAATAAAGTTCTGATACGTTGTGCCTTCATGCCAACCAGACGCTCGTCTTCACCGCGCCAAAAATAACCGTGATGTACGAGAACCGCGTCTGCCTTGAGCGTCACCGCGCTCTCGAGCAGGGCCTGACACGCCGTCACTCCGGATACGAGGACGTTAATCTCATCGCGCCCCTCAACTTGCAATCCGTTTGGGCAATAGTCCTTAAATGCAGGAACGCATAACTCTGAATCCAGCACTTTGCCTAATTCATCTCGACCAACGGCCATAAAGATCACTCCTTGAGCCAGTCAAACTCTAGTCTTGCCGCATTATACGCAGACTTTGATTTACACTAACGGGAGATTTAAGGGGAGATATTCATGCGGGAGTGGTTTTCACAACTGGCTTGGCCTGCGATAGCGGGTGTTTTCGCTGCTGTGCTACTGCTAAATACAGATTGGTTGAAAATTTCTACTAGTGCGCAGGGCCCTTACAGTTATCGCCATGCGGTGGCCGTAGCAACGCCTTCTGTTGTTAACATCTACACGGCCAAACTGGTAACAGACCGGTCGCCAGTCCTTAACGCCCCACTCCTCCGACGCTTTACCAATCCGGGAGAACGGCAGCCACGAGTCGAGCGCTCTTTGGGTTCGGGCGTCATCATGAGCGAGGACGGACACATCATCACAAATCGCCATGTGATCGATGGTGCTCAAGCGATTCAAATACTTTTATCCGATGGACGTCGCGCAAACGCGATAATTGTGGGGGCTGACCCTGAGACGGACCTCGCCCTGCTAAAAACCGATCTGACAGGTTTGTCGGCAATCGAGACAGCCGATTCCGATAATATCAATGTAGGCGATATCGTACTCGCCATCGGTAATCCCTTCGGCTTCGGGCACTCGGTATCACTCGGCATTGTATCTGGACTCGAGCGCTACGGCTTGCAGCTATCGGCTTATGAAAACTATGTCCAGACTGATGCGACCATCCACTTGGGAAGCTCCGGTGGCGCATTGATTGATGCTGAAGGTAGATTGGTAGGCATCAATACGCTGATTTATACTGGCGCTAATGATGATAGTAATGAAGCCAGCGGCATAGGCATTAACCTCGCCACACCCAGTAATGTAGTCACTACTGTCATGAGTGATCTCATTGAATACGGAGCGGTTGTCCGTGGCTGGCTGGGCGTTAGTGTCGATCTGCTGTTGAGTTTTGATGAGCAAGGCCGAGCAACGCAATCACTGCTGGTCACCGACACAGCACCTGGAGGACCAGCGCAGCGGTCAGGTATCCAGGTGGGAGATCTTATTACTAGTCTCAACGCTGAGCGGGTTACCGATGCTCGTCAAGCGATGCAGACCATTGCCCGCCTCCGACCCGGAGATCGCGTGCTTGTGGGCCTTCAGCGAGGCGACTTGGAGTTTGATGTCGAGGCCATTGTCTCGACACGTCCGGCCGGAGAGTAAATCTAGCCCTTTCTGGCTCTAGCAGCTCTCGCATGAGCCGACAATGACTCACTGTCTGCGATCGTGCCTGCGACTTCGGCAAGCGCGCTTGCACCTGCCCGAGTGATTTTTACAATAGAGGTTCGGGTCTGAAAGTCATAGACACTTAGCGGTGATGAGAAGCGCGCAGCCCCTGACGTCGGTAAAACATGATTCGTTCCCGCGCAGTAGTCACCCAATGATTCCGAGCTATAAGCCCCAAGGAAAACAGCTCCGGCACTTGAGATTGCAGGGAGCAAATCCTCGGGCGACGCCACGGCCAGTTCGAGGTGCTCTGGCGCAAACCGGTTTGATAATGACGCCGCGGCCGCCAGATCTACTACTGATATGAGCGCTCCCCGATTTCGCAGTGACGCCGTAATAATATCGCGTCGCGGCATGTCCGGTAACATTCTCTCAAGCGACGCTGTTACTGCCTCCAGATATTCCTCCGTGGTGGCAATACAGACCGCCTGAGCCATCTCGTCGTGCTCTGCCTGAGACATCAGGTCCAGAGCAATCCAGTCTGGATCGACGGTCCCATCCCCAATCACGAAGATCTCGGAAGGTCCCGCAATCATATCGATTCCCACCTTACCGAAGACCTGTCGCTTGGCCTCCGCGACGTAACGGTTGCCGGGACCTACAATTTTATCGACGGCGCCAATTGACTCCGTCCCGTAAGCCAACGCCGCAACAGCCTGCGCTCCACCAACAGTCACCACCTGATCGACGCCTGCCAGTGATGCCGCTGCAAGCACCAGGGGGTTCACCTGTCCTGAAGGCGTGGGAGTAACCATTACGACTTCGGCCACACCTGCCACTTTGGCCGGTATAGTATTCATTAGCACAGAAGAGGGGTAACTCGCTTTGCCGCCAGGCACGTACAAACCCACGCGCTGCATAGGGCGCACTCGCTGCTCCAGTCGACTGCCATGTTCATCGGTAATTGACCAGTCAGGACTGATCTGCTCCTCGTGATAACGCTGGATACGTTGAGCTGCTTCTGTCATAGCCGCGCGCTCTGCATCCATAATCTGAGATTCGAAGGCTTTAAGGGCATCGCCCTCGAATAGAAGATTGTTGACCGATTCCGCGGGGTGCTGATCAAGGCATCGCGTGAATTCAAGAAGTGCTTGATCTCCCCTTGATCGTACGTCACTAATAATATCGCGCACACTGCTGACTAAATTTGGATCGAACGCTCTCATTGGTGCTTTCAACGCTCTGACTCGCGCCTCGAAATCATCATCGCTTTGAGAGAAACGCTGTATCTCGAGGGTCCTCATGCTGAAATTACTCAAGAGTCTCGCCGCGACGCGACCGAAGCAGCCAGTCGCTTCACGAGGCCGGCAATAATTTGATTACGGGTGCGCATCGACGCTTTGTTAACGATGAGTCGTGAGGAGATGTCGGCAATATGCTCGAGCGGCTGCATACCGTTTGCTTCCAGGGTGTTACCGGTATCAACAATATCAACAATTTCATCAGCGAGATCCATAATCGGCGCGAGTTCCATTGCCCCGTAAAGCTTAATAATGTTGGGCTGGATGCCACGCGACGAATAATGAGCACGAGCAACATTCACAAACTTTGTCGCCACTCGGATTTTAGCAGCATGTCCTGATCTGGCTTGCCCCGTACCCGCCGTCATAAGACGGCAGCGGGCTATCTCAAGGTCAAGCACCTCATAAAGACCTTCGTCACCTGACTCCATCAAGAGATCTTTACCGACCACTCCAACGTCAGCAGCACCGTGTCGAACATAGGTTGGCACATCAGCCCCACGCAAAATAACAAGAGAAACGCCCTCCATCGTAGTGGGAAAGATGAGTTTCCGACTCTTTTCCACCGACTCCATCGGTGACACACCCGCCTTTGCGAGCAGTGGTAGTGTCTGGGAGAGAATGCGCCCTTTGGTCAGCGCTATCGTAAGCTGTTCACCTTTTTCGGCTTTCATGACCTACCTCGATTTTCTGACAATGTCAGCGCCAACAGCCTGAAGCTTCTCTTCAATGCGCTCATAACCACGATCAATGTGGTAAATGCGATCAACGTGAGTTTCGCCGTTCGCGGCGAGGCCTGCGATCACCAGACTCGCAGACGCTCTCAGATCGGAAGCCATTACGGGAGCACCATCGATATTGGACTTACCACGAATAATAACTGAATGGCCGTCCACCGTAATATTGGCACCCATTCGGCTCATTTCATGCGCTTGCATCAATCGGTTTTCGAATATGGTTTCTGTTATGCGGCCCACTCCATGCGCAACCACGTTAAGGGCAGTAAATTGCGCTTGCATGTCGGTCGGAAACCCGGGGTATGGAGCGGTGATGAGATCAATCGATGTCAGCTGACCCTCAGTCATGTCCGCAGTAATGCTATTACCTTCGACAATAACTTTCACGCCTGCATCTCGTAATTTTTCGAGCACAATGCCAAGGTGCTCAGCATTCGCATTCTCGACCGTCACGCATCCGCGAGTTGCGGCAGCCGCAACCAGGAATGTCCCCGCCTCAATCCGATCTGGCATAACACTGTAATGATTGGCGCCGAGCTTGGAGACGCCGTTGATCACAAGCGTAGATGTATCGTCGCCCTCGATCTCTGCTCCCATACCTCTAAGGAAAGCAATTAGATCGTTGATTTCGGGTTCACGTGCGGCATTGCGAAGCACTGTTCTGCCCTCTGCCAAGACCGCTGCCATGAGCAGGTTTTCGGTCCCGCCAACCGTGACGGTGTCAAACGTGAAGTCACAGCCCTTGAGCCTATTCTCGGTGGAGCCAACGATGTATCCATCGCGGACATCAATAGATGCGCCCATAGCCTCGAAGCCCTTCAAGTGCAGGTCAACGGGACGATTCCCAATCGCACAACCTCCAGGAAAGGAGACCTCAGCTCTACCAAACCGCGCCAGAAGTGGCCCCATTACAAGGATTGAGGCGCGCATCGTTTTCACTAGCTCGTAAGGTGCACGCTGGTTGTTCACTTGCGCTGCTGACACCTTCAGTGCCATTGACTCGTCAATCGCAACGTCAGTGCCAAGCGCGCCTAACAACTCGACCATGGTCGTAATATCATTAAGATGAGGTACATTGAGTAACGTGGACATCTTGTCCGTTAGTAGTGTGGCGGCCAATATCGGAAGCGCTGCATTTTTCGCCCCTGAAATAGGTATGCGACCGTGTAACGGCGTCTTTCCGCGGATTTTAAAGTAGTCCAATGAAGCGCTGCCCGCTACGGTGTTTTTGTGATGATATTGACAGCGTGCAAGGCACCGGTGCTAATAAACTCGCCCAGGGGCGAATAAACTCGCTGCTGCCGTGCGACAGGCCTCATCCCCTCGAATACATCACTGATCACGGTGACTTGGCAGTGAGAACCATCCAGTAGCACATCGATGGTGGCGCCAGGAAATTCGCCCTCGAGCGCCTCTTTAATCATGGCTTCATTCACTGTCCAAATCCTCCGGCAAGTTGGCAGAGATATCCCACTCAGCGACAACCTTGGCCACATCACCGTCAGCAGACTTCGCGGCTGCGGCGAATTGATTTTGATAGATCTGGCCCAAGTTGACATCAGCGACGATAAGATTTCTCAGGCGCCATCTACCGTCTCGGCTTCTACCCAGCTGATATCGCACAGTATAAGTCCGGTTACCCGAGCCGTAGACCAGTTGCGTGATGGACGCAGACCGCGCGTTAGGGTTAATCGCTTCCTCATCGATAATTTCGAATTTGGATCCACTAAACGCCAACAAACCTTTGGCGTATGTGCGTATCAAGCCCGTCTTCATAATGTCAGTGAACGACTGAAGTTGCTCTCGCAGCGCTTTGCGGCCCTCATCATCTAAGGAGCGGTAGCGCGCATTGGAGGCGTACTCGCCCATAACACCCTTAGCAAAGCCCCGCCAATCAATCGTCTCATCCAAAACAGCTCCAATTTCGTTATAAAAACGATCTGAATTGGTATCGAAATACTCGGGGGCCTCATCCACGATGGCCATGATTCGAGAGGTAGTCGACTCAATGATCGGTGTCGGCCCCACCAAATCACTTCCCGTTACAACCATAGTGGCCATCAAACTCAGTAAGCCGAAGACGGTGCTTTCGATCGTTACTCTGACAAATTTCATGCGATTTTTAGCTCAAAACGTAAATTGTTGGGCCGAGTCGCTCCGTTTTGACTTACGTTGGAGTCTGCTGGGCGCTCACATTGCCGTATGATACCCGATCGCTGGCGCTCAGCGATGCGTTTTTAAATCTGAGGATAAAGATTTATATCACATGCTAGATGTTTTATTCATTTCAGTGGGCTTGACAGGCCTAGTTTGGAGCTCGGATAAGTTCGTAGAGGGCGCGGCTGCCGTTGCGAATCACGCAGGTATGTCGCCACTGCTCATCGGTATGACCATTGTCTCACTGGGCACATCGGCACCTGAAATCGTGGTCTCGATCATGGCTTCACTATCGGGATCGGGAGAGCTCGCCGTCGGTAACGCACTTGGATCGAATATTGCCAACATAGGACTGGTACTCGGCGTCACACTGCTGATCAGAAGCATAGCAATTGACGCGAGCACAACGAGACGTGAACTGCCCCAAATGGTTATCGTCACGCTACTCGCAGGTGCTTTAATGGCTGACGGTATTTTATCAATCGGCGATGGTGCCCTCTTTCTGCTTGGCCTCGTGATTTTTTTAACCCTGCTAGCTAGACGTGGTGCGACACTTAACGGCGGTGTCGTCAGTGACCCCAAGCTCACGCCACTGAAAGCCTGGGGGGTATTCTCAATTGGCCTAGCGCTGCTGGTTATCTCGTCGCGACTGCTGGTCGTTGGTGCCGTCAACATAGCGACTGCTTTGGGCGTGTCCGAGCTGATTATCGGATTGACCATCGTCGCGATCGGTACAAGTCTTCCAGAGCTTGCGGCATCAATAATGAGCGCCCTCAAAGGGCACTCGGATATCGCCATCGGTGCCATTGTGGGTAGCAACGTCTTCAATATACTGGTTGTACTCGCTGGTCCTAGTTTTTTCGGACCATTGACGCTGAATGCAAACGTGATGAGTCGCGATTGGCCGGTGACGATGGTGACCACCGCTACCTTGATGCTGCTTGCCTGGGCCGCATATCAGCACGCTGGGCAGGGCAAAGCAGGGAGTGGTGAACTTGGGCGGGTTTCAGGTGTCTTATTGGTTAGTATGTACATTGCTTACATGGCCTTACTTATCTTGCATCCGGACCTCGCATTGTGACCTCAGAAAGTATTTCGCCACGATCGGCTATCGAGTCTGCCAGACGCACTATCGCAATCGAGCGACAGGCCGTCGAGCAGTTAGAGCAGCGAATCGACGACAGCTTTAGCAAAGCGGTAGATCTCCTTGCATCTGTCGAAGGAAGGGTCATTGTCAGTGGAATGGGAAAAAGTGGGCATATCGGCAATAAAATTGCTGCAACACTCGCCAGTACCGGTACGCCAGCGCAATTCGTTCATCCAGCTGAAGCCTGTCATGGCGATATGGGCATGATCACCCGGTCAGACGCTGCGCTGCTGATGAGCAACAGTGGCACTACAGGCGAAATAACCGCCCTGCTGCCGCTACTTAAACGACTCGGCATTCCGATTGTTGCCATTACTGGCAACGATACCTCGACACTGGCGACAGCGGCTGATGTACACCTCAACATCAGCGTTTCTGAAGAGGCCTGCCCGCTCGATCTGGCGCCGACAGCAAGCACGACGGCAAATCTGGTTATGGGTGATGCATTAGCGATTGCGCTTCTCGAGCAACGGGGATTTACGGTTGAGGACTTTGCATTCACTCACCCCGGTGGGGCTTTAGGTCGTCGACTGCTGACACGGGTAAGCGATGTATTAGTTACGGGCGATGATGTCCCCAGGGTATCACCGGATACGTCACTGGCTGACGCACTCATGGAAATCTCTGCCAAAGGCCTCGGTATGTCGACCGTAATTGACGAAAACGGGGACCTACTTGGCATTTTCACCGACGGCGACCTTCGCCGCGCACTCGAGCAGCATCACGACTTAAGCACCACGCACGTGGGTAATGTTATGTCCTCGGCCGCCAAAACTATCGACGCGAATGCCCTCGCTGCCGAGGCTTTGACGCGCATGGAAAATGAAAGTATCAGTGCGCTAATTGTGGTAGACGAGCAAAAGAAGGTCACCGGTGTTGTTCAGTTATTGGCGCTATTGAAAGCGGGTATCTTATGACCGATTACGCTGGTATTCGCTTGCTGGTCATGGATATCGATGGCGTTATGACCGATGGGAGAGTCACCTATACCAGCGATGGACAGGAACTTAAATCCTTCAACGTCAAAGATGGTCTCGGGATACAGCGCGCCCAAGCGTCGGGGATCGAAACAGCCATAATCACTGGGCGTACATCACCTATGGTTGAGCGACGAGCGCTCGAACTGGGTATTTATCTTCTTATGCAGGGCATAGAGGACAAACTCACCGCCCTTTCAAATCTTGTGGACAAGATGAATCTGTCGCTCGATCAGGTTGCCTACATAGGCGATGACTTACCCGACTTGATGGCAATTGAGTCGGTTAAGTTAGGTGCATGTCCGGCTGATGCTGCTACCGAGGTGAAATCGAAGGCTAACTGGGTCGCGACCAGGGTGGGCGGAGATGGATGCGTACGTGAATTATGCGACTTGCTGGTGAGTCATAAATCCTCATGAAGTGGAGTATTGCGTTTGCTCTATTTGGCGTCATGACCCTGCTGATTGTTTTAGCTCGCGTTGACAATGAATCACCCATGGGCACTTCGCCACAAGCACTGGTAGAAGTCGAAATTGATCAACTGGTCATCACACGCTTTGACAAAGAGGGGAGAAAACTCGAGCAGAGCAACGCTAAACACGCCATCCGACTCGAAAACCGGTCAACGACTGAGCTTTCGGAGTTACGGGTCCGGCGCCGCGATCATCAGGGGCAAGAGTGGATACTGGCCGCCCCCAGGGGTACCTCAGACGCGTCTAATGACACAGTCAAACTGCAGGGCGGTGTCGTGGTCTCGCGGGCAGATGGTGTTAACCTTCTCACAGAAGCGGTAGTGGTCGATATGGCGTCAGGTGAAGCCATATCGACAGATAAAACACAACTTACCGGCAATCAAAGTTTGTCATCAGCAAGCGGGCTAATTGTCGACCTTGAGCAAGGAACAGCGAAGCTAGTGGGACAAGTGAGATCGATGTATCAGCGGAGCCAACAGAGGCCATGATGATGGGACGGCACCATATTTCTGCTCTCTGTGTATGTCTCAGCCTTTTTGGGGCCGCCGCCGTGCATTCAGCGAATACCGATCAGCCCATAGAGATATCTGCGGACAGTGCCGTGCGTGAGGAACCCTCAGGTAAGACTACTTATAGCGGCGACGTTGTGCTTACCCAGGGCAGCTTAGAAATTCGAGCGGATAGCCTAATTTTTAGTTTTGATGGCGACAAGACAACCCTCATCACAGCAAAAGGCAACCCAGCGACACTGAAGCAGCAACCCGAAAACGCTGATGCGCCCATCGACGCCAGTGCAACAATGATTGAATATCACGAGAAGAGTGAGCGAGTGCGTCTAGTCGGGCAGGCAAAAATCCTACAGGATGGCGCGGTGATTGAGGGCAGTATGATCGAATATTTAGTCGGAACGCAGCGCGTCATGGCCGCCGGTTCACCTGAGACAGGCGCACCCCAACGAGTCAAAGTGACTATCCCTCCTAACGCGCTACGCGACGGTAAATAACGTGGCCGAGGTGCTCTCTGCCAGAGGGTTAGCGAAGGCGTACAAGGGTCGCCGTGTGGTGGATGGCATGTCGATGTCAGTAAACGCTGGCGAGATCGTTGGGTTACTAGGGCCAAACGGCGCGGGAAAAACTACGTGTTTCTATTTAATGGTTGGGCTCGTCACCAGTGACGAGGGTGTCATCACCTTATCAGGGGAAGATGTCACCCACCTTCCTATTCATTTACGCGCACGGCGCGGATTAGGCTACCTCCCTCAAGAGGCTTCCATCTTCAGACGGATGTCAGTCGAAGACAACATCATAGCGATTTTGGAAACACGCAATGATTTGTCTCAGGAGGAACAGCAGGCTCAATGTAAGGAGTTACTGCAGGAGTTTCACATTACACACATTAAGGATTCACTTGGGCAAAGCTTGTCAGGTGGCGAGAGAAGACGCGTCGAGATTGCGCGTTCCTTGGCAACCGAGCCTCGTGTGATTTTGCTCGATGAGCCATTTGCCGGCGTTGATCCAATCTCCATTTCTGACATCAAAGCCATAATTACGCATCTCAAAGACCGCGGCATTGGCGTCTTGATCACCGATCATAATGTTCGAGAGACCCTCGACATCTGCGAGCGCGCCTATATTGTGAGTGAGGGCAAGGTGATCGCTGACGGTAATGCCCAGAGCATTCTTGATAATGCTAAGGTGCGAAAAGTTTATCTTGGTCAGGATTTCCGACTCTGACACCACTATTGCAATTGGCGCATGCAAAACCTTTGCCAACTCGATTGCCTTCCCCGATTTGAAAGAGCTACACTATTTTTTCAATAGCGGCTTTTCGAGATCTATGAAGCAAGCGCTGCAACTAAAGCTAGGCCAACAACTCACGCTGACACCACAGCTTCAGCAGGCTATTAAGCTCCTCCAACTCAGCACCCTAGACCTCCAGCAAACGATTTCAGAAACACTCGAGAGTAATCCACTTCTAGATGAAGACGAGTTGATTGCCGAACCTGTTGATGAGGATATACGAGAGAGCGTCGACTTCTCTGAACGCGTCAGCGACGCCGTCACCGGCAGCGAGCTGGAAGTTGATGCTGCTTGGGAAGACGTCATGCCGTCTGCAGCCCCCCCCTCCGCAGGGATAAGTGCAGATTCCGATGACCTAGCTTTTGCCGAGCGTGATTCATTACCCGAAACACTCCAGTCGCATCTATTGTGGCAGCTAAACCTGACACGCTTCTCGGAGACCGACCACGCAATTGCCCTGGCGTTTATCGACGCTGTCGACAATCAAGGCAGACTGACCCAAACGCCGGAACAAATTCATATTGGGTTGGCGCTTGATGATGTCGAAATGGATGAAGTCATGGCGGTCTTGCATCGGCTGCAACACTTTGAGCCCACAGGGGTCTTTGCCACGGACCTGAGAGAGTGCCTGTTGATCCAACTCCGGCAGATGTCTGTTGACACACCACACCGTGATACAGCGGGCCTACTGGTAAGTCGACATATAGAGCAAATTCCAGTTGCTGACCCAAAAAATCTCGCGCGCCGGATGCGAACCACGCCCGATGACATTCTGGGTGCCCTGTCGCTGATTCGAACGCTTAACCCAACGCCAGGGTCATCGGTCGCGACTGAGGCAACGGAGTACATCGTCCCCGACGTTTTTGTAAAGCGCGCTGAAGGAAAGTGGCGTGTCGAACTGAATCCCGATATTGCACCCAGATTACGCATTAATGATCACTACGCGGATCTCCTCAGTGCAGGCTCATCAGCTGACAGAGACTACGCACGTACCAGTATGCAGGAAGCAAAGTGGTTTATTAAAAGCCTGATGAGTCGCAACGAGACGCTTCTCAAAGTGGCTTTGTCCATTGTTCAGCATCAACGGGCTTTTTTAGATCACGGAGAAGAAGCCATGCGCCCACTTATTCTGGCCGATATTGCGGGAGAAGTTGACCTTCACGAGTCCACCGTTTCCCGGGCGACCACACGAAAGTATATGCACACGCCACGCGGTATCTACGAGTTGAAGTATTTCTTTTCGAGCCACGTAGCCACGACCGAAGGAGGTGAGTGCTCATCAACCGCCATCAAGGCGCTGATCAAGCGCATCGTGGCTGGGGAAAACCCTCAAAAACCGTGGAGTGACGCAAAACTCTGCACATTGCTGGCAGACGAAGGCGTCGTTGTCGCTCGACGCACGGTTGCTAAGTACCGAGAGCAAATGAACATAGGACCATCTAACGAGAGAAAGCGGTTTATCTGACTATTAAAAACACAGGAGATTACGCCATGCGATTGACCATCAGTGGACATCACGTAGAGGTAACCGACGGACTTAGGGAGCACATCTCCAAAAAACTAAGGCGAGTACAACGGCACTGCGACACGATCGATCACATAGAATTTGTTTTGGTTGTGGAACGAGCTAAGCACAAAGCGGAAGCAAATCTTCACCTTGCCGGAGCCGATTTCTTTGCCTCCGAGACATTATCTGACATGTATCCGGCTATCGACTCGGTCATCGATAAACTCGACCGGCAAGTCACGGATCACAAACGTAAGCAAAGAACTCACTAAGACTAGCAACTAATCAAGCTGTTTTTGCTTGGTCGGTATATACTCGGGAGATGGGTCATAGCCGGCCTATCTAGTTTTCTCAGGCTAGCTTAAACACGCAGGGCTCGCCTTCCCCTGGTAAGCGCGAGCGAGAGAACAAGACCATGCGAATTGTCATTGTTAGCGGTACCTCCGGATCGGGTAAAAGTTCAGCCCTAAACCAGCTAGAAGACCTAGGCTATTACTGCGTTGACAACCTCCCCATCGCACTCGTTAGCTTTCTCATTGAGCACTTCTCGCAACAGTCATCAGCCAGTCATAAGGGCTTGGCGATCTGTATCGATATCAGGACCGAGTACACTGGGGTTACCGATTTCAGGGATTACTTGAAAACACTTCGCGAGGGCCTCGAACTACAACTCATCTTTTTCGATGCAACATCGCAGGCCTTGAGTAAACGCTTTAACGAAACTAGGCGGCTTCACCCATTGAGTAAAGACGGCATGTCACTCCACGATGCCATCGCGGCCGAGAGGCAGCTATTGGAGCCGCTCGCATCCGCTGCCGATCTCATTATCGATACCAGTGAGATGTCTCCCTACCAGCAACGTGAGGTCGTAAGCGAACGTGTTGATGCCGCTGAATCCAACTCCCTATCGATTCAGGTTCAATCCTTTGGATTCAAAAAGGGCGCGCCTGTAGACGCGGACATCGTGCTCGATATGCGCATGCTGGCCAACCCACACTGGGAGCCTGGGTTACGAGCTTCTACTGGGCTAGCGCCAAGCGTCATTGGGTTTCTCGAAAGTCACGATCAAACGCATGAGGTCGCAAATGACCTTGTCGGGATGCTGACTCGCTGGGTACCCATGTACGAGGCAAGTCAACGAGCTTACCTCAGCATTGCCATAGGCTGCACAGGCGGCAAACATCGCTCGGTGTATGTGACAGAGCGCGTCGGACAAGCGCTCGCCAAAAAGTTCTCAAATGTGACGATACTTCACCGAGATATGCCACGATCATAGATCGTCTTCTGGTGGTATTTGTTCGCACGGTGAAAACGGGCAAGGGGTGCTAACCTTCCAGCGCGATTGATAGGGATACAAGATGTTTGATATGAGCGCACAAGCCAGTATTGCAGTGACTCGCATCACCGATGCATTGCGCTCTGGCACACCCTCAGACGTCGCGTCCCTGCTGGCAGACATGTCACCCGGTGATATCGCTCACCTTATAAGTTCCTCGCCTCCGACAACCAGAGATGAGATTTGGGAATTACTCGATCACGACCAGGAAGCTGACGTACTCAACGAACTGCCAGACGACATACGCAATAACTTCCTTGCTGAACTGCAACCGGAGGCAGTCGCCGAACTCATTGTTCAGCTGGATGACGATGATGTTGCTGACATTCTTCATGAGCTGCCTCAGGCTGACACAGACCGAATTCTTGACTCTCTAACGGAGTACGATCGAGAACGTTTTGAGACGGTACTCGGCTATCCCGACGATGTCGCAGGCGGATTGATGAGTACCGACACACTCACAATCCGAGCTGATCTAACAATGGACGTAGTACTGCGCTACCTTAGACGTCACACGCGACTACCCGAGAACACGGATAGCCTTATCGTCGTCAACCGCGATGACAAGTATGTTGGCCTGTTACCGGTCAGGACACTGCTGGTATCGGATCCAAATACCTCAGTGCGAGAGATGATGCAGACTGAGCGCGAGCCACTCGATGCCATGACGTCGGCTGATGAAGTTGCACGACGTTTTGAACGAAATGACTGGATCTCCGCGCCCGTGGTTGACCCCAAGGGTAAGTTGATTGGCCGGATCACCATTGATGACGTGGTTGACGTGATCCGTGAGCAAGCCGACCACAGCTTGGCAGTGATGGCAGGTCTCGGTGACGGTGATGCATTTACCCCTGTTTTAAGTACAGCACCTCAGCGGGCGATTTGGCTTGCGATTAATCTCGCGACCGCCATCCTCGCGGCATCAGTCATTGGGCTCTTCCAAGACACGATTGAGAAACTTGTCGCGCTAGCCGTGTTGATGCCCATCGTCGCTTCCATGGGCGGTATCGCGGGGACACAAAGCCTGACAGTTCTAATTCGTGCGATGGCTATGGGTCAGATTAATGATCGAACAGAAATCTGGTTAGTGCGACGAGAAATCTTTGTGTCGCTCATCAACGGTTTGTTGTGGGCAGGGGTCATTGCAGTCATAGCTTCCTATTGGTTCGGCGACATCAGGCTCGGTATAATTATTGCCTTCGCAATCGTTATTAACCTGGTCACTGCTGGTATGGCTGGCGCGTCTCTACCTCTGCTTTTGGACCGATTGAATATAGACCCCGCTCTCGCCGGCGGTGTAGTCCTCACCACTATCACTGATGTTGTTGGATTCTTTGCCTTTCTCGGTCTGGCGGCCTACTTCTACGGTTGAATCGCGATGCCTGACGATTTCCTTGAGGACGATTATGACGGCTTGATCGAGAGTAAAAGTGCTCTTAAGCGTCGAATGCACGCCCTTCAGAATCTAGGGGAGCAGTTAGTCGATCTTTCGGCGGCACAACTAGGAAAGCTCAATATTGATAACGAGCCGCTGATCGAGGCGGTGCAGTTAGCCAAGCGAATATCGCATCGCAGTGGTAAACGCCGGCAAATGCAGTTTATTGGTAAACTCATGCGTAGTGCGGATGCAGAGCAAATTGCGGCTGCGCTTGATGCACTTCATGAAACATCGCGTAGAGCAAAGGCGCAAGAGCGCGCAGTCGAGGGCGCACGGGATGCACTGCTAGCCACAGGTAACGACGCACTCACAGAGGTCCTCGCTATGTGGCCTCAAGGTGATCGCCGACTCATCAGACAGCTGACTCGCAGCGCGCAGGACGAGCGGCAGAGGGGTGAGGGTCCCACGTCATCGAGAAAACTCCTTCGTTATCTGCGCTCTCTCTCCGAAGCATCAACTGAAGACTGATCTTCAGTTGCACTGCTGCCTCTACTGGAAGACAATTTACCATCAAACACGCGGACAAATTTAACTATGGGGGAGCTCACCGGACCGCTCACTGAGTACACGCCGCTAGACAGGCTCTTCATTTGATCCTCAAACACCTTGCTCGCGAGATAGGCACCCGCAGCAATGGGCAAGCCACCGGCCAAGGCTGCCACCCACGGAATGTTATCGACCAGAGGCAGCGTAACAACCAGCTCGCCTTCTATACTCTCTGAGTCCATGCTGTACAGGCCGCCCAAGGTCAATCTGCCCCCGCCATTTCGAATAGCGAACTCAGTAATGGTAACCTTACCGCCACTTAGGGAAAAATCGCCACTCGCACGATCAAATGTCAGCCCCGGATCAAACAGCTGATTCACATTCGCTCGCTGAACAAGGCCTGCCAAATTAAACACCCCTATGAAGCGAAGTGGATCCGTGGCCTGCGATGGCACAGGTAGAAACGAACCCGATGTGAGTTGAAGCTCAACGTCCCCAGTAACCTGATCCGCTTGAAAATCGGTTGGTGCTCCTGGCCACTCAATATCGCCAACAACCCGACCCGATGAGAAATCAACGACCGATTTTGCATCAAGGAGTGTTAAGGCATCGCCAGCACTGGGCAGAGTCAAGTCAAGCGTGGCACGTGTAGTCGAACCTTCGCCTCTTACCCAACTAAATTGACTCTCAGGGCCGAAGGACACGCCATCTAAACTCCCATCGAATTGGGCCAAATCGATGCTCGATTCCGAGATCGAGGCGTCGAAAGCGAGCGAACCTAGGTCTTGCCCTTTGAACATCAGAGAATCAACAGTAATCTGCGTCGCCGGCCAGGAAGCGACAGACGGGTTATCCCATTCGATGTCGAGCGCCGCGGCATTGATGGATGGCATTGAATCGATGGAGAGCGAGTCAACGTGGATATCCAGCTGCTCCTCAGGGCCATCGAGGTCAATTTGCGCCTTGATAAAATTGCTGACAAGACCCAGTGATGTCAGTCCATCCTCATACTGCCCCGTGAACGAGAACGGACCGAGTTCTGTCTCACCCAGCGTGACCCTATTCACGGAAAAATCGCGCCAAACGATCGCCGGGAGGTCTGAATTACCGCCACTCAGGAAGCGGGCCTGTGTGTCTGCCCATGCACTTACATCAAGCTCTTCAACACGACCTGAAATAACGACCGTGCCTGCCTCGACCTCGTCTAGTGAAAGCTCTTGATTCACCTCCCTGATCGAGGCCAATGCCCGCCACGCATTTTCAGCGTCCTGCGCAATTGAGAGAGATAGAGCATTTGAATAAGCGGCATCGATGAACACTGAATCTGAAATTCTTAGATCGATCTCCAGCAATTTGCTCTGTTCAGGCGGTTTACTGAATGGGGCGGGAAGACCGATTGCCAGGCCTTCGAGGTTAGAGGTAACGTTAAGCGCCACCCCCTCTCCGGCTTGAAACACAATATCGAAGGCCGAACTGCCGTCAAGCAGACCATCGGGAACCCTGACACCTAATAACCGGCTAACATCAGAAGCCCCCAAGCGCGCGGACGTAGCGACAGAAAAACCTTTTTGAGAGAGACCTAAATCAGCATTATCGAGGTTCAAATCGAGGCTGACGTCTTGATTTTCAAAGCGAGCCATTAGGGAGCCATCCACAATGCCTCGAGGATACTCATATACAAACTGTCCGTTTACATGCTGAAGCTTTATGGGGAGGCCAGAAACGGATACGGTGGCCTCGCTGACTTCAACCCGCGTGGCGATGGTAGGTATTTTCGCAGCACCCCTTATGGGTATCGAGAGATCAAAAAAACCGCGAACTCGGCCGTCAACCGTGAGATCCCGTAACTCCCTAGTCACTCGCTTTGGTACGTAAGGAATACCAGCCACCTCATCAACTGCCACGGGTAATCTGCCATCGATCGCGGCCTGCGCGGTCAGTATACGAATGGTGTCGCGTTTACCTATTTGGAGAAGCCCTTCGCCAATATCCAGACCACCGACCAGCGCCGAATCCACATCGAACGTTACAAGACCGTTATCAATCCCGACATGTCCGATTAGCGACTTGGCGAGAGGAAGTCCCGGCATCATGGTAACGGCATCAAGGTTGGCTAACGCTGACAGCTGAATGGATCGTAGCGGAAAGTCGACTTTGCGAACTGCCCCCCTCAGGACAAACCCGATCTGGGTTGCCTCACCAGTGCCAAGCGATGTTTGCATCCATCGATAGGCATCAGGGTCGATAGTCATCGGTGTAAAGGCCAATGCTCGCGATGCAGGAGCCCGATCAGAGCCAAGGACGACGTTAAGCATGGGCGAGTGACCGGATGCCGGTGAAAGCGGAATCTCACCTGAGAGCAAGGCCAATGCCGTAAAATCCTCTGCTCGGGCTGCGGCTCGTCCATTTCTGATCGCAATATGATCATCGGTGAGATCAAAATCGATGACCGCATTTACATTGCCCAGCTGCATGGTGTCAGCGAATTGCGTGGGAATCACCAACGTTAAATCACTGCTATTGACCTGTAGCTGACCGCGAGTGCTGGATAGCATCAGCGAGCCTGAAAGTCCGCTGACCCCCGGCAAAGGTGTGTCTTGCTGAACTGAAATATCATCAAAATCTACCGCCACACGTTGAATGGATTCACCAGACAGAGAACCACCAAGACTAAGGGCATTGATGGTCCCTGAGATCGAAGCAGCTTCTAAAGCCCCCCTTATAGAGTCTGGAATCAGACCAGCCTCCAGTAAGAGCTGTGCACTTGAGGCCAAATTCAGATCATTGACCAGCAGTTCCCAGTCCGTGGTCGTCAAACCAACGTTAATATCATTGAACTCGATGGGTCCTTGCTCAAGGGTCACCGATGCCTGAGCGATGTTGACCCAGGACTGATTTCTGTCCAGCGTCGCCGTGCCGCTGACTGAGAAAGCATTACCGGACAGCCGTGCATCCGAACCAGGGAACCGAGCGTCGCCCGTGACTTTGAAAACAGTACTTGCCTGTCCGGCTGACGCGTCGGTCCAGAAGAGAAGATCGCTAGTTCCCGACATATCGGCGCCGAAAAACTCCGATATTGAACCCAGGTTGTCGGACGATACACGCCCACGCAATGACCCAGCAAATCGAGACAAATCCAGTGGATTACCTACTCCTGCACCGACGATACTGACCGTTAATCCACCATCACCTGTCGCCAGTAGCTGAAGTTTTCGATTACTACCCTCTCGCCGCAGGTCAAGGTCGACAGCAAGCTCCAAGGCTCGCTCAGTGTCAGACAGCTCACGGACCAGTGATACCTGCATATTTTCGAGCGCCAAACGCTCTATCTCAGTCGCAAATACGCTAGGGTCAATGGGTACAACAATACCGGTAGCTTCGCTAGACAAGCTCGCGGGGATAGCCACATCACTTGCGCGCATCTCAGCTAGGATCAACTGACGTTGTAACAGCGAACGCCAGGGGTTGAGCGTGACCTGTAGACGCCCTGCTCTAAATACACTCGTCGCAGTCTTCTTGTTGCGAATATTCAGGTCCTCAAGCGCCAGCTTAGGTCGAAAGCCCACCATTTCAGCGGTGATCCCACCGACCTGTGCATCAAAGCCAGTGCGAGACTCAATCTCCGCAACCAGTGAGGTGTTGACGGCGGGTAGCTGCGGAACCAAGGCTGTGGCAAGACTGACCAACACAGCAACCAAGATAAGAACCGCAATCGACGTACGCCAAATCAAGCTCCTTAGAGCACGGTACGCACGCTCAAACACGCCCGTCTCCGAGGCTCGTTGTAATACCGGCTGCTTCTAGTAGCGTGCGAGTTTCACTCAAGGGCAAACCCACCACACCGCTGTAGCTTCCCTCTAGTCGCTTCACAAAACTTCCGGCCAAACCCTGAATGCCATAGGCACCGGCCTTGTCCCACGGCTCATCGGTCGAGAGGTATTGCGCAATCAGCTCCGGTGAGAGCTCGGCAAACTCAACGCGGGTAGTTATTAATTCAGTTTTTACGGCCAAATCTGAAATAAGTGTCACCGATGTCATTACCTCATGCGTTAGACCGCTTAATGAGCGCAACATTCCCTGAGCATCGGCAATAGAATCGGGTTTATGCATCACGCGACCATGACACACGACAATTGTATCGGCACCGAGTACCACACTATCAGGCGCCCAGACCCTAGCCGCTTTTTCAGCGGACATGCGACAGACATAGTCGGCAGGAAGCTCGCCGAGCAGAATTGCTTCGTCAATATCAGCGGCTTCACACTCAAAAGCAGGCGCTAGCATACGCAGAAGTTCGCGCCGCCTCGGGCTGGCGCTGGCCAGAATTAGCCTCATAACAGCTGAGCAATCCGGAAACGTGCGACGTCGATTACCACGTTAACAGCCCGCCATAGTAAAGCTGAAATGATGACCGCAATCAGATAACCAAGACCATCAGATGGCACACCTACAGCGGCTAGCACCACGCGCTGCAGCGCCACTGAAATGCCGAGCAATAGAAAGATAACCACCGTCTGCGATATCCAATCAAGCTGTCGGATGGTGTAGATGTTTTGGAGCAAGACATACGCCACCACCGACAGACCGATTGACGCGGCACCCACGAGCGACCCTTCGATCAAGCTGATCAAAATACCCACCGAAAACGCGAAGATTATGCCGACTCGTGCGGGCGCGGACAAAACCCAATAGCAAACACAAAGCTCAAGTAATCGAGGCATCACCACCCGCAGCTCGATTGCATTCGCTGCTTGAAATAGTAGGCCGGCCAAAATGACCGAGGTAAAAACTGAAAAAACAATGTTGCTTTCGTCTCTCATGCTGCCTCACTCTGCCTGCGGCGCATCAGTGGATGTGAGAATGAGCACGTGACTTTCAACATCCAAGGCGGCTGCGGTTTGAAGTGTCACCGACAAATAAGCGGCATCGCCAGAGGTGGTGGTCTCGCGGGTGAGGCCCACTGGGTAGCCAGCGGGGAAACGCTCACCCAAACCGGAAGTCACCCAGAGATCACCCGAGCTCACGTTTGACGTACTGGCAAGATTGCGAACCACAAGTTGATCTAAACGACCCACACCCTCTGCAATCGCGCGCTGTCCCGTGCGATTATTTAAGACTGGGATAGCGTGTTGCACGTCGGTGACCAGGAGAGCACGGCTTGCCGTTTGACCCACTTGGACAATCTGCCCCATGACGCCCTCTGCGTTCAAGACCGGATGGCCAACATTAACGCCTTCATTCCGCCCTCGGTCCAACGTAAGTAAGTGACGATTCACGTCGGGCGATACAGCTACAATTCGCGCAACCGTCATGGTTGCATCCTCTGCAATAGGCGAGTTAAGCAGGGCGCGGTAACGCATATTCTCAGCGGTGAGTGCCTCCATCCTTTGGGCACGCGCGCTCAATATGAGATTTCTGTCTTCTAGCGCCTGAATCCGCTGACGCATCGACGCGCGACTCTCCAGGTACTCCGAGACTGTTTGAAAAAAACGCTTTGGGACATCAAGCACGTAAAAGGAGATCTCTGATAGGTCTGCGCCTACCCCTTCCACTTTTTCCATGACGGGGGATTCGCGAAGGAATGCAACCAAAGCCAACGCGATGCCAAGCGTCAGAATAAGGCGAATCGTTAGGAAACGTGGCTTGGAGAAAAGGTTGCTGATGATCTGTTCCTCGTTCTAAATCGAACCTAGAAACTTACTCAGTCGACATGAGATCCAGTGAGTAATTATCCATCAACTCTAACGCCATACCGCCCCCTCTCACAACGCAGGTAAGCGGGTCCTCGGCGATGAGCACTGGAAGACCGGTCTCTTCTGCAATTCGAGCGTCCAAATCACGCAATAAAGCGCCGCCACCTGTAAGAACAATGCCAGTCTCTGCAATATCTGCCGCTAATTCAGGCGGCGACTGCTCTAACGCCATTCGCACGGCCCGAATAATGGCATCAACAGGCTCTTCAAGCGCAGTCATCACATCAGTGCTGTTGAGCGTGAACGTGCGTGGCACACCCTCGGCGAGGTGTCTGCCGCGAACATCAATTTCTCTCTGTTCACTGCCAACCCAAACGCAGCCAACTTCTTCCTTAATCCTCTCTGCGGTGGCATCACCAATTAAACACCCAAAACGACGACGAACATGGGCCACAATCGCTTCGTCGAAGCGATCGCCACCTACTCGTATAGAGTCACGATAAACCACCCCACTGAGCGATATAAGCGCGATCTCGGTAGTGCCGCCTCCGATATCGACAACCATACAGCCGACCGCTTCTTCGACCTTCATACCAGCACCGATGGCAGCAGCCATGGGCTCTTCGATCAGTCGAACATCCCGCGCTCCCGCACCTTCCGCCGATCGCCTAATGGCCTCACGTTCTACTTGGGTGGATAAACAGGGCACACAAATGAGTACGCGTGGGCTGGGTCGCAGCCATGACGAATGGGTATCATGTACTTTCAGGATAAAGTGCTGAAGCATTTTCTCCGTCACCTGGAAGTCAGCAATGACACCGTCTTTTAGCGGACGAATCGCGGTGATATTACCGGGTGTTCTGCCCAGCATGCGCTTGGCCTCGGTACCAACGGCCTCTATGGACTTTTGGCCATTGTGAACTCTAATAGCAACAACTGAAGGCTCATCAAGGATGATGCCGCGATCTTTGACGTAGATTAATGTGTTGGCCGTGCCGAGGTCGATCGACAGATCGGTTGAGAACATACCCCGTAAACGCTTTAACATGTCTTTTTAGCCTGTGGACAAATACACCTTTGCTACCGTTAAAAGCGAGCCTCCCTCGCTTCGAAACCCCAGGCTAGACCCAGGATGTCCTCGTATCATTGGACCGGTGCGCTTAGTTGGTGAAATGTAACAATGCGATAGTTTTTGAGCAAGCTGGAAGTGTGTTAGTTTGCGTTCTACAAACCACCTGTTAGGCATTTATCGTGACTGATGCAGCAACCGTCAGAGAAGTCGCGGCATTAGCGCGTCTTACGATCTCCGACCAAGACATCGAAAACGCGACAACAGAATTCAATCAAGCGCTCGCACTGTTTGACGCACTTGGCACGGTTGATACCGCCGAAGTCGCGCCTATGATCAATCCACTAAATACCGCACAGCGCCTGCGAACCGATTGTATCGATACCTTGGTCGATAGAACGGGTTTGATGCAAAATGCTCCTGCAATAGAGGAAGACTACTTTCTGGTCCCGAGAGTGGTTGATTGATGGCAAGTCCAGAACCATTCGAAACGATTTCCTCCCTCGCAAGGCAGTTAGATGACAGACGTGTCTCTTCACGCGAACTGGTGGAAGATTCGATCGTGCGAATCGAAAGATTAAATCCAGTACTTAACGCTGTTATTTCTCTCGATAAGCTAGGCGCTGTCGCAGCAGCAGATCAAGCGGACAAAGCTCGAGCGCATGGCGCTGTCTCACCGTTACTCGGTGTTCCTATGCTGCACAAAGACATTTTCTGCACGCGCGGTATAAGAACATCTTGCGCCTCGAAAATGCTCGAAGACTTCGTACCACCTTATGACGCCACCGTCGTGAGGAAGCTTCATGACGCGGGCATGATCAGCCTGGGCAAGTGCAATATGGATGAGTTCGCCATGGGCTCATCGAACGAAACCAGTTTTTTCGGGGCAGTTAAGAATCCCTGGGATGTTAATCGGGTGCCCGGCGGTTCGTCTGGCGGTTCAGCCGCGGCAGTTGCTGCCGGTCTTGCATCGTTGGCAACGGGGACCGATACCGGCGGTTCGATTCGTCAGCCTGCAGCGCTCTGTGGCATTACGGGCCTAAAGCCTTCCTACGGACGCGTATCCCGTTATGGCATGATTGCGTTTGCCTCTTCCATGGATCAGGCAGGTCCCATGGCGAGGACCGCCGAGGACTGCGCGTTAGTCCTGAATGCAATGGCCGGTCATGACCCGCTTGATTCAACCTGTGCCGATATTGGAGTACCTGACTATTCGGCAGGACTCGAGCAAAGCATTCAGGGACTGCGTATCGGCATTCCAAAAGAGTTTTTTTCAAGTCATTTAAAAGATGGGGTCGCCGCACGCGTTAACGCTGCCATCAAAGAGCTGGAATCTGCAGGTGCTGTGATTGTTGACATCTCGCTACCTTCCACAGATCTGGGCATTTCCACCTACTACGTCATCGCACCGGCCGAGGCCTCAGCAAATCTGTCTCGGTACGACGGCGTGAGATACGGTTATCGTTGCGATAGTCCCTCCGATCTCCAGGATCTATATTTGCGATCGCGCACTGAGGGCTTTGGTGAAGAGGTCAAACGGCGAATTTTGATCGGCACCTTTACCTTATCCGCCGCATCGTATGACCAATACTTCATGAAGGCCCAACAGGTCCGTCGCCTCATTGCTGAGGAATATCAATCCGTCCTCAAGGACGTCGATGTCATTGCCGGGCCGTCTGCGCCCAATACTGCTTTCGTTCTCAACGATAACTCTAAGTCGATTACCGACATGTACATGGAGGACGTCTTCACTATTGGCGCCAACCTTGCGGGATTGCCCGCCATCAGCGTCCCAGCCGGCTTTGTCGACGGACTACCCGTCGGTATGCAGCTCATTGGTCCTCTGTTTGGTGAAGCGCAACTATTGAACATTGCCCATCAATTCCAGAGACGAACCGATTGGCACTCGCTCACACCGAATCTTGAGGGCCTGACGAGATGAAGTGGGAAAAAGTCATGGGCTTGGAGGTACATCTACAGCTCTCAACACACTCTAAGATTTTTTCATCATCGGCCACGGCCTTCGGTGCTGATGCAAATACCCAGACCAATCCCCTGGACATGGCACTGCCAGGGACCCTTCCGGTCCTGAATCATGCGGCCGTGAGTCAAGCGATCGTTTTTGGCCTAGGTGTCGGTGCTGAAATTGGCAAAGTCTCGCGCTTCGATCGTAAGAATTACTTCTACCCGGATTTGCCAAAGGGCTATCAGATATCGCAATTTTTCGAGCCAATCGTTAGAGAGGGTGTCTTCGAAGTTCCGCTCGAGGATGGGTCAATTTTTCCAGTCAGAATTCTCCGCGCCCACCTTGAAGAGGATGCGGGAAAATCTGTGCACGATGCCATTCCCGGACACACTGGCATTGACTTGAACCGTGCTGGAACACCGCTACTCGAGGTCGTCACCGAACCCGATTTTCGAACAGCAGAGCAAGTCATAGCCTATTTGAAGGCACTCCATGCGCTCGTTACCTACCTTGGCATTTCCGATGGCAACATGTCGCAAGGATCGATGCGCTGTGACGTCAATTTATCGCTGCGTTTAGAGGGGGAGACGGAGTATGGCACCCGAACAGAGCTGAAGAACATCAACTCGTTCCGATTCATAGAGCGCGCCATTCATGTTGAAGCCGAGCGGCAACAAGATATTCTCGAGAGTGGCCAAAGCATCGTCCAAGAGACACGGCTGTTTGACCCAGAGAATGACGAGACCCGGTCAATGCGATCGAAAGAAGTGGCTAATGATTATCGCTACTTCCCCGACCCAGATTTGCTGCCTATTATCATCGACGAAGAGACTATCGAGCAAATCCGCAGCGCCTTGCCCGAGCTACCTGCCGTTAAACGCGGTCGTTACGCCACGGAACTGGGCTTAAGTCAGTACGATGCCAATCTGCTCACCCAAGATCGCGCCACCGCAGAATTCTTTGAGGCCTGCTGCACGGCCTCGAATAATCCCAAGGCCGCTGCAAACTGGGTGCTTGGTGACTTGAGCGCAGCCTTAAATAAAGAGGGACTGGCGATCGATGGCTGCAAGGTCACCCCCGAGGGCCTCGGTTCGCTGATAAGGCGAATCGATGATGGAACGCTTTCCAGCAAAATGGCAAAGACGGTCTTCGAGGGCCTGTGGGCTGGTGGATGTGATGTCGACCGCATCATTGAAGACAAGGGCTTGAAACAAGTCAGCGACACCGGTGCACTGGAAACCATCGTGGACGAGCTAATCGCTAACAACCCAGCGCAGGTTGACCAATATCGGGCAATCGATGAGGGCAAGCAGAAAAAACTGATTGGCTTTTTCGTAGGGCAGGCAATGAAGGCCTCTAAAGGCCAGGCGAACCCACAGATACTGAACCAGCTACTGAAACAGAAGTTAGGCTCGCCTTAGACGTCCTGAACTCGGCCCTTCAGGAAGCGTTCTCGGTTTTCCCGCTTCTTGTCATCGCTCTTTCGCAAGAGCACATAAACAGAGCCCGTGCCGCCATGCTGTGGTTGCGCCGAATGAAAAGCCTGAACGTCTTCCACATCCTTCAGCCAGCGATTGACGTAGCCTTTCAGCACACCTGAGCCTGACTTTTCCTTGTTGCCGAACCCTTTACCATGGGTTATCAGCAGGGTTCGCAACCCCAATAGGCGCGCCTCTTTGAAAAATTGCCAGATCTCGGTTCGAGCCTCTGCCACCGTAAAACGGTGTAAATCGAGACGGGCCTCAATGTCGTAATGGCCTAGCCTCAACTTGCGATAAACACCGTTTTGAATGCCGGGACGCTTAAACTCGAGTATGAACCACGCATCTAGCGGCGAAACACCATCATCGGAAAGATGATTATCGCCACGCGCCTCCGACCGGGTAGCTGCCTGTCTTCGCTGACTGACATCGACCGCCTCGGTTTTTACAAGTCGCTCACGTGGCTCGCGCTTGAGTGGTGTTACGCCACTCATTTCGCTCGCAAATAGATTGTCGTCCTGCATGTTCGTGTTCCCGACATAAGCTGCCGTAGTATAGTCATAGCACTGCCGTTTTGGTGTCAGTCACAGCAAGCTACGAGGTGGAACAGCAAGTCATGTCCGGATTATTCAAGGGAATCGGCTACTTTTTTCGCGGCATGGCCATGCTAATCCAGCCAGGACTGCGGCGATTCGTCGTCATCCCGTTGCTCGCAAATATAGCTGTATTTGCCGTGATCGCTGGCAGCCTTTATCAGCTGATGTCCGGTTTTTACATCGACATTACGGGCGAAGTTACGGGAACTCTGAGCTTTCTCACGTGGATTGTCGCTCCTGTCATTTGGTTAGTCGGGACCCTACTCTCAGGTTATCTATCTATTTTCATTGTGCTGTTTTTGACCTCCCCTTTTCACGGGTTGCTCGCAGAAAAAGTGGAGGAACACGTAACAGGCGAAGCCATTTTGAGCGAAAACTCGGTAGTTCAGGTTGCACTGTCAGTCCCCCGAGGCTTTCTACGCGAATTAGAAAAGCTTTTTCACTACTTGCCCATGGCGTTACTGGTCGTCATCATCAGTGTCATACCGGGGCTTAATTTTGCCACACCATTTCTCTGGATCATCCTGGGTGCATGGATGATGTCACTGCAATTCATTGATTACCCGATGGACAACCATCGGCTCCCTTTCAGCGAAGTACGCGAGGCCTGCAGTGCGCGGCGGGGAACGTCCATCGGGTTTGGGGTCATTGTCGCGTTTGTATCGGGAATACCGATACTCAACCTAGCACTCATTCCTGCAGCGGTAGCGGGCGCTACTTTGTTGTGGTGCGATGAACTCCGTCACCTTCGTTAAAAAACGAGGGCACTCAGCAGTCAATCGATAACGAGCGAGGATCAACGGCTGGCGATTAATCGACCAGAAGCTCCTCTGGAACCTGGGTACATTTCAGCGTTTCACCCAACAACGCTTCAATTTCAGGCAATAGGAAAGCGTCGTCTTCACTGGCAAAACTAATAGAAACGCCTTTCTCACCCGCTCTGCCCGTTCGCCCAATCCGATGCACATAGTCTTCGGGATCTTCGGGTAAATCGTAATTGATCACGTGGCTAACGCCAACGACGTGAATGCCTCTCCCTGCCACATCCGTCGCAATCAGCACGCGCAGCTTGCCGGACTTAAATCGTTCCAGGGTCTTGGTTCGTTTCACTTGGGCAATCTCACCCGACAAGATGCCGCAGTCGAGACCCTGCTTTTGCAGACGCTCATGGACTTTTCGGACAACATCTCTTCGATTGGCGAAGACTATAACTGAGGTCACTTCGGGCGTTGCAAGGATGCGCTTTAGCACATTAAGGCGGTCGCGACTTTCGAGAAGATAGACGCGCTGATCGACATTTTCTGTCGCCACTCGCTCCGGCTCAATCTCCACTGTGATAGGGTCAAACGTCCATTGTCGCGCTAAATTCATGATGTCCTGACTGAAGGTCGCCGAAAATAGCAGGGTCTGCCGGTCTTCTTTGCGCGGAGTCGATCGAACGATGCGTTTTACCTGAGGAATGAATCCCATATCGAGCATTCGATCCGCCTCGTCGAGGACCAGTGACTCGACGCGATCAAGAAACATATCGCCACGCTGGATGAAGTCAATCAGCCTTCCAGGTGTCGCGACCACAATATCCGTTATCCTGTCGTTCACCTTCGCGAGTTGCTTGGCGTAATCCGCGCCACCGATGAGTGTGACCGTCGACAGTCCGGTATACTTTCCAAGGTGTCGCGCGTCATCAGCAATCTGCATTACTAGCTCCCGCGTCGGCGCTAAAACAATGGCGCGAGGTTCCGCAAGGTAGCGCTCATCCTCAATGGGGTTGTTAAGGAGATCATTAAACAGCGTTATTAAGAAGGCAGCCGTTTTCCCAGTACCCGTCTGTGCCTTACCAATGGCGTCGTGCCCTTCCAATGTATGGGGCAAAATCTGGGCCTGAATAGGCGAGCACCTCTCGAAGCCCAAATCCTTAATCCCACGCAAAAGCGAGGGAGCCAGGTCCAGACTGCCAAACGATATACCGGGTAATTGAGCAGCTGAATTTTCGGTTGTTCCAAGGGCTTGATCACTCAAGGTTTTATGAGTCCTAACGTCAGAGGTGCGCGAGCATAGCACACTGAACTAGCGGTGCCCGTGTTATTCGCATGACGAGGTGCGGCAACTGTTGGAGCACGTGATACAGTGCGGTCCTAACTGCGAGATAACTATGAATCATCCAACCCCCACACTGCGAACAGAGCTGAGCCAGTTTTGGCGAATCGGCTGGCCGCTGCTGATTGCGCAAACGGCGCAGATGGGTACGGGTGTGGTGGATACCATCATGGCTGCTAGATTCGGCGACAAAGACCTTGCCGCCATTGCCATTGGGTTTAACATCTGGCTCCCGCTCTACCTTGTGGTGTTGGGCGTCATCTTCGCCTCGTCCACCATCATTGCTCAGGATTATGGTGCGGGTCGAATACAACGCATTCGAGACCATCTACCACAGACCCTATGGGTGTCTGTATTTCTCAGTTTGATCGTCGCGCCATTGTGCTATTACAGCCACCTTGGCTTACCGTGGCTCGGCATCGATGAGTTGACGGCAGAAAAATCGAGTGAATACATCAAAATGGTGGCGTTTGGCTTCCCGGCGATCGGGATATTCATGGCCCTGCGTTATCAAATGCAGGGCGTTGGTATCACGTCGCCATTTGCTGTCGCGTCAGTAATTGGTTTTATTGCCAACATACCACTGAACTACCTGTTCATCTTCGGTTTCGGAGACATGCCAGCCATGGGTGCTCAAGGCTGTGGCATAGCAACGGCCATTTCAATGTGGCTATCCGCACTGATCATCACTCTCTATGTTCTGACCAAAAAGTCGCTGCAACAATACCTGCCGCCGCTAACGCCGGTTGCACCTGACCCAACCACGATTAAGGAGATACTCGCCATTGGTGCTCCCGTGGGTGCTACTTTTTTCCTTGAGACAGCTGTCTTCGCTGGTATTGCGCTGTTAGTCTCGTCGCTTGGTGATGTTGCGATTGGCGCGCACCAAATCGCATTCAATGTTTGGGACATGTTTTACATTCCAATGCTCGCCATAGGGTCTTCAATGGCAACCCGAATGGGGCATGCATTGGGAGCGCAGGATCAGCAAGGTGTCTTCATGGCGTTGAAAGCTGGCATTCTTTGCTCTGGCGTCATCAGCGTCACCACCATGATTATCTTGCTGTCGTTCCCCACCGCCATTGTCGGTATTTACTCCGATTCTCCAGATATGTCGCTACTGGCGGTTCGACTACTCAGTTTTGCCGCGCTGTTCGTGATCATAGACGCGGTGCAAATCGTGGGCTCTTTCTCTATGCGAGCCTACAAAAAAACACGATTTCCCTTTATAGCAAGTATGGTTGCTTACTGGCTGATCGCACTTCCGCTTGGCTATTACCTCGGCATTATGAATGCAGACAACGCGTTCGATGGCGCCGCTGGGTTTTGGGTAGGGATTATCGTGGGGGTTACGGTGGCATCGGTTATGATCGCTGTGCGTCTCGTGTTGTTACTTCGTCAGCCGATTCCCACCGGCTTCACGCCCGACTACGACCTATGACACCCATCTCGCGTCGTCACCTGTAGCCGGTCGATTCGCTGCTGCACAGAATCGTAGATGCGCAAGACACCCCACTCAAGCTGTTGGCCTGATAGAAACAGCAGTGCATCCTGTGCCTGCCAAGCAGCGATAACCCCAATGACCGGACCAAGAATGCCCTCATTACGGCAGTCAAAACCTCGGCTATCGTCCTCGCTGGGTGCCAAAAACTGGTAACAGCCCTCTGCTCTCGACTGACTAAAGGCGGCAACCTGCCCGTGAAGCCGCGTGGCCGCCCCCATAATCCAAGGCTTCATCGCATCACGAGTAAAACGCTCAATCGCATAGCGCGAAGCAAGGTTATCAGTCGCGTCGATAACAATATCCATACCTTTAAGCAACTCAGCATCGGACTCTGCATCGTCACCGAAGCGCCGAAAAGCGCTGGTTACTGTGACCTCTGAATTGAGCGCCAAGAGCTGATTCTTAAGAGCTAGCGCTTTTGGTTGATCAACATCGCTCTCGCGATAGGCCAACTGACGATGAAGATTGCTAAGTTCAACGCTGTCCCCATCGACTAAAGTCAATTTACCGACGCCAGCACCCGCAAGGAACAGAGCTACCATCGATCCTAAACCACCGCACCCAACAACTAGCACTGAGCCCTGCCGGATTTTTTCCTGACCCACCAGATCAATTTCCGGTAACAGAATTTGCCGAGAGTAGCGCTCCAGTAACTCGTCATTTAACATTGCCAACAACCTCCTGTTACTCGAGGCCGGCCGGCGATGTCATGACGAAGGCTCACCTTTGAAAATCCGTTTTGCTGCAGAATCGACTGGACATCCGCTGCCTGATCATAACCATGCTCGATCAAAAGCCAACCACCGATCTCGAGGTGATTAGGCGCGCTGGAAGCTATCTCCCGTATTGACGACAGCCCATCCCTTCCGTCGGTGAGGGCAGTGTTTGGCTCAAAACGTAAATCCCCTTCCTGTAGATGAGCATCATCTGCCGCCACGTAAGGTGGGTTCGATGCAATCAGATCCCAGCGACGCTGCGCCAAGGAATCGAACCAATTCGACTCAACAATCTCAATAGTTAGTCCTAGGCCCTCTGCATTCTCTCGGGCAACGCGCAATGCGGATTCGCTGACATCACTCGCGGTTACTGATAGGTGGGGCAAGTCGTGCTGGACCGCAAGCGCAATAGCACCGCTGCCAGTGCCCAAATCAAGTATTGACTCGAGGTCATAGCGAGACGCTAGCTCCAGGACCCAATCCACGACAACCTCGGTCTCAGCTCGGGGAATAAGCACATCGCGCGTCACTTTAAGTTTCAGCGACCAAAACTCTCTATGGCCTAACAGGTAGGCCAAAGGTACCCCTCTGAGACGCTCTTTAGATATTGAAAAAAATGTCTCGATCACATCTGCCTGCAGCTCATCTTGGTCGTGAGTAATCAACCAACTGCGGTCATCTTTACCGAGACAGTGCAAAAGCAGCACCTCCGCATCCCGGTAGTCGTTGCCAAGGGCGCGCAGCGCTTCTTTGACTTTCACTGGCTGCGCTTCACTTACTGGTATCGCTCAGGTTTCTCTTCACGAAGACCATTACCAATGCACTTACGATGTTTCCCACCATAGTCTCTACTCGTCGCCCAGGGCAGCGAGCAGGTCAGCTTGGTGTTCCCGACGCAAAGGTTGGATAACGGCATCCAGATCGCCCTCAACCACTTCATCCAGTTTGTATAAAGTGAGATTAATCCGGTGATCGGTCACTCGGCCCTGTGGGTAGTTGTAGGTCCGTATACGGTCTGAGCGATCGCCTGTGCCTACGAGGTTGCGCCGCTCCTCCGCCTGCTCAGCCACTAGCTGCTGCTCACTTGCCGAAGCAAGTTTAGCTTGCAACAGCGACATCGCCCGAGCCCGATTTTTGTGCTGTGAGCGCTCATCTTGACACTCAACCACAATACCCGTGGGAATGTGCGTCAGACGAACCGCCGAATCGGTGGTATTGACGTGCTGACCACCCGCCCCAGAAGACCGGTAAGTATCGACTCGCAAATCCTCTTTGCGAATTTCCACCTCCTCTACCGCGTCAGGTTCCGCCATTACTGCGACAGTGCAGGCTGATGTATGAATTCGTCCCTGGGACTCTGTCTCCGGGACACGTTGCACTCGGTGAGCGCCTGATTCGAACTTGAGATGCGCGTATACAGCCTCGCCTGCAACCCGCGTGATTAATTCCTTATACCCACCGTGCTCACCAGGCCTCTCTGAGATAACTTCAACCGACCAGCGCTTACTTTCTGCGTATCGGCTGTACATACGAAACAAGTCACCGGAAAAAATGGCTGCCTCGTCGCCGCCGGTACCTGCACGAATCTCCAGAAACACATTGCTTTTGTCATTGGGGTCCTTGGGCAACATCAATACTTGCAGTTTAGCTTCAGCAGAAGACATGTGACTCTCCGCAGCACCAATTTCCTCTTCTGCCATCTCTCGAACATCTGGGTCGCTGTCTTCGAGTATCAACTGTGCTTCAACAAGATCGTCCTTCGCCCGGCGGTACCCATGATAGACCTTCACGACGTCATCAAGTTGGGCATACTCCTGAGACAAAGCACGGAACTTGTTGGGGTCCGACGCAGTCTCCGCGTCCGCAAGTAAGGCCGCCACCTCTTCATGGCGGTCGCATAACGATTCAAGCTTGGTAACAAGCGACGTCTTCACAATAAACTGCCCTTATCGAACTACTGTAGGGTCGACGAGCCGTCTGATGGGATGGCTTCGGATACGCCTAGTAACTCTGCTGCACGCGAGACATTAACACGATCACCTTCTTTTGCGATCTGCTTGAGACCCGCTGTCGGCGCGTGGATAAGTTTATTAGTGAGGTCACGTGACAATCGAGTCATAACCTCTTCCGGCGGATTACCGCCTTCTAGTGCTTTCAATGCACGCTCGAGTTCTGCCTGCTGAATGGCCATTGCAGATTCGCGATAATTCCTCACGACATCCGCCGAGACGCGCTGCAACCATGTGGCTTCAACCTCGACTACGCCCTCTTCGATGATTTTATCGGCTTTACTGGCCTCATGGCTTCGCAACCGAACGTTCTCTTCGACAACGTCACGCAAATCATCAACCGTATACAGATAAACATCGGACAATGAGGCAACCTGCGGCTCGATATCTCTGGGTACGGCCAAGTCAATCAACAAAGCCGGACGGTAACGCCGAGCCTTGATCGCCTCCTCGACTGCGCCTTTCCCTAAGATGGGGAGCTGGCTTGCGGTCGAGCTAATTACGATATCGGCGCTGGGCAATCGCTCAGTGACATCGGCGAGGAGAATCGCCTCAGCGCCAAACTGATTTGCAAGCATTTCCGCTCTTTTCAGGGTTCGGTTGGCCACAATTAATTTGCCCAAACCAGCCTCATTAAGATGCCGAGCCACTAACTCTATTGTCTCGCCTGCACCGAGTAGTAATGCAGTGCGATTTGAGAGGTCTGAAAAAATTCGACCGGCGAGATCCACAGCTGCATAGGCCACTGACACCGGGTTCTCCCCTATTGCAGTATCAGTGCGGACGCGCTTTGCAAGTCGAAAGGCTTCGGGGAATAGCTTGCTCAAAGAGTCACCAATACCGCCACTCTCTTGAGATACTGCAAACGCCGATTTAATTTGACCAAAAATTTGCGGTTCACCCAGGACCATCGAATTGAGACCTGCAGCGACTCGAACAAGGTGGGTAAGCCCAGCGATGCCATGGCTTCGATAGGTGCAGGTAGCAAGATCGTCCAATGCAATCGAGTGATACTTGGATAACCAGGCGATTACTTCATCGCCCACCAATGCCGCTTCACCGTCAGTGCCAAACCAACCATAGATTTCTGTGCGATTGCAGGTGCTAAGGATGACACCCTCACTAAGGCGCGTCTCCGCCATCAGTTCGGAAATCGCCTCTGGCACGCACTCAGGTGCAAAGGCCACACGTTCTCGCACCGCTACGGACGCAGAGTCATGATTTATACCTATGACAACCAAATTTGACGGCATAACTGTCAATCGCTATCTACACAGATATTAATCATATCAGACAAATAAGGATTCGAGAGGGCGTGTGCCGATTTCGTCGGGTGTGTCATCATACGCGCCATGCGATCCCTTCATTACATTCATGTCCTCTTGGCGCTAACACTCTCTGGCTGCGCGAGTGTAGATCTCGCCGAGAGCCCATCGGAAACTGACCAACCTATTCCGACAGTAGTCGAGGTAAAACCCAACTATCCCTACGCTGATATACCTGGCGAACACCTATCGACTCTACTGCAGGCGGAGTTCGCAATCAGAGATCGCGATCTGGATGCTGGGCTCATGCACCTTATGGCAGCGAGTAAGGCGATCCCGGACCCAGCGATTGCTCGCCGCGCACTTCAACTCGCGCAATATATTCGCAGTCGAGATGCAACACTTCAAATGGCTGTTCATGTATCCGATTTGGATCCCAGCGATGGAAGCGCGGCCACACTTGCCGCCGCAGTATTCATAGAGCGCGGCGATATTGCCAGTGCGTTAACTTACTCAAGACGCGCATTCGACGCAGGATCCGATATTAATCCAGCTGCGCTGCTTAATAATTACAGAAGACAAACGCCCGAGACTCAAGCCGCTACCCGTAACTTGCTAAAAGCACTTGAATCGGACTACCCGAACGATGCTCGAAGTTTGTTCGCTACCGCATTGCTGGAGTGGCGCCAGGGAAATAGCGATATCGCCGTAACGAAGCTGGATAAGCTTTTCGCCATCGAGGCATTTCACGAGAGAGGGATACTTCTACTAACAGAAATCCTTTTGCAACGCGATGATCCTGGCGCTTTTGACCTCTTGCTAAAGGGTATTAAAGCAAGCAATAGTGGCCTACTTCGCTACCAATATGCACGCTATTTGCTGGACGAGCAGAGGCTGACAGAAGCTAAAGCGCAATTCGATACCTTGGTGGCAGATCCAGCGGCAACAGTCGATCATCTTATAGGCGCGGCAGTACTTGATATCGAGTTATCCGCGCCAGCTTCGGCCCTGCTGCACCTTGACCGAGCACTTTCCATCGGCCAACGCGTGAGTGACGCCCATTTTTTCAAAGCACTTGCACTGATAAAACTCGACGATATATCGGGCGCTCTCAACGCGCTTGGAACTGTTGGACCGTCCGCAAATTATGCGAGAGCACTTCAAGAGGCTGCCGCCATTTTAGTATCACAAGGCGATATTGGTGCAGCCAACGCCTTCTTTGGCCAGCACCGACATAATCACGCTGACGGTGCTGAACTCAATTTTGCATTACATGCCGAAACACTGCGGACCTTGGGATCGATTGAGGCAGAGGCTGTACTCACAAGGGGCCTCAGTTCCTTCCCGACCTCGACGCGCCTCCTTTTCGCAAGAGCTAATTTTCGAGAGCGCGCAGGCTTTTTTGATCTCGCTGAAGCTGACTACCGACGGATACTGAAGCTCAATCCGGGAGATGCTAATGCGCTTAATGCGCTTGGATATGCGTTAACTAACAATACTGATCGCTTTGCAGAAGCAGCTGGGTTGCTTGAGCAGGCCATTTCCAAAGACCCGCGCAACCCGGCCATAATAGACAGTCTTGGATGGGTTTACTTCAAGCTTGGCAGGGAACGGCAAGCGGAACTCTTACTCAAGCAAGCATATAAGCAATACCCAGACCCCGAGGTGGCAGCACATTTGATTGAACTCTTGTGGACGCAAGGACGCGAGGTTGAAGCGAGAGATCTCATTGCGAACCAATGGCGCGCCTCACCCAATGATGAACATCTGCTTGAAACAGCGAGTCGTCTCGCTATTCCCCTGCCCGAGTAAGCATGCTGTTTAAAACACTCGTTTACGGCCTGCTAACAACCCTACTGTCGGGTTGCCTTCAAACGACGATAGAACGACCCACTGATAACTTGAAGCAGCTGGGTGATGCAATGCCATGGCAAGCACGAGGAAAAATTTTGGTATCCGGCAAGAATGCACCGCAAACGATTAGATTTACTTGGTCTCATCTGTCGGCGGGTAAGGACCGTGTCATGCTCAGTGACACTTTGGGGCTTAGGTCTATCGTCTTGATTAAGGACTCTGACGAATACTATCAAGTAAATAAAAAAGGACAGCGTATTCTGCTGCCTGCCAATATGTTAGAGGAACCGCTCGCTACTGTAATGTCGAGCCTACCGACTGATATTGCGCGACTGATGACGGGTCGAAGCCCTTCAAACAATCGAGTTATCAGCGAGGTTGTGAGTTGGTCCACCTCAACACAGTTTGCCACGCCGGAAGTGTTACGGGTCCGTTTTGGCGATTACGCTCTAAAAATTATGATTAATCAATGGGACATCGGCAGTAGTGAGTAAACACGCGATCGAAGCGCTAAGTCCCGCGAAGCTGAACCTCTTCCTCCATGTCACCGGGCAAAGAGCCAATGGTTATCATGAGCTTCAAACCGCGTTCCAGTTGCTGGATTGGGGTGATCGGATGCGCTTTGAGGTAATAGACACGCCCGGTATTGAGCTGAATCCACCCGTAGCGGGTGTGCCGAGAGAGGATAATCTAATTTTCCGTGCAGCTTCGTCATTAAGGCTACCTGCGGACCGTGGCGTAGCCATTAGTATCGAGAAGGTCATACCCATGGGTGGTGGCCTTGGTGGTGGCAGTTCCAATGCTGCGGTCACACTGCTGGCACTGAACGACCTGTTTGAACTCGGCCACAGCGTTGAAGAACTTGCCCTGAAGGGCGCCGCTTTGGGCGCTGACGTTCCTGTTTTTGTGAGGGGTAGATCAGCATGGGCAGAGGGTATTGGCGATGAACTGATGCCACTTGAACTTCCAGAACACTGGTTTGTGATCATTTCCCCGAATTGTCATGTCTCAACAAAGGAAATCTTCACTGCTCCCGAATTGACACGCAATACTCCGCCAATTACAGTGTCGGCCTTTTTTGAAGGGCCGGTTCGCAACGATCTGCAGCCTGTGGTGGAGAGCAGATACGAGCAGGTGAGTACAGCTATAAAATGGTTATCTGATCACGGTTCAGCAATGATGACGGGGAGCGGCGCTTGTGTGTTTGCGAGCTTCTATTCGCGAGCAGAAGCCCAGCGAGTGGCCAAGTCTGCACAAGGCGAATTTAACGTTTTCGTTGCCAAAGGAATTAATCGCTTCACAGTGGTGTAGCACAAACAATTATTGGGGCGTCGCCAAGCGGCAAGGCAGCGGGTTTTGATCCCGCCATTCGGAGGTTCGAATCCTCCCGCCCCAGCCATTTTCTAATCGCAGGACGCCTCACATGTCTTCGAAAATGATGGTTTTTACCGGCAATTCGAACCGCGATCTCGCCAAGAAGGTCGCAAGCCGACTGTACCTTGAGTTAGGTAGCGCGAAGGTTGATAAGTTCTCCGACGGTGAAGTAACCGTCGAGCTTAACGAGAACGTCCGTGGTAAAGACGTATTCGTACTGCAAAGCACCTGTGAACCGACGAACGATAACTTGATGGAGCTGCTGCTCATCATTGATGCGCTCCGGCGGGCATCGGCAAGCCGAATCACTGCTGTAGTGCCCTATTTCGGTTACGCACGCCAGGATCGTCGTGTGCGCTCCGCGCGAGTGCCTATCTCGTCAAAAGTTGTCGCGGATATGATGGTCAGTGTGGGCGTAGACCGTGTCCTAACCGTCGACCTGCATGCTGAGCAAATTCAGGGCTTCTTCACCTGTCCCGTAGACAATGTTTACGGCTCACCAATTTTGAATGACGACATTGTCGCCAGTAACTTCAAAGATGTGGTTGTGGTATCCCCCGACATCGGCGGTGTTGTTCGCGCGCGAGCTATTGCAAAACAATTGGATGATGCCGATCTGGCCATCATAGATAAACGCCGTCCCAGAGCAAACGAGTCTGAAGTCATGAACCTTATTGGTGATGTTGGAGGCCGCACCGCAATCATGGTTGACGACATGGTCGACACGGCAGGGACGCTTTGCTCCGCAGCCAACGCTCTTAAAGAGCGTGGCGCGACAAAAGTCGTCGCTTACTGTACCCACGCCGTATTATCCGGCAACGCGCTCAATAATGTTTGCAATTCTGAGTTGGACGAATTGGTCGTTACAGACACTATTCCACTGAGCGACGAAGCAAAAAGTGTGAAGAAAATTCGTCAATTAACGATAGCTGATCTACTCGCGGAGTCTATCCGGCGCGTCAGTAACGAGGAATCCATTAGCGCGCTGTTCGATTCCTGAGCAGCGTAAACCCACCCACCCCTGAACCGGTCGCAAGTTCGCGGGTGTTTTTCAAAGGAGACAGACCATGTCTGACACTTTTGTAGTAGAAGCCGAGCTTCGCAGCGATGAAGGGAAAGGTGCGAGCCGCCGCCTTCGCCGACTCGAAGCAAAAATACCCGCCATTATTTACGGGGGCGACAGTGCCCCAGTAAGCCTATCGCTGATCCGCAAGGATCTTGAAAAGCACCTCGAAAAAGAGGCGTTTTACTCAGCGATTATTGAAGTTTCTTACGATGGCAAAAAGGAAAAAGCAATTCTGAAAGCGCTTCAGCGTCACCCTGCAAAGGATTTTCCAATGCACGCTGACTTCTTCCGAGTCGAAGCAAATAAGACCATCAAGGTATCTATTCCTCTGCACTTCATCAACGAAGAGACCTGTGTCGGTGTCAAGCTGGGCGGTGGTCGAATCCAGCACACGGTAAATGAGGTGGAGGTACTTGCGCTACCAGGCGATCTTCCCGAGTTTATCGAGGTTGATATGGGTGCAGTGCAAGTAGGCGAGATTATTCACCTCTCTGACTTGAAACTGCCCGAGGGTGTTACATCTACAGCGCTGGCGTTGGGCGATGACAGAGACATCGGTGTAGCAAGTGTGCTTGCACCGCGAGGCGGCAAAGGTGCTGGCGATACAGAGGACGAGGCGGAGGAAGCCGCGTCAACTGATGATGCACCAAGCGAAGACGCTGGCGACGAGAGCTAATTGCCATGCCCAGCATTCGACTGATTGTCGGTCTGGGTAATCCTGGCGAAAAATATATCGGCACTCGCCACAATGCGGGTGCCGATTTGGTTTCAGCACTCGCAAAACAAAGCAGTGTCGAGCTCAAGCCCGAAAAAAAGCTAGCTGGGCGGCTAGGCAGAGGCACTGTGGCGGGACATGATCTACGTCTAATGATTCCTGACACGTACATGAACCATAGCGGTAGAGCCGTGGGATTGGCGGTCAAGTACTTTCAGATAGCGCCTGAGCAGGTCCTTATCGCGCATGACGAACTGGACATGCCACCTGGTGCTAGCCGGTTCAAGTTCGATGGTGGTCATGGGGGCCATAATGGTCTTAGGGATGTCATACTGGCCATGGGGGGATCAAAGGCCTTCTGGCGACTGAGGGTGGGTATCGGTCACCCTGGGCAGGCAGCCAAAGTGTCGGGCTGGGTTTTGAGCAAAGCATCCAAGATTGAACAAGAGCTCATTGATCTCTCAATCGATGAGTCATTACGCGCGTTACCGCTACTTCTAGCCGGTGACGACGTCAAAGCGATGACGCATCTTCATAGCAGCGACAAGACAAAAGAAGATTTGTGAGGAGCCTCAGCATGGGCATCAAATGCGGCATTGTCGGTTTACCTAATGTCGGAAAATCGACCCTCTTTAATGCGCTAACAAAGGCAGGTATCGATGCAGAAAACTTTCCCTTCTGTACGATTGAACCCAATACGGGCGTTGTATCTATCCCAGACCCTCGGCAGGACGCTATTGAGGGACTCGTTAAACCTGAGCGCTCAATACCCGCAACGATGGAGTTTGTTGATATTGCAGGATTAGTGGCTGGCGCATCGAAAGGCGAAGGTCTTGGCAATCAATTTCTCGCCAATATTCGGGAGACTGACGCTATCGCACACGTTGTGCGTTGCTTCGAGGACCCGAACGTCATTCATGTCGCTAACCAGATCGATCCGCTGGCCGATATTGAAACGATTAACACCGAACTTGCGCTCGCTGATCTCGAAAGCTGTGAAAAGCAACTCCAGCGCGTTGTTCGGACAGCCAAAAGTGGCGACAAAGTGGCTCTGACAACCAAATCATTATTGGAAGACAAGTTGCTTCCCCACCTCAATGAGGCGCTGCCCGTGAGAGCGTTGGAGCTCGATGACAACGAACGGGCGCTCGTGAAAACCATGCACTTGTTGACCACAAAGCCAACGATGTACATCGCCAATGTGGCTGAGGATGGATTCGAGGATAATCCTCATCTTGACGCTGTCAGCGAGTACGCAGCGAGCGAGGGAGCAGGAGTAGTCGCTATCTGCAACAAGCTGGAGTCTGAGATTTCTGAGCTCGAAGATGATGAGAAGCTCGAGTTCCTTACTGATATGGGGATGTCAGAGTCTGGACTTGACCGAACGATTCGCGCGGGCTACGCGTTGCTAAATCTTCAGACCTACTTCACGGCCGGTCCGAAGGAAGTGCGCGCTTGGACGATCAAAGTGGGAGCGACGGCACCGGAAGCGGCAGGCGTCATCCACACAGACTTTCAGAAAGGCTTCATTCGCGCCGAAGTGGTCGCTTATGACGATTTCGTTACCTACAAAGGGGAATCCGGCGCCAAAGAAGCCGGTAAATGGCGCCTTGAAGGCAAGGAATACAACGTCGCGGATGGCGACGTAATTCACTTTCGATTCAATGTCTGAGCCAATTCTGAATGCGTCGGAATACCAGCACTGAGTCAGTAGAAAAAGTGGTGTAATGAGTCCTCAGGTAATTGACCTATGCACCATTTATCGACACACTACGCGCCCTCGTGGCTACGTAGCTCAGCTGGTTAGAGCACAGCATTCATAATGCTGGGGTCGGTGGTTCAAGTCCACCCGTAGCTACCATATCTTCAAAAAAGCAGTGGCTCGTGTCGCTGCTTTTTTTATGCCCGCAGCTAACCCCTTACTTACTCCAGTTCGTTACGGCTTCTTAGCTCGCTCCAGGCAATACCAGGCCATCATCAGATCAAGATGTGCACCGCCACCGTTCTTGAAGACGGTGATTTCATCCTCACCACGTTGGTGGCTGTCGGCCGTGACAAGGTCGTAAAGATCACCTCTAACATCAGCGGGCGAGATGACGTGCTTTGCGATGGGAATGCGCAGCTCGCCAATATGCTCGAGAACCGTTTCGCGCGAGTCGACAAAAAGTGATGCACTTGACATCAGCCCGTCATCCCCCTCTCTCATATTGGGGCCGTGGGCACCAACGAGGTCAATATGTGCACCTGGCTTAACCCAGTTACCCTTGATGATCGGCGAGCTGGATGCCGTGGCGCTGGTGACAATGTCTGCGCCTCGAACGGCGTCTTCGGCCGAATCACAAACGGCCACAGTGAACGTGGTTTCATTAGCAATTGCTTGAGCACGTTCCTGCGTTCTCCCCCAAATACGGATATCCTTCAACTTAGGGAAGAGCGTGAGATAGCCCTCCAAAAGTCCTCTTGCAATGGGTCCTGTGCCAATGACTGCTAGAGCTTTAGCATCATTAGGCGCTAAATAACTCGCCCCCAACAACGAATCCGCCACAGTCTTCCAAAACGTCAGTAGTGCGCCGTCTATCAGACCCACTGGATGGCCAAGATCTTCATCGAAGAGTGTGAAAAGCCCCTGGACACTGGGTGCTGGCGGTGAGAGTGCCGGGTTATCGGGACGTATCGTTACAGATTTGGTTCCGGCACCGAGCCCTGGAATGGCGGCGGAGCGTGTCAACAACTCGCCATCCGCCATCGGTATCAACATGTCGCTAATGGCCGCTCTCGGAAATCTATGCCCCTTACGAAGCGCTTCGACAGCGTCAGCCCAATTCAGCTGATCAGTTAACTCAGGGCCTAACATGAGCAGTGCACTTTTGGCGGTGTCACTCAAAACTTCGATTCACTCCCTTTTCACTCACTGTCTCATGCGCCGTTTTATATACCCTTATTTCGACAGGCCTACGCACGGGGCCAGGTGTCTGCCAACCGGTAGCCTTGTGGCCAAGGATCATCCGGCGCAAGTAGCAGTTCCGATCGACCGTAAATCCACGCCCTGCCCGTCAAAGAGGGCACAATCGCTGGCACATTACTCACCTGAGTTAATCCCTCGATACGCCCAATAAACTCAGAGTCGATAATCGAACGCGCAATCAGTGTAGCGCCAACGCCAGCTTCCCCACGCGCCTGCATTAAAGCTAGGTGGGCCGATACTCCAGTACCAGTTGGCGAGCGATCAATCTTCCCAGGCCGAATCGCTACTGCATGACGCGTCTCACCCGCAATAACGGGGGTTCGAAATAAACAAAAAGAAATATGCCGCCAATCAGGATTGGTTGGGTGGTGAAACCCTAACTGCTCGGTCGCTGCATTAGAAATCCTCACGCCCAGGTCAGCGAGATCCTTCGCCTCGTCAGGCATGAGACTGAAACCCAAGGCGGGCGCATCGACGACTGCAAAACTATCACCACCGTAGGCTGTATCTACACTTATGCTCCCCACACCTTCGACCTCGATAACGGCGTCGAGATGGTCCGCGAAACTCGGATGATTGATCACGGTGATGGATTCAACGCGCCCTGATCTGCACGTAGCGGTGACACGAGTAAGACCTCCAGGTGCTTCTAGGACGAGGGTGTTCATTCCCTCCTCCATGGGTACTCGTCCAGTCTCGAGGAGCACCGTCGCAACGCACATAGCGTTGGAGCCCGACATGGGAGGCGTATCAGCAGGCTCCATGATTATGAAGCCCGCATTAGCCTCAGGATGCTTGGGCGGTACCAATAAGTTCACATGCTTCTGGACACCCCCACGCGGCTCATTGAGCACAAAGTTACGCAAGGTCTCGTCACGCGCTATCCATCGCGACTGCTCCCACAATGTGTCCCCGGGGGGCAGCGCAACACCGTCGACAATGACATCACCAACTTCGCCGCAGGCATGACACTGCACAATATGGATAGGATCAGCTCGCGACATTGCCTGACCCCGCCCAACAAATTTTGGCCATATTCATATTACGACAGTGATCGTGACTCATTGATGGGTCCATTTAATGATCGGTGAGCGGCTTTGTTGCCAGCTCAAGCCAAGCGATTACACCATCATCGTCCAAGATGGGGCTTACCCTGTCGCAGACCTGCCGATGGTAGTCATCAACCCACACTTGTTCTCGCGACGTCAGCATAGCGACATCGATCAACTGACGGTTAAAAGGTACAAACGCCATACTCTCAAGCCCCAACCAGCCATCACCACGCGACACCACCTCACAGAGATTCTCGTGGCGAATGCCCAGCTCATCGGGTCGATAAAAACCGGGCTCAACCGTAAGGGTCATCCCTGCCTGCAGTCCCACACTGGTGCCCGATTTCTGCATACGCTGAGGAAATTCGTGAACACTGAGGTAGTGACCTACCCCGTGTCCCGTACCGTGATCGTAATCCAGCTGCGCCTGCCACATGGGCAGTCGCGCAGCGCTATCTAGCGCATGCCCAAATGTCCCTTCAGGAAAGACTTGATTTGCCACCGCGATATGCGCTTTCAACACACTGGTGGCTAGACTACGACGTTCAGGGGTTGGCGGCTCAAAGCACCACGTTCGGGTGGTGTCGGTTGTACCTCCTCGGCTGAACTGTCCGCCCGAATCCAGTAAGAATAACGATGAAGGGTGCAAGCGTGCGCCTCCATCTTCTGGTGCCGAGTAGTGCGCTAACGATGCATTGGCATCCCCCGCGGAAATCGTTCTAAAACTGGGCGCCGTGTAATCATCAACCGCTGCCCTCAATTGATGAATACGCTCCTCTACCGCGAGCTCGGTAATTGATTCCAGGTGCACGGCTGACTCCAGCCAACGCAGTAGCTGCACCCAAACTGCGCTATCCGCCAAGCAGGCGCTGCGAAGTGCACTCAACTCGGTGCCATTTTTAATCGCCTTAAAATCCGTGACCGGGCTGCGCTTGAGCAATGCCTCGCCACCCCGAGCCTGGACCGCATCACGACCGCACTGAGGTCCTTGTGTGGGATCGACCCAAAGCCGCTCTGCTGTCTGCATTTTCTTGTCGAGCATGGCCGCAAATTGATCGCGCGTGTGACAGTGAATTGCGAGCTCAGATGTGGCGAGGCTTTCAATATCACTTTTTATAAAGTCGCCAAATAGATGGGCTTCTCCCTCCACTCCAATTAGTAACCGTGCCCGCACCACCGGACAATAAGGTAAGTCCTGCCCCCGAATGTTGAGTAACCAGTTCACATTATCGGGTTGTGTCTCAATCAGCCAATCGACTTCGGACAATCGCATTTGCTCGCGAACCC
>Ga0160423_10000216_pt1 | contig 44593 bp, 38 predicted proteins | sample CRUFie14St8metaG_FD_108191 | JGI IMG/M metagenome (GOLD analysis project Ga0160423, IMG submission 108191) | Marine microbial communities from the Costa Rica Dome - CRUD Field 142mm St8 metaG | ecosystem: Environmental > Aquatic > Marine > Oceanic > Photic zone | place: Costa Rica: the Eastern...
TCCTAAGCTCATTAGAGGTTCCATTTTCCAAAATTAAAAAATAGATAGTTGGACAAACGACAGTTGAACTAACACCTCCCAGTGATTCTTAAATGAGCTTAAAAGGGCATTCTACATATTGTTTGAACTGCATAACAAACTGTAGAACAATTGGTTCATATTGACAGGGATCACCTCTGTGGCGATTGAGTTACCTTTTCCAAAAACTTAGCTCTCGATGCCGGCCTGTTTATCTTAATCCAAATTACTAATAGCGCTGATTACTATCCAGATTCCAATTGCAAACAATGAGACGAAGAATAATTTTCTAAATAAACCCTCATCAATTTTTGAACGGACGATGTTGCCAAGCGCCATTCCTACTAAAGCTGGGATTACCATAGAACTAGAGATGAATAGTAGTTCATTACTCAGAACACCTCGTCCACCAAGAGAAACGCCTAAGGAAACCGTTGCCACACTGCCAGATAACCCCATTGCCTGCACTAGTGCATTTCGACTTAGCTCCATCCTCTGCAGATAAAGGACCCCGGGCACAACGAAAGTTCCTGTTAAACCGGTAGTTACTCCGGTTAATCCTCCCATTAATGGGCTTAACCATTTTTCCTTCTTACCGGGTTTTGGGATTTTGAGTTGCGAGAAATAACTTAGGCAATACAATAATAAAATGATTCCTAAACCAATTTTTAACAGATTGCCATCAGCTGCGACTAATACTCCTGTAGAAAACCATGTTAGAATAAAGAGCGATAATAGAAATATCCAAAGACGTTTTGTCAGTTCGTATAGCCTACCACCGGCCAAAGCCTGAACCAGATTAGTAATTAGGCTTGGAGCAAGGAGAATGAGCATTGCTTCCTTCAATCCTAAAACAGTGGCTAACATGGCTAGGGAAATAGTTGGTAAACCAAGTCCAACCACACCTTTTACAAAACCCGCCAGAATATAAACGAAGAAAACGTATATGATTAGTTCAACAGGAAGCATAATGAAGTTTTATAGATAATAAATGAATAAACAACCGACAAGTTTCCTGCTCGTTCAACCTCGCTTCCAACACCCAATTAACGCATATACTTAAGTTTTTTTACGACATGACCCAGCTTGAAGCAGTCGTGACTAGAGGCGATAGCGGTTAGGTGTCAATCGAAATTATCTGCGGTTAGTTAGGTAACAATGTGATATAGTAATTGAGACGCTTATTTATATTGTGAGTTTCTAGATGAATTATTCCGATGCAGATACCCCTGCCGTTCTTATTGATTTGGCAGTGGTTAGCAGAAATATTAAAAATTACCAAAAATACTGTGACAAAAATAGATTAAATTTACGGCCGCATATTAAAACCCATAAAATTCCAGAACTTGCTAAATTGCAACTAACTGCGGGCGCTGTCGGCATTACGTGTCAAAAAGTGAGCGAGGCCGAAGCGATGTTATCCGAGGGAGGCATAGATGATATTCTGATTACCTACAACATTTACGGTCAATCGAAATTACAGCGACTTTTGCAACTTTCATCAAGATGTAACCTCTCTGTCGTGGCAGATAATAGCGTCTGCGTGAAAGGCCTTTCGGATACATTTAAAAAGCAGAATAAACCTCTTCAAGTTCTCGTAGAATGTGATACTGGCGCTCTAAGGTGTGGGGTTGTCACGCCAGAGGAAGCGCTTTTGCTAGCTCAGGAGATTACAAACCTGCCTGGACTAAAATTTGGCGGTCTGATGACTTACCCGCCCATCTCCCAGCAAAAAAAAGTAAATCGCTTTTTAGAGTTAACAAAAACGCTTATAGAGGAAAATGGCATCACAGTTGAGATTGTATCAATAGGTGGATCCCCAAATATGTGGGAAGTTGAAAAAATCCCGATTGGTACTGAGTATCGGATCGGAACTTACATTTATAACGATCGGTCGTTGATAGAGAGAAAAGTCTGTAGAGAAGAGGACTGTGCACTTACTGTCCTCGCTACTGTTGTCTCAATACCCACACCGCAAAGGGCTGTAATCGATGCAGGATCGAAGGTTTTGACAACAGATCTATTTGGTTTAGCAGGACACGGCCATATTATTGATCACCCACACTTAATTATATCACAATTATCGGAAGAGCATGCCTGTATAATTTCCGATGCCCCGACGGAGCTTTCCATTGGCCAGAAAGTGAGAATTATTCCTAACCATGCATGTGTAGTTAGCAATATGGTCGATGAAGTATTATTCATAGACGGTTGTAAAGTGCTAAAAAGTCAAAACGTTGTAGCCAGAGGCAAGGTTTTATAACTTTTTCTATTCACCTAATGTCACCGTTTAGATCATTGGATGGCTTAATAAAGCACAGGAAGAAGTGTTGAGCTTCCTTAACACAATTTCCTTTCTGCGTGGCTGAAATACTAGATATTTTTTTCGATCTGCCTATACAAAGTGAACTTGTGGAAAACTTACCCAAACTCTTATTTTTTTTGGCTCCAATATGCTTCCAACTACGTCTTATAGGTGGTTAAGTTAGATCATCCAGATGCTCGCAGAGTTTCAGGAAAGAGGGAAGCAAAGGGTTACCTTGGGAAACACCCTACGGGTAAGAGCTTTCCGTAATTGTGGGTTCTCATATAGCAACCGCCCAAGTATTATGACATCAATTGCTTGGTTTAATAATAATTAGATCGCTACGTTTGATTGGCAGCAACTAGTTTTTGGTTTTGTCTAACGTTAAAAGAAGACTAGGTACATCTCTCTAAAAAGGTACCAATTTACCCGCAATTAGGGAGGCGACGCTCGTGCAAGTTTTCTACAAATGTGCGTAGTTCAATTAGTATTAGACTAGCAAATATAGTTAAGACGGGACTTGTCAAAAATATGATGATAAAAAATAATGGCACTTCATTTTACCATTTTTGAAAAAAATAGTCGGCTCCTGCTATCTAAAACTTTTTAGATACAAGTAAATTACTATGCTAGCAGGCCTTCACCCTTTAAACGTGCCTTTTCTGCTTCGAGAGTTGCTCCAACCTTTCCAAGTTCCTTGCTATAAAGCTGCCAGGATGGTCCGCTTGAAGGCTGAGCTGCTAATCTTTCCGCTAGCAGACCGATTGCGACTTTTGTTCTTCCACTTTTGATAGCGCTATCTATTAGCATACGAACCCATACATCTCTTTGCGCCCAACTTCCTCCTAGAACTCTCATTGAATATCTAGCCTCGGTCATTATGTCGACAACAGTATCATAATCACCTTTGGCATAAGATATAAGCGACTGCCCAACAGGAATCGCAGCCACCTCATAAATCCCATTAAGAGTGACCTCTTCCTTATCGCTATTGGCAACAAAATCCTGCATCGAAGAAAGAAGTTCGTCGGCCTCCGCAAACCTCTCAGACATTACCAAGGTCATTAGAAAATGAAGGTCGTCAAAAGGTCGCAAACGAGCCTTGGTCCTCTGAGTCGCAATTTCTGCTATTGTTTCCCATCGAGTTTTAACGTTTACACCGAGAATTTCCAGACGCATCAACATGCTGGAACTATTGCAAATATCGATATTGTCTTCGGAAGGTTCTGGCCAAAACTCTGTATCAAACGAATTCATAACGGCGTCGACATCATTAAACTCCAAATAATGCAGGGCGCGGTGCCACCAAAGATGTTTTGAGAACACCCCTCGTTTTCGCCAAGGCTCTTGATATTTTGTGATCCAATCAATCCCTTCACGCCGACGGCCCTGCATCTCCAAAACGTGAGCTACCGCGTGCCCAGCCCAAATATCATTTTCATTTATATCAATAGCTCTACGCCCGATCGGTTCAGCTTCTTCGTATTGCCCAGCTTCCTCCAGCGCAAAACAACGACATCCGAGCACGAAACCATAGCCGTCTACCCCTTCATCCCAATTAGGCAAGACCCTAGCCAACGAGTCACGCATGCGCCAAATGTCACCGAGGAAAAAATGCATATTGTGGCTCAATCTTAACGCAAGAATATCGTGGGGATACTCTATGAGGATATGGTCCCAGATTCTTACCGTTTTCTTGAGATTGCCTGCACACCATGCTTCTAATGCATCAACATGCAGTTGCTCTCGCTTCGTTGCATCAGTTGATAAATCTTTAGCCCTTTCCAAACTATCAAAACTTTTCTCATTCCACTCCTCAAGGTTAGCCATCTTCATCAAATAACCGCGCAGACAGACTCCCATCAGCAGTGTTGGATCGGCTTCATCGAGAGATTGCAAAAGGGGGCCTGTATCTCGGCCCGATGCAAGAAATTCATTTATAGTCGCATCAAAAGTCTCAACAGCATTGGGGTTTTCTCCAGTTAAAGGTAAACCTCGCACATCACTAAGCAACCTCGCCTCCAAAATTATGTGTTAGAACAACAAGAACCAATCTTTACTTTATAATGTTCTTATAAAGCAACAAATGCTTATTTTGTAACATATTGAGAAAACTATTGCTTTTCTTTAGATGCACGATCTTGCCAACGTTGGCCATTACGACGTCACGTGTCGTCCCTGCCTTTGCGTGCTAGGATTACATCATATTCATCAGTCGCTTAAGATAATCTGTCCGCTGCAACTTTTTCTATCTCGTTCCTTAGCTGCGGGGTGTTGATTAAAAGCTCCTCAAAGTCTGTCTTGCGGAGAACTAATAGTTCACAGAACGAATCAGCAGCGACTGTAGCTACACGCGGCGTTTCCTTTAAAAGCGCAATCTCTCCGAAAAAATCTCCCGAGCCTAAAGTAACCGCCCCATCTTTCAGATTAACAGACAATGCACCAGATGAAATAAAGAACATACTGTCGCCGGTATCTCCTTCTTTACAGATCACTTCTCCAGGAATTACTAATCTTGGCCGGAGAAGATTTGCGATCGATTGCCGCTTTTCTGCATCCATATTTTCAAATAGCGGGACTGCTGAAACCAACTCTAGACGATTAAGACCTAGGTCTAATTCTGGCTCCTCTGAAGCTAGTTGCTCCCTAGTTTTAAGATCTGTCTCCAAATTGGTAAAAATTTCAGTACTTATAATAGCATCGTCATATAATTCTCTGTATTTTGATAACTCCTGATTGAGAGTAATTTTATCTAAATGACGTGTCTGTACCTTATTTGCGTAATCCGGGTATTGAGCTCTTAGCGCGTTCAGTGCAGCTTCTGTTTTTTGAAACCTCTCCTCGATTAACTCGGCAAGCCGCTTAGTAACACTTGGGTCTATTAATGTTTTTAGCTCTTCCAAACCACCATTTTTAATCTTATTGAGTGCGGAAAGCATAGACCTCAGCCGTGCCCACCTATTTGCTAAATGCGCCTTCAATGGCCCAACGATTGAAAAGTTTCTTTGAAAAAACATGGCCAGCTGGACACGCCAATCAAATTCTAATGTCTTCTCCCATTCCGCTTGGTAACCCGAGATTCCATCGGCCTTTACGGCATCTAAGAGGTCATCAGCAGTCGATACCAAATCCCTCGTATTTGACGAGTCAACGTACCCGTTCCCATAGTCTGAGAAATAATGTTTTCGTTCTTGCCCAATTACTGACAACAGACCAATTTTTAGCCAACTATCCGAGTCAAGATTGTTCTGACTATCAACAGATTTTTCTATTGCGCTAAGTCTATTATTATAACCAGTAACCGCTAGGTCCGCGACCTCGCCAAAAATCGTATTATTATTTGCTATGGCAGGAATACCTTCGGCAACTTCTTTTATTGCTTTACCTACCGTTCTGTCTCGCACCGCAAGATCACTCTTTGAAAGCTTATCTAGCCCAAATGCCTTCATAACAGCACCAACTGTGGTAGCGTTGATAAATAGAGTAAAAAGAACAAATGCACATACTAGCGCAATGATAAAATTTTTCACTTCCTCGCTAATTGAGGGATTTTCAACAACTGCTAGGGCTAGTGCTAAAGATACTGCACCTCGCAAACCACCCCACCACATGACAGTCCTGAATCCTAAATTGACCGGAGGGCAAATGCCGGCAGAACTTAAAATCGGCAAAATACCATGCGTCAATAACGCCCGCGCGCCAAATCCAACTACCAATAAGGTAATTAGCGTCAACCACATTTCTGCACCAAAGTCTGATAAGTATGTTGGGACGGCAATGCCAACCAAAATGAATATTAACGAATTTGCCCAAAAACCGAGAGTTTCCCAAGTCTCTTCGAGAAGCTCCCACCCATGACCTGAAACACTCGTTCGGCCGTGAGAACCGATAACGAGCGCGGATGTAACAACAGCCATAACGCCCGAGACATGTAAGTAGTGTTCCGCTATCAAAAAAGCTAGGAAAGCCAGTGCGATTGTTAAACTTACTTCTACCAGAGCTATGCCGCCAACCTTTCCAATTACCCATGAAAAAACACGGGCCATTAGAAACCCGACGACGATACCACCTAAAAATACCTTGATGAACTGAAGCGCTCCCGTTCCTAAATCTGCTTGAGCGGTTCCCGCTACCATAGCAGCTAGAATCGTAAAGAGGACGATTGCTGTCGCATCGTTGAAAAGGCTTTCCCCTTCTACTAATATAGCCAAGCGTTTTGGAGCTCCTAGGTCTTTAAAAATTGCTACAACAGCAACAGGGTCCGTCGCGGATAGAATTGCACCGAGCAGCAAACACACCACAAAGCCCATACCTGAGACACTATAAACCGCTCCCCCTATCAGGAATGTCGATATAAATAAACCTATCACGGCTAAAAATAAGATAGGTCGAATATCTGAAAGTAATTTTCTAACGTCGATCGCTAGGCTGGCTTCGAATATCAACACTGGGAGGAAAATAAAGAAAATAATTCCAGACGTCAGCTCAAAACTATCGAAGCTGCTAAAGAACTCACTAACAATGCCGGCATCAGATTGCGATATCCCCAACCAATTGTCCGCTAATCCAATTATAATACCAAGTAGAGCCAGTAGAACAGTGTAAGGCATTTTGATTTTTCTCGACAATGGCAACACCAGAACCGAGATAGTCATAAGTCCAAACAGCCCTAAAACGGTCAACCAAACTCCTTCATGCATATCCCACCTCCATTTTGATCCTTAGACTGTCAGTCAAGAGCAACCTTACATTCAGGCCTTTTATCCAACCATTTAATTACTCTACCATAAACCACGCAGAAACATGCAAAAACTTTCCGGGAACACTAATGATGTAGACCGTGTTTCACGATAATAGTACTAGGTATTTATTTTTGAAAAAATATCTTGGAAAATAGCTGGCAGGAGTATCTCGGGGGAAAACGAGTTATAACACCCCTGCCAGCAGAGAGAGGCAACCAGAGTTCAGTCCTCCTCTTACTTTGAGTTATACGGCCCTCAAAGCATCGCTCTTGTTTCTTTTATAACAGGAAAGAAAAGTATTGCAAATAAGAATCGTTCGCATTCTTAATAATTTTTTACTTTTCCATCTCTCTCCATCTTATACCCGCAATAAGATTTATATTTCTTTCCATCTGATATACGCGAAACGATCACTTGATAGCCTACGTTTTGCTACGCTGTCGGTCCCAAGGATTTAATTTAAAGCTAATAACAGGATCCTGCCTTTTTACTACCAGCCGGATCTGTCGATTATTTTTTGAGCCTCGCGTGCCAATGACGCAATTCTCTCGATGGCAATTTTATCTTCCTTAAAGCTGCCCCACTTTGCCAGTTCTCTGCCGGGTTTTACGGCCGGATTGACGGGATATTCAAAATTTATTTCTCCGTATAATCTTTGTGCTGTTTCTTGTGTTAAGAACTCCAACAACTTGGTCGCATTCCCTTTATTTTTGGAATACTTTGCAACGCCACCGCCAGAGATATTTACATGGTTCCCTCGATCATTTTGGTTTGTGAAAATTAGGTTTACGCTATTTGCCCAGCTTTGCTGGCTAGGCACTTTCGAAAAAAGTAATTTTCCATAATAATAATGGTTCACCAAAGCAACATCACACTCCCCGCTATGGATCGCTTTAATCTGTGCCCTATCGTTACCTTGGGGACGACGAGCAAGGTTTAAGACTAGGCCTTTCGCCCATTTGGTTGCTTCGTCAACTCCGTTTGCCGCTATGATAGATGCTAATAACGAGCGATTGTAAACGTGGCTTCCCGGACGACTACATACCCGCCCTTTCCATTTAGAGCTTGTCAAATCTTCGATCCGTTTTATTTCGCCTCGCTCTACTCTTTCCTTCGATATTGCAACAACGCGTGCCCTTTTTGACAACGCAAACCACGTGTTGTCTGACGAACGAAGATGCTTTGGAACGTTCTTGTCCAAAATATCAGAGTTTATTGTAGCGAGCACATTTTTGCGCTGATACGACATCATCCGAGCGATATCCACAGTCAATACAACATCAGCCGGGGTATTTTTTCCTTCCGCCTGTATCCTAGCCGCCAAACCCTTCTTTGAATAAAGTACATTTGTCTTTATTCCTGTTTTTGAAGTGAAGGCCTCAAGAAATGGTTGAATAAGAAATGGCTGGCGATGTGAATATATGTTTATACTGCCTTGATCAGCTAAACTAATAGAAGGTGTAGCCAACCCAATTATTATGGTAAGAAAAAGGAAACCAGATACTAAATTTCGTTTTTGTTTTTTTAACATAATTAATCGACCTCTATTTATAAAATTGCGTACACTCGATAAACTTTCGAGAAAAGAATCCCAGTAAACATATCTGAGAGTGCCTACTCGCTTTTGCTCTTCTCCCACAAAACCAAATGAAAGGCTGAGGTTTTTAGGCGCAATTAATAACGTTCCACAAAGACGATCCCAAACGGCCAGGGTAATACCTAAATTAGTTCCATGGTGATTAGGATCTGCAGAATGGTGTAATTGATGCTGTGCTGGAGATATCAACCACTTCTCCAACCATACCCAGTACGAGAGGTAAATGTGCGAATGCCTTAAATTTGAACCCAACAAATGAAATATAAAAAGCCCTACATTGACCCCTAACACGGTGATCAAGTCTACTCCCTCACCAAAGATAAATATAAATGAGGCAATGAGTATGGCTCTTACAGCGATCGAACGCAGAGAGAAAATGAGAATTTCAATTGGATGTGTTCTAAAGATTGTCAGCGGCGTAAGAGAAACGGCCGAATGATGGACCTTATGAAACGCCCATAAACAAGGGATGTTATGCAACATCCAGTGCACTACATACTTCGTCACATCATCAAAAATAAAAAGACACAGTGTAAATAAAGTCATTACCAGTGCAGGGCTCAACTCCAATGAAGGACGGAACGGGATTACTGCGTGGAGCCACTCGAAAACCGCAAATGTCGCAACCGTGCTAGACAACCACGCGTTTGCAACAAAAACAGAAAATAGTTTGTTGAGAAAAAAAAGTAAGTAATCCTGTCTAGCAGTAGTAGACCACCAAATTTGCCGCGAGAAGCAATTTTCAATGGTTTCTTTAATTGTGCTACGCTTGAGAACGAGCAGCCAAACAAAACTGATAAATAGAGCCGACCCAAGATATAACAGGCAAATTCTTTTTCTCGGATCCAGGAAGTTCTCGTAAAAGATGGCAAAATTATCCACCAAAGACCCCAATACCTTTTTTAAAAGGTTAAGGCATCAGGGTGGTGGTATGGCAACCCTGATGCCTTAATGCTGTTTTTTTAGTTAGTCACTTAGTCGTTTTCAGCGCTATCGCCTTTTCCGACTTTTTTCATTAGTCCCTCTAGGCCAGCAAGTTTGTCGTTAACACGAGCCTTAACGCCATACTTTTCAACCATTAGGCGCTGTATTTTAAGCATGTGTAACATATATTCGCCCATCGACTGGCCCTGGTCTTTGATGAAATCGCCGTTAGAGTCGATATCTACTACCTGGCTACCGTTGGGTAGAACCGGACCGAAGCCTATCATTCTATTAAGTTTAACCGCAACTTCGCCAATATTACTCTTACCGGTTTGTAGGGCCATTGCAAAACCTTTGAGCTCGCCCCAATGCTTCGCGTATTTACGGAACACTTTGTCACTGTTGCCTTTAGCTTCCAATATCACATTGAGCTTCTCTAAATCCTTGTAGACCGAACCTGCGTATTTGAAGATCGATTCCGCTATTACACGCTGCCAATTCAACTCGATACTACGTGCTATGCTACGCAGCTTGCCTCGCTCCATGTCTGTTAATTTCTTTCCGTCCGCTTTTGTTATAACGTTTCTGCCATAAATAAATGCTTTTTGAATATTATTATAGTAGGAGGTTTTTCCACCTTTGTCGTATGCGGCAGCATAGTAAGAGTGGCCGAAGTTGTATTCCCTGTAGAGGTCAACCACGCCATCTTTGTTATAGTCAGCAAGCTTCAGTGCAGCTTCTGGGCTCTTCGACTTCTTACCGCGTTTAGCGATCTCGTAGTTGGCTTTTGCTGAAACCGTTAGCCCGTGCGCCGCAGCCCCCCAGTAGCCGTAAGCTTCATCCCAAGAATGCTCTTTACCAGTATAAGGTTTTCCGGTTTTATAGGGCTTATCATTAGGTTTCTTGTCTGCCCCTAATTTTTCATCAAGGTAGTTATCAACCGCCTGATTGTAAGAAACTGCTCCCATAATAAATTTTGAAATTAGCTGCTTGTAATCATAGCCTGTAGATGGATCAAAACCCTTTTTTGCTGAAGAGGCCTTGTCAATCATATGTAAAACAACCTCTTTACCCGTCTTATTACCAGGCCAGCCAGGTACCAACCCCTTATATATTTTACCCGCAAGATTTTTCTTCTTACTTATTTGATCTACGCCAGTCTGTTTGATTTTAAAAGCCTTGTTGCTCTTTGGCGCCAGGATCTTGCGTCCAGCATCTTTAGAAGAGAAATAACTCAGCATTTTCTTTTTCAATTCTGGGTTGGGTTTTCCATTACCCTTACCGGCTAATGACTTCAACGAATCGTGAAGTACATGCCTAGCTATCTGACCTGTGTAACCCATAGAACTTTTTTCAGTTCCCAACCATGGGCTTAAGGTAACAGGGAATGGACCATATACGTCAGAGGAGTGACCAGAGGAGTGGGCTGGTTGTACGACAACCATGCCTGCGCCAACTACACTTGCCGCTAAAATTCCCCTTAAATAGGTGTTGCTCATAATTTTGCCTTCCATTTACAACGAAAACCGGTTTAATGAAATTGCGAATGAATAGCATTTTCATGGCAATGTCAAGGTCAAATGCGAACCATTCGCATCTACGGGTCCACCAACTTAAAATTTTCGCTTGCGATAAATTCGTACGGATGGCAGGGACCGTAAAGGCGCCCTATAAACGGCGGTTCATTTAACATCGATTAACGAGCAGGTTTTCAAATACTTTTTGCCCAGAACACCTTTAATTTATCTGATTCCCGGAGTGTGCTTAACGGTACCGCAGCTCATCCGAAGTCTTTTCCGGCCTTTTTATAGCAGAAATCGCGGCACTCAATTCTATTTTTCCAATGACATGTCCTTTATCATCCACAACGCAGCCACTCGTTTCTCCTAATTCTGATAACTTACCCATTGCGTCCTCCAAAGGAGTGGTCAAATCTAGCCTAGGGCCTCTATCCGTTTTACTCGGCTCCATAATTGATCGTACCTCCAGAACTCTCGCTCGGTTGACGTCTTTTATGAAGTCCGCAATATAATCGTCCGAGGGGTTCATTACTATCTCCTGCGATGTTCCCTGCTGGACGACTTCGCCATCCCTCAAAATCGAAATTTCATCCCCTATTCTTAGTGCTTCATCTAAATCGTGAGTGATAAAAACTATCGTTTTATGAAGCTCTTCCTGCAATCCAAGTAAGATACCTTGCATGTCAGTTCTTATAAGTGGGTCGAGCGCTGAAAATGCTTCATCCATTAATAGAATTTCTGCATCTGTTGCTAACGCGCGAGCTAAACCAACTCTTTGTTGCATCCCCCCAGAAAGCTGCGCTGGATAGTGGTCTTCGAACCCCGTCAGACCAACCCTATCTATCCAGTGTTGGCTCCGTTTATTGATTTCTGTTTCTGACACTTTTTGGATTTGCAACCCATAACCAACATTCTCTATTACAGTGCGATGGGGCAGAAGCGCAAATTTCTGGAAAACCATGGAAGCTTTACTTCGCCTGAAGTTTTTGAGTTCTTCATCAGACATCATAAGGACATCTTCCCCTCCCACTAATACCTGACCTGATGTTGGCTCAATCAGCCGGTTTATATGCCGTATTAGAGTTGATTTTCCAGAACCGGACAAACCCATGATTACTCGAATGCACTTTTCCGGAACATCAATATTTATATTCCGTAAACCTAAGACATGACCATGGTTCTCGAGTAATTCTTGTTTACTTATTCCATCATTTACGAGGTCCATAACGTTTTCGGCATCATTACCAAATATCTTATACAAATTTTTTATTTGGATCTTTTGCTCACTCACTGCCTGAACCCTCTCTATGTGCTTGAAGCCGGCGCCCATATTGTTGAGAGACCCTATCAAAAATAATTGCTAGAATAACAATCGCCAATCCATTTAAAAGTCCGAGAGCTAAATATTGATTTGAAACAGCCCGGAGAACCGGCAGTCCTAGCCCTTTTACACCGATCATCGAAGCGATGACCACCATCGCTAGTGACATCATTATCGTCTGATTTATACCCGCGAAGATATTAGGTAGTGCCAGCGGTATTTGTACACCAAAAAGCTTTTGCTTATAGTCAGCCCCGAAGGAGTCGGCCGCCTCAAGCACTTCACTATCAACTAATCTAATACCTAAATTCGTTAATCTAACGAGGGGTGGAATTGCATAAATACACACCGCTATTAAGCCAGGAACTTTTCCTATTCCAAGCAGCATAACCACCGGTATCAAATAAACAAAACTTGGAATCGTTTGCATTACATCTAGAACGGGAGTAACCGCAGCTTGAACTCTATCTGACCTGGCCATCCATATTCCAAAAGGAATACCAACCGCAATACACAGTAACGTGGCAACCGATATTATGGCGAGGGTTGCCATGGTATCCTTCCACATCCCAAAGTAGCCGATAACAAGAAAGGCTATCACGGTTCCTGTAACAAGCTTCCAACTCCTTGACCCCAGCCAAGCCAATATCGCCAAGCCAATAATAACTACTAGCCAAGGCGCATTTACCAGCAACTTTTCTAACCAAACTAAAAAATGCAAAAGAGGTTCGAAAAAGCCTTCAATCTCATCGCCATAGGCTCGGGAAAAGTCGCGAAAGCTGGAATCTATCCCTTTTTTTAGATCTCGCAAATCCTGCCGTTCCATTGCTGGGAACGAATCAAAAAAATCCATGGAATAACCTCAGTTTTGCCAAAAGATAGGGCCTGTCTGATGAAATCCGACAGGCCCGTTTTCTGATATCTTACTTTATTTTATAGTGATTTTTTGATTTTAGCAGCAGCCGAAGAAGATACCCACTTACTCCAAACTGATTCATGCTTTTTCAAAAATTCTATAGCCGCATCAGCTCCACCGGCCTGCTCATCCGCCATAAAAACAAGCATACCATTCATCACCGGTCCTGGGATGACGCGTTTACTTAAATAGGTTACAGCGTCTCCACCACTTTTCTTAAATGAATCAGTAACGACAGTATGAACTTCAGACTTGGTCCAAGCACTTACTTTAGGATTAGCGCAGTCTTGTTCCGCTTTTACGATACAACCGTCCCAGTTTTCTTTCCCGCCAAATGGAACGCCAAAGGGCAGTGGAACCATTTGATATTTTCCGATCATTGCTGTCGGAGACCAGTAGTAACCAAACCAGTTTTGACCTCTTTCAACTGCCTTTGACATTGATCCATCCAGACCAGCTGCCGAACCAGGATCAACTAGAACCCAACCCTTTTTCTCCATTTCAAAAGCTCGGAATAAATTATTATTAGCTAGCTGACACCCCCAGCCTGCTGGGCACCCCACAAACGCCCCTTTAGATTTATCTTCGGGATGTGGGAAAAGATCTGGTCTCTTTAGAACATCGAGAACTGTCTTAAGCTCGGGATGCTTCTTTTGTGTGTGAGGTGGTATCCACCAACCCTCACCTAATTCTGTTATTGGGCCGTCTACAAGAGAATGGAGCCTTCCCTCAGCCATGGCTTTGTTCAACGGATTTCGGACTGCATTTATCCAAAGTTCAGCTGCCACATCGGGTTGCCCCTTCTCATTCATAGAAGTAAATGACGGCATTGTGGCCCCTGCCACCAATTCAACATTACAACCATAACCTTTTTCTAAAATTACTTTATCAATATTGGCCATCAATTCAGCTGACGCCCAATTCATCTCTGCCATTGTGACGTCACCACATTTAGCTGAGGCGGCTGTTGTAAAGCCGAGTAACGTGCTCAATACAACAGCTAAGTACACGAACAATCGATTCATAAATCCTACTTTCCTGTTTTCTATTAAAAATTTATCGCCTTATAGTGACTTACACGCTAAGATTAGTCAAGAAACGACACAATTATCCAGAAGCGACCATATATATTAAAAAGTAGATGCTTCAAAAAAAGTTATAAACTAAATTTAGATAACTTGAAGATTTGATATACTAAGGAGGAGAAAAATGCCGTCAGAAAAAACAGGGAACGGCAATATCTCAACTCAAGAATATTCGGATAGTATGAAGGAGTATCTTGAAAAAGGAAAAAATCTTGCCCTTAGCATGGATAATCGAGGCCCAATCCGCCGACAAACGAATGGGATGTTACACTCGAACATTCTGGATGCATTCAATGAATATGGATTTTATATATTTGAAAATGTGCTTGATGAAGAAGAGCTAAACGACATTCGCTCAGATACGGCTGATATGATCGAAAGAGCTCCTGCAGAACCTGGTTCAGCATTAGACAAGAAAGGTAGGCCTGCTTTAGGGAGAGACTTTGCACGAGAACCGTATACTTTTATTAAACCGCTTTCTGATCCATGGGGTGGTACCAATCTCTTAAATGGCCGTCACCCGAGCAAAATGGTTGAGCCTAAGCCCGAAGAGGGAGCCCCAGAATATGTTGTGCATTTAATGTATGGCATGTGTGAAGCGATGCCCGCCGCTTTACGGCTTTATGGTCATCCAGATTTGCTTATGATTGCTGAATCTATAAATGGGGAAGATTTTGTACCCTACAATGACGCAATTTTTGTAAAACAACCTGGATTAGGCGGATCGGTGGCTTGGCACCAAGATGGCGTCACGCACTGGAAATCAAAAAATTGGGACGAAGGAATACATGGTTTCAATTTTCAAGTCCAACTATACGAAACAACTCCAGCAAATAGTTTGTGGGTAATTCCAGGCAGTCACAAAAATGGGAAAGCTGACATAAAGGGCATGATTGAACGCAATGGAGGGAGCATTCAGTTGCCCGATGCCGTGCCATTAATCTGTGCTCCTGGTGACGCGACAATTGTTAATAGGCAAATGGTTCATGGTTCTTTTGCGAACGCCTCACCGAATATTAGAATATCAATTACTTTTGGTTTTCACCGCCGTAAATCAGTTTTAGGGCAGAAAGCCGCCCTTGGAATGAATGGCACTAACGCGGTATACGACGAACAAAGAATTTTTGAACGAGCTGCCGTGATACAAGTAGCCATCGATGCTCGCAGGCAGAAATATCAAAATGAAAATTCTTTCGATTACAAACCGTTCGCTAACTTGAAGGACAAATACAGGTTTAATGATGCAACGTTTACTTCTGTCATTAAGGGTTACAACACAAAAGATCTTGCGATCTGAAGCACCAAACAGACTTTCGCCACGCGTTATTCGGGAAGTATTCTAAGATCCTGCATTTCTCTCAATAACTCCAGCACCATTTCTTCTGTGTCAATACAACCAGAAAAACCATGCTTTCTTATTTTAATATTGCTCATGTGGTGCGGATTTGGCCGTTGACCATACCCAAAGATATAATCTGCAAACCGCCATGACGGCACCAGCTCTGAAAGAGAAAAGTTTTTCAAAGAGTATTTTTTTGTAATAAGCCCCCAAAGTTGCGCATTCTCTGGCATCAATTTCACTAAAGACATTGGCTGCGGAACTCCATGTTCCATACCAAATAACTCCGCTATCCTAGGCCAAATATGATGCCATATATATATATCACCATTTGTGATGTTATAAATTTGATTAGCGGCTATCTTATTATGACCAACCCATTCAACAGCCTTTGCTATTAATCGCGCATCGGTTGCTTCACCAATACGCTCGACGCCACCTGGGAACCGCAGAGGAATACCAAGCTCCCTCGAAATTGATGCATAGGTCCCAATGGCAGCAATAATATTTAGAGGACTTCTAGCTGCCACCCCAAAAACAAGTTGAGGACGGAGGATCGTCCAATTCCATTGTTTTGTTTTCTGAAATTCGGAAAGCCAATCCATCTGATCATAATAAAAGTTTGGGCCCATTGAGCGCGGGTCCGTCTCTCGCGCGGGCATCTTAAAAGGGCCTAAATGACCTCCATAAGCTTTGGTACCCTGCATTAAAGTTATGTGTTGAAGTTTTGGCGAATTTTTATCTATGGGCTCAATCAAATTGCGAAGCATGTTTAGATTTATTTCAGCGTGATCCGACTGCGTCCAACCTGACGTGAGGTTTTCTTTTTCAAATACAGCACTGTAACAAATGTGAGATACATCGTTGAGAGATTTGAGTTTATTTCTACAATCCGCTGAATTCTGTAGATCGACATTTATCCATTCTATCTTGGAATCAAAATCCGATGTTGATCTGGAAAGGCCAACAACATTCCAGCCTTTTAATTTACTGAAATGATTAATAGTACTTCGGCCAACAATCCCTCGGGCGCCGGCCACCAGAAGTTTCTTATTCACCATCAGAACCGTCACCAGTAAGAGCTAAAAAATAAAACCGCTTGTTTGTTTGCCTAGTCGCCGAGTTAGATAAGCGAATCATGAACCTTATTTTTTATTCTACTCGGCCGCTCGCAGCTGACTATTCGTTTCTGCATGCTGCGAAAACCTAGGCATGACCTGTTCGGCTAACATTGTTAAGGAACGTTTACAAAACGCCTTGTTAACCCATTCATGAGCCATGGCAGTTAGGACGCCAAAATGTCCTGTAAGATCGCGCAACGCTACCAGCTTGTCTAAAACGGTTTCTGGCGACCCAAAAGTGCATTGCTCCTTCGCAATTTCTTGCCACGTAATGTTGTCGGGATCAGGATGACTTTCTGGCGCCACATATTTTGTTAACTTTCTAGCTTTGATCGACGATAGAAAATATCGATACCAATAACTCATTGGCCCATCAGGATTTAATACATAATCTAAAGCTTCCTCGTCGGAAGGGGCGACAACAATGCTGCGCGAGACACGCCAGATATTTGGATCGGCTCTTCGGCCTGCGCTCTCGCACCCTTCAGCGTAAGTCTCCCAATGACCTGATGTATAACGGGGGTGCAAGAAAGCTGCTCCAGATATTGGAATCCAGCCATTTTCGCCCGCTATTCGAGCACTGTTAGACTTTGGGGACATGATTGAAATAGCTACCGGAGGACCAGATTTTTGATACGGCTTTACAAAATGTCCAACACCAAATTCTGACCTAGCCATATCTTCGATTTTTACATTCCAGTATTTGCCTTCCATAGAATATGGTGGTTCGCCATCCCAAATTGCCTGAATAAGTTGCATTGACTCTCTGACCATGTCGTTGCGATCCGTATCACCTCCAACTTCGAACAGCTCAACGTCAGAGCTAAGACTTCCCGTTCCAATCCCCATTTGAAACCGGCCTCGAGATAAATGATCAAATAAAGCTGCTTGCGCCGCTACTTGAGCAGGGTGATGGTTGGGCAAGCAAATGACTCCCGTCCCCAACTTAATTTTTTTTGTCTCTGCTAGCAGCGTAGCTAGAAAGACTAGTGGGGCTGTAATGGGTTCAACTGTAGCGGCGGCGTGCTCGCCAACCCAGACTTCATGAAAGCCAAGTTTATCAGCTAATAGAATTGTTTCTCGATCTTCCTCAATAACCTGCGTTTGATCACGGTTTACATCGTGTACAGGCTGCATAAACATTCCTAGTCGCATGATCTGTCCCCAAGTGGTTCCTTTAAAAGCTCGCTCAGCTTGAGCCTAACATAGGGACCAAATTAAAACACGTCTAAAGATTAATAAAACTGATTTTCATTAGGTCATTCTTGCAAGCTATAAAAAAATACCTCAAGAATACAAAAGACGGGAATCTATACCCGCTATTAATCTCAATTTTAACTCGTTTGGAAGAAAAGATTTCAAAGTCCCTTGCCAACTTTCTACCAACTCACTATGGGTGGTTTGTTTTATTTGCAGTCTGCTGTGCTGGGTTCGCGAGGCAGGGACCAGCAGTTGCCACACTGTCAATATTTGTTACGCCGATGACCATTGAACTTGAATGGTCTCGTACTGTTATCTCAGGAGCTGTATCGCTTGGGGGGATATTAGCCGCCTTGACGTCTCCATTCATCGGAACAATCGTGGACAGGCACGGCGCGCGTTTCGTACTCTGCCTGGCCATTTCCACAACTGCTATTTGTTCAATTTTAATTTCGCTTACTGAGTCTGTCCTGGTGTTCTATTTTTTATTTTGTATAGCACGCATGAATTTTGCTGGCCCTTTCGACCTAGGAATATACAGTGCGATTAATAATTGGTTTGTTCGTCTAAGGCCCCAGGCAGTCTCTATAGCTACCCTCGTGCAGATGGTAGGGCTCACGGCTATGCCTTTAATAGCTTATGCTGCTATCAGTTTTGATGGGTGGCGGATGGGATGGACCATTATAGGAGCTACCGTATTTGTTATAGGGTTCTTTCCTAACTTTTTTCTTTTACACCGAAGGCCCGAAGATATAGGCCTTTCGCCCGATGGGGGCCCTATAAAGGAGGCTTCAAAAAACGATAAAAAACAGATCAAAGAACCTATATTTTCAAGAGCGGAGGCTATGAAAACCAATGCATTCTGGTTTTTAATCATTTTTACCGCCTTGGTTTATCCTATTCAGGCCGGGATTAGTCTGCACCAGGCCCCGCACCTCATCGAAAGGGGCATATCTGCAGGTACTGCTACCTTAATCGTAAGTACTTTTTCCGTCATCTCCGGAGCTTCAGCTTTATTGTACGGATTAGCTGTAAGGCGCTTCGGCGCGCGGAAAAACCTATTTGTTTCGGCTATTTGTCTAACCCTTGGTTGCATCCTTATGAACAAAGTCCAGGAAAGTGGATTGGGTTACCTCGCCGCAATATTTTTCGGATTAGGAATAGGCGGTGTACTTTGCGTTTTGCCGATTATCTGGGCGGATTACTATGGAAGAAGTAATTTTGGAGCAATTCGTGGTGTTGTCTTAACAGTACAGGTCGGCGCTCAAGCCATCGGTCCTATTTTATCTGGCGCCCTCCGCGATTGGACATATGACTATGATTTGTCGCTATTAGTATTTTCTTTTATGGCGATCTTATCAGCTTGTATTTGTCCTTTTATCCGTCCGCCCAGCTATTAGCGGCTAAGCATTCGCGTGAGCTCTTTCATTATATTTTTGTAAACTCGTATTTAGATTATATTTCGGCTGGCTAGGTCGTCGATTTGATTTTGATCATAACCCAAAATTTCTAATATTTCCGCGGTATGCTGCCCCAGTAGCGGCGCCCTACCGACTGATGCTGGCGTTTCGGAAAAGTTCCATGGGGAACCGTGAACTTTCAACTTTTCACCTAAATCCGGATATTCAACTTCTGTGATATAACCATTTTGCAATACATCCGGATCATTTGAAGCTTCCAAAAGCGTGTTTATAGGAGCGGCAACAATATCTGCTTCACGAAGTGTATCTATCCAGATTTCTCGCTTACCCGCACCAAATAAATGACTAAGTGTCTCCAATATCAAAGATTTCTTTTCCTCAGAGACGAGCGCCAACCCCAAATCAGACGCTCCTCTCTCTTGAAGAGTATCCCAAAACCCCAACGCACGCATAGCTTTTTCCCAATGCCTATGATCAAGCTGAAACACCATCGGTTTTCCATCTTCATCATCAAAGCTTGCAGCTATACCTGGGTATTCCCTTGTTCCATTTATACGAGCTCCTGCTATCGGATTGGAATTCCGCCACATAGTAGTGGTCATAGTCCATCCCATTAGTCGGACGATACCCCCTACCAGGGACGTTTCAACTTTTTGACCGACTCCCGTGTTTTTCGCGTGGTAAAGTGCAGCTAAAAGCCCACCAAACGTTAAAATCGCGCAGGTCTCATCGGCAACAGATACGAGACCGGTTCGCATTGACTCACCCGGCCCTGCATAAGCCTCGGCCACACCACCTAGGGCCTGCCCGATCGCATCGGTTCCTGGAAAATCAGCATGCGGTCCGTCTTGTCCATAAGCCGATATAGACGCATAAACGATCGCTGGATTAACTTTCTTTAATTCTTCATAGCCAAATCCATTTTTTTCCGCTGCGCCAGGGCGGAAATTTTGGCCAAAAACGTCTGCATCTTTAATTAGTCTATGCAAAATCGCTCGTCCTTCATCTGTTTTTAGATTGAGCGTTATGCTTTTTACACCTCTATTATTTGTTTCAAAAAAAGAACTTATTTGGCCTTTAAGCTCGCCAGCAGTTCTTGACGGGTCACCTGTTCCCGGCATCTCAACCTTTATAACATCGGCTCCCAAATCTGCCATAAGCATGTATGGGACCGTACCCGCTTGAGCGGTTGAGCAAGCCACCACTTTGATGCCTTGCAATGGGCCTGTTTTATTTTCCATAACCTTACCTTCTAAAATGCCATAGAGATGACCAACTCATTTTCCAAAATGGAGAATATAATGGAAGCAAAATAAACACTCACACTGTTTTCTCCTCAAATTTCTTCTATTCCGAAAAAAATGATATCAGCTCTTCGTTTAAACGTTTTGGAGCTTCCTCTGGGATGAAATGCCCACAATTATCAAAGACTTTTCCTTCAACATTACTAGCAACCCGACGGAGTGAGTCTTGTGTTTGCTCTCCCCTTCCCCTGCCGTGAGGATAACTCACGCCTCCTCCTACAGCTAATACAGGCATTGGTAGCTTTAGCCGTTTTATATTCTCTAAGTTATCTTCAATATCTTTTGGTAGTTCTCTGTAATAAGAAAAGCCTGCCCGCATTGCCCCAGGCTGACGATAGGTTCTTACGTACTCATTAATATCAACTTCAGTAATTGCATTAGGCACATATGCAAAAGTGCTATAGAACCAGCCAAGATAAATTTTTTCCCTTCCATGTATCAGCGCTTCTGGTAAGTCTAGCGTTGAATGAAATTGATGATGCCATCTACGCCCCCCTTCTGAAAAGTCGCCGCCACAGCCAGGAACGGTGACATCTAATATTACCAATTTAGTCACAGCATCTGGGTGCGCTGCCGCCAATGCATAAGCTGTTGGCCCGCCCCAATCATGCCCAACGACAAAAAAAGTACGAAACCCAAGAACCTCGTTCATCAACCGCCATACATCATTAGCTACTGTTTTTTTATCATAACCATTCAATGGCCTAGAGCTATCGCCGAGTCCTCTTAAGTCAGGTGCTATCACAGTATGATTTTTTGCCAGAACAGGAATTACATGTCGCCATTCCCACCAGGTTTGCGGCCATCCGTGCAACAAGACCACAGGCGAACCTTTTCCACTTATAACATAATGTAAGATTACGTCGCCTAGGTCTGCGAATTTATGTATCACATCTAAATTGTTGCTCATTTTACTTTCCTCTTTGAGGTCACGCCCGAGACATTAGAATTATATAACGGGCAATATCCGATCTTATCATATCACTGATCCCGAGCACCTAGTTTTATCTTTTAAACTAAACAAAACAAAGGCTAAATGGTTTGAACTTATGGGAATTAAAATAGAAAAAATTTCTGGTGCTGTTGGAGCCGAAGTTTCTGGCATCCAAATAAAAGATATTTGTGGACAAGACTTTAAATTAGTTAATAACGCTCTACTAGACCACGGCGTCATTTATTTTCGCCGACAAAATATTACCCCTATACAACAACTCGACTTTGCAAAGATGTGGAACGATCTGCATCTGCATCCTTATCTTAAAGGACTTCCTGAATTTCCAGAGATTATTGAGATTGTCAAAGAACCTAGCGACGCAAACAATTTTGGCGACCATTGGCATACAGATCAAATATTTACCCCAGTTCCTGCTATGGCCACGATGTTGTATGCAAAAGAAGTCCCCCTGACTGGTGGAGATACTATGTTCGCATGTATGGAAGCTGCTTACGAGAGCTTGTCTGGGGCGATGAAAAATATGCTGGCACAACTCTCAACTTCTAACCGCTATGACAAAACTGCGGCAAGATCAGACAAAATGAAGAACAAAATTTCAGATGTGGAAGAGCCAACTATGGTGGCCGTGCATCCTTTAATAAGGGTACACCCTGAAACAGGTCGGCCAAGTCTATATATAACCGATCCCCAAACCACAACACACTTCAATAATATGACACCTGAAGAGAGCCTGCCATTAATAACTTTTCTACTTAATTATGCTACCCGGCCTGAATTTACCTGCCGGTTACGTTGGGAGGCCGGAACATTAGCGATATGGGATAATCGAAGGGTTCTTCATATGGCTCTCAATGATTATCCAGGTCAACGTAGGGTTATGCATAGAATAACCATTAAAGGGACAGCGCCGATTGGCCTAACTTAGTCAAACTAACTCATCAACGTACCCTTAAATGCAAAGTTTGCTTTGACCTTTTTTGTTTAACGACTTGAAGGTAGTTTCGCGCTAGGTAAAATTTTATAAAAAGATTGAGCTTGGGAAAATTTGTATGGTTGAATTTATAGAGGTCGCTACGGATTTATCTTTTCCAGAAGGCCCCGTCGCACTGCCAGACGGTGACGTATTACTTGTTGAAATCTATGCTGGTAGATTAACGAAGGTGACACCAACAGGTCAGAAAATAATTATTGCTGATTTGGAGGGCGGACCTAATGGTGCAGCAATAGGCCCTGATGGGCGCTGTTACATTTGCAACAATGGTGGCATGCCGTTTCTTGAAAAAGATAATTTGATACTACCTAACCTATCAACTCATGATGCTTCAACGGGCTGGATAGAAGCTGTTGACCTAAAGACAGGCGCCTCAGAGACGCTGTATAGATCATGCAACGGAACACCACTCATTGGCCCCAACGATATTGTTTTCGACACCTTTGGTGGGTTTTGGTTTACAGATCATGGTCATACTAGGCGCCGTGATAGGGATAGAGGCGGTGTATTTTACGCAAAGATTGATGGCTCTCATATTCAAGAAGTTATTTCACCAATGGACGGCCCAAACGGTATTGGACTTTCCCCAGATGGATCCCAACTGTATGTCGCAGAAACACCGACAGGTAGACTTTGGTCTTTCGAAATTAAAGAGCCTGGCGTCTTAAAAAAACAAAAGAAAATTGTACCGTGGGAGAAAGGGAAGCTAATAGCATCGCCCGAAGGCTATCATTTATTCGATTCTTTGGCGCTCGACAGCTTGGGTAATATTTGTGTCGGATCGATACCAGGAAAAATTGATATTTTCAGCGCAACTGGGGAACATTTAGATCGTATACTGCTACCAGACATTTTCCCCACCAACATATGTTTCGGCGGCCCGGAGCTCGATACAGCATTCATAACCTTATCATCAACTGGAAAATTGATTTCGATGAAATGGCAGACCAAAGGGCTAGCGCTAAATTTCTCGCACGGCTAAACTTCTATGCGCGACTGGTTGCTAGCCCAAAAAGTGAGTAATGCCTCACTGGAACTAAAAAAAATGAACTCAAAACCTAAAGATAGAAATCAACCATCTGAAATTACAAGTGGTTCAGGAAAGTTCAAAAGTCCACCATTCAACGGAACACTTGTTATTTATGAATTGATTGGCCCATTAAACACAATATTTGGCCTGACACATTGCCCAGGACGCAATGATAGGTACTCTAAAGCAAAATTATGGGCCAGAAACCTATCGGAAGATTTTTTAGAAATCAGAAATTGGGGCGCAGACGCCCTTATAAGCTTAAATGAAACTCAAGAATTTAAACAATTAGGCGTTCCAGAATTTCCAGAGATAGCACAACAGCAAAATTTTGATTGGTATCATCTCCCAATACACGACTTTTTAGCACCAGGTAGTATATTCGAAGACGCCTGGCTAAAAAATCGAGAAGCGATTCTCGGGCATATAGATAATGGTTCCAAAATAATCATTCACTGCGCAGCAGGCTTAGGAAGAACCGGAACTTTTGCCGCTAAACTTCTGACTAAGTTTGGATGGGATCCACAAATGGCGATAAACGAAGTGCGGCGGGTCCGTCCAGGAGCAATAGAAAGGCAAATTCAGGAAAGGTATATTTTTAATGAAAAAACACTTTAATATTTAATTAAAAGATAACTGATGATGAAAAGAAAAACTTTATGAAAGGCCTAGTCGTCTGCCCCAACCTAGAGCTGCTAATGTTGGTGCAGCAATTTTAGAACGGGGCGGCGGAGTTGCGTTTGCCCGTGTTTAGCCACCCAAAGAATGACTTACATTTATTCCACCAAATTGCTTAACGTAAAATCTAGTAAACCCAGTGCCAGTTTATCAAGCTGTCTATCCTGAGTGACCTGATCCTCACCCTGCTCAAAACGAAGAAATATTTGCTGAAATACCACTGCCAATCGAAATTGCGCTAGAACTTTATAAGGAAGAATGTCTAAAATTTTCGTTTTTGTTCTTTCAGCATATTGTGCGATTAATTCATCTCTTTTTGGAAACCCAGGTTCAAGAGTGGGCATCTGCCGGAGAGATAACATAGCCAAGGGATCATCTTCCTGTGCCCAGTAACTTAGCAATACTGCAAAATCCCATATCGCATCGCCCCGTGTGCCCAAATCCCAATCGATTAAGGCTTTGGGTTGAAGATTATTTGGTTCTAGAATGATATTATCTAATTTAAAATCGTTATGCAGTATTACAGGTCGCCCTTCTTTTGGAATTCGCTCGCTTAACCACTTTCCAATTTTCGCTAATGCTACCGACTGACTATCGCCCCACGCTGCGTTTGCTCTTTTCAACCAGCCTTTTGCTGTTCGGGAGAAATAATCCCCCGTTCTACCTAAGTCACCCAAACCAGCTTTGCTTGGGTCTATAGAATGAAGTCTGATAAGAATATTTAGAAGTACTTCTGTCAGTTGCGCCGCAACAAGACGTTTGTTTTCCAGATAATCCGGCAGCGTGGACTTTACTGTAATCCCTTGCCTGTACTCCATAATTAAGAAAGGCACCCCCCAAACATTCAAATCATTACCAACGAAAAGACATTTCGGAACTAGAGGGAATACCGGGCTCAAAGCGTTAAGTATCTTCGCTTCACGGAGCATATCATTTGCGCCTTGAACAAATACATTCATTGGCGGCCTTCGCAAAACTGCTGGGCGTCCATTAAAAATAATAAAATAGTTAAGATTTCCAAAACCTGCTGCAAACTGGTTAGGTATTTCAACGAGGTCTAAATTTTGTCCCTTTTTTCTCAAATACTGCTGTAATACGTTCCAATCCTGCCTTACCGCACCGCAGTCATCTTTGAAAAGATCTTCATTAACTGTGTCATTCATTGAGCAAAACAATCGCTTCCTTCATCACTTTAGTTATAGCTATATTCCAGAAGTATTCATACCATGCCATGATAGTTCAAATTCATTAACTAATGAGAGAGAAGTATGGTCGACATTAATAATATCGCAAAAGAGAAGCTTCAAGCAGGTGAACTTGCAATTGGGGTTGGCCTGCGGCAGGCGCGAACAGTAGATATAGCAAAAGCGATGAAAACAGCTGGGTTTGATTGGCTATTTATCGATATGGAGCACAACTCCATGGATCTAGATATAGCGACCCAAATCAGTGTTACAGCTCAAGATGTAGGTATCACACCGCTGCTCCGAGTTCCTGGCTTCCAACATTTTCATGCGAGTAGAGCTTTAGATGGTGGAGCTCAGGGTATTGTCGTCCCACACGTCGATACGAAGGAAACCGCTATTCAAATGGTCAGTCAATGCAAATATCCTCCAATAGGACATAGGTCTGTTGCCGGTGCTCAACCAATGTTAGATTTTCAAAGTTTCCCTATGGCTGAGGCCACAAAAGCAGTTAATGACGCGACACTTACAGTATTAATGCTTGAAACGCCGACGGCTATCAGAAATGCCAACGACATCGCTTCTGTGGAGGGCGTCGATTGTTTACTGATCGGAACAAACGATCTCTGCATGGAGATGGGCATTCCTGGCGAACTGGACCACCCTGAAATCATAGAAGCATATAAGCAGACGATCACAGCTTGTAAGAAACACGGTAAATTTGTTGGAATGGGTGGCGTATATAATTTTGATGCAATGAAAGTATATATAGACATGGGTGTTCAATTAGTCCTCGCCGGAAATGACTTAAGTTTTATGATATCCGCAGGGAGAGAAAGGACCAATAAGTTACGCAGTCTTTTATAAAAACTAGGGAGAAATAGATGTCGGATCTTTTGTGGCAACTGGGAGCAATGGAAACAGCAGAACTAATTTCTAAAAAAGATGTGAGCGCCAGGGAAGTCATCGAAAATCATTTAGAACGACTTACAGAGGTCAACCCAAAAATAAACGCAATTACCAGAAGTCTGAATGATGCGGCTATGGAAATGGCGATACTAGCCGATGAGATAATTTCCAGAAACGAGCAAATTGGTCCATTGCATGGGGTTCCTGTTACAATAAAAGATAATGTCGATATAATCGGGCAATCGAGCCCAAATGGCTTGAGCAAATTGAAAGACAAGCTTGCTCCCGCCAATTCGCCAGTTGTTGATAATCTTTTAAAGGCCGGTGCTATTCCAATAGGCAGAACCAATACACCAGAGTTCAGCCTACGCTGGCATACTGGGAATCCCCTTTTTGGGGATACAATAAACCCCTGGGATAAAAATATTACCCCTGGTGGCTCGTCTGGCGGTGCCGCCGCGTCATTAGCCGCTGGGATTGGTTGCATAGCTCATGGTAATGACCTTGGAGGATCCCTCCGGTATCCCGCTTATTGCTGTGGGCTCACAACAATCAAACCCACACAAGGGACAGTACCAGCGTTTAATCCAACGGCCGGCGAGGATAGGCCTCCCATGATGCAGCTCTTATCCACACAAGGCCCAATTACACGGTCAATAAATGATGCAAGGTTGGCATTTAATGCAATGTCAAGATCTGATCGAAGGGATCCATGGTGGACACCGGGCTTCGTTCAAAAACAAGAAAAGGCTGGCTCCACAAAGATTGCACTTGCCATGGAAACCCCTGGCGCTCCGCTAGCCGATGAGGTTAGGCAGTCGTTGCATAATGCAGGCAAAATACTAGAGGCAGCCGGGTATATAGTTGAAGAAATTTCACCACCAAAAATTGCCCGTTGTGCTGAAGTTTGGGCTGGTTTGATAGGCACAGAGCTAAGATCAGTTCTTCGAAAGGCCATGGACGAGTTAGGCTCAAGTCAGATATCTGCTGCGCTCGATTTTCTGGAAAGTTTTCATAAGGAATGTGCTCTTCCGGACTACATAAGACTTGGAATGGAGAGAACACAACTTATGCGGGAATGGTCGGTATTTCTTCAAGAGTATGAGGTAATAATTGGGCCAGTCTCTAATATTCGTCCATTCGCGCCTAACGAGGATATACAAACTAAAGAACGTGCAAAAGAAATCTTTAGTGCGCACAATTTATTAGTCGCGGTCAATCTACTTGGAATTCCTGCGGCAACGGTGTGTACAGGCCTTCAAGATGACAGACCATATGGAGTTCAATTAATAGGGTGGAAGTACAACGAACATCTTTGCCTGGATTTAGCTCAGATGATAGAAGACCACGTCGGAAGGGTGGCACCTATAGATCCAAAGATTTTCTGAAGCAGGTTGAGGTGGTGGGCACGACTGGGATTGAACCAGTGACCCCCTCGATGTCAACGAGGTGCTCTCCCGCTGAGCTACGCGCCCTAACCTCTAACTTCACCCTGCTGTAACGCCGTGTTTATAACCTAAAAACCAAAATTGGCAAGAAGTAAACTAAGCCGCGGTGAAAAGCGTATTTTATACATCTTTCCATGACATAAACACACCAACGCGCTAAACTTAATCATGAACATTTTAGAGTCTAATATCGATAAACCTATTAACATTGATCAGCCTGGTCATCAGTCGGTTCCACTCGTTATATCTTCACCTCATAGTGGATTGGATTATCCGGCGGAATTCGTCAAAAACTCTGCCTTATCGAGGCAAAAACTAAGATCATCAGAAGACTGTTTTGTCGACGAAATCTTTGGTCATGCGCCAAACGTAGGTGCGCCGCTCCTAAAGGCACTTTTCCCGAGAGTATTTGTGGATGTTAACCGAGGTCCTTTTGAATTAGATCCAACAATGTTTGACTCTAGCTTACCAAATTATGTGACCACTAAAAACCAGAGGATTTTTGCGGGACTGGGTACTATCGCAAAGGTTGTGTCAAATGGTGACGAAGTATATAAAAACAAGCTTGATTTTGATGAAGTGAAAAAGAGAATTGAATCGTGCTACAATCCATATCATTTCGAATTAAAACGACTTATAGATAAAACCCGGGATGTTTTTGGATTCTGTATTTTGATTGATTGTCATTCGATGCCGTCAAACGCCGCAAAATCAGCAATCCCAAAGTCTTTTGGTAAGAAGGGAACTGATATTATTCTTGGAGATTGTCATGGAAGTTCCTGTCATCCCTCCATAATGAAAGCCGCATTAGAAAGTCTAACTCAGGCTGGTTTTTCTGTAAAACGCAACAACCCATATGCTGGGGGCTTTATTACGCAACATTACGGAAAACCATATGAGAGTGTTCACGCCATTCAGATTGAAATCAACCGCTCTCTATATATGAATGAGAAAGAGTTAAAGCGCCTTGACGGAATTAGGGTGTTAACGCGAGTTATGACGGATTTTATGATAGATATGGGACAAAAAGCGGATCCAATGCCCCATCTAAAAGGCGCCGCAGAATAAATACCTAGCTTTGGCACAATTGTTGCTCTTGGCATGTTAACCAAGGAGTTAAAGTATGTGCGCTCACAAAAAGGTTCTATTTATAATTTTTGCCAGTTTTATTGGGTTCAACATTGCAAACGCTGCCACAGTAACAGCGGGAACGTCCGACTTGTGTTTAAAAGCGGCCATACCAATTGCGAAACGTTTAAATATACCAAGTGGATTATTACAGGCAATATCCCTCAAAGAGACAGGGAGATGGGACCAAAAAAGGGGGATGAGCTACGCTTGGCCATGGACTGTTACCGCAGGTGGCAAAGGAATTTATTTCGGTACCAAGGAAGAAGCGATACAAAAGGTTCAGGTTTTAAGACAAAAAGGTGTAAAAAATATCGATGTTGGGTGTATGCAAATCAATTTATTCTATCACCCTAATGCATTCGACAATCTAGATCAGGCTTTTGACCCACTAACCAATACTAGGTACGCCGCCAATTTTCTGACAAATTTATATAAAAATAATGGTTCTTGGAACTTGGCAATACAGAAATATCATTCTGGAAATACTACGCGCGGAACAAAATATAGAAAAGCTGTTATTCATTTAAAAAAGCAAGCGGCCGAAAGCCTTAGCAAGCGTCTTGCTTCCCCTCATTTCTTGAAGTTAGCCGATAATACGTCCGTCATTTACCAGCCGAAAACTATCGATCTACCTAGATCACATTACAAAAAAAGCAATTTCTATAAAAGACGTGAGCAAAGAAATCTTGAGCTACGAAAAGCTTTTCTCGAGCGAAAAGCAAAAGTTATGAAACGCTGGAAAGATATGATGCGAAAGAGAAAGACTGTGGACGGCGCCCTAGGTAAGCGGCAGCCAAGCTAACGCTGTTTGTTTTGCAAAACAGAGTATACCCAAAAGGTTTTATCTTTTTTCGCTAAAGCCACCCTACCTCGGATATGATCTGCTATTTTTTCTGCCATCGTTATTATCAGAGCATTTAGGTTCCCACTGACAAAAGAGGGAATTATTAACGCAACCACAATACTCCGGTTCTCCATCCCGTGAACCTTACTTTTGAGTTAACCACCGATTTCTCGTCATTTCCCATTCTACAACAGCAAGCTGGGAGGTAGGCGCTTTCAACATTTTTCCAGACAAATTCGTCAATTTCCTAGTCTTTTTGCACACCTTCCCCAGGTGATAATTCTTTGCCCGCAAAACTCTGAAAGGCAGGTTGCGCGCATATTTCACGATTCAATCTAATTCCTTCTCTCATTTCGTTTTTATCTTGATCCGTATCCATGTAATTGAAAGTGATTATTGGATCTACCATAGGATTATTTGATCTAAGCTGTATATCCTATGCTTGTTGGGCGCATGGGTCCCAGATAGATTTGATAACCATGGCATAGTTGAGGGCTCGTACCATCATAATTTACCGCCAGGGGAAAAAAGTGATGTTAGATATCAGGATGTTTAACTCCAGACGACGACCTAATAAATACACCTTCCATTAAGTGATTAGTAGGACCCTAGCCCTTTTTTGGTGCTCATCCATTGGATTCCGATCGAGGGTTTTTTGATCGGATTATTTAACGTAACTTGCGATATTGGCTTTAAACACTCGGTCTGAAGATAGATTTCCAAATGATCTTGTAGATTAAGCCCAACGCCGGGCAAATCGTCTTTTATTTCGCTACCTACATCTCGGAGGTGTTCTGCCGGACCTATGCCAGATAGCATCAAAATTTGGGGCGTAGTGATTGCGCCAGCAAATAAAATCATCGCTTTCGTTGCAAAAATTTTCTGAGTATTTCCATTGTTGCAAACCTCTATGCCAACGGCAGTTTTCCCTCAATCAATATTCGCGTAGACCTTTAAATCACGCAAAATAATTAAAATCATATATCCGACTTATTTAAGATTTGCGATTTCCAGCTTGTTTATCTTCTTTTTCTTCATCAAGCCGGCCATCCTCTGTCCTGTATATTGAACGTCCGAACGGATTCTTCTTTATTTCCCTAATGTGCCCATAATCCCAGAGCCTATAAACACTAAATGCCATTTTCTCCTTTAGCCATTCATCATCAACGGCTTGAGCTCGAAAAAATAGATAGTGGACACCAAACAATAACGACCAAACAAGCATCCACCAAAAGGTGCCCCATTTCTCTAAAAAGAAAAAATCGATGATCAATAATAAACTCAGCCCAGCTAAGAAGATTACCTGATGTAACCTGAATATTCTAAGAACAAAGAAGTTAAGATTGTCGAGCATCTGGCTTCAAGTTCTGTTAAAACAAACGTCTACGAGACGAGTTCTCAGGGGCACGTTTTGGCAAAATTGAGTAGACACGGCAAATCAAGATTATGCGCCACATATATCTTATCGAAGATAATAGAAGGACGAGAACAACAAGCTCATCAATGAGTTCCATCTTTTCCGGAAAGCCAAAAAGAAAAATCATTACAAGTACAACAACTGGAGCAGTTGCTGAATAAACTGCTGCATAAATTGTCTTCACAGTACCTACCAAAACAACCGCCGAAACAATGGTGAAGCAATAAATCGCAGCAACCTTTGACACACCATAAGGAGCTTGCCCTGTTATGGATGTAAATGTACCCATGCCAAACAATATTGCAGCCATCAATGCGAAAAAAAATAGTTCGTTATCTGCCTGACTGCGGCTGAGGTCTGAAACTTTTACAAAATAAGGCGTGGTTTCCGGATCCCAAACATATCTTTTAAGAAAGTTCTGAAGTTTGAACATAACAGCAAGTATACCATGGGAAAGTGTCAAAACAATAGGGCGCTCGGAGTTATCAACAAGCGCCCTCTAAATTAATTACCACCCAAAATCAGCGTTCATTCAGGTATCTCCCAGACTATTTTTTTTCATCGCCCAGGACCTTTTCGGTTTGCTTAGCCAGATCTTCCTCAACAGAAACGGTCAAATCTACATCCATCCGCTCCTTACCTTCAATGGTACTACCTTCATCTTCAGGCCATTCTAGGGTCATTAACTCAAAACGCGTACCCTCTGGTGCGAAGAGTGCAAGAAACGATTGTAGCCAAACAGAAATTCCCGCGATTATGGCGACCAATAGCCCAAGGGTGAAAATTGATTTAATAATATATCGGTATGGCAACCCTACTTGCGAGGCCGATATTTCCATTATAGACCATGATTCGTAGGCAAACTGGGTAGCAAAGAAAAAGACACAAATTGTGAACGGAATCATAAAGAATGTGGAGCCAAGCAGCTCTAACCAAGCTTTACGTCGAAATCTTAAATGCTCACGGATCACATCGACTCTAACCTGCGTATTCCAGACAACGCCAAAACCAAGAACTAGCGCGAATAGGGCGGTATGTAGGTGCCACTCTGTCTCTTGCAGGAGCGTGGATTCGAATACAGCTCCTAAGCCAATGTTCTCAGCTGCATACTTTAAGTCAATTTGCAACTTACCCGTTTTTCTGAGACACACATCATAAACAGTGATTACGATCATCGGGACAAAGAGGAGGGATGCCCATCTCCCACACCAATCGACAAAGGCCCTAATTTTAAGCACCAGCGAGATAAGAGAATTTGCGGTTCCTTGGGAGAGAAGGTTCCCACCCGCTACGTTGCCACTATGAATAGTTCCTTCGGTAGACATAATTATCGCTCCTCCCTTAACCGTGAACGTAATGCATGAGGCCCAGTGCGATGCCTGGGAATGCAAGCACCGTGATTACACCAAGCGCTTGCAGGACCACAAAGGGTATAATTCCTTTGTAGATGGATTGTATTTTTATCTCTTTTGGTGCAATACCCTTCATGTAAAAAAGAGCAAAGCCAAAAGGCGGAGTTAAAAACGACGTCTGTAAATTCACTGCCAAAAGGATAATGAACCAGAATTTTATATCTTCTTTTGGAAGATGATCACCAAAGTCCAACCCTGCGACAAGTGGGGTGAAAACGGGGAGTACAATCAGTGTAATTTCAAGCCAATCTAGGAAAAATCCTAAAAAGAAAACGATTGCCATGATTAAGATTAACATCCCCCATGCGTCTAGGCCGGCTTTTTCGACGATTAAGTGTTCCACCACATCATCTCCGCCTAAGGACCTATAAACATACGCAAAACATGTAGCAGCTATAACGATAAAGAAGATCATAGATACTGTTTTTGCGGAGGTGTTACAAACCTCAACAAGAGTTCCATCTTTTAATCTTCCATTGAATATTGCTAGCAGCGTAGCCCCGAAGGCACCGACGGCGCCCGCTTCGGACGGCGTAGCCCACCCCAACAAGATTGATCCCTTAATGAGTGTAATAAGGAACACTGGCGGCAAGAAACTTTTTGCTATCAATGGCCCCATTTCACCTTTTGGAACATTTAAAAGGTGCGCCGGAAGAGGAGGCGCTAAACTTGGTTTTGCGGCTGATATTGTCGCGACGTAGATGAGATAAAAAGCTGCTAGTGTTAGACCCGGCGTAACAGCGGCCATGAAAACGTTTCCGACTGATATAGCCATTAGATCTGCCATGATAATGAGCATAATGCTTGGCGGGATCAATATACCGAGCGTGCCTGACGCCGCTATGACCCCACATGACATAGCATGGCTATATCCCTGCCGCATCATGGTTGGAAGAGCCAAGGCAGTCATCATTGTCACTGATGCTCCAATAATCCCCGTCATAGCTGCTAAAATTGTACCCATAACAGTTACTGCCAACGCTAATGCGCCTGGCACACGTTTTAGTAGTACTTGAACACAGTACAACAAATCATTTGCAATACCGCTTCGCTCCATCATCACACCCATAAAAACGAATGCTGGTACTGCAACCAGAACAAGGTTTTCACAGGCTTGTCCCCATATTCTTGGAATAAAATTGAAATATTCTATGAGGGAAAATGAATCTAAGAAATATCCTAGAAGTCCAAAGAGCATGGCCAAACCACCAAGTATAAAGGCTACTGGGTACCCCGAGAAAAGTAACAAAGCTAAAGTTACAAACATAACCATGGAAATATATTCCTGCCCCACCCAAATAAGGGCTTCACCTCTTGAAAGTTCTTCCTCAACCATTAACGAGCCTGAGTAACTATAAGCTCCAATGGTTCCCAAAAGGACGACAACCGCCAGTAAGGCAAACATTAAAATTGCTATTTTACTCTCACCGGAATGGTGGTTTACGCTTGAATCATCCATGTAACAATCCCCGTAATACACATATGTATAAGTTTATCCCTGCTCTCCCCAGGAGACTTCGTTCACATTAGCATCACTGAGCGGCTTTTGTAACAAAAAGCTATTAAAAAAAGCGCACATATTTGATTGCGACCGAACCTATTAAGATAAAATGTCGTCCTTTATAAGCCTCAATGTTATGGACCAGGACAAAAGTATCAATTGTCGGGAATTCAAGGGCCTTAAAAATCCAAGCCTAGATAACAGTTTAGTCATAGGCCGTGTGCATTAGCCAGAGGGCTACTTCAGGGAAGACCATAATGGTTATTACACCTAATGCCTGAAGAATAACAAAGGGTATAATCCCCTTGTATATAGACTGGATTTTGATTTCTCGGGGAGCTATCCCCTTCATGTAAAACAGTGCAAAACCGAATGGCGGCGTCAAAAAAGAAGTCTGTAAATTTACTGCTAACAAGATTATAAACCAAAATTTAATATCAGCATGCGCTAGATGATCTCCAAAATCCATTTGAACAATCAAAGGAGTAAACACAGGCAAAACAATTAGCGTAATTTCAAGAAAGTCGAGAAAAAACCCAAGAAAAAAGACAATGACCATGACTAAAATGAGCATTCCCCATGGACCAAGACCGGCTTTCTCGATTATTAAATGTTCAACAACGTCATCACCGCCTAATGAACGGTAAACATAAGCAAAACACGTTGCGGCTATGACAATAAAGAAGATCATAGAAACCGTTTTTGCAGAAGTATTACAGACAGAAACAAGAGTGCTCCAGTTAAGCCGTTTGTTGAAGGCTGCAAGAAGCGTTGCTCCAAAAGCGCCAACCGCCCCAGCTTCTGATGGCGTAGCAAAACCAAAAAGGATTGACCCTTTGATGAGAGATATCAAAAAGACTGGCGGCACAAAGCTTTTAATTACTAGAGGTGCCATCTCACCCCTTGGAATATTAAGCAGATTCGCAGGTAAGGGCGGCGCTAAACTGGGCTTTACTGCCGCTAAGGTAGCTACGTAAATTAAGTAAAATGCTGATAATGTAAGACCAGGCACAATGGCCGCCATAAAAACATTACCGACTGAAATTGCCATAAGGTCAGCCATAATAATTAGCATAATACTCGGTGGAATTAGGATACCCAGAGTGCCTGATGCCGCTATTACCCCAGTCGACAATGCATGGCTATAGCCCTGACGCATCATCGTTGGCAGAGCAAGTGCTGTCATCATCGTTACAGAAGCGCCTATTATACCAGTCATAGCGGCAAGTATTGTGCCCATCACCGTCACAGCTAGCGCTAATGCGCCAGGAACTTTTCTCAGCAAGACTTGCACACAGTACAAAAGATCGTTTGCAATGCCACTCCGCTCTAACATTACGCCCATATAAACAAACGCGGGAACAGCTACTAGAACAAGATTTTCGCAGGCCATTCCCCAAATTCGTGGAACGAAATTAAAGAACTCGATAAGCTGGAAAACTTCAAAAAAGTATCCCAACAAACCGAATAACATCGACAAGCCACCCAGAATGAATGCAACAGGGTAACCGGAGAATAGAAGGATCGCTAGAGCAAGGAACATAGCGATCGAAATATATTCCTGGGCAACTATGTAAATTGCTTCGCCCCTCGATACCTCATAGAGGGACATAACGTTATCGGATTCAAAACCTACTGCGACAGCGCCGAGTAAAATTAAGAACACCAAAAAGCAACCCATAAGGACTGCAACTTTCCCTTCGTTTGATTTCCCAACAACATCGACTTTATTCATAGTGCTTATCCCAAAGTATCGGCCAAAACTTCATCACACCTGCAAGCTGGATCGTAACTCCGGAAATCATTAGGAACCAGAACGAACAACAATCTACGGCCATAAAAATTATTTATGTAATATAAAAAACGGGAGCCCTCTGGACTCCCGTTCTCTTATCTTTTTGAAAGCCCGCTGGAGCTCTCTAAAAGCTTAGCTTACTTAAGATAAGTTGGCTTAAGCGATTGCGCTTCACCCCAAATCTTATAGTTTTTCCGGAATGAGTAGAAACTGTCCGCAAATTCTTTGAAAGTTGCGTCTTTTGCAGACTCTTCACTCACAACTTCCATCCATGCCTTCTCAAATACGGCTAGTTGATCATCCGTCCAACGGCGATTTGTAACACCGTATTTCGACTTCATTTCCAACATAGCCCCAAAGTTTTTAGCTTCTGTCTCAGCGTATTCATAAATCATGTTGGCCTTACAACCGATGTCAATTAAGCGTTTGTTTTGATCACTCAGGCCATCATATAACTTTTTGTTAGCTAGAAATTCGCCAGTTGAGATCTGCTGATGCCAACCGGGATAGTAGTTGTTCTTAGCTATTTGATAAAAGCCAAGAGAAATATCCATGTTAGGCATTGAGAACTCGGTGGCATCAATCACACCGCGCTCAAGCGCAGGATAAATATCTGCACCGGCTAGTAATTGCGTTGAAACACCAATTTTGGTCATCACCTTAGCACCAAGGCCAAAAAAGCGCATCTTCATGCCCTTTAAGTCGTCTAGGCTTTTAACTGGCTTTTTGAACCACCCTGACGTTTCCGGACCAATTAATCCACAAACAGTCGACTTCAGACCGTGCTTACTATAGATCTTGTCAGCAATTTCTTGCCCTCCACCATGCCATATCCAGGCTGTGTATTCACCTGCTGGTGGGCCAAATGGCACAGCTGTCATAAACGCTAGACCAGGATATTTCCCGGTGTGATATCCTGCTGTGGTGTAACAAGATTCAACTGAACCCTTTGATACTGCGTCCCAACACTCCAATGGTGGAATCAAAGCACCGGGTTCAAAAAACTTAACCGTGAACCTCCCGCCAGAACCGACTGTTATGTGATCTGCAATTCTTTGTCCTGCTGGCCCCAAATGAGCCAGCGTGCTGGCAAATGCTGCCTGCATTTTCCATTTTACTTTTTTAGCCTGCGCGTCTTGCACTGGACTGAAAGCTAGAATACCAGCTACAGCAGCGAGACTTACAGTTTTTAGAAGAGTTTTACTCATATACTCTATCCTCCCTGTTGACATTAACACCCTGTAAAACCAAGGCGGCTAATCTAAAAAGGGGATAAAACTAAATCCCCCGGTCCAAACCACACCACACGTCGGCGAAAGTCTAAACCTCCGATGTTAACAGTAGACTACCATTTCCGCTATTACAATCCTATGAATCTGTTAGGTGCCCGTTTTTCCTAGTAGCTGTCATGCAAGTTATCCACAAGATATTGTTATTTCATGGTTTTTTTCGAAAAAAAACTACCGCGCAATATAGGATTAAGCTTAAAATATTCTATTTTTCAGAGAATTCCGCCCATATGGAATCGGTATGCTGGCCAATTGAAGGCACCGCAAGAACCCGATCTTCGTCCTCTACAGTGTGAGCTGGGGGTGCCATAACCTGTATTTCGCCTTCGGCAGTTTTGGTATTGACTAATCTTAAGGCAGGATGCTGACTGACATCCTCTATCGTATTGACTGCACCAAATGCTATCTTCGCGTTATTTAGGAGTTGTTTTACTTCACTTCTCGGTATTTTTGAGAGAACACTCATAATTTTCTTATCAAGAAAACTTCTATTAGCGAGCCTAGCAACATTATCGCAGACCCTGCTGTCATCTGCTAATTCTGGTATCTTAAGGACTTCATCGCATAAACGGCGCCATTCTCTCTGATTCTGCACTGCTATCAAAATTAAATCGCCGTTAGCACATTCATATGCGCCATATGGTGCTATCGCCGGGTGGTGCAAACCAATTCTTTGTTCGCTTAATTCACCGTAAGCCTGATGCAATAACCACGGAGACAACCACTCCACCATACCGCCAAACATAGATGTTTTGATAGTCGACCCCTCGCCTGTTTTGTAACGCTTAATGATTGCTTCCAAAATGGCAATCTTCGAATACATTCCAGCAGCTATATCACATACGGAAGCACCAACACGTCCCATAACCTCTGGAGACCCTGTAACCGAAATAAGTCCACTTTCACCTTGAACCAAAAAATCGTATGCCTTCATGTCAGCATACTCTCCGTCTTCGCCATAACCTGAAATATCTACAGTAATTAGCTTTGGATACTTTTTTCTTAATGCTTCAGACCCAAACCCTGCTCGCGCCGCCGCACCAGGCGCTAAATTCTGAACAAAGACATCCGCTTTGCTCAAGATATTTTCAAGCAGGCTTGCGTCTCTTTCTTTCTTAATATCGAGAACCAAGCTTTCTTTTCCTCTGTTGAGCCAGACGAAGTAAGCGGATTGCCCCATGACCTGATTATCATATTGTCGAGCAAAGTCGCCCTCAGCCCTCTCAATCTTTATTACTCTTGCGCCAGCATCTGCCAATCGGCTCGTGCAATAGGGCGCCGCAACTGCTTGTTCTAAGGCAACGACAAGGATGCCGTCTAAGGGTTTCGACATTTCAGATTTAATATGATCTTGGAAGACCAAGCACATGCTCGGCCAGGTAAGCTAGGACTAAATTAGTCGAGATAGGGGCTACTCGGTACAGCCTTGCTTCTCTGTACTTGCGCTCCACATCGTATTCTTCAGCAAAGGCAAATCCCCCAAACGTTTGAACACACGTATCACCGGCCTCCCAGGCCGCATCGGCGGCAAGCATTTTCGCCATATTTGATTCAGCGCCGCATGGCATACCTGCCTCGAATAATTGAGCCGCCCGCTCCGACATCAGCGCCGCTGCTTCGGTATTTGCGTAAGCTTTAGCCAGAGGGAACTGGATACCCTGATTTTTGCCTATAGGTCGACCAAAAACATTCCGCTCATTTGCATAGTCTACAGCTTTTTTTAGAAACCACCTCGCGTCACCCAGCGATTCATGACTTATTAAGATCCTCTCCGCATTCATACCATCTAGGATGTATCGAAACCCCTTGCCTTCCTCGCCAACTAAACTGTCTGCCGGTATTTCAAGCTCATCAAAAAATATTTCTGTTGTCGAATGGTTGATCATCGTTCTAATCGGACGAATTTCCATTCCTTTCTTTAAGCTCTCTTGCATGTCTACTAAGAAAACTGAGAGTCCATCTGTTTTTTTCTGGACTTCTTCTCGCGGAGTGGTTCGAGCCAGCAGCAACATCAAATCAGAGTGCTCTGCCCGCGAGGTCCAAATTTTTTGACCATTAACAACGTAACGATCATTTCCTTTTTTGACGGCCGTTGTTCTTAGAGAGAGAGTATCGGTTCCACTAGTAGGTTCAGAAACGCCAAATGCTTGCAATCTAAGTTCGCCCGTCGCAATCTTTGGGAGAAATTTCTGCTTCTGCTCTGGGCTTCCGTGTCTGAGCACCGTTCCCATGATATACATCTGAGCGTGGCAAGCTCCTCCATTACATCCAGATTTATGGATTTCTTCTAACACTGCGGCAGCGGCCGATATCGGCAAACCACTTCCACCATATTCCTCAGGCACTAAAACAGCAAGGAACCCTGCGTCGGTAAGAGCTTTTACAAACTCAGTTGGATAAGCTCGTTCACGGTCTTGCTCGCGCCAATACTCGCCGGGGAACTTCTCGCACAAAGCAGCTACTGACCTTCTTATTTCGTCAATGACTTCATTCGTTTCAGGGGAGATATCTAACATACGCGTCGTCCTTTCTCTTCGCAGCGGCCCTACTGTTTCATATAACGTTTCGTGCAGGCATAATTCAACACCGAGCCTTACAAAAAATTAAATTTTTTAATCAAAACACAAATGGAAAAAGAAACACTTATTTTTCGATCGGGTTTTCTCGACCGTTCAAAGCTTAACCCCACAATGAACTAGAGGGTATATTTATTGTACTCCCGATGAACTCTAAACCATGTTCGCGATCATCTTTTAACAGGAGCGGGCCATCTAAATCGACGACGGAAGCACCCTGACCTACTAATAAACCTGGCGCCATCGCTAAAGAAGTTCCAATCATACACCCCACCATAATTTGAAAACCTAGATTTGAGGCCGCTTCCTTCAACTCTAACGCTTCAGTCAGGCCACCTGTTTTGTCTAATTTAATGTTAATCATTTCATACTTTCCTACCAACCCTTCCAGTGTCGAGGTGTCGTGGCAGCTTTCATCGGCACAAACCGCAACTGGGTGAGGTATGGAGAAAAGTTGTGAATCCTGGTCTGCCGGCAGCGGTTGTTCGATCATCATAACGCCTAACTCTTTAAAGCGAGGTGCATATTCGAGGTATTGTTGGATAGTCCATCCCTCATTAGCATCCACTACTAACTTTGTATTAGGTGCATTACTATGAATTCTCTCTACACGATCAAAATCACGGCCATCACCAGTCATTTTAAGTTTCAGGATAGGGCGGTTTGAATTCTCAAATGCCAACTCACCCATTTTTTCAGGTTCATCGACACCCAGGGTGTAAACTGTTGTCAGTGGCTCCGGAGGACTTAGACCTGCTAGTTCCCAAGCCCTACAGTTTGCTCTCTTTGCTTCAAGATCCCATAATGCACAATCCACCGCATTGCGGGCGGCTCCTGGTGGCAATAATTGACGTAGATATTCCCGGCAAGGATTTTGGTTTAATTCAAGAATGATCTCAGTTATCTGTTTTTCGACGCTCTTCAACGTTTCTTTATAACGTGCATAAGGAAAGCACTCACCGCGCCCTGTAAGGTTTTCTTCGGAGATGGAAACTGTTATGACCTCCGATACTTTCCGGCTACCACGAGATATCCTAAATTCGCTGCCTAGAGGCCACAATTCCCTGTTGATATCTACTTTAATTCCCATCAACAGTCTCTTTTCAAATCTGATCTACGAGGGAAGCCACGCCATCTCGCAAAGGATCTACCGCGGGCAGACCAATCTCTTGCGAGACTTTATCGCAGAACACTCTCCCCTCCTCTTCAGATAGGCGGGATGTGTTTATAGCCGCTCCAACACATCTAACGTCAGGGTTAGTAAGCCTGGCTGCTTGGAGGTTAACTTCTATGCACGTGGGCAAATCAATTAGCGGAAAATGTGGCATACTCCTCATATGTGGGCGGCCAGCCTCGTGACAGACCACTAATGCGTCGGGCTGCGACCCATGGATTAAGCCGAGCGTAACGCCGGCATACGAAACGTTGAAAAGTGAACCTTGACCCTCCACGATATCCCAGTGGTTTCCCGAATTTTCCGGGCATAACCACTCAACAGCGCCAGATATAAAATCTGCCACAACCGCATCAATTGATACGCCGCTTCCCGCTATAAATATTCCCGTTTGGCCCGTCGCTCTGAAATCTGCATCAAATCCTCGTTTTTTCATTTCTTGCTCGATTGCCAACGCCGTAAACATTTTTCCTACTGACACATCGGTTCCAACCGTAAGAAGTCGTCTCCCTGATCGATTAAGTCCATTACCTACATCGAATTCCCTACTTGGATGCCGAACATCGTGCAATGACCTATTGTGTTTTTTTGCAGCCTCAACTAGTTCTGGTATATGGGTTATGCGAGTATGGAGTCCGCTGGCGATGTCCATACCTAATTCAAGGGCTTTGACTAACTCATTGATCCAGTTTTCCGGGATTACCCCACCCCGACTTACAACACCCAAGATTACAGTCTTAACACCCGCTTCTGCAGCTTCTTCTATAGTCATGTCCGAAACGCCGCAATCAGCTTTGCAATCCTCAAATCGAAACTGCCCTAAGCACCAATCTGGGCGCCAGACCCGAACACCATTAGCGGTTTTAGCTGCGAGTTGATCACGCGCATCACCAAGAAATAATAAGTATGGATACTGGAATTCCACGACTGTTTCCTTTTCCTATTAAATTTAGAATAACGACAGTATAGGTAGTGAGGCAACTCACACAATACCAAATAAAACTCAATTTGACTCTCCTCAACGACCCATTTTAATCATCTTTCTTTTTAAAGCTGTCCAGTCAGCAGAGAGATTTTCAAAATACTGCGTAAGTTCATCCGGGTCTTTGAAGAGAATTTTTGTGTAAAGTTTGGATAATACTTCTTTAAGTTCAGGATCTTTCGAAGCTTTTTTAAATCTTTTAGATGTTTTGGCTACGATTTCAGCTGAAGTTTCTTGAGGGGCTACCAGAATTCGGTCAACGCCAAAAGCTGTGTTGACGCCTTGTTCTTTCAAAGTTGCTATGTCTGATAACCTCGTATCTCCAAGGGTATCTGTCACTGCCAATACCTTTATTTGGCGAAGGTCTGCTCGCCGCTTTGCTCCGGAGAGAGAAACGAGACCTAAATCAACTTTTTGCGCCAATAGCGCCATAAAGCTCTGACGCGCGTTCTTGTAATTAGTTACCTTGAATGAAACACCCAAAGCATTCTCTAACTGCAGGCGGAACGCCCGCTCCAGCGAACTTGAGGTTTCCCCTAAACTAAGCCTATTCGATTTTTCAGAATAAACTTCCATCAAATTTGTTAAATTAGCATCGTTTATATTTGCTCTTGAAACGATGGCCAATGGGGTTCTGGTAAGCATAGCAACAGGAGTAAAACTAGACCATTCCGGGGCAGATTTATTTAGCAGGAATTCGGCCACTAAAGACTGCGTTATTCCTAAAAGCTGGCACCCGTCGGGCATCCCAATCATATTTTCTTCTATCACCGTATCATGTGTTTTATTTACAACTTTTATTAGAGATCCTGTTGATTGCCGATTAATAGCTTGGCCAAACGCTCTAAAAATTAAATCTGTAGCTGTACCAACTGCATATGGCACTATAACCTTTATGTTGCGACATTTTGGAGCCGCCTTCGGGTTACTTATCGGGAGGAGAGTTATTAATAGTATAGCCGAAATCAAGATACTGATCTTCATAAAAAACGAGTTTATACTCTATTTTGTCATCTTCCAACTCAATCCTTAACCTCTAGGCGTATACTTTGGGAGCTGTTAATTAAAGACGGTTTCGCAGTTTGGCTATTTAGGAGAAACAGAAATGTGCAAGAGATATAAAATTGGCATAGTGGGCCTAGGAGCTATCGGCTTGCAAATAGCTCAAACCATTGATCAAGGTAATCTTTCAAACTTTGATTTAGTAGCTATTGCAACACGAGACGAAAAGAAAGCGACGAGGAACCTTGAACCATTTAACCATATACCAGATATCACCTCGATAAAGAATGTTTGTACGTCCGCCGATATAATAGTGGAATGTGCGCCGGCAGCAATATTCAGAACTATCATTGAAGAAACCATTGAAGCTGGCAAAACACTTATTCCTGCGAGCGTTGGGGCGCTTTTGCCCTATACCGATTTAATCGAACGCGCAAGAAGTTCAGGCGCGAGAATAATTGTACCAACAGGCGCTCTCATTGGGCTTGATGCTGTTCGTGCAGCCGCAGAAGGCAGTATTGAAAAGATTACGCTAGAGACGCGCAAACCGCCGAATGGTCTGACTGGCGCACCCTTTCTAGTCGAAAATAAAATATCTGTTGAAAACTTGACGGAAGCAAAATTAATTTTTGATGGATCCGCACGGGATGGGGCAAAGGGTTTCCCTGCTAATGTTAATGTTGCAGCAGCTTTGAGCTTGGCGGGAATAGGTCCTGACAACACACAACTTCAAATTTGGGCTGACCCCTCAATTGATAGGAACATGCACACGATTACTGTTGAAGCAGATAGTGCCCGCTTTACGATGACCATTGAAAATATTCCAACGATAGAAAATCCTAAAACAGGTAAGATTACCGCTTTAAGTCTCATAGCCACACTTCGGCGCTTCACAGAGCCCATGATTGCAGGAACCTAAATCTATTTCCCCGATAAATTGCGGCGTTTCTAGCGCAGCATGTTCACAGATAAACCAATTCCTCGATTGGGATTTATGTTTTTAATGAGATTTAGGGCGAGTGCATTATTGTTGGTGGGTCTGAACGCCACGCCCGTCGACTGCAGATCTTTGATAAGCAGGTATTTTTCAATAAACCTTACCGCATAATCAGTATTTTGCAATGGTTTCAAAAATTGGCTCTCAACCTCCATTGGCTTGTTGAATTCGGCTCGTAAGAGGGCCTCCTCAACATTTAATTTAATTCGCTCAGTACGCATTTTACTAAAGGATCTGTTAACATCGAAATGGGCGTCAAATAGAAACTTATGCCGGGCCGTTGGAATTGTTTTGAAACCTACGGAAGCACCGCCGCCGGTTGTGGAACTGGTAGCAGCGGTGGAGGCCGCAATGGTGTAACTATTATCGTTTGGAATAGAGATAATTTGAAATGTTGTGTCTAGGTTCAGTCCACCAACATTATCTCCGTTTGAAAATTGCACATATTCACCAACCGTAAAACCA
>Ga0160423_10000217_pt1 | contig 44539 bp, 31 predicted proteins | sample CRUFie14St8metaG_FD_108191 | JGI IMG/M metagenome (GOLD analysis project Ga0160423, IMG submission 108191) | Marine microbial communities from the Costa Rica Dome - CRUD Field 142mm St8 metaG | ecosystem: Environmental > Aquatic > Marine > Oceanic > Photic zone | place: Costa Rica: the Eastern...
CGCGTGCTCAGCCCATAGGTGCGGGCCTTTTCACGGTCGATGACCACGGGCATTTGGGGTTTCCGCTTGTCGACGTCAATCTTCAACTCTTCCACGCCCGCATAATCCTTGGCGCGGAGGTAACGAAGCACCTCCTCGGAAGCCGTGAGCAACTCGTCGTAATCGTCCCCCGTCAGCTCGAGGTTGATGGGCGCGCCTTGAGGAGGCCCGTCGGAGTTCTTGGTCACCACCACTTCTGCGTCAGGATAACCCCGAAGCTCTTCGCGGATGGCGCTCAACACATCGCCTGTGGCCAGTCCGCGACGGTCCTGGAACTTGACAAAGTTGACGACGATGCGCGCCTTGTGGGGCGTGGGTCCCAACTGCGGTCCCTCGTTGGGGTCGCTGGTTCCGTTGCCCACCGTGCCAATGACCGAGTTGACCAAGAAGCTCTCAAGCTCGCCCGTCTCAGGATTGGGTCGCTTGAACTCGTCGCGGGCCAACACCTCCATCACTTGGACTTCAATGTCCTTGGCCACCTTGTTGGTTTCCGCCAGGTCGGTGCCAATGGGTTTGGACACGAAGATGTTGAGGTACTGCGGTTGGTTGTCGGGGAAGAAGAGCACTTTTGGAGGGAAGACCCCCATCAGCACAATGGACAAGAACAGCAGTCCCACCGTGCCCCAGAAGAAGGCCCAAGGGCGCTTGCCTCCCAAAACGTAGGACAGGAAGCGCTCGTACAATGCTTCGAGACGGGGCAAAAACGCATTTTGGAACGCCAACGTGGCCGGGTAAAGCACGTAGGTGTTCAGCAAGGTCAAGATCCCTGCAATGGCCAAAATGTTGCCCAAGCCTGTGGCCCCCATGGCGAGGAACGCTGCGCCCACGCCCACCAGGATGGCGGACACCATGTGAGTGCGGCGGCGGTTCACACTTTCCGCGCCCACCTTCATGAAAACCGCGGTCAGGACGGGGTTGATGACCAACGCCACAAACAGCGACGACCCCAAGACGATGATCAAGGTCATGGGCAGGTAGCTCATGAACTCGCCAATGAGTCCAGGCCAAAGTGCCAACGGCAAGAACGCCGCAAGCGTGGTGCCGGTCGAGGCGATGATGGGCCAGGCCACCTCACCGACCCCGTAGCGGGCCGCCTTCAATGGACTGTACCCCTCGTCCATGAGACGGTACACGTTCTCCACCACCACAATCCCGTTGTCGACGAGCATCCCGAGGGCCAACACCAAGGAGAACAACACCATGGTGTTGAACGTGACACCTAGGGAATTCAGGATCAAGAAGCTCATGAACATGGAGAGCGGAATCGCCACCCCCACAAAGAGCGCGTTGCGCAATCCGAGGAAGAACAAGAGCACCCCCACGACGAGCAAGACCCCGAAGATGATGGAGTTTTGAAGCTCCTCCACTTGCGTTTGGGTCATGTCGCTTTGGTCGTTGGTGATGGAGACGTTCAAGTTGCGCGGCAGCACGTTCTGCTTGGCCTCTTCGATGATGGCGTTGATGGCCGAAGAAGCTTCCAAGAGGTTTTCGCCCGCGCGCTTCACCACGTCGAGGGACACCACCGGACGGGAATACTCCCGTGCGTAGCTCTCCTTCTCTTTCTCCACGAAAGACACCTCGGCCACGTCACGCAGGTGAACCGTGAACCCGTTCTCCGCCTTGATGATGACATTCTCCAATTCTTCGATGCTCGTGAAGTCGCCTTCCACTTGCACACTGCGACGCACGCCGTCCACCAAGAGGTCACCGCCCGACACCGTCATGTTCTCCGCGGCAATCGCGCCTGAGATGTCGTTGAAGCTCACCTGCATCGCTTCTGCCCGCAAGTGATCCACCTCGATTTCCACTTCAAGGTCGCTGATGCCTTGGATGTCCACCTTGCTGATTTGGGGAAGCGCCTCGACCCGATCCTCGAGGTATTCCGCGTACTTCTTCAGGTCTTGCAGGCGGTAATCGCCGCTCAGGTTGATGTTCATCACCGGCATGAGCTCGCTGAAGTTGAGCTCCATGACACTGGGGTCGGCCGGCAAGTCGGTGGGGAAGTCGGGGTCGGCCTTGGCCTTGTCCACCGCATCCTTCACCTTCCGAAGCGCTTCCGTGGGGGTGACGTCGAAGTTGAATTTGATGTCGATGGCGCTGAAGCCCTGCACACTTGTGGAGGTGATCTCGTCGATGCCCGAGATGGTGTTGATTTCCTTCTCGAGGGGACGCGTGATCAGCTTTTCCATGTTCACCGGGCTGTTCCCGGGGTAGGCCGTGCTGACAAAAATCTCCGGCACCACAATCTCCGGGAACGCCTCCTTGGGCACCGTGAGGTAGCTGCTGATCCCTGAGAAGGTGATGATCGCAATGAGCACAAAGACGGTCGTCTTGTTTTGGATGCTCAGCGTCGTCAGCCCAAACTCACGCAGCTTTCCTCCGCCCTGAGGGGTCTGGGGGGTCGTTTCACTCATGGCTTGCCGATCAGGATTCAATCAAGGTCACACGCTCGCCGTCCACCACACGCGCTGCGCCGCGGTCGATGACGCGGTCGCCGGGCTTCAAGCCTTGCTCGATGAGGAGCATGCCGTCCGACACCACCCCGGTTTCAATGGGTTGCTTTTTCGCTTGATCACCACGCACCACGTAGACGTATTCTTGGCCATTGGCGTCCTGCTGCACGAGGGCCGAAGGCAAGGCAAGGGCACTGTCCAGCGCGAGGTCCGTGATGTGCACCGTGGCCACCATGTTGGGCAAGGCGCGCGTGCCTGCCGGCAAATCCACGGTCAGGTCGATCGTACGGTTGGCCGCCTCGATGAACTGACCCACGCGACGAACCTGACTGTCGATGGGCTCGAGGCCGCGTGCTTCGACGCGCACAGGTTGTCCGGCACGCACCGAACCGGCGTAGTGGTCGCTGACCGACGCGCGGATGTACAAATCGCTCAAGTCCACCACACGCACCACGGGCATGGGGGGAGCCGCCATCTCTCCGACGTTGACAAACACCCGGTCCAACACGCCGCTGAACGGCGCGCGAATGACCGCTTGGTCGATTTGCTCATCGAGGGTGGCCAGGCTGCGCTTCAAGGCTTCAAGTCCGGTTTGGGCTTGGAGGTAATCCACCTCAGAACCGATCTCTTTTTCCCAAAGGCGCTCTTGGCGCTCGAAGAGGGTTTGGGCCAATTCCAACTGGGTCACCAGCTCCGCCCGCTGCTTGGCCAGGACATCGGTGTCGATGCGCACGAGCGCCGTGCCTTCATTCACCTTGGCGCCTTCTTCCACGAGCACTTCGCGCACCACGCCTGGGAAGGCCGCGAGGACGTTGGCGATGCGGTCGGTTTGGACGTTGCCCTGCACTGCAAACGAGTGAGAGAACGGCGCGGCTTGTACGGTTTGGACGCCCACGCGGGTCAACCGCACATTGGCCGTCTCAGGGGATGCGGTGTCGGTCTCCGCAGGGGCGCCGCAGCGCACGAGCAATGCGGTCGCCAAGGCCCCAAGGCCGAGGGGTTTCAAAATCTTCTTCATGGTCGTGGATTGGATGCGATGAGGCGCTGCTGGGCGGTGAGCCAAGCGAGTTGCGCGCCAATCAGGTTGCCCTCGGCTTCGAGGAGTTGGTTTTGGGCGGTGTTGAGTTCAAAGCTGCTGCGGACGCCTTCCTTGTGTCCGAGTTCGATGCGTGTCAGAATGCGCGCGGCCAAATCCCGCTGCTCCTCCGCATTGGTGAGCGCCGCCTGGGCGTCCAGGAACGTCGCGCGTGCATTGTCAAATTCCAGGCGTGCGGCCGATTCCATTTGGGCAAGGCCCGACTCCGCGGTAAGCACCGCAAGCTTGGCTTTCTCCACGCGCTGACGGCCTCCAAAACTGGTCCAAATCGGCATGTTCACCGACACCCCCACAATCTGAGAGGGATACCACTCACTGTCCTCTTCCAGGGCAGGAAAATCCGGGTCGCGAAACGCCTGTGCGCTGTTGGAATAAAAGGCCGCCACTTGAGGCAATCCCTCTGCGCGGCGATTCAACACATCGAGTTCAGCCAATGCGAGGTAGCTGCGCTGCTCCTCAAGGGCGGGGTTGGCATCGAGATTCAAGTGCGACGAGACTGCTTCTGGCACCGCAACTGAAGTCAGCGCCGCCAAATCGTCGGTCAGCGTCACAGGATCATTGATGTCCAATCCACACTGAAACAGCAACAGCTTCTTTGAAAATTCCGCCTGGAGTTCTGCAGTTTGCTTCTGCTGCTCGAGGGATTGACGCGTCAGCGTCAACTGATCGGCATCCACTGACTCAACAAGGCCTTCATCCGCAAGGGCACGGAGTTCCTGTTCTGAGGAAGTCACCAGCGCGAGGGCACGGTCCAACGTCTCCACATTGGCCAAAGCGGCCAATGCCGTTGCGTAGGCGTCCGCCACCACCTGTCGGGTTTCCACTTCAGTGGCGTCCACGGCAAGGGCCTTGGCATCGGCCAACACTTTGGCAGCTTTCACACCCACCAAATAACTGCCACTGAACAACAGTTGAGAGGCGTTGACACCAGCAGTCATGGTTTGGGTGGTTCCAAACTGGAATTCACTGATCGGCTCCGGCGGTGGCGCATTCAGCGGAACCTGTGTCGCGGCCGACACGTCGCCAAGAAAATCAATGAGGTAGGGAGGAAAGCCGAATGCATCCGCTGGCGCGACTTGGATCGGGATGTCCAAGAAATGGTTGAAGTCAAACGAAGCGTTGACTTGGGGCAGGCCTGTGGCCAGCAACTCCTTGACGTCCCGTTGGGCGACCTCCACGTCAATTCGGGCGCGCTGCATGGCGTAGGCTTGTTCCACGCCCAGCGTTTGGGCCTGTTCCAAGCTCAACGACAGCTGTGCCACGGCGCCTTGGGAAAGGCTGCAACACAGCGCGACAGCCGCGGCGGTTGGAGAGAAAATTCGTGTCATCATGAAAGTCGTTGGGTTTCGAGGTAGGCCACGCCTTCGGCGCTTGCGATGCCGCGGATGTGGTAGGTGAAGAGGGCTTTGAAATGTTCGGCCAAGGGGCGCGCAAGGGTTCCATTCTCCGCCTGGCGCACCATGTCCTCCACCAAGGCAAGGTGCAAGTCCGCCACCGCCTCCACGTTCAAGTCCGCGCGGTACATGCCCTGTTCCATCCCGCGGGTCACGTTGTGCACCACCACACGGCGAATCATGTTCTTGCGACGTGCGTGTGTGGCCTCAAACACCTTGGGATAGTACTTCTTCAAATCGAACAGCACCGTGGAGTTGATGGCCGACAGCATTTGGTGCTTGTTCTCCATCTCCCGCAACGCCAAGTCAATGGCGTTCCCTTCTCCGTGCATGACCTCCGCCATTTGGGCCTCGAGCCCGTCGAGGTGACCATGAAGGGCCTTCGACACCAAATCGCGCTTGTCCGAGAAGTACTTGTACAAGGTTTTCTTGCTGCATGCGAGCTGGCCTGCGAGGTCGTCCATGCTGAGGGCTTTGATGCCAAAACGCCCAAACAGCGAGGCACACCGATCCCTCAATTCCAAGCCGCGCTCGTCCAAGGCGGCGTCATTCTCAACTGCGGTGGAAAGGTCGTTCTGCGACATGCGGCCGCAAAACTACAACGCGATGCACGCACAGGAAACGAAAAAAGTGCAAAACGTTTCCTTGGTTTCCCCCTCAGATCAAGACAGCGCGTCTGCAATGAGGTCGTCGTCCGCGTGGTTGGCGCGGGTGACCTTCAGGCGCGGCTCCATGTCCATGGCGCGGTCAATGGCCCACTGGGCGCCTTTGTTTCTGGCCCAGCTCCGACGCGCAATGCCGTTGTTGACGTCCCAGTGCAGCATGGAACGCAGGCGGCGCTCGCTGTCTTCGCTTCCGTCGATGAGCATGCCAAAGCCGCCGTTCATCACCTCGCCCCACCCGACGCCGCCACCGTTGTGCAGGCTGATCCACGTCGCGCCGCGGAACCCGTCGCCGACGAAGTTTTGGACGGCCATGTCCGCGGTGAACGCCGAGCCGTCGTAGATGTTGGACGTCTCGCGGTACGGGCTGTCTGTCCCGCTCACGTCGTGATGGTCCCGGCCAAGCACGACAGGCCCCTTGAGGCGACCGTCCTTGATGGCGTCGTTGAACGCCGAAGCAATTTCAGCGCGGCCTTGGGCGTCGGCGTACAGAATGCGCGCCTGCGACCCCACCACGAGCTTGTTGGCCTTGGCTTCCCGAATCCAACGCACGTTGTCTTGCATTTGCTGTTGGATGTCGGCAGGCGCCTCGGCCATCAGACGCTCGAGCACTTCGGCCGCGAGGTTGTCAGTGACATCGAGGTCGGCCGGGTCACCGCTGCAGCACACCCAACGGAACGGACCAAATCCGTAATCAAAACACATGGGACCCATGATGTCCTGGACGTAAGAGGGGTACTTGAAGCCCTCTCCTTCATCATCCATGATGTCCGCGCCTGCGCGGCTTGCTTCGAGCAAGAAGGCGTTGCCGTAGTCGAAGAAATAGGTGCCGCGCGCGGTGTGCTTGTTGACCGCATCCGCATGACGTTTGAGCGACGCCTTGACCAAGGTTTTGAATTGCGCAGGGTCCTCCGCCATCATCGCGTTGGCCGACTCAAAGTCGAGGCCCACAGGGTAGTATCCGCCCGCCCACGGGTTGTGGAGCGAGGTTTGGTCAGAGCCCATGTCCACGAGGATGCTGTCCTCGTCGAACTTCTCCCAAACCTCCACCACGTTGCCGAGGTAGGCGAACGACTCCGCGCGCTTGGCCGCCACCGCCTCCTTGACGCGGGCCGACAGCTCGTCGAGGTCTGTGACCACGTGGTCCACCCATCCTTGCTCGTGGCGCTTGTACGCCGCCGCGGGATTGACTTCCGCAGTGACTGAAACGCACCCCGCGATGTTCGCAGCCTTGGGTTGCGCGCCACTCATGCCGCCGAGTCCGGCGGTGACAAACAATTTGCCTGCAAGGCCGTCCGTGGTGTCGGTGACGCCGCGTTTGCGGTCGATCATCCGGCCTGCGTTCAAGACGGTGATGGTGGTGCCATGCACGATGCCTTGTGGGCCGATGTACATGTACGATCCCGCGGTCATTTGGCCGTATTGACTCACGCCAAGGGCATTCATGCGTTCCCAATCGTCAGGCTGGCTGTAGTTGGGAATGACCATGCCGTTGGTGACCACCACGCGGGGAGCCTCCTTGTTGGAAGGGAACAGCCCCATGGGGTGGCCGGAGTACATGACGAGGGTTTGGTCTTCCTCCATCTCGCTCAAATACTTCATCGCGAGGCGGTACTGAGCCCAGTTTTGGAACACCGCACCGTTGCCACCGTACGTGATCAACTCCTCGGGATGCTGCGCCACCGCGGGATCCAGGTTGTTCTGGATCATCAGCATGACGGAAGCCGCTTGTCGGCACTTCGCGGGATACCACTCAATGGGGTAGGCCTTCATGGCGTGCTTTGGACGCAACCGGTACATGTAAATGCGGCCGTAGGTCCGCAGCTCCTCGGCAAACTCGGGCGCCAACTCTGCATGCTGATCCTCCGGGAAATACCGCAAGGCATTGCGCAACGCCAAGGCCTTTTCCTTGTCCGTCAAGATGTCCTTGCGAACCGGTGCGTGGCTCCATTCTGGGTTGCGCTGAACGGCTGGAGGCAAGGTCGCAGGGAGGCCTTCGCAAATCGCAGCTTGCAGGTCCGAGGCGCGGAAGTCGGCAGGTTGAAGGTCGGCGGCAGTCATGGCGTGTTCTTTTTCTTCGTGAAACGGCCGGTTCGTTTGTCAAATCCGTAGGGGCAGTGTTTGCACCCGCTTTGACAACAATGGCCGCGCTTCAAATGGTATGCCTCCGTGAAGACAATGAACCCTTCGGGCGTCTTGTAGAAGTCTTCGGGCTCAAGCTCCTTGGGCATGTCCCAAAAGTACCGCCAACTCCGCCTGAATGTTCTGTTGCTTGTCTTGGGTGTACCACTTGTGCACCTCTTGGCTGTACGTGTGGGCGATCGCGGGGTCTGATTTGATGCGCTTCACGAGCGCCATCGCCTCTTCTGGCCGGGGTCCCCAAGTGCCCAAAACCTGCAAGCCTTCATCGAGCAACACCGTCTTGGGAATGGCCCGACCTCCGTTGGTCAAAAACAAATCCATGACGTCCACGTGTTTGTCGCGCATCAACGCGCGCACCTCCAACTTCCCTTCCGACGCGTGCACCATGGCTTCGTGAACGGGAAGGATTTGGGCGCCATCTCCACACCAAAACTCGTTCAAGACCAACATCTTCGTGCCTGCCTTCACCCCGCGCACCGCATCCTGCAACGCCGGGCTCAACCCCTGCTTGGCCAGCGACTTTCGGATGCGCTTGATGCGCTGCTGATTGATGGGGATGTACTTGTCGTACGGCGCGACCTCTTCGTCGGGATTGGGTGTCGCATCACGCAGGCCGTCGAGGTGTGCCGTGATGCTGTGGGCGGTCTCCCAGCCTTGGCGAATCAGGGCTTCAACGTGGGGGGAAGTGTGGTCGTCCATGGCGCCAAAAGTAGCGCCGCCAACAGCCCCACAAATGCCTAACTTTGCCAACGCCCATGAGCGACTCTCTCCAGCATGAGTGCGGCATTGCGATGCTGCGCCTCAAGAAGCCCCTTCAGCACTACGTCGACAAGTACGGCACGCCCTTCTACGGGCTGAACAAAATGTACTTGCTGATGGAAAAGCAGCACAACCGCGGGCAAGACGGCGCCGGTTTGGCCAACATCAAACTCGACGTCAACCCTGGAAAGCGTTACATCTCACGCATGCGCTCCGTGGACGCCCGCCCCATTCAAGATCTCTTCAAAAAGATCATGTGGCGGTTCCAAGACCTCACCGCAGATGAACTTCAAGACGCCATCGCCCTCCAGAACGACTTTGCCTTCACCGGCGAACTGTTCTTGGGTCACTTGCGGTACGGAACGTTTGGGAAAAATGAGATTGAAAACTGCCACCCCTTCCTGCGCCAAAGCAACTGGCGCACGCGCAACCTCGTGGTGGCCGGCAACTTCAACCTGACCAACGTCGACGAGCTTTTTGACGTGCTCGTCAAGCTCGGCCAGCACCCCAAGCAGAAGTCCGATACCGTCACCGTGCTTGAAAAGATCGGCCATTTCCTCGACGAAGAAAACCAGCGTCGGTTCGAAGCGCTCAAGGCAGAAGGGCTCGACAACCAAAGCATTTCAGAACGCATTGCCGACACCCTTGACATGGGTCACGTGCTGCGGCGCGCCTCCACCGACTTTGACGGGGGCTACGTCATGTGTGGCATGGCCGGACACGGCGACGCCTTTGTGATGCGCGACCCCAATGGCATCCGTCCTGCCTTCTGGTACGAAGACGACGAAGTGGTCGTGGCTGCCTCGGAACGCCCCGTCATCCAAACCGCGTTCAACGTGCCCGCCGACCAGATTCGGGAAGTGGACCCCGGCTCTGCATTGATCATTCAGCGGAACGGGAAGGCCCACCTCGAAGAAATCCGTCCTGCAGGCGAACGGAAGGCGTGCAGCTTCGAACGCATCTACTTCTCTCGCGGAAACGACGCCGACATTTACCGAGAGCGGAAAGCCTTGGGAAGCGCCATCGTTCCGCGCGTGCTCGAGGCGGTGGAACACGATTTGGACCACACGGTCACCAGCTTCATCCCCAACACCGCGGAATCTTCCTTCTACGGCCTCGTCAAGGGGTTGGAAGAACACTTGAACGCCAGCAAAATCGCGCGCATCAAAGGCCTCGGCGCCGACCCCGACCACGCGGAAATCGAATCCATCTTGAACGAACGGCCTCGGGTCGACAAGATTGCCATCAAAGACGCCAAGCTTCGCACCTTCATCACCGAGGACAGCTCGCGCGACGACCTCGTGGCCCACGTGTACGACATCACCTACGGCACGGTCGAACGAGGGGTCGACAATTTGGTGGTCATCGACGACAGCATCGTCCGGGGAACGACCTTGAAGAAGAGCATCCTTCGCATCCTCGACCGACTTGGTCCCAAGCGCATTGTGGTGGCGTCGAGCGCACCGCAAATCCGGTACCCCGACTGCTACGGCATCGACATGGCGCGGATGGGTGATTTCATTGCGTTCCAAGCCGCCGTGTCCCTGCTCAAGGAGCGCGGCATGGAAGACGTCCTTCAAACCACCTACGAGGCGTGCAAGCATCAACTGACACTTCCACTCAAGGAGAACGTCAACCAGGTCAAGGCCATCTACGCACCCTTCACGGACGAGGAAATCAGCGACCGCATCAGCGAACTGCTCACGCCCGAGGGCATGCTGTCGGAGGTGAAGATCATCTTCCAAAGCGTTGCCGGCCTGCACGAAGCATGCCCCGACCACCTCGGCGACTGGTACTTCACGGGCGACTTCCCGACGCCTGGTGGACACCGGGTCGTCAACAAAGCCTTTGTGTACTACATGGAAGGCAACGACGCGCGGGCATACTGACCCGGTGCCAATCAGGCGAAGTCAGACCTCTTAATGCGTGATGAGGACGCGACGCGTGGTGCGTGAGCCTTCCACTTGAAGGAAATGCACGCCAGCAGGCCAGGTGGACACGTCCCACGCTTCCCGGTCTGAGGTGAGCTGACGGCGCTCGACGGTTTGGCCTTGGAGGTTGAGGACGCGCACCCACGATCCCGCCTTGGCCACCACGTTCAGGGTGTGCTTCGCCGGCGAAGGGAAGGCTTCGAGCGACGCCGCAAGGGGCAGGTCAAAGCCTGCTGCCGCATCGACCAAAAATTCAGCGCCCGAAAAAATGACCGAACTGTCACCGTCGACGATTTGGGTGTACGTGTAGGTTTGGGCCACAGGCAGCGGCATGTCCGGGGCCCAGTATTGCGACCCCTCGGTCAGAATGCTGCCACTTGAAGCCACGCTGCTGTCAAACACGGCCACATTGGCTTGAATGCGCATGGTGTTCTCAAACACCTGACCGCTCGGAAGCGTCAAGGTGCCCAACTCGACCGCCTCCATGTCCACCGAGTAATCGCGCACGTAGGCCAGTCCCGACACCATGAAATCAAACACGAGTGTGTCCTGGTGGACATCACCAACCTCCATGGGGTAGGGCAAATATTCCACAACTTCCGGGTGCACGATTTGTGCGCCCGACGCGCCGTCCACACCCCCCCAAAACCCGAAGTAATCTGGGTTGTATTCGTAGAAAGCCTCATTGATCCCACCCGTTTGACCTGGCGTTTGCTGAGAGAAATCCGCTTGTGAGAATTGGTCTGCATATGCGGTACTGTCCGCTGGAACGAAATCAAAGTTCACGTTCTGGATGGAGGACGCCGCGGACCAATCAAACCCCTCGGGTTGAAGGTTGGTCACGCCATAGACAAAGGAGAACCCGTGGTCGGGCAGGTTGGGTTGAGTCAGCTGAGCCTGAGCCGCCAAAGTCAAGGTGAACAAAACGCCGAACACGGCATGGCGAAGTGTGGTTTTCATGAAGACAATGTACCCATTTAGATTTGCATGGTGAACGCACCCACACTTTACTACGACGGACCCTGCCACCTGTGTCAGCGCTCGGTTCAATGGGTGCGGCGTCGCATGCCCGAAGTGGAATGTGTGCCGCTGCAAAGCGAGGAAGCCCATAGCGTCCTGCCCTTGGAATGGACCACGCCCCCGCTTCTCGGGGTCGTCGTCGTCGATGGCCATGGTCAAATCCATGTGGGACACAAGGGGCTCCATGCCTTGGCGTCGCACGCCAAGGGTCCATGGCGCTGGTTGCTGCGCCTTGTGCCTGGTTGGGGTTACGCGCTCGTGGCGCGTACCAGACGCATTTGGGGCCGGGACGACGCCTGCTCGGTGGGCTGACGCTGTGTGACTTGGGTGGTTCGGTCATCTCCAAAGCCGGCGGTACCTTCGCGACCATGAATGCAATTGTCGAATGGATCAGTCAGCCGTGGCCTTGGTACGTGGCTGGACCCATCATCGGGCTGATGGTGCCGCTGCACCTCATCCTGTTGAACCGAACGTTTGGAATCAGCTCGTCGTTCCGCCACGTGTGCGCGGCGTGCATCCCCAACAACCTCGACTTCCTGAAGTACGACTGGAAGTCTGAATCTTGGAATCTTGTGTTTGCCGGAGGCGTGCTCATTGGCGCGTTCTTGGCGGCCACCTTCTTCTCGACAGACGAGCCCATTGCGCTCAGTGAAGCCGCCGTGGCGCGCATGGGCGAGATGGGCATCCGGGACTTGTTGGGCCAACACCCTGCCGAGTTGTTTTCGTGGTCGTTCATCGGAAACTGGCGCACATTGCTGCTCGTCCTGGGTGGCGGGTTCTTGGTCGGTTTCGGCACGCGCTATGCGGGCGGTTGCACGTCTGGGCACGCCATCATGGGCCTGAGCCATTTCCAGCTCCCCTCTTTTGTGGCCGTGCTTGGATTTTTCACGGGCGGGCTCATCATGAGCTGGCTCGTCCTTCCCCTCATCCTCACTTGAACCCTGCAACCATGAAAAATCTCATTGCATTGGTGTTGGGCACGTTGTTTGGCCTGATCCTGGTCAAAGCGGAAGTCCTCTCGTGGTTCCGCATCCAAGAAATGTTTGCCTTCCAGAGCTTCCACATGTACGGAATCATTGGAAGTGCGGTCGGTGTGGGAGCGCTCAGTGTGTTCTTGATTCGCCGAATGAAAATCAAGAGCATTGAAGGCAACGTGATCGAATTGAAAGACAAGGCCCCGCGTTACACGTCCGCCTACTTGGGCGGCACGGCGTTTGGGCTCGGTTGGGCCATGACGGGCGCGTGCCCGGGCCCGATGTACGCCTTGATTGGCAGCGGGACCACCATCATGGTGCTCGCCGTCGTGGCCGGGGTGGTGGGTGTCCTCACCTACGCCGCGCTTCGCGACAAACTCCCCCACTGAGGGAGCTTTCCTCTCCAGGGCTTTTGGGCCCTCAACGCACGACGAGGCGGCGGGTCACTCCTGTCGCCTCATTCTGTACCAAGTAAATGCCGGGCGCCCAACCTTCCGTGGACAGCGACGTGCCACGGACCCCCATGTGCTGCCTTCCCGAGGCGTTCCACACGAACCACGTGGCTTGGGCGTCTGCCCCCAAGGTGATGGTTTGGCCTGCATGTGCAGGGTTGGGGAACAAGGGAAGGGTCTGGGTCAAGGTCGACACGCCGTCGGTGCCGCCGTTGTCAGGCTCTGAGGGCGCGGTCCCTTGGTAGCGCACCACCGTGGGCACACCCAAGGTTGTGGACACCTCCATCCAAGGCATGCCGCCATCTCCAAGCCAGGTGTAGGTGACGGTTTCGCGCTCAAACGCGAAGCCCTGACCGGCCAAGGCAACGTACACACTGTCGTCGCTGGAGATGGTTGACTTCAACCGAAGCACCTCGTGGCTGGACCCGTCCGGCAACAACAGCGTTCCGTAGCCGTCCACTTCCGAGTACCGATCTTGGTCCACCGCGTAGGTGAACGTTTCGGGCACCTCCACCGCGTAGGCCGCTGTGGACTCCAACGTCGCGTCCACCGTCAACGGCACGGGATGCACTTCGTCAATGTCGTCAAACGGCACCGGCAATTCAATGCCCGACACGGACAAACCGATGCCCACCTGGTTGTAGGTACCTCCAGCGTACTGGTGGTAACCGACCACCTCATCGAGTTCAATGGGCAAGCCGCCACCCACATCTCCGCCGAGGTCGCCCAAATCCGGGATGTTCAGGAACGTGTAGAAATGGTCGGCTTGAACCTCGGGGTAGAGGAACGCATTGTCGAAAGTGAACAACGCCGTGAAGGACGCCGAGCCGATGTCTTGCACACCCACCACGGTCGAATCCATGGGTTCGAGTTCCGAGAAATCCCAAATCCACCCGGGGCCTGACGCTTCGAAATCCAAGAGCAAATCCGGCGTGAGGTTTTGGAACACGTGGTCGGTCCCGCCTTGCGGCAGGTCCGCTTGGTTGACGGTGATTTGGCCATGTGCATGGTCTGCCACCATCCACGCCACGAACGTCGCCATGGCCACGAACAGAATGTGCTGTCTCATCCAATGAAGGTACGGGGCTTTATCCCTACTTTGGGTTCATGAGTTTAGGTCGTGTCCTTTTGAGCTTGCTGCTCCCTCCCCTCGCGGTGTACGATCGCGGATGCGGATCCATTGTGATCGTCGCCATCCTCACCTGTTTTGGGTGGGTTCCGGGCGTCATTGGGGCCCTCGTCATCCTCAACAAGAACGACATGGTTTGACACAAAAAAGCCCCGCTTGATGCGAGGCTTTCTCTGTACCCGGGGTGGGAATCGAACCCACACTCCTTGCGGAACGCGAGTTTGAGTCGCGCGCGTCTACCAATTCCGCCACCCGGGCTTCTCGGCAAGGAGGACGCAAATGTAAGTCAGTTCTCTTTGTTCACCATGATTCGACGCGTCTTAGCTTTGAAGTCATGGCTGAAAAGCGCGTGTTGATTGTGACCTACTACTGGCCTCCCTCGGGAGGTGCAGGGGTCCAGCGCTGGTTGAAGTTCGCCAAGTATTTGCCCAAACACGGTTGGTCTCCAGTGGTTTACGTGCCTGATGGGGCCCATTACCCGGCGCTGGATCCCGGCCTGCAGTCGGACGTGTCTCCTGAAACCGAGGTGTGGAAGGGGCCCATCGTTGAGCCCGCTTCGTGGCTCGACGCCATGAAATTGGGGCGGTCCCAAAACCGGTTTGGGAGTTCTTCCAGCCCTTCGGGAAAGAAGAAATCCGGCGGACTCGTCCAATGGATTCGGGGCAACGTGTTCATCCCGGACGCGCGCATGTTTTGGATTCGGCCCTCCATTCGGAGGCTGAAAAAGCGCCTCGCGGAAGCTCCGGTGGACGCCATTGTCTCCACAGGCCCTCCGCATTCGACCCATTTGATTGCCCTCGGATTGAAACAGGCCTTTCCTGACATTCCGTGGGTGGCGGACTTCCGAGACCCGTGGTCCGACATGGACTACTTGGACGATTTCAATTTGACGGCGCGCAGCCGTGCCCGGCACAAGGCCTTGGAACGGAAGGTGGTCGAACATGCGGATCGGGTGGTGGTCACCGCACCCTCGGCCGCTGGGTCCATCTTGGGACGGCCCTTGCAAGACAACGACCCCAAGGGCGTCTGGATCCCCAATGGGTACGATGCGGCGGACGGATTTGGCCTCGAGGCGGCGCCCGAAGACGGGCCCTTTGTGCTTGGCTTTTTTGGGTCGTTGTATGGAAGCCGGAACGCCCCTGGACTGTGGCGTGCCATCCGGGACCACAACGCCCGTGCCGAGACCACCCGGCCTTTGCATTTGGTCCTCTACGGCGCCCTCGACCCCGCCATCCAAGCCGAACTGGAGCAAACCCTTCCTTCCAACGCGTGGCGGTTCGCCGGGAGCGTCTCCCACGACGCGGTTCCCCAAGCCATGTCGCCTTGCCATGCCCTGGTGATCCTCCAAAACAACAACGAGACCGGACGCCGCACAATCCCGGGCAAAGCCTTTGAATACCTCGCCACAGGACGTCCTTTGATTGCCGGAGGCGCCCTGGACAGCGACCTCGAGCGCTTGTTGGGGTCTTGGGGGTTTGACCTTTGTGGCATGGAAGACGACCAAGGATTTGCACACCAAATCCAACAGGCCCTCGCCGGCAAAACAAGCCACGCTTCCCCCGCGCGCTTCCAGCGGGACGCGCTGGCCCAAGAGTACAGCGAACTGCTTCATACATTGGGGCCGCAGACCACCCACTGACCAGAATCCATGCACCTTCTCATCGTCATCGGCACACGCCCCAACTTCATCAAGGTCACGCGCTTTCGCAAGGTGATGGATGCCATCCCCGGCGCCAAACTCACCTTGGTCCACACCGGGCAGCACTACGACAAGGCGATGTCGCAGGTCTTTTTTGACCAATTTGACCTGCGACCCGACCACGTCCTGAAGCTGCATCCCGGTTCCGCGGGCTTGCAGTTTGCCCACATGATCGCCCAATTGGTGGAGGTCATGGAAAAGGCCAAGCCGGACTTCGTGTTGGTGCCTGGCGACGTCAACAGCACGCTTGCCGGAGCGCTCGCCGCCCAACGGCTCGGGATTCCATTGGGTCACCTGGAGGCGGGTCTGCGCAGCTTTGACCGCTCCATGCCTGAAGAGATCAACCGCATTTTGGTCGACCAGCTCAGTGCACATCACTTCGTCACGGAAGACTCGGGCATGACCCACCTGAAGGACGAGGGCCTCGACCAAGGAGGCAACGTGCACTTCGTGGGCAACACCATGATTGACACGCTCGTCCACTTTTCACCCCAAATCGATCAAAGCCCCATCCTATCCGACCTCGGCTTGGGTGCGGGAGAGGATTTCCACCTGCTGACCATGCACCGGCCCGCCACTGTGGACAACCGTGAAGGATGCCAATTCATCGTGGACCTCCTCCAAAACCTCTGTGCCTCGGCGCCTGTGGTCTTCCCCATCCACCCAAGAACGCAGAAGAACTTGGAGTCGTTTGGGCTTGCCGATGTGCTCGAGCATCCCGGATTGAAGCGGACGCCGCCCATGGACTACTTCGCTTTCCAGCACTTGATTTCGAAGGCCAAAACGGTCGTCACCGACTCAGGTGGCATCCAAGAAGAAACGACGTACCGGCATGTGCCGTGCATCACCCTCCGTCCCAACACGGAGCGGCCAAGCACGACGACCCTTGGCACCAACCAAATGCTGACCGAACTCAACGTCGCGGACGTCATGCACGCCATCGACAACCCCAAAGAAGGGGTCGTGCCCCCGCTCTGGGACGGCCACGCCACCGAGCGCATCGTCGACGTCATCCGCAATCTCTGACCCGTTGATGCGTTTCCTCATCTCCTCTGGTTTCTTGGTTTTTTGTGCTGCGCTTCCTGCGTGGGGACAATGGAGTTTTGTTGGGGACGCCCTCCCCGGTGGCCCGGATTGCGTTCAGCTCACCCCCAACATCAACAACCGACGAGGTGCGGCCTGGCATGAATGCCCCTTGCATTTGGGTGCGCCCTTTCAGTTGGACTTCGAGATGAATTTTGGCGGAAGTGACGATGGGGCGGACGGCGTGTGCTTTGTTCTTCAGCAAATTTCCAACCTCACCACAGGCCCCCTGTCCATCAACGGTGCCCAAATCGGATACGGCTTTGAAGGTCCTGGTGGGGTGTTTGCCAACAATTCCCTCGCCATCGAAATGGACACCTTTGCCAACGATGGCTCTCCCGACGCGGGCCCTGTCAACCAGTTTGACGATCCCTGGGACCACATTGCCATCTTTCGTGACGGCTCGCTCAAGCACAACACGCCCAACGAATTGTCCGCTGCAGTTCAAGCCCACCCCGCTGCCGCCAACATCGAAACAGGCCTGAACTACCCGTTGAGTGTCATTTGGGACCCTGCAACCACCCTGTTGGAAGTCTATTTCGCAGGAAGCCTCCGACACAGTTTGACGGTGGACCTCGTGAACGACATTTTCGATGGGGACCCGCTCGTCTTTTGGGGATTCACAGGAAGCACGGGTGGACTCTCCAATCCGCAGTCGTTCTGCGAAACCTCGCTCTTTTACTCGTCGTACCTGAATGGTCTGGCCGTGCAGGAACCCGCTCCCTTGGTGGGATGTGTTGGGGGTGATTCAGAGTTCACCACCCAGCCTCTGGGTCAAACGGTGGACGCCGTTTGGGACGCCAACAACAACGACGTGTTGACCGTCGCCACAGCCGGCAGTTACCCCATGACTGGCTTCAATGCCGCGGGCTGCCCCACGCACGAGACCTTCGACATCGACGTGTTGGACCCTGCCCTCCAGTTGTTGGTGGATCCCGACCTGGTGGTGTGTGGGGCGTTGGAGGCCACGTTGGAAGCCACAGCAGCCCCTGGTGCGACCGTCGCCTGGGATGGGGTCGAAGGGGCCACCAGCGTCACCAGCGTTGCAGGCATTCACGATGTGACAGCCACCCTCGGGGTCTGCAGCGCCCAGCTGCAAGTGGATGTGACGTTTCAAGCCTTGCCCGACGTCAGTTTCTCCGTCGATGATGAACCAAACGCGGGGCCCGTCGTCATTTGCGACGGGGAGCCCGTCGAAATCGTGGCTGTTCCTTCCGAGGGAGCCACCGCCTCCTGGCAAAACTCCAGCTCACCCCTGCTCAACGTGAGCCAAGGCGGTACGTTCGCCGCAACGTCCACCATCAATGGCTGCGAGTCTGACCCTCAGTCCATCGTCATCGAGGCGCTCCCTTTGGCTGAAGGCGCGTTCACCACAACCCCCAACAATTTGTGCTGGGAATCCACCGGGGTCGTCGGCTTCAACGTCTTCAACGACGCCTCTGTGGCTTCGTGGGACCTGCCCTCAGGAACCACAAGTCTCACTGCAGCGGGCGCGGGTGTGTACCAAGCCAACCTCATCCACGACAACGGATGCGAAAGCACCGAGTCGTTCAATTACACCATGCTCCCTCCCATTGTCACAGGGTTGGTGGATCCTGCACCCTTGTGTGACGAAGAAGTGGCCATGCTGAGCGTCACAGGCAACGTGGATGCGCTGAATTGGAATGTGGGAGGCAACGGCACCAACCTGCCCGTGGTGGCGTCCATGGGCGAAGGTCCTTTTGTGGCCAACGTCACGCTCGGCGAGTGCGCCCAATCGGACACGGCCTACGTCACGTGGTGGCCGACGCCCACCGTGGGATCGCAGCCCGACAGTGTGTCTCGTTGCGTATTGGATGCCCCATATTCGTTTGTGTGGCCCACCCAAACCGACGACCCCGTAGGCACCTGGATTTGGAGTGTGAACAACGAAGGCGCCACTGCTGGCTACAGCGCCTACGACGAGGGCGAATACCTCATCGAAGTGCGCGACAACGCCACAGGATGCATGGACAGCCACTCCATGCATGTGGAGGTGCTTCCCAACCTCAACGTCGTGGCTTCGGCCGTAGATCCCATGATCTGCATTGGCGACTCGACCGAAGTGCGCGTGGAGCTGCTTCCCGTCCTTGACACCGACCCCTACGAGATTCCCTTCTCCTTGGTGTGGTCCACCGAAGGCGCCTACGGATTTGAAAACAACGTCGCGGGAGGCGAGCACTACATCACGGCCACCAACGCCTGTGGGTCGTCGATGGCCCTCGCCGAAGTGGAGGAGGAATACTGCGGGTGTCACGTGTGGATTCCCAACGCCTTCACCCCGGACGGAGACGGGTTGAATGAAGGGTTCCGCATCGAGAGCAGCTGCGAATGGGACGCCTTCTCCTTCCAAGTCTTCAACCGATGGGGAGAGCAGGTCTGGTCCACCGAAGATGCGGATCGTCCTTGGGATGGAGGGGCGCCTGATTTGGGCAACGGCGACCACTACTTGCCCGACGGATGGTACCCGTACATCGTGAAGTGGGAATACCGGGAAGACGGCGTGTTCTACCGAGAACAAAAAGTGGGGCGCATCCTCATCGTCCGCTGACAGACGTTCACGCCTGGAACACCATCCGGAAACACGTGCCTTTGCCCGGTTCGGAGGACGCCACGAGGATTTGGCCTTCGTGAACCTCTTCCACAATCCGCTTGGCGAGTGACAAGCCCAAGCCCCAACCGCGCTCCTTGGTTGTGAAGCCGGGATCAAACACTTTTCTCGCCACCGCCTTGGTCATGCCTTTGCCGTTGTCCTCCACCTCGATGGTGAAGGCGTCTTCCCGCCAATGCGCCCGAACGGTGAGCACACCTTCCCCATCCATGGCGTCCACGGCGTTTCGAATCAGGTTTTCAAGCACCCAACTCAACAAGGGCCGGCTGAGCATCAAGTGCCCTGCACCAGGGCCCAGCTCCTGCACCATCTCCACGTGTTTGCTCACGCGAGGACGCATGTACTCCGCAGTCTCTCGAACCACCTCAAGGGGGTTGTCCTCCTTGAGGGTGGCCTCGGATCCGATCTTGGAAAAGCGCTCTGCCACCACTTGCAGTCGGGCGATGTCTTTGTCCATTTCTTTCAGCGCTTCCTCCTCCACACCCTTCGCCGCGAGCAACCCGGACCACGCCATCAACGAACTCAAAGGCGTGCCCAACTGGTGCGCCGTTTCCTTGGCCATGCCCACCCAAACCCGATTTTGTTCCGCACGCCTCGAGGCAGAGAACACGAGGTAAGCGACGAGCAAAAACGCCGCAATCAAAAGCAACTGCACGGCAGGGAAATAGCGCAGCTGGGTCAAGACCGCGCTCTCCTCATAAAAGACCATGTGCCAGCCCTCCCCTGGCAAGTACACGGGAATGGGCGGGTTGTCCTCGGCCATGGACACATAATGTGCTTGCAATTTCTCCGGGGTGTCGAGTTTCGACACGTCTATGCCTTGAGACTTGACCACTTTCGTGGCCGTCGAATCAATCAACAAGACAGGCACGGACGCGCTGTTGATGACCGTTTCCGAAATGAACGACTCGATGAGCTCGTCCATGGCCTCGCGCAGCTTCCGGAGTCGCACGCTCTCGGCGTAGTAAATGGTTTGGCCCACCTCTTCGAAACGGATGGGGGGGTTCCGGCTCATTTGGGTGCGCCGGATGCTGTCGTAGTACGCCCGCTCGGCCACACCTGCCGGCGGTGGGTCCACGTTGACTTTGTACACCACCTCCCCCGCTTTGTTCGTGATGAGCACGGGGACCGTGTTGTTGTTGACCAAAAAGTCGCCCGCGAAGGTCAAGTCCGTTCCATCAGGGGCTTCCTGAATCAAGCGGTAGGCGGAGGCGAGCCGGTCGGCGCGTTTCTTTTCTTCCGCGCCGAGGTCTTCGAACAGGATTTGGGTGTACGTCACAAGCTCCGCCCGCTGCTTCACCGCTTCCACCCACAAATCAACCTTTCTCTGCTCTTCTTCGCGGATGATGGAGGAAAGGTGTTGGGTGTATCCAAGCGTCACCACCACGATGGCGGCGGCGGCCAAAAAGAGCAATCGCTTGGACAAGGTGTCGTACATGTCAGTCGTATGCGGGGCAACGGCCTCCTGTGCTGAAGAACGGGTCGTCCTTGTCACACGCCGTCAAGGAAATCACGATTTCGTGGGAGTTTCGTCCCGCCACATTCAGGGCAGAGACCCCAAAGTCATACGCATACCCCACCGTCATGGACTCGAACAACTTCAAGTTCATGACCCCGACCAATGCGGATCCCGAACGGTAGCCCAAGCCCATTGAGATGCGGTTGTCCATGCTGAATGAGCCCTGAAAATCAATGGCTGCAGGCAGTCCGGAAGCCATTCGCATTTGAAGCGCGGGGCGGAAGGCAAACCGACGGTCCAACTTGATGTAGCGTCCACCCGTCAACACCGCCGTCCGGCCTGAAGATGTGGTGGCAGCGATGTCTGTCAATGTGGTCGCCGTGACATTTTGAATGCTGAATGCCGCGAAATTGAGTTTGTCTTCGTACCACAACCCAAAATCCATCGTCGGGAACACCGTTTGCGAAGTCGCGGAGCCGAACAACGCTGGATCATCGGTGGCGGCCACCTCAGGAAATTGAAGGCTGCCCACATCCAAGCGGTACTGGACCATTCCCAGGCCGATCCCCGCGCTCAATCGGGCGCCCGTGGTGAGTCGGATTTTGGTGGAGTACGCCAAGCTGAACCTCGTGTTGGACCAGGGACCAATCGCGTCGGTCATGACGTAACCCCCCATCCCGTGTGCCAACGTCGTGCCGTGACCCAACCTCCCCGACAGGGAGGCGAAACTCGTCAGCGGCGCGCCCTCAAATCCCGTCCACTGAGAGCGAACCCCCATGCGCATGTCCAAACAAGGCGAGTTGCCCGCCGCCGCAGGATTGTCCAAAAAATTGGACATCAAGAACAGCGACCGCGTCCCCACGAACTGCGCTTGCGCAGACCAGCACACGGACACCAGCGCCAAGGTCAAAAGGTGTTTCATGCTCATCGGATCACGGCGACATGCCCCGTCACGGGGGCGAGGTTGGCATTCGGTTCATTCAGGTGAATCACGTAGTAGTACGTGCCTGCAGGGACATCCACGCCGCGGTTCTTGCCCGCCCAAGGATTGGGGTAGGACACGGAACGGAACACGCTTTGGCCCCAACGGTCAAACACCTCGATGGTCGAGGTGGGAAATTGGGACAACCCGTAGATGTTCCACGTGTCGTTGAACGCATCGTTGTTGGGCGAAAACGCATTGGGCACCTCGATGGGCGAGCCCACCGCCACGAGCACCGCATCCGTGTAGGAACAACCTTGGATGTACCCCGTCACTTCAAAGGTGGTGGTCTCGTAGGGGCTGAGTTCGGCAAGCTGGTTGTCCACCATTTGGGCAAGCTCCACCGGGATCCAATCGAAGCCCAAATCGGGGTCCGAACCCAACACCTCCACCGTCGTGCTTTCTCCGTAATCGATGGAAGAGGTGCAGCAGGCGTCGATGCTCATCGCCAGGCCTTCCAACCGCACGTCCACCGCGCAATCCGAAGCCGACGAACCGAGCAACAACACGTAGTCGGTGTTTTGAAACAGCGGCAGGGTGGTCAGCGTGGTGTCTGTGGACACCGTCCACAAGTCGGAGGCGGGGACGAACTCCTCGGCGTTGCACTCGTCCAAAGGGTTGGACTGAAACACCCTGGCCACAAGGGGTGCTTCACACGACAGGGCGCTCAACATCACAGTGGCTGGCTCAGAAGGCTCTGCAAACTGTCCGAAGAATGTCGTGTGAAAGTGGATCACTTGGACCCGGCTGGCGTCAAACACCCCAGCCAAGGCTGCAGAACCTGGCAAATCCAGCGGCGACCCCAACACGGCGGTGGTGTCCGTTTGGCCGCAAAGGTCGAGGGCATTGTTGCACGCTTGGCCTTGGGCGACGGAGGCGATGCTGGCGCCTAGCAAGGCGCAGCAACACATGCGAAAAACGTCACGAATGGTCATGTTTCGAAGGTAGTTCCACGTAGAACGCAGAATGTCCCTTCAACGACATGTCATCAACAGGCTTTCGGGGAAAGGCGTGGGGAACAATCAGGCCTCAAAACCCACCAACAACGCGCCTTTTTCCACGGCTTCGCCTTCGGAGATGGGCACCTCAGAAACAATCCCGGCCGCCACGGCCTTGATCATGTTTTCCATCTTCATGGCCTCCAGCACGAGCAGCGCTTGGCCTTCCTCCACGGCATCTCCTGGCTTGACCAAGACTTGCAACACCTTGCCCGGCATAGGCGCCTTGATATCCCCTGAGGCCGCGCCTGCAGAGACCGACATACCCATCTTCTCGAGCAATTTGGCACGTTCGTCGAGCACGCGCACCTCACGGCGTACGCCGTTGATGCGAATGACCACATGGCCTTCTGCGTCTGGACCGGACTCGCATTCCACTTTGTAGCGCGCGCCGTTTTGCAACACGGACCACGTGCGTGGGCCCAGGGCCGTCCATTCGGCGTTGGTGTCCATGTCGGTCAATGCGCGTTCAACGCGGACCTCGTCCCACTGGATTTCTCGAGCCATGACGCGAAGGTAGCATGGAAGCCACGACCTTTGGGACATGGCCGGCGTCTACCTCCATGTTCCGTTTTGTCGACAAGCCTGTCACTACTGCGACTTCCACTTCTCGACAAACACCCAAACCGTCGACGCCATGGTTCGTTCGATCGCGTCGGAAGCCCGACTTCGTGCGCCGCATTTTTGGGGGTCGTTGCATGGGCCCGTCACCACCTTGTACCTCGGAGGCGGCACGCCCTCCCTGTTGCCGCCCGACGCCATGAAGCAACTCGTTCGCGGCGTCTGTGACGCCTTGCGGTTGGACGTGTCCACACTTGCGGAGGTCACCTTGGAGGCCAATCCCGAGGACTTGGAGGATGAACGACTGGACGCCTGGCTGGAGGTCGGCTTCAACCGCCTCAGTGTGGGCATCCAAAGCTTCGACGACGAGACCTTGATCTGGATGAACCGCGCCCACACCGGTCGGGAGGCGGAACAAGGCATCCTTCGGGCCCACGCCGCCGGCTTCGAGACCATAACCGTGGATCTGATCTACGGGGTTCCCACGGGTCGTCAATGGCAGGACGACGTGGAACGTGCCCTCGCCCTTCCCGTTCGACACCTCAGCGCGTATGCCCTGACTGTGGAGCCGCAAACCGCGCTTGGCACCCGTGTGGAGCGCGGCGAAGAAAACCCGTCTCCCGACGAACGCACCGTGCAGGAATACCACCACTTGTGCAGCGTCATGGCAGACCGTGGATGGTCCCATTACGAGACGAGCAATTGGGCCGCTCCCCGTGGCGACGACAGCCACTGGAAAGCGATCCACAACAGCGCGTACTGGTCGGGCAAACCCTACTTGGGCCTTGGGCCTGGTGCGCACGGATTCTTGGCCCCTGAGCGCTACGCCAATGTGTCCAACAACCCCGCCTACATCCGGGCGCTGGAACAAGGTGCTTTGTCTGAGTCACGGGAAACCCTCTCGCGCGCAGATCGCTACAACGAAGCCATCATGACCGGGCTGCGAACCGCCCACGGCATCCACCCAGAAGATTTGCATGAAGCCCACGGGTTGCGGCCCGACGTGGTCGATCCCAAGGTTTGGTCACACGCGCTGAGTTGTGGGGACTTGGTGCCCATGGAAGGTGGTCGCTTCCGCATTCCAGAAACGCAGTGGATCACCGGCGACCGTGTGGCGGCGGCGCTTTTTCACGTGGCGTAGCGCGGAGCAACGTGTCCACAAACACCGCCCCAATGACCAACGCTGCACCGAGGTAGAAACCCGACGAAAAGCGCTCGTCAAACAAGACATACGCCAGCACGATCGCGTAAATGGGTTCGAGGTTGATGGCCATGGCCGACTCAAAGGGCGTCAATTGCTGCAAGACCTGGATGGACACCATGAAGGCAAACGACGTGGCCACCACCGCAAGCAATACAATCCAAAGCCAGTCTGACCTGGACAGCTGAATCAATGACAGGTCAAACGCCCCTTGTATGGCCAACCACAGCGCCATCCCCACACTGGCCGCCATCAACTCCACAGCACTGAGCTGAACCGGGTCGTGCTGTTTGACGAGCACCCCGTTGACGGTGCTGAACATCGCTGCAAGCACCGCGCTTGCCAACCCGAGGAGGATGCCCGCGGTTTGGTCTCGTTCCGCCTGAAACACAAGCGCGATGCCCACAAACACCACTGCGGCCACCGCCATTTCGCGCCACGCAATGGACCGCTTGAAGACCACCGGTTCGATGAGCCCCACAAACAACGGTGCCGTGGCCAACATGGTCAGCGCCAACCCCACAGAACTCGCCTTGATGGACGCGAAAAACGTCACCCAGTGCGCCGCAACCACCCAACCCACAAGGCCCACCTGGAGCACGTTGGGCCACGTCCAAGACGACCAACGCGACCGAAACCACAAAAACGCTGCAGTGGTCAACCCACCGAGGGTGACGCGCCAGAACACCAAGGGTTCGGCGTCAATCGAAATGAGTTTGCCCAAGATGCCCGTGAACCCAAAAATCACCACCACCCCGTGGAGCAGCAACAGACTTCGGGTTCGGGCTGACATCAGTGCTGAATGGCGAACCGTGCGGTTTGGGTGGCCAAATGCACAGACTCAGGCTTCACCTCCATGGTGTAGACGCCCCGCGCCCAAGACGTGACGTCGAGGGACCGACGGCCCGCCACCATGCGCTCCCGCCACACCTCACGGCCTGCCGCGTCGCGGACCACCATCTCGGCAGCCGTGGCGCAAGACACTTGCAAGACGTCTGAGGCCGGGTTGGGGAAAAGGTCAAGGTCAAAGGACATTTCCGCCACAGCGTCTTCCTCTTCGACGATGATTTGGGCCGTCGACTGGTCCGAGCATTGGCTTTCTTCGTCGGTGGCCGTCAAGAAGATGTTGTATGTGCCAGGCTCCGTGTAGGTCAACTCGGGGTCTTCCTCGTTGCTGAACGTGCCGTTGCCGAAGGACCATTGGAAGAAGTCTGCGTTCTCGCTCTCGTTGATGGCAAACACCGGGTCGCCTCCCAAAACAAGGACGTCGGGTACGGTGAACAACGAGAGGACCGGCTCGGTCAGGTCGTCCAAGCTTCTTGGCAACAGGGTGTAGCCATCCAAGAAAGGCGCGCTGCCGTCAGACTGACCTCCAATGCCCGTCAACCCAAACGTCCCGATGGGGGGTTCTGTGCCCCAGATGTCCGTGTTTCCGTCGATTCGGATTTGCAAATCGCCGATGCCGTAGTCGACCATCACGTCGAAATACGGGAAGTTGTTGGTCCATTGCGCGGGGTCCACAAGCTTCACGCACTTCAGCTTGACCACGCGCGACTCCGTCTCCTCGCCCATCTCTTGAACCAAGATCGGTTCTTGGGTGTCGAACCCGCTGCCCTCGTAAATCAAAGTGTCGGCGTACAACGTCGCCAGGCCCGCGAACTGGCCCACGACCCCGCGCACCCGCACGCTGTCTCCCTCCTGCACCTCGTAGCCAAAGTTGTTGATGGCGCTGAATACGTTGATGCCGTTGGTGGGGTCAATCAAGGTGAAACGAAGGCCCTGCGGGTAATCGTTCCAGCCGTGGACGATGCCGCGCAGTTCGCACGCCGTGTCAATGCTGTCGAGCACCCCTTGGTTGTTGGTGCCACGCACCATGTCGATGTCGTACACGGGGTAGGTCAAATCCGAAGGAAGGATGTGCACCACCACGGTTTGGATGCCCAACACGGCTCCTCCAGAAAGGATGGTCAACGTCAATTCGACGTCTTCCTGAAGCTCGGGGTCTTCCTCGTCGATGGCCACGAAGTTGAACGACTGGCTGTTCAACAAGCCGGACTCAAACGTGAAGTTCAGAGGGAACACGGCGGGGTAATCCAAGCCCGATTCGGCATCGCCGCCGGTGACAGAAACCTGCACCTCCACGTCCTCGAGGGGGTAGCCGACAAGCATCTCCACCGCGACCGCGCTGCCTTCCGCCACGTACAGTTCCGGTGCCGCAAAACCCACCACCATCGTTCCAAGGCCGCCGCACGACGCGGTGTGCTCGCCGAGGAAATCAAACGTGTCTTGTGGGTAGACGTCCCATTGGGTTTGGCCTTCGTTCCAGTTGGTGGAGCCCTGGCCAATGTTGGGCTTTCTGACCAACGTGTATTCTGCCATGGCGCCTTCACCCACAGGCCACGGGCCAAGCGGGTCTTCCCCGATCACGCCCATCATGTCGATGATCTCGCCATTCTTTCGCAGCACAATCGGATCGTTGCCGTTGAACCACGTCACCGTGCTCAGGGCTTGGCTTTGGTTGACGATGGGCGCGGCCGCTTGGGGGTTGCCCAACACCGTCACGCCGCCCGACACGAGCACCCCTTCCAAGTCCAAGCTTTGGATGGGGGTCTCCGAGCCGTTGTTGTAGACCTCCATCACATACGGGGTGAGAACCACATCAAACGGCGTGGGGTTGTGAATTTCCAGGGCCTTGTTGTTGCTCGTCCCTTCCACGTATTCGCTGATGATCAAATCGTCGCACAACCCTGCAGAGCCGCATTGCAAAATGGTCACCGGCAAAGCGTTTGAAGACAAGCTGTCGCAGCCCAAGGCCGCAGCGTCGAACACGGAGCCCCCTTCCGCGATGGTGGTGGAGTCCAACCCGTCTTGGTAGCTCAGGCCCCAAACGTGGTAATCTCCTGCCTCACCAAACGCCGCAAAGTCGTAGTACGGCTCGTCCGTGGTCACCAAAATCTCATCCGCTTCGTTGCAGATCAAAAAGACGTACTCCCCCTCCACTGCGTCGCTGTAGTAGCCAAAGGGCACAAGCGCGCCATCTTCTGTAAGACATGCTTCGGCGTCTGCCTCTCCCCCTGCCGTCAAAAGCGTCCCGCCATCGCAGGAAGGAATTTCACACGTTTCCCCGACCAACGTCACGGGCTCGGCAGACAGGCTGACACACCCCCCTTCAGGCACCGTCACAATGCTGTCCAAGGACGTCCATCCCGAGGCGAGCAACACATCGTGCGAAATGGCGTGCACTTCAAACGTGCCGTCTCCCAATCCTTCCATGTTGATGGCGGTTCCAAGGAACACCTCCAACACCTCCCCGGTCTCGGGGTCCACAATGGCCAAGCTTGTGGCCGCATTCGCCGCGTCACTTTGGTGTGTGAATCCGACGATGGCCGGTCCAATGTCCGTGCAGAACACCGTGTTGGCGGGGTTGTTCAGCGCCAAGTGACCCCCTTCACAGGGAAGCACGTTGGACGATCCGGGGCTGAGGGCCTGCATCACAAAGGCTTGGTCAAACGCCTCGCCGCCGTCAGGAACGCGCGACAATCCGTCTGACCCAGGAGACACGCCCTCTCCCCCTTCGTAAACGGTCGCCTCCGCGTCGGGGTTCACCACCTCCACAATGGCTGTCATCTGAGGGTTGGACACGCTGGTGTTGCCGTAAAGCACCGCGTCCAACATGTCGTCAAACACGGGGGTCTGGTCCAACTCGAAAGACGAGGCTGGGCTGGCCGCCAACACCACGCCCGCAACAGAATTCTGCCAACCCTCGCCGTTCAATGCCAGAAAGCCTTCCGCATCCAATGCGAGTCCGTTGAGGTCCACGACGGCCTGGGTTTGGGCTGACCAATCGCCGCTTGAAAAGGCCGATTTGACAATCACCAAAGCGTGGCCGTCCAGCGCCGTACCTGGCGTGCCGTAAAGTTCGACGAACTGCCCTGTTTCCGGGCCAACCACAAGATTCAATTCATTGATGACCACGTCCTGGGCGGTGGCGGTCGTGCTGCCCATCAAGCCCGCGAGGAGCAAAGCAGCGCTGAGGGAAACCAAATTTCCTTTCATGGCGTAGGTTGTGAATGGACGTCGAAGGTAGCGTACCTTTCATGAGCAAGAGATGAAGCCAGGCATATCCTTGATTGAAAAGTTGGATGATTTCATCCGGCGGTACCACAGAAACAAAGCCCTTCGCGGGGCTTTGCTGTCGTTTGCGACCCTCACCTTGGGTGCGCTCTTGCTTGCCGCGCTCGAAAACGTCGGACGCTTTGGCGTGGCCGGACGGACCGTGCTCTTTTACGCCTTCGCCGCCACGACGCTGGCTGTGCTGGCCACCCAGGTGGTGTGGCCCATGCTTCAGTGGTTTCGCCTGAGCCGAGGCCTGACTTACGATCAAGCTGCGCGGATTGTGGGCGAGCACTTTCCCGAAGTCAAGGACAAACTCCTCAACACCCTCCAACTGCAACAACAAGTGGACAACGCGCAAGGCGCAGACGTCACCTTGTTGGCCGCAAGCATTGACCAACGCACCGCCTCGCTCCGACCGCTGCCCTTCACCCAAGCGGTGGATGTGGGTCCGGCCATGAAGGCCCTGCGCATGGCGCTTCCTGTGGCGGTGGTGGTCGGTGCTGTGGTTTGGCTGAAGCCCAATTGGGTGACGGAGCCGGCGACGCGCATCGTGCAGCACCGCACGGAGTTTGTGGAGCCGGCGCCGTTCCGGTTTGAACTTCGCAACGAAAGCTTGAAGGTCGCCGCCGGGGACGCCCTCACCCTCGAGGTCGAGGTGGTTGGCGACGAACTTCCAAGTGCCGTGATGGTGGAGGCGCAGGGCGGACGCTTCCGCATGGAACGAACACGCGACCACGTCTTTCGCTACACCTTCCCGTCCGTGCGTTCGAGTACGCCGTTTCGGTTTTTGGCCAATGGCTGGCGGTCGGACGAGTTTGTGGCGGTGCCTTTTGCCATGCCTTCGCTCGCGGAGCTCCGCGTCGAAGCCACCCCTCCTCGGTACACGGGCCTCCCCGCCATCGACCAGCGCAACCAAGGCGACCTGACGGTGCCCGAAGGCACGCCCATCCAATGGTCCATCCGCGTGGCCAACGGAGACGGCGTCACCATGCGCCTCGCAGACAACCCACTGGACGTCCGGGCAGGTGCAGCCAACACCTACCTCGCCAATTGGGTGGCCTCTTCCAACACCGTCTATTGGGTCACGCCCACTGGCGTGGAGGCCATGGGCGATTCGTTGCGCCACCGCATTCGGGTCATTCGGGACGGCAAGCCCTCCATTCGCGTCTCGGAAGAACAGGACAGCACCTCCCGAAAGCGACGCCATTTCACGGGCGCCATCCAAGACGATTACGGATTCAGTCGCCTGACGTTTGCGTGGGCCTTTGTGGAGCGTGCGTCTCGACAAGGTTTGGACGAGCCTCTTTTCGCCGGCGACACGCCGTTGGAGACCGATGGGCGTGTGGAATTGGACATTCCCGCCGGCCGTCAAGGCACGTTCTTCCACACGTGGGACATGGGGGGGGTGGACTGGCGTGAGGGCGACGTGTTGGAGTGTTGGTTTGAGGTGTGGGACAACGACGGCGTCCACGGGGCCAAAATGGTCCGTTCTGGCACCACCCGGATTGCGGCCCCCAGCCAGGAAGAAATCCGTGAAGAGCGCAACGAGACGGCCGATTCCATCGAGGAAAACTTGGAGGAAGCGTCCCGCGAGGCCGCTGAGTTGCGAGAAGCCATGGAGGCCATGCAAGAGCGTCTGCGGGAACAAGGCGAAATGACCTGGCAGGACCGCCAAGCCATGGAAGACCTCATGGAGCAGCAGAAGTCGCTTCAAGAGAAGCTCGAGAAAATGCGCGAGGAGAACGAGCGCAAAGACGAGCGCGCCAACGAATTCAGCAAGCAAGAAGAACGCATCCTCGACAAGCAGGAGCAGCTCCAAAAACTCATGGACAACATCATGAGCGAAGAACTCCGCCAGATCTATGAGCAAATGGAAGAGCTCATGCAGGAGATGGACCCAGAAAAGATGCAAGAGCAGCTCAACGAGATGGAGCTCAACCATGACGCCATGGAAAAGGAGCTGGACCGCGCGCTGGAGCAGTTCCGTCAGCTGGAATGGGAAACCAAGATGGACGAGGCCATCGAGGACCTGAAGAAACTGGCGGAAGAGCAAAAAATGCTGGCGGAGGAAACGGATTTGGGCCTCATGGATCCAGAGGAGCTCAAGGCCAAACAAGACAGCCTCAACCAAGCTTTTGAGGAGCTGCGCAAAGACCTCGATCAGCTCGAAAAGGACAACCAACAACTCGAAAACCCCAACCCCATGATGGACAGCTCCGAGGAAGAGCAATCCATTCAGGAGGAGATGCAAAAAGGGTCCGAGCAGTTGGACAAAGGCAAGGACAAGAAGGCCTCCGACAGCCAGCAAAAGGCGGGCGAACAGATGGAGCAGCTCGCCCAACAAATGGAGCAGATGCAGATGGACTCGGAATCCGAATCCGCCAGCGAAGACATGGACGCGCTCCGAGCCCTTTTGGAAAACATCTTGACGCTGTCGTTTGAAGAGGAGGGCTTGATGGCCGAGCTTAAACTCACCGACGAACAAGACCCGCGCTACATCAACCACGGCCAAGCCCAGCGCAAACTGAAGGACGACGCCGTGATGGTGGAAGACAGTTTGTTCGCCTTGAGCATGCGCATCCCGCAGCTTGCCTCCGCGGTCAACCGAGAAATCGGATTGGTGAACCGCCACATGGGCAAGGCACTCGATGGGTTTGGGGATCGTCAGACGGCAGACATCGCCATGAACCAGCAATACGTGATGACGTCCTTCAACAACCTCGCCCTGCTCTTGGACGAGGCGTTGCAACAGATGCAGCAGAAGGAGGCCCAAAAGCAACCCGGCTCAGGCAACTGTGAAAAGCCCGGCGGGTCAGGCAATCCCTCCCCTTCCCCCAAGGCCGGAGACATGAAGAAGATGCAGCAAGCCTTGGGCAAGAAGCTGGAACAGATGAAGGAGCAAATGGGCAAGGGGGCCAACAAGGGAGAGGTTGGCAAGCAAAAGCCCGGCGGCATGTCGAAGGAACTCGCCCAAATGGCGGCCCAACAAGCCGCCCTGCGAAAAATGGCCCAGGAGAAGGCCAAGCAACTGAACGAAGACGGTTCCGGAAAGGGAAACCAGATGGGCGACATCGCCAAAGAGATGGAGGAAATCGAACGCGACCTCGTCAACCGGCAGGTCGATCAAGCCACGCTCCAGCGTCAACAAGACCTCATCACACGGCTTCTCGAGGCTGAAAACGCCGAACGCATTCGGGGCGAAAAAGAGGAGCGCACCTCCCAAACAGGCGACGACGCGCTGAAAACGACCCCTCCACAGGCGTCGGAATACCTCCGCCAAAAGATGAACGAACTCGAATTGTTACGCACAGTCCCTGCTGAACTACTTCCATATTATCGCGACCGCGTCAACGATTATTTCAATACTTTGGACCTCGAACCCGGAAGCCCTGAATTGACGCCATGACGACGACGATGCCTGAATTGCGATTCGACTCCAAGCCCGAAAACATCGCGGTGGTGGAACGACTCATTGACCAAATCAGTGAAGACCACAGCATCATTCCCGAGCATTACGGGAATGTCTTGATTGCCATGACCGAGGGCGTGAACAACGCCATTGTGCACGGCAACAAGCTCGATCCTGAGAAGTCCGTGTCCGTGTCTTGCGCCATCGACGAGAAGAACCTCGTCTTCCGCATTTCAGACGAAGGTCCTGGGTTTGACTACGACAATCTGCCCGACCCGACGGCGCCTGAAAACATCGAGAAGCCCCACGGCCGAGGTGTGTTCTTGATGCGTCACCTCGCCGACGAATGCGCGTTCGAGGACGACGGCCGCATTGTCGAGCTCACCTTCTCCAACGTCCTCGCCTGAACCGATGATTGTCTTCGTGGACGGGGACGTCCCGTGCAAGGTGGATGGCCGTCGCGCCATCAAGTCCTGGCTTCGCTCCGTGGCCGACCATCACGGCAAATCCCTCGGAGACCTCAGTGTGGTCGCCTGCTCCGACAAAGAGCTCCTGGAGTACAACCGCAAGTACCTCGACCACGACACCTACACCGACATCATCACCTTCGACCATTCGGAGGGCGACACCCTTGCCGGAGACCTCTTGATTTCCTTCGAACGCGTTCTTGAAAACGCTGAAAATCAGGGCATTGTATTTCAAGAAGAGCTTCGGCGCGTGATGGTTCACGGGGTCTTGCACCTGGCAGGACTCAAGGACAAGACCGATGCCGACGCCCGAGCCATGCGCGCGGCCGAGGACCATGCTTTGGCCATGTTCCACGTGGAACATCGCAGCTAAAGAACATCCTCACGACCTTTGCCTTCATGATTCAGACGTACGATGTCATCGTCGTGGGTGCAGGCCACGCCGGCAACGAAGCCGCAGCCGCAGCCGCGAACCTTGGGGCCTCCACCCTGCTCATCACCATGAACATGGGGGTCATTGGGCAGATGTCCTGCAACCCCGCCATGGGGGGCATCGCCAAGGGCCAAATCGTGCGTGAAGTGGATGCGCTCGGCGGCTATTCCGGGCTCGTTTCCGACCGAAGCGCCATCCAATTCCGCATGCTGAACAAGTCCAAGGGGCCGGCCATGTGGAGCCCCAGAACGCAAAACGACCGCAACCTCTTTGCCCAGGCTTGGAGAGAGATGCTTGAGGGCACGCCCAACCTGGATTTTTGGCAAGACAGCGTGGTAGGCATCCTTGTCGAGGAAGGCCGCTGCGTCGGGGTAAAGACAGGGTTGGGCATGGAGATCCGCGCCAAGGCTGTGGTGCTCACCAACGGCACCTTCCTCAACGGATTGATGCACATCGGTGAGAAGCAATTTGGTGGAGGGCGCGCCGGCGAGCGAGCCTCCATGGGCATCACCGAGCAGCTTGTGGAGCTCGGCTTTGAAAGCGGTCGCATGAAGACCGGAACCCCTCCCCGTGTGGATGGGCGCTCCTTGGATTACACCAAAATGGTCGAACAACCCGGCGACGAGAACCCCGGGCGTTTCAGCTACCTCCCCCACCACCCCATCACCCAACAGATTCCCTGTCACATCACCTACACCTCCACGGAGGTGCATGATTTGCTTCGGGAAGGGTTTGACCGCTCCCCCATGTTCAATGGGCGCATTCGCGGTTTGGGTCCGCGCTACTGCCCGAGCATCGAAGACAAGATCGACCGGTTCGCCGACAAAGACCGCCACCAAGTGTTTGTCGAGCCGGAGGGTTGGAGCACCTGTGAGATTTACGTCAACGGTTTCAGCACGAGCCTTCCGGAGGACGTGCAGCTTCGTGCCATGCGAAAGATTCCCGGGTTTGAGCACGCCAAGATGTTCCGTCCCGGTTACGCCGTCGAATACGACTACTTCCCCCCCACCCAACTCCAGCACAGCCTGGAGACCCGGCTCGTGGACGGACTCTACTTCGCTGGCCAAATCAACGGCACCACGGGCTACGAAGAAGCCGCGTGCCAAGGGTTGATGGCCGGCATCAACGCCGCGCGTTCCACGTGGAACAAAGAGCCCATCACCTTTAGCCGAAGCCAAGCGTACATCGGGGTGTTGATCGACGATTTGGTGACGAAAGGCACCGAAGAACCCTACCGCATGTTCACCTCGCGGGCCGAATACCGCATCCTGTTGCGACAAGACAATGCGGACGAACGCCTGACTCCGCTTTCGCATGAACTTGGCCTCGCCAGCGACGAGCGCATGGCCGCGCTGGAGGCGAAACTCGCCGGCGTTCAAACCCTGCGCAAGGACTTGAAAAAACTGAGTGTGACCCCAGGTGAGGCGCAACCCGTCCTGGACGCTGTGAATTCCTCCCCATTGAAGCACGCGGTGCGCGCCCAAGACATCTTGTCCCGCCCCCACGTCACCCTCGACGCGCTGCACGAGGGCATTGACACCGTCCGCGCGTTAACCACCCCCCACCCTGCCGAAGTCCTCGAGCAAGTGGAAATTCAGGTCAAATACGAAGGCTACATCGCCAAAGAACAAGACATGGCCGATCGCTTGGGCAAACTGGACCACCTGGTGATTCCAGAAGACTTGGACTTCACGCGCCTCACCTCGCTCAGTTACGAGGGGCGCCAAAAGCTCACCGACCGTCGTCCCCGCACGCTTGGAGAGGCTTCCCGCATCTCTGGCGTCAGCCCCTCAGACTTGAGTGTGTTGATGGTCTACCTCGGGCGGTAGCGTGTACCTTTGGGGCCGCATGAACATCCAAAACATCCTTGCCGACCTCGGCATCCAAGATTACAACCCCGGCGTCATGATTGGCGCTGAAGCCTTCGGGTCAGGGGCCAGCATCGAAAGCCACTCCCCCGTTGACGGGAAGCGCATCGCCTCACTCAGCACGGCAACCGCCGAAGACTACGAACGGGTCATGAATGCCGCCTCCGAAGCGTTTGTGGAGTGGAGAAAGTGGACCGCCCCTCAACGAGGTGAAGTCGTCCGCCAATACGGTGAAGCCCTTCGCGCCAAGAAGGAAAGCCTAGGCGCCCTCGTTTCCTACGAAATGGGCAAAAGCTACCAAGAAGGACTTGGCGAGGTGCAGGAGATGATTGACATCTGCGACTTCGCGGTAGGCCAGAGCCGTCAACTCTACGGCTTGACAATGCACTCTGAGCGTCCCAACCACCGCATGTATGAGCAATACCACCCCCTCGGCGTGGTGGGCATCATCAGCGCCTTCAACTTTCCTGTGGCCGTGTGGTGCTGGAACACCGCGCTCGCGTGGATTGCGGGTGACGTTTGTGTTTGGAAGCCCTCAGAGAAGGCGCCTTTGTGCTCCATTGCGTGCCAGCACATTTGGAATGAGGTGGCTGAAGCCAACGACCTTCCTGCGGGCACCAGCTGCATCGTCAACGGCGATTACACCGTGGGTGAGATGATGACGGCCGACGGTCGCGTCCCGCTCGTCTCCGCCACCGGATCCATTCGCATGGGCAAGATTGTGGCGCAAGCTGTGGCTGCCCGTTTGGGACGCTCCTTGCTTGAATTGGGCGGAAACAACGCCATCATCATCACGCCTGAAGCGGACCTCAAAATGGTCATTCCCGCGACGGTATTTGGCGCCGTGGGAACCTGTGGCCAGCGTTGCACCAGCACGCGCCGCTTGATCATTCACAGCAGCATCTACGACAAGGTGCGCGATCAACTCACGCAGGCCTACAAGCAAATCCGCATTGGCGATCCGTTGGACGAAAACAACCATGTTGGACCCCTCATTGACACCGATGCCGTGGCGCAATATGAGCGCGCACTCGAAGCGGTCGTGGAGCAGGGGGGAAGTGTGTTGGTTTCCGGTGGCCGCTTGGAAGGCTCTGGATACGAAAGCGGTTGCTACGTGAAGCCTGCGATTGCCGAAGTCACCAACGACCTCGAGATCGTGCAGCACGAGACCTTTGCCCCGATCCTCTACTTGATGAAGTACGACACCTTGGACGAGGCGATTGCCTTGCAAAACGGCGTGGTTCAGGGATTGTCTTCCGCCATCATGACCAACAACGTTCGCGAAGCAGAAGCCTTCCTTTCTTGCGCTGGCTCTGATTGCGGCATTGCCAACGTCAACATCGGCACCTCCGGTGCAGAGATCGGTGGCGCATTTGGTGGTGAAAAGGAAACAGGAGGTGGACGCGAGTCTGGCTCCGATGCTTGGAAAGCGTACATGCGTCGTCAGACAAACACGATCAACTACGGAAGCGATTTGCCGCTTGCGCAAGGCATCAAGTTCGACCTCTGAGTCGTGCCAACTACCTTGCGTTCATGTTCGCATTTCCGCCACACCCTACAAAGGCAGCTTCGCGCTGCCTTTGTGCATTTCTGGCCATCACCGTCATGGCTTGCTCGACAGACGGTCCTGAGCAAAACCTCTATGTCGCCCACTTTGGCACCCAACCCAAAACCGAGGTGTTGGCAGAGCGTGTTGCCGACGGTTGGGTCATTCGCAATGGCGAAGAACGCATTGTGCTCCGTCATTTGGGAGAAGAGCTTTACGCCGTTCCCGTTTTTGGCGGATCCTGGAAAGGCCGGTGGGAAGGGGAGGAGTGGCGCGGACATTGGACGGACTCCCTTCGTCCGGGAGACTACCGCGTGCCTCTCACCCTGACCCCTTTGGTGCACCCCAAGTCTACATCGGGGTCCAAAACCGCTTCGCGTTGGGACACGAGCGAAGGAACGCTGCTCCTCCAAACCAGGCAAGATTCCGTGTGGGCCACCATTTCCACGCCGACCGGAGACTACCGCTACCTCGCGGGTAAAAAATCAGACAACATATTGACATTCAACACGTTTGATGGCGCACATTTGTTTCGATTCAGTGCGACCCTCAAGGGTGATTCACTCGTCCAAGGGTACTTTCTGTCTGGGACGCATTACAAGACCTCATTTGACGGCGTTCTTTCGCCCGATGGGGGAGAGGGTTGGAAGAGTGGAAGACAAACTTTCAATGGCGCCGAAATGGCCTTGCAAGGGGTGAATGCCACAGGTGACACCGTGACTTGGGACAAGTCCGCGCTCGAAGCGGCGGGCAAAACTGGGCTCGTGGTGGATGTCATGGGCACATGGTGCCCCAACTGCATGGATGAGGCCCGGCTTTTGGCCGAGCTGGCTCCGAGTCACCCTGACGTGCAGTTTGTGAGTTTGGCGTTTGAGCGAAGCACCGACGCCAGCATCTTGCCACGCCTGGCCCAATTCCAAAAAGAACTGCAGCTGTGCTGGGACGTGCTGCTGGGAGGGAAGGCAAGCAAGCGAATCGCCGCCGAATGTTTGGGGGTCGTGGACACGGTGCATTCGTTCCCGACCACGGTCTTTTGGGTGCCAGGGTCAGATCCAGTGATTCACACTGGATTCAACGGTCCCGCCACAGGGGAGGGCTACGTTGTTGAACGCGCTTTCTTCGAGAATCAACTCAACCGCCTCAGCGGTCGCTCGGAAAATCATTGACCTTGTCCACCACGATGCGGTGATCCATGTTGGCCAAGTGCCATGCCGTGTGGAACACGAGCTTGCCGATTTCCGCCATTTTGGGGTACATGATTTTGTCCCAATCGTCCCCGGGTTTGTGGTAATCTTCATGCACGCCTGTGAAGTAAAAGATCACGGGGATGTTGTTCTTGGCGAAGTTGTAGTGGTCGCTGCGGTAGTAAAAGCGGTTGGGATCGTCAGGCGCGTTGTACGTGTAATCCAGAGCGAGGTTGGTGTACGTTTCGTTGCAGTACTCGCTGATTTCGTGAAGCTCTGAACTCAGTTTGTCCGCACCAATGAGGTACACGTAACGGGGATCGTCCTCGTGGTCTGCATCGGTCCGGCCAATCATGTCAATGTTCAAGTTGGCCACGGTGTTCTCCAAGGGAAACACGGGATGGTCCGCATAGTACTCGCTGCCCAGCAGGCCTTTTTCTTCACCCACGACATTCATAAACAACACACTTCGCTTGGGTCGGAGGTTCTTGTCTTCTCCCATCTTGAGAAACTGGCGGGCCAATTCCATGACTGTCACCGTGCCGGAGCCATCGTCGTCCGCGCCATTGTGAATTTCACCGTCAATGATGCCCACGTGGTCGTAGTGGGAGGTGATGACGATGACTTCATCTTTCAATTCTGGATCTGAACCCTCCAAAAAGGCCAGCACATTCTCTGCTTCGTAGTTGGATTTGAGTTGGTCGATGTTCAATTCAAACGACACCCCCAACTTGGCCGATTTGGCCGGTTTGCCATTGTCGACGGATGCAGCATGGTTCGCCAGAGACTTCATTTTGGAGGTGGCCAACCATGCATTCGCTTGAGATTGTTTGACAAAAAGGGTCGGGAGGTTGGTGCCTTCTCCTTCCTTTTCGCGGTCGAGGGAAGTGGACTTGCGAAGCATCCACTTTTTCATGCGGCTGGACCGAACCTCAAACGCTTCGTCTTCCATGATCACCACCACAGCTTGAGCTCCAAGGGACTGTGCCAATTCTCTCTTTTTTCCGAGCGATTCAGCCCATTCGGAAGGGGCACCATCCTCAGTGATTTTGGATTGTCCCTCTGCATCGGTGGGTTCCCCGTCGAGAAACATCACCACGCCTTCTCCTTTGAACTTTTTGTAATCGTTCCAACGGTCATCCTGAATGCCGTGACCCACAAACGTCAATGTTTGATTCTTCAATGTGGTCACATCCAAACCCGGATACACGAGAAAATCATCCGCCAAAACCAAGGTGTCTTCCCCCACCATCATGGAACCACCTCTGATTTGGGTGTTCACCAAGGGCACCATTTGAAAGAAAGATCCGTTGTTGCACGGCTCAAAACCGAGCGAACCGTAATACGCTTCCAGGTAACTGGCCGCCTTCCTTTGACCGATTTCACCTGTTTCTCGTCCTTCAAAACCATCACTTGCGAGGATGCTCAAATGCACGCGAAGTTGTTTTTCATCCAACTTCACAGAATTCACAAAACCTGGATCGGTCAACTCACGTTGTCCCCAACCGGAAAGGACCATGGCGAACATGGCCACCATAGCACAGGAAATTTTCCCCACGCGACGTGCATGACGTCCCCCTTCAAAGTCAGAGGAGAAAAACGCATCCACCATCTCCAAAGCCGTTTCCTCAGAAACAAAACGCGCAGGAATGCACAACACGTTGGCGTCGTTGTGTTGACGTCCCAAAGACGCAATCTCTGGGGTCCATGCAATGCAGGCGCGCACATCGTTGTGTTTGTTGGCGGTCATGGCCACGCCATTGGCAGAACCACAGATCAAAATGCCCAATCCGGCATGTTCCCCTGCCACATCCTCCGCCACCGCATGGGCATGGTCTGGATAATCCACACTGTCAGGTGTGTCTGTACCACGGTTCAACATGGTGTGGCCTTGGGCTTCGAGGTGTTGTGCGATGCGTGCCTTCAATTCAGGTCCCGCGTGATCGCATCCAATGCTGACAATCATGTCACGAAAATACCCACACTCGACGTTCATGAACCTGTGGGTAGCGAAGAAGAACTTTATTTGGAAAGGGAACTGTTTGTCTCTAAGCCAGACGCCAAGGTCCCACTCCAAATCTTTTCCCGCCGATTTTCACACGTGTTATCCCCTGAAATCACCGGGGTTTTGCACAGCGAAGTCAGCTGTGATTTTTGCCCAAGACCTCTCGTACACAATGTGTGCAAAACCGTGCATACTCACTTTGGATCAGCGATTTGATTTCCACATCCCCTGCCGAACTTTGTGAATGAGGGGTGAACATCGTCTTTTGCAAGAGGTGCGATCCACGAGTTTTCCCACTCATCCACATGCCTACTATGACATCATCTTCTCTTTTAAAAAAATTCATTTTCATTGTAGGATGTGGACAACCCATGTGGGCGCAAGAATGTGACTGGGTTCAGTTCAAGCATGAGAATGGGGCAGTGGCCAGCGAAGGATGCTTCGAGAATGGTGTGCCGGTGGGGGTGTGGAAGAGTTACGACGATCGGGGAATGTTGTTGAGCGAAGGTGAACGCCAAAACAACCAACCACAAGGATTGTGGAAATTCTACAACCAAGGCGTGCTTCGGGAAACGGCAGAGTTTGTGGATGGACAAAAAGAGGGGGTGCAAACGCTTTGGGTGGAAGGTCTGTTGACCGATTCCGTTCGATGGACAGGTGGGCAACGCGAAGGAGAGTCCATGGTGTTTCGTCCCGACGGTTCCTTGAAAATGCGCGTTCTCTACGAGAAGGACAAGCGCGAAGGCAAAGCCACGTTGTTCAATGCACAGAACGAACCCCACGGCTATCGGTGGTATAAACAGGACAGGTTGCTGGCCTCAGAATCGTTCAATCGAATGGACGAACAAGGCAGGAAATCGGGTCCCTGGAAGGTGTTTCATCCCTCGGGTCGTGTCATCGAAACGGGTTTTTACATGGAAGGATTGAAGCACGGCACATTCCAATATTTTGATGCCCGTGGCAGCGTGACGGCGGTGGTGGAATACCGATTTGGGGAGGAAGTGTTGCCTGAATCAGTTGAAGAGCCTGTGGTAGAAGTCCAAACCATGCGCAGGCCCGATGGGTCCATTGCAGAAACGGTGACGTACGTCAATGGCATCAAGGAAGGTGTGGCCAGGCAATACGATGAAGGAGGCACGGTGGTGGGTGGATCGGTGTTTGCATCGGACGTGTTGGTCGCCGAAGGCATCACCACGAAGGAGGGTAAAAGAAACGGTCCCTGGAAGGAGTATTGGCCCAACGGCACGTTGCGTGCAGAGGGACAATATGTGAACGATGCACGGGAGGGTCGATGGGTGTTTTACCGCGAATCAGGGGAGAAGGAACAACAAGGGGAGTACATCGCCGATGCGATTCATGGAGCTTGGACATGGTGGTATCCAGGGGGGGGCATTCACCGGGAAGAAGCGTACAGCAGGGGCGAACCGGTGGGCACGTTCTTAGAATACGACACCACAGGTGCAGCATTGGTTTCTGGCGCGTATGAACAAGGATTGCGCCATGGTGCATGGCGAATCCAGGTGAACGATCACCTTGAGGAAGGGAACTATGTGTACGGGGAGAAAGACGGGGTTTGGACGCACACTTACGGCAACGGGAAACGTCAGTTTGAAGGCGCCTACGTGGTGGGACAACCCGACGGCAAACACCGAAACTGGCATGAGAACGGTGTGCTGGAAGAGGAGGGGAAATATGAAAGTGGGGCCAAACACAAGAAATGGAGGCTCTACGATGACACAGGTGTGGTACTGCACGAGTACATTTACCGGTACGGTAAGCTGCGCAAGGTGGATGGTTCGAAAGTGGACAAACGACGCGATGGCAAGCTGAAAGGCAACTGAACGCATGACGAAAGCACAACTCCAGCTTCTCGAGGCTTGTCCTGAAGCCATGATTTTGGTGGAGGCTGGCAAGCCTGTGGCTTGGAATTCGCAAGCTTCACGGATGTTGGATTGGACGTCCCAGAGTGCCGGTGTGGATCACCTTTGGCACACGAAAGGAGGGTTGTGGTTGCTAGAAGGGGATGAAGTGGGGTTGTTTGAGGCCAAGGTGGAACGTGCACTTCAAGGCAAACCGGCCAAAATGCGCTGCCGGGCCATTCGTCAAACCGGAACCATGTTTGATGCAGAATGGAAAGCTGTGCCCGTGGGGGATGGCACCATTCTCCTTCAGATTCGCGACATCAGCGAGCGCATGGTCTATGAGCAAGTCATCCGCGACAGCGAGCAGCGCTTTCGGTCGTTGGCCCGTCATGCGATGGAGGGCATCGCGTTTTTGGAAGGCAACCAAATCGTCGACGCCAACGAGCAATTTGCCATCCTGTTTGGGTGGAAGGAATTGCCGATTGGAGAAGACATTTTGTCCCTGGTCAATCCGCGAGATTGGCAACGCTTGGGTGCCCGAAAATTTGCCCGTTCGCGGGTGGAATTGCAGGGTCTGACGCAACAAGGCCGGACCATTCATTTGGAAGCCACGCGCTCCACAGATGCGACCACCAACCAAACGGTGTTGATGGTCTACGACATCACCGAACGCAAGCGCACCGAATTGGATTTACTCCAAACCAAGGAGCGTTTCCGAATGCTCGTGGAGACAAGTCCCATGGGACTGCTTCTGATGGTCGATGGCAAAGTGAAGTACAGCAACCCTGGAGTCCTTGATTTGATGGGCATCCGTATGGAGGATGAGTTGTACGACGAACATTTCGTCTCCCTCTTTCACGAGGACGATCAAGCCGTGCTTCAAGAAGACATCCGCCTCGTGGAAATGGGGGAACGCCCCCCTTACCGTGAGGTGCGCATCCGAGTGTCGGACGACGAAGTGGTGGAGGTGGGTGTTCGGATGACGTTGTCGTTCCACGACCGTTCACCAGCCGTTCAAGTGACGCTGACCGATTTGAGGACACGGGTCGCCTTGATTCGTGAGCAGATGCGCGCCACGTTGGCCGAGGAATCCAACAACCTTCTCAAAGAAGAAATCAAGCGCCACAAAGCCACGCAGATGCGTTTGGCGGATGCCGAGCGTTTGAACCGTTCCATCATCGAATCGTCCATTGACATGATTGTCGCGTTCAATGAAGACGGAGATTTGACGCAATACAACCAGGCATTTGCCGTGGAGTTTGGGTTGGAGTTTGGATCAAATCCAGACCAATACCAATTCAGAAATTTTGTGGCAACCAAAGCGGAAGCCGAACGCATTCGCGACCACGTCTACGCCAACACCAATTTTTCTGGAGAAACCCAAGGCAAGCGGTTGAACGGAGACGCGTTTCCGATGTACTTGACCGTGGCTTTGTTGCGGGATGAATCGGACAACGTGTTTGGGGCGATGGCTGTGGCAAGAGACATCACAGAAGCCAAACTCGCCCAAGAAGAATTGGAGGCCAGCGAAGAGCGTTACAGGAGCATTCTGGACAACGCGAACGACGCCATCTTCACGTTGGACGACAGCGGATTTTTCACCTACACCAACCCCTCGTTCAACGAGTTGTTGGGGTACTCGGAGATCGAGTTGTCCAAACGGACGGTCCACGATGTCATTCAAGGCTTGCCCAAGCGTGGCAAGACGTGGATCAAAGCCATTGCGGAGTCGGGTGCAGAGCGAGAATTTGTGGCAGCCGACGGCAAGGTGTTGACGATGCTCGGTGGCGCCACCATCCAACACAACGACAAAGGCAAACCGACCGGAGTGCGGGGCATCTACCTCGACATCACGGACATGCTGTTGCATGAGCGACGCGCCAAAACCCAAAGCGCCAAGCTCGAGTCCATCTTCGATTCGACGGAGAACATGATCATGTTCACCATGGACAGTGCCGACCGTGTGAACGCGTTCAACAAGAATTTCAAGAACATTTTCGAATACGATTTTGGGCTGACGTTTGACACGTCCAAATCGTTCATCGAGCACATCTCCAGGGTGGTGGACGAAGAACCCTACCAGGGGCAGCTTCGGTTGTTCTTGCGGGCGATGGAGGGCAAGCCGCAGCAGTTTGAACTGCCCCTCAAAACCATCCATGGCGAAAGCCGGTGGTACCAAGTGTTCCTCAATCCAGTGAGTCTGGGCGAGGACCAGCGCGAGATCAGCTGCATCGCCTACGACATCACCGAGCGCAAGGAAATCGACCGCGCCATTCGCAGCGCGCTGAAGGAGAAGGAGGTGCTGCTTCAAGAGGTGCACCACCGCGTGAAAAACAACCTGCAAGTCATCAGCAGCATGCTGAATTTGCAGAAGTCCTTCGTGAAGGATCCGGAAACGCTGAACCTTCTCGAAGAAAGCACCAACCGCATTGCGACGATGAGCTACATCCACGAGTCGCTCTACCGCAACACCGACTTCGCAAACATCAGCTTCGCGGAGTACTTGCAGCGTTTGAGCGCCAACCTCATTCAGAGCTACTCACGCAGCGACTGCGAAGTAGTGTTGCAAACGGTGTTTGACGAGGTCTATTTGAGCTTGGAACAAGCCATTCCGTGTGGCTTGATCACCAACGAGCTTGTCTCCAACTCCTTGAAGTACGCTTTCCCAGACCGCGCGCAAGGCATCATCACCCTTCGCATCCAACACGTGGAAGGAGGCGCGGTGGAGCTTGAAGTGTCTGACGATGGGGTGGGCCTTCCTCCGGGAATGGACTTCGCCAAAAACGATTCCCTCGGCGTGTACCTCGTCCAAGCACTGACCGAACAAATTGACGGCGAGTTGGTGGTAACGAGCGTGGATCAGGGCCGAAAGGGGTGCAGCTTTTTGGTTAGATTTACCCCATCTGAGTGAGGCTCAACGACGCGCCTGACGATTCACATTTGCAAGACAAACGCATGGCCATCAACATTTTGGTGACGGAGGACG
>Ga0160423_10000218_pt1 | contig 44503 bp, 41 predicted proteins | sample CRUFie14St8metaG_FD_108191 | JGI IMG/M metagenome (GOLD analysis project Ga0160423, IMG submission 108191) | Marine microbial communities from the Costa Rica Dome - CRUD Field 142mm St8 metaG | ecosystem: Environmental > Aquatic > Marine > Oceanic > Photic zone | place: Costa Rica: the Eastern...
TAATCAGAATCAAGCGATATCCGCGAATGGCCGCGGCCATGGCCAAGGCAATGCCTGTATTCCCACTGGTTGCCTCTATGATGGTGTCACCAGGCTTGATCAGACCCCGCGCTTCAGCTTCACGAATCATGCTCATTGCCGGCCGATCCTTCACTGAGCCCGCAGGGTTATTTCCTTCGAGCTTTGCTAGCACCACGCTTTTAGGATTAACCAGCATTCTTTGCAGGCGCACTAGTGGCGTATGGCCAATAGTGGATTCGATCGTGGGGTACTGTTGCTTATTCATCAAGAATGGTGACCGGGAGCCCCTCTGATTTAGGATGACTATTGTGCAATGGCAAACGCGACGACCGAGTCTACTTCATCCGCAATGGACACCAAAATCTGTTGCGCACCTATTGCTCGAAGTCTCATTGCCGCTTCACCCGCCAAAGATACCTGAGGCTTGTTCAACGAGTTTTTTTTAATGGTGATAGAGGGCATAGTAATGCCGCTTCTGAACCCAGTGCCTAGGGCCTTAGCAATGGCCTCTTTGGCGGCAAAACGTTTCGCAATAAGCGATGAAGTAATAGGTCCGGCGGACAGTTCTTCAGCGGACAACACTTTGCTAGCGAAGCGGTCACCAAAGCGCCGATGTACGGCTTCAATCCGTTTAAGCTTTACAATATCAACGCCAATACCCCGCACCACGACAGATTCTCCCGCTACTCTCTCAGTTGTGACTATTTCAGCCATTACCCTCTCAGTTGTCACTCTTTCAACTGCCGCCACTCGCTAACAGCTTCTCGCACTTTTAGGGGATTACCACCCAGGCGCTGGTCTATCGCCAATCGCATGATGCCCTTCAATTTAGCTTGGCATATGTCGTTTATGTCGCAACCAGACCGTTGCCAGTTTGCCAAAGTTAATAACTGAACGCCCGAAACTACGAGCGACATGTCTCCACCATGACCGGATACAAAACCTCGCTCGGGCTGATAGCTATAGCTTGCGGTCTCTTGAATAGGACGATCCTCAAAATCACGCTGCCACTGAATTTGATAGCCAAGCTCCTCCAAGAGCAATAACTCGAACCTACGTAAGGCAAGCTCAGGATCGACAGACGAAGAGATCAGCTCGATAGCTTCACCGTAGGCTGCGAATAATGTGGGCACAGCATCGAACTTTGGAAGAAGACGTGTGAGTAATTCATTGAGGTAGAGCCCGGAGAACAGTGTCTCACCGACCAGCATGCGTCTGATACTGGCACTTTCAGCCGCAGCAACGTATTTCAACTCGCTGCTACCGCCGAATTTAACGAGAAGAGGTTGAAATGGCTGCATCAGCGCTGCCATCATACCACCGCGTTGCTTTCGGTGAGCCCCCTTAACAACAGCGGACAGGCGACCATCTGCCGCCGTCAGAAAATTTACTAGGTAACTTGAGTCACGATATGGTCGTCGTCCTAGCACCCAAGCCGGCTGCATGACCGAGGTCACGACTCGACTTCAAGTCCAAGACTGCGCAGAGCGCGAATGTCGTCGGACCACCCTGATTTAACCTTAACCCAGAGTTTCAACATCACTTTGCAATCAAAGGCTTTTTCCATGTCACGTCGTGCTTCGGAGCCTATTGAGCGAAGTCTTGAGCCACCGGTGCCAATAACGATCCGCTTTCGCCCATCACGTTCGACAAAGATAATCGCATTGATGTGCAAGACACCCCGATCATCGGTGTGAAACGCCTCTAATTCAGTCGCTGTCGTATGCGGTAACTCATCCCCGAGCTGGCGTATGATTTTCTCGCGAATAAGTTCCGCTGCCAAAAATCGCTCGGTACGGTTCGTAATTTGGCCCTCCGGGAATAGATGATACCCGCAGGGGAGCTGCTCTCTGACAAACGTTTCCAGCAGATCTAAATTTTTCTGGCGTAGCGCTGAGATAGGAAAAATGCCAGCGAAATCATGACGGGTCTGTAGCTCGCTCATCTCCGGGAGTAGCGCATTAGGATCGTCAAACAAGTCCATTTTGTTGACGACAAGCGCCACCGGCACCTTTACCGAGAGTAGTTTCTCGAGCACCCAGGAGTCCTCTTCAGTCCATTTCCCTCGGTCGATCAGAAACAGAACCAGATCGACATCGACCATCGCGGCGGTGGCCGACTTATTCATGGCTTTATTGATCGCACGAGGCTCATTGCGATGAAGCCCGGGCGTATCGACAAAAATCATTTGATCCTTGTCGACTGTCTTTACACCCAACACCTGTTGTCGCGTCGTTTGAGGCTTACGTGAGGTAATGCTGATCTTTTGTTCAAGGATAAAATTGAGCAAAGTCGATTTCCCTACATTGGGCCGCCCTACCAGCGCAACTAAACCACACCGGGTATCTGGATTATCACTCATGTTCGAGTATCTCCAATATCGCCGCTGCCGCTTGTTGCTCCGCTTTTTTACGACTCGATGCCGTGCCGAACCGTATGCTGTTGACGGCTTTGCAAGTGCACGCCACTTCGAATACCTGATTATGATCATCTCCGGAGATTGCTATGACCTCATAAGCTGGCAGTGGGTAACCCTTGCCTTGCAGCCATTCCTGCAGACGAGTCTTGGCATCTCTTGTCGCGTGGATATCAAGCGACGCAACGTCGGCAGCAAACCACGAGGCGACAATCTTACTGGCTATACCAAATCCAGCCTCTACTAACATACTCCCTGCCAGCGCCTCGACCGTGTCCGCCATGATACTCGCTCGGTGGCGGCCGCCGCTCTTTCGCTCGCCAGCGCCCATTAGTACCAAGGGGCCCAACTCGAAGCGCTCAGCAAGCATCGCGAGACCCTCTTTCGAAACCAATTTGGAACGAAGTCTCGATAAACTTCCCTCATCAAGATCGGGGTAGTGAGAAAATAACAGCTCAGCCACGACAGCATTGACGAGGCCATCGCCAATAAACTCGAGGCGCTCATTATTATCTGCACCAAAGCTTCGGTGTGTCAGTGCCCGCACAAGCAGCTCTGGCTCCTCAAATTGATAGCCGATGGATCGCTGCAAGACGGCGTGCTGTGGTTTCATCTTGAGAGCACCCAGTTTTTTCTCGCGGGCGAGCGGTAATCCACGTTAACAATACCGGATTCCCAAACACCGTGTATAGGACCGACTGAGGGAAAAACGCTCCGGTACTCCAGTGTCACAATGCGGCCCATACGAAATCAATTAACCGACAATAGACGGGTGGGCCTGCTAAATTCGGTTAGCTGAACAGGCTTTTCGTAGCGCTTCTCTGACATCTGCACTTTAACGCCAACCTGAAACGGAACCAGACACCACAGGCTCGAAATCGCTGACAAGCGACCTGTACTCCATAACTTCTGACAATAACCTCAGTAACGTCGTTAGGCCAACCCAAGCCGTGACGATGACACACAAGATGAAAAAGCTGGATGGGACTTGGATGCCGCGCGGAGCCACCGAGTTGCGGTGCAAAATCAATGCAGGCCTCCCGCACGCTCGAAACTCGGAACGCTGAAAAGCGATTCCCAGTGCATCCAAATGGCCACCGCCTCACCCACAATATCGCGCTCCGGAACCTGCCCCCACACGCGACTGTCGCTACTGTTATCGCGATTGTCACCCATCATGAAGTAGTGGCCAGGTCTAACCACAACGGAGAAATCCCGGATCGGCCGCAGCTGGTCAATCTGCGCCAGGTGACTTCTACCCTCGCGAGGTTCTTCTAGGCCAATCTGAATCCTACGAGCACCAGGCACATCGGTGAGCCACTCTCTTGGCACTACCTGCCCGTTAACTATTAATTGCTTTTTTCGGTATTGAACGTGATCCCCGGGCACGCCTATCACACGCTTGATGTAGTACTGATCATTTGCGTGGGGGGGATAGAACACCATCACATCGCCACGCTTAGGCAAACTAACGTCCCAGATCTTAGTGCGAGTCACGGGAAGCCGGAGACCGTATCGATACTTGTTCACCAAAATGTAATCTCCGACCTGGAGGGTCGGCACCATCGACGACGAAGGAATCTGAAACGGTTCGTAAAGAAAAGATCGAAGAACAAGTACAAAGGCAAGGACCGGGAAAAACGACTTCGCATATTCGACGACAAGAGGATCAGTCGCCTCGCGAGATGCACTCTCGATGAATAATTTTGCGTCGGCAGACTCAGACTCACTCCAACGCGGGTACTTCTTTTGTAGCTCTGTGAGTCGCGCTGAGCGCGCGGAAGCGAACAGTAAACTGTCGGTCAGCCAAATGGCGCCGCTAGCCCCAACAATCACTGTCAGGATGAGAGGCAGGTCAATATTCAATAGAGGGTCCTCTTCACCTTTTTGGCTAGTCTACCTGAAGCACTGCCAAGAAAGCGGTTTGTGGGATCTCCACATTGCCCACCTGCTTCATGCGTTTTTTCCCTGCCTTCTGCTTCTCCAGAAGCTTCTTCTTTCGCGTGACATCACCACCATAACACTTCGCCGTCACATTCTTGCGCAGCGCTTTAACCGTTTGACGGGCTACGATTTTCCCACCAACGGCGGCCTGTATAGCAACATCGAACATTTGGCGCGGGATCAGCTCTTTCATCTTTTCGGTGAGGACGCGGCCTCGGCTCTGGATATAGTCTCGGTGGACAATAACCGAGAGCGCATCGACTCTATCGCCGTTGATCAATACATCTAGCTTCGAAAGCGGCGCCGTCTCGAATCGCTCAAAACCATAATCAAGTGATGCATATCCGCGGCTCGCCGACTTCAACCTGTCAAAAAAATCCAGCACGACCTCAGCCATGGGGAGATCGTAGATAACTTGAACTTGTTGGCCGAGGAACTGCAAGTCCACTTGAGAACCACGTTTCTCGACACACAAAGTGATAATTGCTCCCAGATAGTCCTGTGGTGTCAATATCGTGCATCGCGCAATTGGCTCTCGCATACTCTCGATATCACCCAGATCAGGCAGTTTTGACGGATTGTCAACGTTGACGACATCGCCTGACTTTTTAACGACCTCGTAGATAACGGTAGGTGCCGTTGTGATGAGATCTAGGCCGTATTCACGCTCGAGTCGTTCCTGGATGATCTCCATGTGAAGCATCCCCAAGAACCCACAGCGAAAACCAAAGCCAAGCGCATCGGAGGTCTCTGGCTCGTAGAAAAGCGACGCATCATTGAGCGTTAGCTTTCCAAGGGCATCTCTAAAATCTTCGTAGTCGTCGGCATTTATGGTGAAAATGCCTGCATAGACCTGCGGTTTTATTTCCTGAAAGCCCGGTAATGTCGCTGTCTCAGGTGCACCAGATGCAATTAGCGTGTCGCCCACCGGCGCACCCTTAATATCTTTGATACCAGCGACGATGAATCCAACTTCACCTGCTCGAAGTTGATCGGTAACCGTTCGCCGGGGTGTAAACACGCCGATCATGTCGGCTTGATGAACCTTGCCGGTAGACTTCACCACAAATTTATCGCGCTTTTTGATCTGTCCCTGCTTGACGCGGACCAGCGAGACAACCCCCAGATAGTTGTCAAACCATGAGTCAATGATAAGCGCCTGTAGCGGCTCATCTCGATCGCCCTCAGGCGCGGGAATATGCTCCACTAAGTACTCAAGGGTGTCTTCAATTCCGAGACCAGTCTTGGCACTGACAGGCACAGCCTTGCTAGCCTCAATGCCAATAATCTCCTCGATCTCATTTTGAACACGCTCAGGTTCTGCCTGCGGCAAATCCATCTTGTTGAGTATTGGCAGTACCTCAAGGCCCTGTTCGATCGCGGTGTAACAGTTTGCAACCGACTGAGCCTCGACACCCTGCCCCGCGTCCACCACCAACAGGGCACCTTCACACGCTGCTAAGGAGCGAGAAACCTCGTAGGAAAAGTCCACGTGTCCAGGCGTATCAATGAAATTAAGCTGATAAACCTCACCGTTGCGGGCCCTGTAGTTTAGCGTAACGCTCTGCGCCTTGATCGTAATGCCGCGCTCACGCTCGAGATCCATAGAGTCAAGCACTTGTTCGGCCATCTCTCTGTCGCTTAAGCCGCCGCAGTGCTGGATAAAACGATCAGCCAACGTCGACTTACCGTGGTCGATATGGGCAATGATGGAAAAGTTGCGAATGTGACTCAGATCAGTCACGACGGCTCCCTAAAGACGAATGAGGGCTTTGATTGCTCCCGAGCGCGCGAAGTGTAGCGCAGGGTTCTGAGCAATGACCACTCAATGTTCAGTCATTTTCTGGTACTTTGATACCAATGAACTGTGGCGCACCCTGCCGGATTAGACGCACCGACACCGATTTTCCTGGCTCTAGGCCATCTGCCGCCGATGAGATGTCACTCAGCCGACTAATCGCAGAGCGTCCAAAACGGGTCAAAATATCTCCAGCCCTCACGCCACCCTTAAAGGCGGGAGATCCGGGCTCGACTGAGCTGACAACCACACCACCACGAACTGCGGGACCAGGTTCATCAGAATCATCTAACTCCTTTACGGTCATGCCCAACATACTTACCGTTCCCGGTTCACTGGGTTTTGTAACAACTCTCGCGATCTCATCGGCCTCCAAAGCGCCAATTTCAACCTCAAGCAGCATTTCCTCTCCGTCTCTGATAACAGTGACATCTACCGCAGCTCCCGGCGCGAGTAATCCCACGATGTGCGGAAGGTCGGCAGAAACCTCTATCTGTGCACCATCAACTGCGACGATGATATCCCCGGACTCGATACCCGCACGTTCAGCAGGCGAGTTGCCGCCTACCTGCGCTACTAACGCCCCTCGCGGACGATCCAAGTCAAACGACTCGGCGAGCGTTCGATCAACATTTTGAATACTGACACCCAACCAGCCTCGAACCACTTCACCACTGGTCTGCAACTGCTTCACGATGTTAGTGACAACACGCGCAGGAATGGCGAAGGACAGGCCAATCGAGCCACCCGAGCGCGTAAAGATCTGCGAATTCACCCCGACAACCTCTCCAGCCAAATTAAAGAGTGGACCTCCTGAATTACCGGGATTAATAGCCACGTCCGTCTGAATGAAAGGAACATAGTTTTCGCCCCTTTCCGTTGGCAAACTTCGCCCTTTGGCACTGACAATGCCAGCAGTCGCTGAATAGTCCAGGCCAAACGGTGACCCAATCGCGAGAACCCACTGCCCTACCTTCAAATCCTCGGATTTACCCAAGCTCAAAAAAGGTAATCCATTGGCATCAACTCTAAGTAATGCAAGATCTGAGCGCTGATCAGTGCCGATGACTTCTGCATCGAACTCTCGACGGTCCGCAAGTCTTACAATTACGGTATCGGCGCCATCCACTACGTGATGGTTGGTGACGATGTATCCATCCCTCGAAATGATAAATCCAGAGCCTGTGCCACCACCTCGGGGTGCCGGTGGATTGCGATCCTGAAAAAATCGACGAAGCGCCTCAGGTAATTGCTCCAGCTCTTCCAGCTCTTCCATTTGCCCACGTCCGGAGCGCGATGGAGCCTCCACCTCCGCAATAATCTTCACTACAGCAGGCGACCTCTCTTCCACGATAGTTGCAAAATCGGGAAGTGCCGCCGCCGCGAGCTGACTGACACCAATAAACATCAGGGCCAAAGTGAGTCTAAGCATCATTTATTTTATCCTTTTAACTAAAACGTTAGGTGGACATCCGAACGGCACGAAGAGATGGTCGGTCTGAAATCCACTAGTGGTTGATGTCAATGATGATTTCATCCAACTCATGATCGACCACCCGCTCCAGTTGAGGCTCGACCGTGCCAAAGAGGGATCGACTACTCATCCAGCGTAGCCCAGCAAATGTGCCCAACAAACCAATGAAGAAACCAGCAGCTGCTCTAACATCACTGTCAGCGCCAACCACAAGCGCTAGCGTAATGCCGAAAAACAACGGCAAGCCGTATAACATTAGCGCTCCCACCGACAATGTGGATCTAGGAATCGATATTTCAACCCTGTCATTTACTGAACAGTCGGTTGCTTTTAGAGTTTCTGACTCGCGCGCTCGCACAAGCCCTTTATCACTTGTCAGGACACCAGCCAGCGTTCTGTGACCGCAGCCAGAGCGAGCGACACAGGCGCCGCAAGCAGAGTTCCGACTGGTCTCGACCCATACGGCAGCCCCCTCTAGCGCCACAACTCTGCCGGTCTCAAAAATCGTCATTACTTCAACGACTCGGTACAACACGCACTGCTTCAGCAATCAGCCGAGCAGCGGCGAGTGGTACCTCGCCAATTACAGTCACCAAAATACGCGTACCTGAGACAACACTGCCCCTGGAATAGGTCAAGGTGGCACCGTGGCGCACGGCACCCTCACCCGCCGATAAATCATCCGCGAGCGGTTCGAATACAACCGTCGCAGCAGCGATGCCGTCACTAACAAACAATGCTTTTTCCTCGAAACCTCGCGCAAGGCTAGCCTTGTAGCCAAGGGGTAAACCGATAATATCAAGATGCTGCATCAGCGAAGTAGCGCTTTCCGCCGTTATTGTGTCGTCTCTCGGCGTTACCGTGATTGAAGCATATTCATGTCGTTCTAGAAGCTTCCCATCCTCGCTGAATGATTCTGATTTAAGAACTAACCCAGAAACATCATCCAGTGCCAGGCGATACCCCAGACGCAGTCCGTCTCGCGGCCTGAGGTGCAATGAAGCCGTGGGCCTTCCTGCCACTTTGGGGCCGAGCTTCAGATGCAGCGAGTAAAAAACGCTTAGCTCGCAGGCAGTGACAGCGGGACCACGTGGCGCCCAAAAAGTTTGCGTCTCCTCAGCCGCAGGAGCATTTAGGTAATTAAGTTGTCCCAGGTCTTGCCCGGCCACATGCGACTTCGAAATAAAGTTCCTTGCGCCGGAAGACTCCTTGAGAAACGTGCCGGAGTAAGAAAATTTCTGATGCGACTCCTGTATCTGATCGATAGCACGCGCAATCGATTGGTCTACATCACATTTATCTTGAGCGTTTGCGCGCGAGGACAGCACAACAGCAGTGGCGATAGCAATGGAGAAAAACGCGCACCTCAACTGGTTCACCGCCACCTCAGCCGCTATTGGCTGTCCGCTGGATCAACTGACCGAGAAACAAGGGGCATAATAGAGACCGCTGATGCAGTGGTGATATGCACTCGCAGCAGTGACTTGAAACGTTCGTCGGCAAGCCGGTTATAGCTCGCCCTGTTGCTGTACGGGTCAACTGTTGTCACCGATGCCGGCGAGGTTACAGTGCGTGGCTGCATTACCTGAGATTCTGCAAAACTCGCTTGTACCGCGCCTGTGCCCGGGACTTGGACAATCGCACCCGGAGCAGTAACTGAGTTTATGGGTGTCTCGTTAAATAACAGGGCCTGCTGGCCGCCAAGAACAACAGCAAGGGTGACCGATGCCGCAACGGCCATTGAAATCAGTGGATTCGCATACCGCCTTTTCTCAGATAAAATCGTCTTTCGAACAGCCTCACTCACGTCGATTTCTAGTGCCGAAACTCGCTGACCAACTATCGCCTCACGGATCAGCTGCTGTCGCCGCCAATACACACGTAATTCCTCGGATCCAGCAGTACCCCGGAGCGCTCGCGCCATATCAAGATCATTGGCCTCTCCATCCATCAGGGCTGACAGGCTTTCCTGATCAACCGATGAAACTGTGCCGCTCACAAGTTTATCGTCGTCTTTTATCAACCTTCATTCCCCTGAAGTTGCCGAGCCACTTTTATATCGATGGCTTCGCGTGCCCGAAAAATCCGGGACCTGACTGTACCAATCGGACACTCTAAAACGTCCGCTATCTCCTCATAACTCAAGCCTTCGAACTCACGCAGTGTCAACGCGGCTCTCAACTCTACTGGTAATTCCTCTATCGTTCGAGAAATTAACGCCTGTAATTGTTCACCCATAATCACCTCGTCTGGTGACTCGTGATCTTTTAATCGGCCTGGAACATCAAACACTTCCAAAGCGTCCAATGCCATATCAGACGAAGGCCTCCGCCCCATTGCAACGAGATAATTCTTCGCCGCATTGGCCGCAATACGATACAGCCAGGTGTAAAACGCACTATCGCCGCGAAAACTGGGGAGTGCTCGATAGGCTTTGATAAACGCCTCCTGAGTCACATCCTCTACCTCAGCCGCATTGTTTAGGTAACGAGAAACGAGCTGCGCCACCCTCCCCTGATACTTCAAAACCAGAAGATCGAACGCGCGCGAATCCCCCTTTTTTGCGCGTTTTACGAGCTTGTCGTCACCATCGCTGAGTGCCAAAGTACCGCTTCCCACTTAGCAGATCTGGCGTCTATCACTTCTGCCCAATCTGTTTTCTGTTTCATATGATGTTTGATGTTTCGAAAAGTTCAATTTATTTGACACAATATTCGATACTCATTCTATCCCTCCAGAGTGCCGCAGCTGTTGCATGGAGTCCATGATGCGAGATACACATTTTGATGTTCTAGTCGTCGGAAGCGGCGCAGCAGGTCTCAGCCTTGCACTACAGCTCCCAGAAACCCTCTCCATCGGCTTGTTATCTAAGTCTGATTTGAATTCCGGCTCTACATCATGGGCCCAGGGTGGAATGGCCGCGGTATTGCACGAGCGTGATACGATTGAATCGCATGTCGCCGACACCCTGCAAACCGGGGCGGGTCTCTGTCATGAGGGTGCAGTGATATTTACCGTCGAGCAAAGCCGCTCTGTTGTCGACTGGCTTGTAGCTCAGGGGGTAGATTTTGATCTGAGAAACGACCAACCGGACGATGAGCTTAGAGAGTTTCACCTGACGATGGAGGGTGGGCACTCCATACGCAGAATCCTGCACTCTGCCGATCATACCGGCAGCGCGATCTCAAAAGCGCTCAATGCGCGCATTACTGAACGCTCTAATGTAGAAATTCTAACTGACCGTTGCGTTGTCGATCTAATTGTTAAGGATGGCGAGGCTACCGGTGCCTATGTGCTAGATACAAGATCTGGCCTAGTGGAAACTATGGGAGCGAGGGCGATTGCATTGGCGACAGGTGGAGCCAGCAAAGCCTATTTGTATACTAGTAATCCGGACGGAGCGACAGGCGACGGTATCGCTCTGGCATGGCGCGCAGGTTGTCGGGTCGCGAATCTTGAATTCAACCAATTTCACCCAACCTGTCTATACCATCCGAAGGCTCGAACATTTTTGCTGACGGAAGCGCTACGAGGAGAAGGCGCGACGCTTCATCTGCCGTCGGGCGAGCGGTTTATGCCGCGCTTTGACCATCGAGCGGAACTCGCGCCTCGCGATGTTGTTGCTCGCGCAATTGACCATGAAATGAAGCGATTGGGTCTTGAGTGTGTCTACTTAGATATCACACATAAATCGAGTGAGCAGATTCAGGAACACTTTCCCACGGTTCAAGCCCTATGTGCGGAGCTGGACATTGATATCGCAAAAGAACGAATACCCGTTGTGCCGGCAGCACACTATACCTGCGGCGGTGTGGTCACAGACCAGTATGGCGCCACCGATGTACGAGGACTTTACGTTATAGGCGAAACTGCTTGTACAGGCCTGCATGGCGCCAATAGGATGGCGAGTAACTCATTGCTCGAATGCTTTGTTTACGCGGCTAGTGCTGCAGAGCACATCAGTATCAACCTGCCCGATACAAGGCCCGGTCGATTGCCAAGCTGGGACGACAGCAGGGTCCGAATGTCGGACGAAGCAGTTGTTGTTCAGCACAACTGGCATGCCCTGCGACGTCTCATGTGGGATTATGTTGGTATTGAGAGGACCAATAGACGACTCAAGCGAGCGGCGAACCATATTTTCGTCCTCGAGCAGGAGGTCGACGAGTACTACGCGAGCTTCACCATTACCAAAGAGTTGCTTGAACTCAGAAATTTAACACTGGTTGCCAAGTTGATGGTCGACTCAGCCCGGAGCCGAAAAGAGTCAAGGGGGCTGCATTTCAACAGTGATCACCCCGCGATGCTCAGCGTAGCCCGGGATACCGTACTAGTACCTAAGGACGGACGGAACACCTCTACAAAACTGCCTCAGTACATACAAGTCGGATCTAGCGTTTAGGTGCATCTCGCTTATACCCTCTTATTACTGATACGATCGGCCGTAACGCATCGCCGGGGTGTGCGCGCCCCATTAACCATTCCAACATATCTTGGTCAGTCGAACTCATAAGCTCTCGATAGAGCGCTTTGAGATCGGGTGATAAACACGGGTATTCGTCAGCCACAAAATCGGCCAAAAACAGGTCAAGTTCAAGTAACCCACGCCGACTTGCCCAACGCATTCTGTTATGGTCATTATCCGTCATGGCTGGAGCGTAACGGAAATAAGAAAGTCATTCGATAGTGACGTGACATATGGGAATAAAATCGTGAGTCAAAACTTGACCGACCACATACTTTCGTTCGATGGAACCGATGTTCGCGACGTACTTCATGGTCAAACGACGCGGAATTTTAAGACACTCGATCTACATAAGCCCATTGACGGCGCTTTTTGTGATCTTAAAGGTCGTGTCATCACCGACTTCACAGCTGTGCTCTCGTCAGAGGCGACCGCACTTATGCGGGTGAGCGGGACTGTTGCTGCACTACTTCAAGAGCATCTGGCCAAATATCTGATGTTCTCGAAAACAAAAATGACCACACACGACTGGCAATGTTGGGGCTGCAAAGACAGATCAGATAGCTTACCCACGGGTATACGTATCCCGCGCGAGGATGGCCACTGTGAAATATGGTCGTCGCCATCCACTCCGCCCACGGACGCGATATCACCGGACGAGTGGCTGCTATTCCGAGTTACCCATGGAATGGCTCGTATCAATGAGCACAGCGTAGGAAAGTATTTGCCGCAAGACCTGAACTACGATCTCAATGGTATGATTGATTTTGATAAGGGGTGTTACACGGGGCAAGAAATTATTGCCCGCCTCCACTACCGAGGCCAACCAAAACGGCGCCTCAGCCTGCTAATGGTGAGCTCATCGGCTCAGCCAGTCAACGACGCGCGAATCATCAATAGATCGACGGGAAAGTCAATCGGCTCAGTCATTGAGTCAGTTCGAGATGAAGACGCCTATCTTTGTCTCTGCGAAGTTGTCACGGACGTAGCCTCTCTAGATGTTGAGCTGGACGGCAACCTAGCCAAACCAGTGCCCGTTCTCGGAAAAACTAACGATTGACGCTGCTAGCAGGCGCTCTCCCACCGAATAGTCTGCTCCCCCCTCGATGCGAGCCATTTGTTAGTCATACTGAAATGGGCGCAATCAAAGAATCCGCGATACGCACTCAGCGGTGATGGATGTGGGGCAGTCAGTACCAGATTGCGGGGCCCATTCACCAAGACGTGTTTCTTCTGCGCATGAGCACCCCAGAGTAAAAAAGCGGTGGGCTGATCTGACGCAGCAACGAGGCTGATTATGCGATCAGTAATCGTCTGCCAGCCAATGCCTTTATGTGACTCAGGCTCACCCGCACGGACACTCAAGGTTGTGTTAAGTAGTAAAACGCCTTGCTCCGACCAGCGTCCGATTTGAAAACGACTTCCCGCCGTCGCGCCTAAATCTCGCTCCAGCATCTTCCGAATATTTAGGAGTGAGGGCGGCGCGGGGGTCGACGCTAAGACCTCGAACGCACGGCCCGTCGCCTGATGCTCACCGTGATACGGATCCTGTCCCAGGATCACCACCCGAACGTCTCTTGGTCTCAGGCCTTCGAGCGCAGCAAATAGACGCTCAAATGGAGGGTAGTAGCTATGGCCGCTAGCAAGCTCTTCGCCTAATTTCTCCTCAATGCTTCGCGCAGTGGCGCTGGTCAACACGCCTTCGAGTGCGGATTGCCAATCAGCGGGGCAAATGTCTAAGAGGGTCATGAGGGTCAGAAGGTTCGGAATGTAGCTCAAAAAACAGTACATCAACTGTAACACTCCGATTCATCGTATGTGAGATACGCTGGACACTTGGGCACCGCCACCAGGAATTAGATCATCAGACAAGTGGGGACTCTCAGTGCAAAGCGATTGATGCGCGTTGCGCTCCATTAAATGTCAAATTGTTATCGAGAACTTCAACCCAGCACGCAGCAGTTCCGAGGCTATCCATGAACTTCATGCCAGAGATCATTTTAGAGCCTTATTTCTGGAAGCGTGCTGCTCAAATAGGACCACGGGCAACGGTCCTTCCGAAAATGATCTCAGATACCCACCATTTAATAGGGCAAACTGTAACCGTCAGAAACTCTCAGATAACGCACACTATCGAGACCAGTGGCATAGATTACATCGGCTGCCATCCAGCGGCTGCACTGTCACCAATCGAAATTTTGAACTACCTCGAAAAGGCTTCACTCAGCGAGGCGCGAGGAACGCCAAGCGTCAACGCTAACGGCGATTACACCCAGCCACACCAATCCAAAAGTCAGTGCGGTAATGAGGTTTGCGGGCTCCTTTAAAATAAAAATGGCCACTAGTAACTGTAAGGTCGGACCAACGTAGGTCAGTAGCCCAATGGTCGAGAGTGATAACGATCTTGCGGCAGCCACGTATGTCAGCAGTGGGATTGCAGTAAATACGCCACTGAATAACAGAAAAAGATCAACTCGAACCCCATGAACACCCAAGCCGGCACCATTAGTCAAAGCCAGCCATATAATGGCAAATGGCGCCATACACAGAGATTCAAGAAACAGTCCCTGAAGTGAATCAGCCTCGATCTGCTTTCTTACGGCGGCGTAGAGCGCAAAACTCAGCGCCAGTGTTAGCGATACCCAAGGCAGACTCCCGTAAGACATCAGCTGAACTAGCACGGCAGCAATCGCCAGACAGATCGCAAGCATCTGCACTGGCTTAGGCTTCTCTCCAAACACAAAAACACCCAGCGCGATGGTGAGCAAAGGCAACATAAAGTAGCCGAGACTTGCCTCAGTCGCTCGTTCGTTAGTCACCGCAAAAATGTAGACACCCCAGTTGATGGTTAGCATGAAGGCTGCCAGCGCTACCCAAGCAAGAAACCTAACGGTCGACACGAGCGCTAGGGTCTCACGGAGCCTCCGGCAAAATAAAATTATTACCAGTGTAACGGGCAAAATCCAAAGGCCGCGATGCGCCATCACGTCAGTGGCTGCAACTGGCTTGGTTTGCATCCAGTAAAGCGCGGCCAAACCCCAAATAAAGTTAGCAATGAGTGCGAGTCCTACACCTCGCAGCGCTCCGGTATTACTGCTCAAATGATATACTTCCGTCTGGCTGCCCGACCTTGGGCGCGCTACTTAATCATCCACGCGTCTGAGGTGCAAGCGATGAGTCAAATCAACGATACAAAGCACTCGGTGTGCTAAACAGGACTTCCTTTGCTACACGCTGGGGTTTTGCAGGCACGCTAGCAATGTTTGGGACATTTATATTTCCAACTAATACGAGTGCGCAAAACCCTGAACAATACGCATCAGTCCTACCTTTGGAGGTCAGTCTGCAGCGGATCGAGGGGCAAGCTCGGCGCCACTTTTCCGAGCGATGCAGTGCGTTTTTCGTAGGCTTCGATGACCGAGAAGCTATCTTACTCTCCGCATGGCACTGCATTGATGGTCAGCTGTCGCCTTTGCGACAACCCAAAGTGTCGGTGCAGGGCGATCTTGTCGAGGTAAACATCGTTGAAAGCGGAAAAACTATGGATCGGGACTGGCTCGTCATGAGAGCACCGCGTGCCCCCTTCACCTCGCTAATCCCCTTCAAACTCAGTCGGCGTCCTGTGGCTGAAAATGAATCGCTCATTGCCCTTGGTTGGGGGCGCGAGAATGTTTGGACTGACAGCGAGGCTATCGCTGTGGAGTGCCCCGTTATCAGCGCAACCTCATCAATTGAGCTGCGCTGCGGACTGACAAAAGGTGATTCCGGTGGTGTTTTAGCAAGACAGCTTGAAAACGGTAAGCTCGAGGCGGTTGGAATTATCTCGAGCGGAGATTCGCTCTCGCTGAGTTACGCTTTCCCATCGTGGCGGCTGCCCAATGTCTTTGACTAATAGCCTTGCCTAGCGGGCGCGGGTGCACCAATGTGTGATTCGCCCCGGCGCTTTGCCAAACCGATCTGCTTCTGACGCTCCGCGAATCGGTGTTTCTGCTCCTCGGTGTGCGCGTCATAGCAGCGCGGACAGGACACCCCTATTACGTAATGCGGTGACCGCTTTTGAGCATCGTCGATGGGAAAGCGGCAGGCAAAACACTGATCGTAACTGCCCTTCTCCAGTTTGTGGTTAACTGCAACGCGGCTATCAAAAACAAAGCACTCGCCTTCCCAGCGCGAATCATCATCTGGGGTCTGCTCAAGGTAACTTAGGATGCCACCTTTCAGATGCCAAACGTCCTCGAATCCCCTCGAGATCAGCAGTGACGTCGATTTCTCACACCGAATACCACCAGTACAAAACATCGCCACTTTTTTATGTTTTCTTGGATCAAGGTTTTGATCTACCCAATCAGGGAACTCTCTGAAACTCTTGGTATGTGGGTTTAACGCTCCTTTAAAGGTGCCAATTTCAACCTCATACTCATTACGCGTATCGATTACCAAGACTTCTGGATCGTCGATGAGAGCGTTCCACTCTTGAGGCGACGCATAACACCCAACATATTCGTTGGGATCAATATCCGCCTGCCCCATGGTAACGATTTCGCGCTTTAGCTTGACCTTCATTCGAAGGAACGGATGTTCCTCGTGATATGAAAATTTGTAGTCTAGGTCTGCCAACCGTTCGTCGGCGGCTAAGTATTCGAGTAGCGCTTCAATGGCGGCGCTGCTGCCTGCCACAGTTCCGTTAATGCCCTCCCGTGCGAGCAGCAACGTTCCCTTGATGCACCTGTCGAGGCAAAAATTGAGAAGCGGCTCACGTAGCGACTCGAAGTCATCCAGCCGCACAAACCGATAGAGAGCAACCACCTGGGTGGATGCACTCGTCTGGTCCTCACTCACGCTTGACTACCACCCATACAGTTAGGTGAATCTGGTGAGCCATTTCGCTCACGCCACTCGCTCTCAGTATAGGTATGGAGGGCCAGTGCGTGAATTGGCGCTCCCATGAGCGTCTGTAGAATGCGGTAAACCTCTTGGTGACGTTTCACCAGTCGTAGACCTGAGAATACATCCGAGACAAGCGTCACCTTGAAATGACTTTCTGACCCTGGAGGGACATTGTGCATGTGACTCTCGTTCACAATTTCTGCAAAAAATGGGGCGAAATGATCGGTAAGGCGCTGCTCAACTTGATTTTGGATGACGGGCATACGTTGGACTCATGGTAGTTAGGTATAGGATATCAGATACCTTTTTCAGCTGGGAACTGTCACCTGGTCACTGAGTGATAGAGGCGACACCAAGTTCGATGTGTGGTTTAACAATAAAGGGGCGGAGCCAGTCGCCATGCATCAAATCGAAACGAAGCGTCAAGAGCCCTCTAACCTGCTGACCACTCAGATCGCTTTGTTTATCAACGGCAATTCATAGCATCAAGCACGGTCGCGGTGCTGCTAAGGCGCAGGAATTGGCGGCCCAAATTCCATCTTGGGGTGTAAAAGTTCATCTCGAAGCGATTGATCATGCCATCGGACCCAGCACATACGAATAAGTGCCATCACCCAACGCAGCGTTACCGACCAGCTCACTAACCCTCGCGGCAGCCGCTAGACTGCGCCTAACCAACCGTTGACATGACCCCACCATTGGTTACGACATATCATTTACACTTGGAGGGTAACTAGCCTCAAGGAACTCATTGTGAGTGATACTGAAGACGGCACTTCCCTGCCTAAAACGCCTTTTTGGCGTCACCTATTGGCCATGGTGTATGACCTATTTCTTGTCATCCCGCTGCTTATGGTTACAACGGCTATTTTGGTTGCAATACACGGTCCGACAGACACGGCAGCTGTAAGGACAGTGCCGGCTTGGCAGCAATGGACTCTGGCTTATGTAACCTTGATCGGCTTCTACGGCACCTTTTGGCGGCAAAAAGGCCAGACCCTGGGTATGCAGGCGTGGCGAGTCAAGCTGGTGCCCAAGGGGACGTCGAGCAGAGTTACCTGGGGTCAGGCGGCCGGTCGCATCATTGTGGCGTCTATGCCCTTTATCTTGGGCTTAATGCCCTACCAGATTTTCGATGTAAACGATGCGGATCTTTGGATTTACGTGGCTAGCGCAGTAATCGTGAGTTGTGGATTTTTATGGAGATTTTTCAATAAGGAGCGGTTGTACCTCCACGATTTAGTGACCGGCACTGAACTTAGGCTGACACCTCCGAGAAAAAAAAACTAGGATCCCATTACTATTGCTTTTTGAGGAGCAAGACCAATCCGAAGCTCCAGCAAAGTATCACGGTCATAAGTGAGGCTACGCCACCACTCATCCCCATCAGAAGCGTCACTGGGCCGAAAAAATCCTGACTGATTCGGAAAACGACGCCCACTAAAACGCCCACAAAAATACGTGAGCTCATGTTCGTCTCCCTCAGTGGACCAAAAATGAATGACATAGCGAGAATGACCAGTCCGGCACATGATAAGGGCTGTAGCACCTTATTCCAGAAGGCTAACTCGATGTCGTTAGCAAGCAGACCTTGGCTGCGGAGGTAGTCGGAATAACCCCAGAGTTGACTGGCGGGCAAACTCTCTGGCTTTACCGTGTCCAATGTAAGTAGATTGGGGGTAATCCCGGACACCCATTCGCGTGTTGTTTGACGCGATACTTGAGTGCCGGAAGCGGTCATCTCTGTCGCCGCGACGCCCTCGAGTAGCCAGCGATCACCTTGAAACGTTCCACGGTCAGCGGCAACCGAGCGCTCTAGCGCACCAGACTCATCAAACTCAATCAGTGTGACACCAAAAATCAGGCCTCCGCGTTGCACCGCGTCGACATGAACAAATGTACTGCCATCCCTGTTCCATGTGCCGTATCGGCCCGCCAAATTGGGATCATCACGCTGCGCAAGCGCACGATGACTAACCGCAATTTGCTCCGAAACTGGTGCGACATATTCACCAACGCCAAACCCTACGAGGGCGACAATGAGTGCAGGCTTTACGGCCATCCACGCCAGCCGAGGCATCGCTACGCCCGCACTCCTGATAATCGTGAGCTCGCTACTCGATGCTAACCGCCCAAGCCCTAAGAGTGCGCCAATTAAAGTTGCGTAGGGCACGAACTCCTCGACCCGTCGGGGCAGCGTCAGGGCAATATAAATCAAAAGATCTGCGAAACCGTAGGTATCACTCAGGTCACCTAAACCGTCTATTAGATCACTGAGACCATCCAAGACTACCAGCACGCCAAGCACACCCACAATTGACCACAGCAACGTCTCTAGCAGATAGCGGTCTAGCTGTTTCACACGCGTCCATTGAGCCATCGTGGCAGCTCTTCTTTAAACAGCAGGTATAGGCCGCTCAGTAAAAACAGCGCATGCACAGCAATGAATATCAGAGCCGAACTCGAATCTTCGGAGATCGCACGCGCCTGTGACAGGGCAACAAAATAAAGTAGGAATACGACCAATGCAGGACCCAACCGCGCATAACGACCACGACGTGAGTCTGTACGGCTAAGAGGAATCGCAAACAACGCCGTGATTGGAACGATCATTGGCAGCGACACCCGCCAGCCAAATATTGCTAAATGCTCTGGATTATCGGATGAGAGGAGCATACCAGTTGGCAGAGTTTCTATACGGGCTTGCGATCGCAATCCTCCTTCCACCTCCGGTATGAGCGAACGATAGCCACTGAATTGTGTCTCGGTCAGCTCAGCACTGCCGAGCGTCATGTCGTACCGCTTTCCATCAGACAAAGCCAAATATCGCCGGCCCGACGCTTGATCGATCTCGATCGAACCGGCGTCGGCAAGCGTGGCCGACAGTGACATACCCGATTCGGTGCGCTGACGCTCTGCTACAAAAACAGTGTCCATGCGCCCATCATCATCGATGCGCGCCACGTAAGTAACGTAGTCACCACCACGCTGTTTCTTGAAACGACCCTCTGCCAAGACGTGCATGCCTTCAGCCGAGCGTGGCTCCGAAAGCAGTGCATTGGCTTTGAGCGCGCCATAGGGTCCGGCGAACAGTGCAATAACGGCAACGCCAGTGGTGATTGCCAATATTGCGGGAGCCACGTACTTATACAGCTGCGCCTGACTCGTGCCACTTGCCCTCAAAATAACCATCTCGCTATCCGCATACAGGCGGCCAAATGACAATAGCAAGCCAATATAGAACCCGAGCGGGAGAATAAGTTCGAAAAAAGCTGGCAACTTGTACAGCATCACTGGAAGCAAAACTCCCGCAGACAAATCGCCAATAGCGGCTTCGGCTAGGTATTTTATGAAGCGCCCACTGAACACCACTAGGAACAATACCAGCGATACCGCTAGCGTGTGGGTTACGACGTCGAGCGTAAGATAACGAAGTGTACGCATTTTTTTAGGCGGTTAGTGTGCTTAATTGGCCATCAAGGTTTTGTTCTGGCTTTCATCATCATACACTACGCCGCAGTTTGACCAGCCCGATTTACGTAAGGAAATACCATGAGTAAACTCACGGTTCACGGTGCCAAGGCGGCAAGTGCAGCCACGTCTAAAAGCGATATTGTCGTTGTCCCGTTGTTCACAAACGAGGACCTCAGTGCTTCCGCATCTCAGGTCAACACTGCAGCCGGGGATGTCTTGCAGCGAGCAATCTCCATTGGCGATGCAGATGCAAAGCTAGGAAAAATAACCACCATGGTCGGCAGTGGCAATATCGCACGCGTGATGTCGGTAGGTTGTGGTGATCGCGCGAGCTTCAATCTTGAGGCTCAACTGGTGGTAACGGCTGCAGTGTCGGGGGTCCTCGCCGCATCGAAGGCGAAAAATGTCATGTTCGTCGGAGATACAATCGCTGACAACAAGGTCGCCCTAGCTCAATTTTTGGAGTTTTTAGGCCGTGATACGGCGATGGCATGCTACCGCTACACAGCAACTTTGGGTACGCCTAAACCAGGACCTACGCTTACTAAGCTGACCGTCGCGGTCGACAGCATCTCAGCCGCCAAAGTAAAACAAGCGTTAAGTGTAGGCGCCACTATCGGCAACGGCGCTAACTTGACGCGCGAGCTAGTTAATTTGCCTGGCAACGTGTGTACTCCGTCTTATCTCGCCAAAGAAGGACGTGCGCTTGGCCGCAAATATGACAAGCTGTCAGTTTCGGTGCTCGATGAAAAGAAAATGGCCAACATGGGTATGGGTTCGCTGCTATCAGTTGGTAATGGGAGTGATGAACCATCCAAACTCATCGTAATGAAATACGATGGCGGCCCTGCCAAGCAAGCCCCCTACTGCTTAGTCGGGAAAGGCATTACGTTTGACACTGGTGGTATTTCCCTCAAACCCGCCAAAGGTATGGAGTCCATGAAGTTCGATATGGGTGGGGCGGGATCAGTATTTGGTGTGATGCAGACGGTCGCCGAGTTGGGTCTCAACATCAACGTAATCGGTGTTGTTGCCGCGGCCGAGAACATGCCTAGCGGCTGCGCGACTAAGCCCGGCGATGTCGTTACATCGATGTCCGGTAAAACGATAGAAATTTTGAATACCGATGCAGAGGGCCGACTTGTCCTTTGCGATGCCCTGACTTACGTCGAGCGGTTCAAACCCGCAGAGGTCGTGGACATTGCGACACTTACTGGCGCGATCATCGTGTCATTGGGTCATGAGGCGTCTGGTCTTTTTGCCAATGACGATGGGTTAGCCGAATCACTGACTGCTGCGGGCCTCGCCTCTGGTGATGAAGCGTGGAGGCTGCCCATAAATAAACGCTACGACCGTCAGTTGAATAGCAAATTCGCCGACATGCAGAACATCGGCACGGGTACAGCAGGCAGCATCACTGCCGCATGCTTCTTGGCTCGTTTCGCTGAAAAATACAAGTGGGCGCATCTCGATGTCGCTGGGACAGCATTTCAGAATATGCAAAAAGGAGCCACTGGCAGGCCTGTACCGTTGCTAGTTGAGTACCTGCGCCAGAGAGCGGGTTGATAATCCGGTAATGACGCGAGTCGATTTCTATGTGGTTAAGTCATCCGGAGCCCAAGCACGACTGAGCATCGCTGCACGTTTGACGGAAAAAGCTTTAGGTAGGGGCCATCGCGTCTTCATCAACTGCGATTCAAAGATACAGCTAGATACGCTGGACGACTATCTCTGGCGATTCAAACCTTCTAGCTTTGTTCCCCATTGCCCCGCTTCAAGCGATGCAGAAGAGCGAGTCGTGCTCGCTTTTGAGGACGCTCCTGGCTCGCACAATGATTTTTTGATTAATCTCGCGTTAGCACCTCCTAGCTTTTTTGCGCGCTTCGAGCGAGTGGCCGAGGTGGTAACACAGGATAAGGATTCGCTTCGGGCGCTGCGTGACGCATGGCGCCATTACAAGGATAGAGGCTATCCGCTGACCAAGCACGATCTTCCCTAGGGCATAAAAAAACGGGCAGTGCATGAGGTTTACTTAAGCCATGGATAAGACATTTTCACCCGCCGATATCGAAACGCGCTGGTACGAGGAATGGGAAGCAAAAAATTACTTCGCCCCAGGTTCCGGTGAGGAGCCATACTATATCCCCATCCCACCACCGAATGTCACCGGCACCCTGCACATGGGGCACGGGTTTCAACAAGCGATTATGGACGCACTCATTCGCTACAACCGAATGAAAGGCCGAAGCACGCTCTGGCAAGTCGGAACCGACCATGCGGGCATTGCAACGCAAATGTTGGTTGAACGTCAGCTGGGGGCTGAAGGCATAAGTCGTAGTGATCTTGGTCGCGAACAGTTTATCGATAAAGTCTGGGAGTGGAAGGAAGAGTCTGGCGGCACAATAACGCGTCAACTGCGACGGCTGGGCGCGTCGGTCGATTGGTCCCGTGAACGTTTTACTATGGATCCGGAGTTATCCGAGACAGTCAAGGAAGTCTTCATTCGCCTTTATGACGAAGGCTTGATTTACCGAGGCCACCGCCTCGTAAACTGGGATCCCAAACTTCATACCGCTATCTCAGATCTTGAAGTCGTTCAAGAGGAAGAAGACGGGAGCCTCTGGCATTTGCGTTACCCCATTTCTGGTAGCGAGGAGACCGTTACGGTCGCAACGACACGTCCCGAAACGATGTTAGGTGATACGGCTGTCGCGGTAAATCCTACAGATGAGCGATACGCGCACCTGATTGGAAGGACAATCCTCCTTCCCCTGACGAATCGCGAGATACCTATCATTGCCGATGACTACGTAGATACGGAATTCGGATCGGGCTGCGTAAAAATCACGCCAGCACACGATTTTAACGATTACGCCATAGGCGAGCGGCACCAGCTACCAATTATCAACATACTGACCGCGGATGCGCATTTGAATGATAACGTGCCAGAACCTTTTAGAGGCATGGATCGCTATGAGGGCCGTCAGGCGGTGGTCAAGGCAATGGACGCACTTGAGCTACTAGAAAAAGCTGAGGATCACCGCCTTAAGGTGCCGCGTGGTGATCGCTCTGGCGTGGTGATTGAACCTTGGTTGACGCCTCAATGGTATGTCGACGCGAAAAAACTCTCGGGCCCCGCGATGGAGGCCGTAGAAAGTGGAGCCATCGAGTTCGTGCCCAAGCAATGGGAAAACACCTACTTCGCCTGGATGCGCGATATTCAGGACTGGTGTATCAGTCGGCAGCTTTGGTGGGGACACCGAATTCCCGCCTGGTACGACTCTGAGGGCAACGTCTATGTCGGTAAGGACGAAGCGGCGATCCGTGCGAGACACGATCTCCCCGACAGCCTTGCGTTGAGTCAAGACGAAGATGTGCTTGACACCTGGTTCTCCTCGGCACTCTGGACATTTTCAACATTGGGTTGGCCCGAGGAGACGGAAGAACTAACCAAGTTCCATCCCGCGTCGGTCCTGGTAACAGGTTTCGACATCATCTTTTTCTGGGTCGCACGGATGATCATGATGTCGCTGCACTTGAAGCATGAGGTGCCATTCAAGCAGGTATATGTTCACGGACTGGTGAGAGATGGAGATGGGCAAAAAATGTCCAAATCCAAGGGAAACGTGCTTGATCCAATCGATCTTATCGATGGGATAGATCTTGAAACGCTGGTGAGTAAAAGAACATCGAGCATGATGCAACCGCAGCAGGCGGCCAAGATTGAAAGGGCAACGCGCAAGCAATTTCCTGATGGCATACCTGGATACGGCACTGATGCACTTCGCTACACGTTTTATTCGCTGGCATCGACGGGCCGTGACATTAAGTTCGACTTAGGTCGAATGGAAGGGTTTAGAAATTTTTGTAATAAGCTGTGGAATGCTGCTCGCTATGTATTGATCAACACCGAAGGCTTTAACCCCGCCGCACCCAGTCATCGAAGCCAGGCTGATGACTGGATACTGAGTCGCTTGCAAACAACGGCTCAAGAGACCGCAAGCAGCATAGAGCGATATCGATTCGACCACGCAGCTCAAACGCTCTACGACTTTGTGTGGAACGAATATTGTGATTGGTATCTGGAGCTATCTAAACCCGTTTTATGGGACGACACATCATCGAATGAACTAAGGCAAGGCACCCTCCGAACACTTTTGGAGGTACTTGAAACCACTCTGCGGCTAATGCACCCGTTAATGCCATTTATCACCGAGGAAATTTGGCAGAATGTGGCGCCGAGGCTCGGGATTAGCGGCGATACAATTATGCTCGCCCAGTGGCCGAAGGCCGACCATAATCAGATCAATGCCGAAGCCGAAGCTGAAATTGAGTGGCTCAAATCCATTATCGTGGCTGTCCGAACTATTCGCAGCGAGTCAAATATCCCCCCGGGAGACGAATTGGCACTTATTCTCGGCAACACGGTTGCAGAGGACGACGCCCGTATAACTCGACACACGCAGGCACTGGGCAAACTTGCCAAAGTGGTAAGCATAAAGATTGCATCATCTGACGAGGAGCAACCTCCCACGCTGAATGCGCTGGCGGGAACCATCGAGGTGATGGTCCCGATGGCCGGTGTGATTAATGTAGAAAAGGAGTTAGCTCGACTTGATAAAGAGCTCGATCGACTGACTGCAGAGCTAGGTCGACTCACCCGCAAGCTGAACAATGAAAATTTTGTCGCGCGAGCACCCGCCGATGTTGTGGACAAGGAAAGAGCAAAACTGGCCGATATTGAGATGTCAATTTCGGCAATCACGGCTCAAAAAAGCAAGATGGAAGAGTTGCGTTAGGACTCAACCGCTGTTATAGCTAATAAGACGATAATAATGAAAAGCGGAGCGAGAGATGGCAGAGCGCTGCATCGGCACCGTAAAGTGGTTCAACAATGCTAAGGGGTTTGGTTTCATTACGATGCCAGATCGGTCTGAGGACATATTTGTTCACTTTCGTGCGATTGAAGGAGATGGCTTTAAAAGCCTGGCTGAGGGTGAGGAAGTCGAGTTCGAATTGACGGAAGGGCCCAAAGGTTTACAAGCCGAGTCTGTTAAAAAAACTGGTTAACATCGAGCATCTGTGCCAAACGCTCGAGTTATAGGCGAGCAAATGGCCACCCACGACCCTTCTATAAAACAACTCGCGGGTTTAAAAATTCCCTACGCACGACACCCTCGTGTTCGCGCTATCAAACGTCAGGGACACTACCCGAGTATGCATGGGACCAAGTTGTGGAGTGCCAGTGGCGTTCTCATTGATTACATAGCATCGACCACTGCTATTGCACCTCAATCCGTGATTGATGCGGGTTGTGGCTGGGGACTCGCGGGTATTTGGTGCGCTAAAACCTTTGAATCTGCGGTTGCCTCGGTTGATGCCGACGCCTCTGTCATGCCCTACCTTGAGCTAGTTGCCGATCTGAATGAGGTTGAGATAACCCCCGTAGTGGCTCGATTTGAGCAGCTAGATACCGCTTTATTGGGTGCCACCGACTGGTTGATTGCCGCTGATGTCTGCTTCTGGGACGAACTGGTCAATCCGGTAACCAGCATGATTAAAAAAGCTATAGAGAGTGGGACCAAGCGAATTATGATATCTGACCCCCGACGGGAACCCTTCTTTGATATGGCCGACACCATCTTATCGGACTATGGAGGGGAGCTTGTTGAATGGCGTGTCGGTGACAGTCGGCATTCTGGCGTTATTCTGGTAGTCGAAAACGCCTAGCGTGAGCGTGTCTCTCGATAGGTTTTGGTCACCGTGACCTTTACCCGTTCGGCGGAGCCATCGAGTACCGGTCTAAATCGCAATTCGCGCAGGCTCTTTTTGATTCTTATCGCATCCCGAGCGCCATTCGTACTCGAAATTTCCCTTATTTCTCTTACCCTTCCGCGCGTTGTCACATCAAACGAGAAAGTCGCTTGAGCTACCTTTCTCACAGGTAATAGCGAAGCGGTAATTAATCCGTGAGGCAACTCGACTGGTTCAGAGAACAGTTCAGGAGATTTTTCTGCCAAGCGTCCATAAGTACTGACGGCATCACCGCTTCTACCATAGAACCAACGCCAATCTGCCAGAGCCAACTCTAGTTCGTCATTTCCTGAATCGAGCTCTATCGCCTCTTTCATCATCCGCACCCCGATGCGAAAAGCGCCACGCTCGATATTCGCAAGCTGCTCGTTAGTCACTGACCGCTCCTGTAAAACCCTGGGCTTATAGAGTGGCAGTGATTGGCTCTCCTCCACGTAGGGCTCAACCGCAAATGAAATCAAATACAGGATCTGCAAACGTCGTTTCACCAATGCTGAACATGCCGTTACATCAACTGTGTCACCTCGACAGGCTCTGTGGACGACATCTTCAAGATGCTCAGCAAACTTTAGGACATCACGCTCGATGGCATGCCACTGAGCTACCGCCAGCATCGACAACTCATGGTCGTAGTACTCCAATGCAAACTCTAGACCTTCGTCAGTCCAAGACTCAGCGCCTAATCCGGCGATGCGATAACGATACGATAACTGCCGAGAGAGACCTTCACTGTCGCCTAAACGGCGAAGCACGGTTATCCAGTCATTGAGCGCTTCTATCTGAGAGTCAGTTGTCAAACCAGAATTCAGCCGTAAATTGTGGAGACCCTGTTGAAAAAGGTTGGCGGCTGACTCCGATTGCCCCAAACGCATAGCCTCGTGTGCGAGCGATAACCAGCGCTCTGCTAACGCGGGGTGGTACGCCCCCAGGTCCGTTTGTAATGCGAGCACGTCTCGAACACGACGTTCGTGATCGAATAGCGCTTTTGAATCAAGTATGACATCGTCATCGACAGTCTGTTTCTCAATGGGCAACACAAACATACCGACTGGCTGAGGCACCACTACCGCATCAACCACGGCTGAGAAAAAAAAGCTAAGAATCGTGAATCCGGTGATGAGATTGACTTTGCGCATTACGACAATATAGCGCAAAACATCGTAGGCAAAAAAAGGCCCGCAAGCATGCGGGCTAAAAAAATTCTGAGCGGATCGCATAACTACACGCGAACATACTTAGTATAAAAACAGTGTAAATTAATTCAAATTTATTATTATTATGAAATACATTCCTAAAGGTTATGATTATGGACATTAGCAAGCTCGCGAAAGCCGATCTAAACCTACTCGTTGCACTTCATGTACTAATCGAAGAGCGGAGCGTTTCCAGGGCTGCAACCCGACTGCACGTTACGCAACCTGCCATGTCCAAAACACTGAATCGGCTGCGAGACACATTCGACGATCCACTCTTCGCGCGAAGCAAACGTGGCATCCAACCGACACCGCGTGCGGAGGCGCTTGCCAACGAATTAATTCACGTTCTGTCAGACATCGAGGGATTACTCGATGCGGGTGAATTCAGCCCACAGGCCTTCAGGGGTGAAATCGTCATCGCGATTTCCGAGTACGTGGGTTTCACATTGCTACCCTCCCTCACCGCCAGGCTTGAGACGCGGGCACCTAAGTTAAAGTTGAGAACTATTACCCGTGCGGAGCAGCAACTCGATCTTCTAGCCGACGGTCGCTTGGACTTTGCTATCCAGCTGAGCCGAAATAGCTATCCATCAGAGTTCAGGCACCATGAGTTAGCTAGTTCGCCGCTAGCGGTGTTCGTGCGCCGAGATCATCCCCTGACTCAGCAGCCGATCACGGAAGATAACCTTCGGCTCTTTCCACAGATTAATCTATACATCGCTGACAGAGCAGAAATCGATGACGTGGATCTGCCAGCGTCAGAGGTGCTTGGTAGCGCAAAAGGTACGGTGGAAACCTCTCACCTACTCACCGCATTTGAAATCCTTCGAAGCACCAATTATTCCCTTGTCTGTCCAGCTTATATGGCGCGAAATGATGGTGCGACGCGCGATTTGGTGACATTGCCGATCCCAGAAAAGTATGGTCGGACCGTTGAGTATTCGCTGGTAGCGCACGACCGAACAGCGCGGTCGCCCATTCATCAGTGGTTCTGGAATGAAGTGATTGACGCGGTACGGGCATTACGTGTCCGAACCGTGCACAGAGGTTAGGGTCAAAGGCGCAACCTTTTTCACGTCACCTATGCCATAATCCGCGCCGTTTTTTGTGGAGTGACATATGAGCAAGAAGGCTCGACCACCAATCCCTCAACTAAATGGCAGAATTATTGAGACGCATTGCCATCTCGACTACTTATCTGAGGCAGAACTCGAGTCTACGATGAGCAAGTCGCTAGCTGTTGGTGTTGACCGTATCATTACCATCGCGGTGTCGCGCGACAATCAGCAAGTGGTACAGGAAATTGCCTCGCAATATGACAGTGTCTGGTGTACTCAAGGCCTGCATCCCCATGAGGCCGCAACTTGGGACACCGCATTTAACGACGAACTTAGGCAGCGAGCGACCGACAAAAAAGTCGTAGCGGTAGGCGAGATTGGCCTCGATTACTACTACGAGCATTCAGATCCAAAGACACAAATCGCCGCCTTTGAAGGACAGCTAGAAGTTGCCATAGAGACTCAGAAGCCGGTGGTGATTCATACCCGCGAGGCAGAGAGTGACACCAAAGTCGTTCTGGGGAATGTGGCGAAAGAGCTTAACATCAAAGGCGTGATACACAGCTTCACTAGTAGCGTAGACTTGGCGGAGTACTGCCTCGAAGAGGGCTTCTTCCTCGGATTTAATGGCATCGCGACATTTAAAAATGCTGATAATGTACGCGAGGTAATCCGCAAGACACCAATGGACCGCATTCTGCTCGAAACGGACGCGCCTTATTTGACGCCAGTGCCCTACCGCGGCGTGCCGAACGCGCCTTTCTACCTCCCTTTCATCGCTGAAGCTGTTGCGGATCTCAAAGAGGTTTCAACCGACGAACTACTCGCGACCGTTCACAAGAACAGTCTAGATTGCTTCTTTCCTGATTCATCATGAGTTTTGCTATTGGACAGCGCTGGATCAGTCACGCTGATCTGGAACTTGGGCTTGGCATATGCGTTGAAGCCGATAGCAAAAGGGTTACCTTGCTTTACCCTTCAGCCGAGGAGGAGCGGACTTATGCAACTGACAGAGCGCCCCTCACTCGCTACGAGCTAAAGGTTGGTGACCGCCTTGTGCACATAAATGGTCGCGCATTGGAAGTCACTCAGGTTGATGCGATCGCTGGAACACTGAGTTACGAAACTATCGAGCGCGAGTCAGGCGAGACCTTCACGGTACACGAGCAATTCATCGCCCCCGAAGTAGCGGTTAACTCACCGCAGGACCGACTGCTTAATAATCAACTAGATAAGGTCGGTGACTTTAACCTCCGATACCAAACGCTATCAGAGCGTGCGCGTCTACTGTCGAGCGATACCAGTGGACTAATAGGTGCAAGAACGTCCCTTCTGTCACATCAACTCTATGTCGCCAGTGAAGTGGGTAATCGATTTGCCCCGCGCGTCTTATTAGCCGACGAGGTAGGCTTAGGTAAAACTATTGAAGCAGGCCTCATTCTCACTCAGCAGATTCTGAGAGGTCGGGTACAACGCTGTTTGGTCGCAGTCCCCGACCCATTGCTGCACCAGTGGCTTGTTGAAATGCTGCGACGGTTCAATCTGCAGTTCGCTATTTATGATGAGGCACGTCTCGATGCTGAGGCGGAGGAGTTCGATTTCGAAAACGACCAGCTGGTCCTCATCCCATGGTCATTTATTCAGGAAAATGACAGCGCGACGGGGCAGCTATTGGCATCGGAGTGGGATTTTCTCATTGTTGATGAGGCGCACCACCTGAATCTAGGGGACGACGCGAAAACCGCTGCCGATAGGGCGTTGACGAAGTTAGCAACTTCCACTCGAGGCCTTCTGTTGCTGACAGCGACGCCTGGACAATCTGGAGTCGATAGCCATTTTTCTCGTCTGAAATTACTCGACTCAAATCGATTTAATAGCTTTGAGCAATTTATCGAAGAACAGAAGCGGTTCGAAGATACCCATACCTTGATTGAGGCACTGCGCAACAGTAAAACTACCCCCGAGCTTCCTGAGGGTATCGATCCCTCACTGACTGCAGACGAAATCGCAAAAGCGCTTGTCGACCAATACGGCACGGGTCGGGTCTTATTTCGAAATTCAAGAAAGTCGGTGCAGGGCTTCCCCAAGCGGCACTTGCATCATTACGCTCTTCCTAAGGAGTACGGTACTGATATTGTCGATTCAGAGCGCCCCAAGTGGCTGGCTGAGCTCTTGAAGTCTCTAAAACACAAAAAGGTACTGGTGATCTGCCGTGACAAGTCTACCGCGATGGCACTTGAGCATTACCTTCACCTTCAAGTTGGTATCCGGTGCGCTTCATTTCATGAAAATTTATCACTGATAGAGCGAGATCGCGCTGCCGCCTATTTTGCCGATGCAGAAAGTGGTGCGCGCGCGCTGATTTGCTCCGAGATTGGTAGCGAGGGGCGCAATTTCCAGTTCGCACAGCACCTGGTCTGCTATGACTTACCCGCGCATCCAGACCTTCTTGAACAGCGAATTGGTCGCCTTGATCGGATCGGTCAAAGTGGCGTTGTGAATATCCATGTGCCAGTCTCAGAAGCTTCTGTCGAATGCGTGCGGTTTAGATGGTTCCATAAGGGCTTGAACGCCTTCGAGACAAGCTGCTCGATTGGGCACTTAATCTACTCAGAGTTGGGAAAAGAGCTGTTGCAATGCGAGGACAGTGGAAACTTATCTGACACATTGCTGCAACAGACAGTTGCGCTCAAGGAGCAGCTTTCTGCTCAAATGGATCGGGGGCGAGATCGTTTACTCGAAATCACTTCCCATGATCCCGACAAAGCCGCTGGACTGATCGCGACCATTGAGCAGAACGAGCGCATAGACAGTTTAATGGAGTTTACTGACCACCTATTTGACCGCCTGGGGATCTATACTGAAGCTGGCGCGGACGAAACACTGATTTTAAAGCCAACTGAAAATCTGGTCACTGGCGATCTACCCCTGCTGGACGACGAAGGCATCACATGTACGTTCTCAAGAGAACTTGCACTGAGTCGTGATGACCTCCACTTCCTGACATGGGAGCACCCACTCGTTCGAGAGACTATAGATGTGGTTTACAACTCCGAACTAGGTAACGCAGCAGTCGCACTGATCAAGCAAAAGAGTATCAAGCCCGGGACGGTACTCATCGAAACGCTGTTTAACGCGGACTGCCCAGCGCCCAAGCGCCTGCAGATCGGACGCTACCTCGATCAGCAGCCCATTCGTTACCTGATAACGCTCGACGGTCGAGACCTCAGTGAAGCCATTGATTGCGAAGCATTCACAAGATTGCTTAAGCCAACAAGCATCACACAAAGCGCAGGTGTCGTGAGAGAGCTCCGGACCAAAATTTCGGCTGCGCTCACCCATCTGGAGGGTCGCGCCGCGGAGCAAGTCAGTCTATTACGCGATGCTGCAACGTCCATGATCAGTCAGGAGCTCAACAGTGAGGCCACTCGGCTAGAGGCGTTGGGACGCCGCAACGGTTCGGTGCGCGATGACGAACTACAGATGATCAAGCAGATTCAAAAGGACAGCCTAGAAGCCGTTACTCGAGCGGAAGCAAGACTTCAAGGCGTGCGGGTAGTAGTTGCAATCTAATCATCACTCATTTGGGCGATACCAAATGGGTGATGAGTAGGCACGCTCCTGTACGGTGTCAGGTCTGCGGGTATCTACATCGCCGCCTAGTGCTAGCTTGTCGAGTAGTGAGTGTCTCGGCGTTGGCACCTCGAGGACACGCACGTAATAAAAAGCGGCCACCGCAGGATCAAACTCAGGGTCGCGCCACTCGGATGTCAACGTAGCAGCGCCGGCATCGTTGCTCCAGGTGCCGGCCTCCAGATCAACCGTATTCGGCACTGGACGTAAGGATCCGTCTACCTGCAATCGATCTGGGGAGGACCACGCGATATCAAAGATTTGCTCGTTTGCCTCACCGGCCTCATCAACCCAGCCTTTCACTATCTGGATCCGATCCAATGTGCCTGATTTCGGATCAGCCATTGCGTGCACCAGGAAAACAGGCGCATTGCCCTCTTTTTGATAGAGTTCGCCTCCCATGGGTACGGCACCGCTGCTCGCATAAGGAAAGGGCGACGCCTCCAGCGCAGAGGCGTCTAAGTTATAACCGCCGTAAAATCGTAACCCTATACGCGACCCTGTCGTCGCATAGGTTTCACGACGCTTCATCGCCTGCATGATGGATTCCCGAGTATTTTCCTCGGCCCACACAGCCGCTAAACCCTGAGCACCCATCGCCCAACCAAACGAGCTGTTTGCATTATCCGACCACCCCACTCGTTTTAGAGAAGGCCGGGAGTCAGTAGCGAACTTTCCGTGAAAATTATTTTCCTCAGCCGCAGACAAACCAGTATGAGAATCCGTTGATCCGATGACGCCAAATTGATACGGATTTAGGCCGATTTCGCGCTCAATCTGCATCCCTCTTACCAATGCAGATCGAATAAAATCCCCAACTTGCGGCTTGTACTCTGTCCAATCGCGCTGAATGTAGTAAGGGTAATCCTCAAAATCAGCAAACAGATCATTCGGTGACAATAGGGGATGTGTTTCGGAGTCGCCTTTATATTGAGTTATTTCAACAATGGGCTCCCAGCGGCGCCTCATCTCGGCGTACTCCACACCAATGGGCTCGTTGCGCATAGTAATGGTGTCGAACATGGCGCCTTTTGAAATGTTAGAGTTGTGAGGAATTGCGATGAAGTTACCACCCGTTGCTTTGCTTGTTTTCTCTAGCCACTGCCACAAATCTTGTGGGTAGCGGCTATCGTCGAAGCCAAATGGTTGAAACGTCTTCACTGCGTCACTATCGAGGTCAGTCATAACCACTCTGTGCAAATTCGCGCCGCCGGGAATCAAACTGTATTCCCAGCCCAAAATCGCCGAGAAAGTTCCTGGTACGTTATTGGCGGCCGCAGCATCGGCTGTCTCATGCCAAGCCTTGTATTCCACCGAGGGTATCTGAGGAAATACTGACGTAGCTGCATCAAAGGCTTCAATTGCTTCCTGGGGAGTATCGTATGGATCCGGCAACTGACTAACGAAGAAATTTCGACCCTCACCCTTACTGATCGCATCTCTGATCAAATACTGGCCGTACCACAATCGCAATTTTTGCCAAATACTCATCCCCTGCGTTGGTAACCCAGCCTCATAAAGTTGGCGAACACTTCCCAGGTACTCGGCGTGATCAGATATGACCAAAAAATCCAGTGGCGTTCCTATTTGTACCCTTGCTTTATGTCCTGGGTGCTCGACTGGAAGCCCACGGGCAAAGCGATATGCTCTGTCAGGGCCCACAGAAAAGTTTTGATTTGTAAAGGCATCGAAAGATAAATTCGTGTGGAGGTGCGTATCACCCCACAAAATTTGCTTTTCCGTGGCCCATGCTTGGGCACATAAGAGCGCAGACAAAATGGCCGCGGCTACGCGTATTTTCATTGTTATTGTCCTCATTAAGACGCCGATTTCACCTAGCGACCTTTCCACTCAGGCTTTTGCTTATTGAAGAAGGAAATAACAGCGTTTTTGGCGTCTTCACTATCAATGCAAATGGCCTGTAGCTCGGCCTCTTTAGAAATCGTTTCATCGAGGGTGTGCGTTTGACCAAAACTTACAGCAGCTTTGGTGTAGCTCAGCGCAAGTGGCGATCTATCGGCCACTTCTTTAGCGTAAGCGATACCGTCCTCACGAAGTGATTCGTCGGAGAACACCCTGTTGACCATACCCATCGCCATAGCCTTCTCCGAGCTCAACTTTTCTCCCAGTGCCATGAGTTCATAAGCGCGTTTGGTTCCAACTAGTCGGGGAATCAACCAAGTTGCTCCACCATCTGGCACCAGGCCGATAGCCGAGAAGGGTTGGTATAAATAAGCGCTCTCTCCCATACAGGCTAAGTCGCAAGCCATAGCGTAGGAGTAGGCAATACCAGCACAAGGACCATTGATCACCGCTATCCAGGGCTTTGAGCTGTTATAAATAGCAAGCACACCGGGCTTATACTCATAATTCAGATCACTCTCTACCGACTTACCGTTGGCCATCCCGTCTCCCTCCGACAGGTCTGCGCCTGCGCTAAACGCGCGTCCATTGCCTGTAAGCACCACGGCCCTGACTGATTCATCGAGATTGGCCGCTATTGCAGCCTCTGCAATTTCACGCCGCAGGGCAATGTTGAAGGTATTCATTTTTTCGGGGCGATTGAGCGCAATGACCATTACGCTGCCATCTTGAGTCAACTCAAGCGTCTCATACTGACTCATAATTATGCTCCGTTTTGCTGGTATACCCTCTAGGGCATTTGCTGTTTAAATCAAGGGTGTTCAGTCTGCGGATGCTGGATCGAGTACTTCACGAAGCTCCCGCTTCAAGAACTTCCCGTTAGCATTTCGCGGAAGTGGTTCCGCCAAGAACCAAATGTACCTGGGCACCTTGAAAGCTGCTAGGCGTGTAGACAGATGCTCGCGAAGACCCGATGCATCCAACATGGCACCGTCTTTCACGTGAATTGCTACACCAACTTCCTCGCCCAGTCGTTCGTCCGGCACAGCGAATGCGACGCATTCGAGGACCGCCGGATGATCGAAGACCGCGAATTCTACTTCGGCACCATAGATGTTCTCGCCACCTCTGAGGATCATATCTTTCGCGCGATCCACCAAGTACAAGAATCCCTCTTCATCAAAGTAGCCAATGTCACCAGTGTGCAACCAGCCATCAACAATTGTCTCGGCGGTGGCCTCGGGGCGGTTCAAATAGCCCTTAATTACCGCCGCGCCTTTGACACAAATTTCTCCCATCTCTCCCACGGGAAGATCCTTTCCATTTTCGTCAATCACTTTGCCGTCAAAAGTGGGCGCCAGGTAGCCGCAACTAGACGGGCGCTCTACGAATACGTCCCCAGCAATATAGGTGATGATCCCGCAGACTTCGGTCATACCATAGCCCTGCGCTGGTCTCGCTTTTTTAGTGACCGCATCCACCTTTTTCACAAGATCCGGCTGAACCGCCGCACCACCACCACCCATGCTTGCGAGGCTAGAGGTGTCGTAATCGTTAAAATAAGGATGCGTCAATAGCTCCCGCGTCATCATGGGGACCGCGCTAAGCATGTTTACGCTCTCTGCCTCGATGAGTTTTAACGCCTCGAGCGTATCCCATTTGTACATGAGGACAAATCGGTTTCCAGCCAACGTCCCTGCTTGGACTGAACAGTTGTTTGCTGTTACGTGGAACAGTGGCGTAGCAATCAAGGAGGTTGCTGGGGGTGGCGATTGCACGTCGACTTCGCTACCGCCTTCAGATTTCGAAAGCGCCGATGCCGTCGCGAAGGCCCGCCCCATTGACACCACGTTCAATACATTGGTGATGCACCCACGGTTCGTTAATTGCGCTCCTTTAGGCCGGCCGGTCGTACCTGAGGTGTAAAAAATACAGGCGACGCTGTCGGGGTCGATGTCAATCGTAGGTAGCTGAGCACCCTCAACCATTGCCGAGTGAAAGTCGGTGGCTGCAACGGGCGAGTTAGGCTCACGCACAGAGACCACCTTGATATCGGTATATTTCTCCTGAATTTGCGCGAAAGCCTCTAATCGACGATCGTCTGCGATCAATACTTTGGGCCTCGAATCATTGAGGGCATAATCCATTTCATCCGCCACCCACCAAGCGTTCATACCCACAATGGCCGCCCCAATACTATTAACCGCCCAATGCGCCATCATCCACTCCGGATAATTGCGCATGGCAATCGCCACATGATCTCCGGGGCCCACACCCTGCTCCATCAACCAACCGCCGAATTCCGCGACTAACTTGGCAGTTTGCGCGTAGGTCCAGCGTTCATCATTGTAGATTAAGTATTCCGCATCCCCATGACCGATCGACAATGCCCAGAGATCGCGCATCGAACCCGGGGCCTGAGCAAAGGCTTTGACAGGCACGCCATCGCGCTCGATCGTGGTTAACTCGAGCAACCCACCAGGCGCCGTGGTCATCTTAAGAGCTTCTTTGAATTGGGCTACAACAGACATAACGTATTCATCTCCGAGCAACTTGTGCTTATCGTTATTAGCCGCCAAGGCGGTCGCACGCGTTTACTCACTCTGGTTTGCGAGTCGCAATACCAGCGTGTATAACGCACCCAAGAACAATACTGAATCGGTAAGCACTTAGCTACATTGGTGATCAAAAAATGGCGCAGGGACTCGACTTAACGCATTTAGATCAATGGATACGAGACCATGTGCCCGCCTTCGAGGGCGATCTCAAAGCGGAAAAATTCGCCGGTGGGCAATCGAACCCAACATTTAAGTTAACGGCCGGCGAGAACAGCTACGTCCTTCGTCGCAAGCCCATGGGAACATTGCTAGCGTCGGCGCACGCCGTTGACAGAGAGTTCAAGGTTTTATCTGCGCTGGCGCCGACAAATGTACCAGTACCCAAACCTGTCACTCTGTGCGAGGACGATTCCGTTATCGGTTCGATGTTTTACATAATGGAATACCTTGAAGGGCGTGTCTTTTGGGACCCCGCTTTACCAGAGGTATCGGATCAGGATCGTGCAGCCATTTACGATCAGATGAATCAGGTGATGGCAGATATGCACAGTGTGGATATCCACCAGGTTGGCCTGAGTGACTATGGCAAGCCAGGTAATTACTTCGAGCGTCAGATCGGACGGTGGGAAAAACAATACCGGGCCGCAGAGACGGAAACGATTCCCGAAATGGAAAAGCTCATCGATTGGCTACCTCGGAACATGCCGATAGATGATGGCCGTGTCTCACTGGTGCACGGCGACTATCGATTGGACAATTTGATCTTTCATCCCTCGGAGCCGCATATTATCGGCGTCCTAGACTGGGAACTATCGACTCTAGGTCACCCGCTCGCCGATCTCGCTTACCAGCTTATGGCGTGGCAGTTCCCACGCGAAGCCGGCATTAACGGTCTTGCCGGGCTTTCTCGCGGCGTTTTAAACATCCCAGATGATGAGAGTTACATCCGGCTATACTGCGAACGCACAGGACAGCCTGGTATCGAAGACTGGAATTTTTATATGGCCTTTTGCTTCTTTCGACTAGCCTCAATAACACAAGGCATCAGAAAGCGGGCTTTAATCGGTACAGCATCAAGCCCTGAAGCCGAAGCAAAAGCGGCAATGGTAGGTCCTTTGTCCACCATGGGCGCTGCTTACACCGACTAGTCTGACGCTCCTTGGAAAAATGTGGCTACGCCACAGCAGTGCCAGCTCAGGCCAAAAACTTGCCCTGAGTCTCACCAACGAAACATAAGGAATACGCATGGAGATTTTTGGCTATCTGGGACTTCTTGGCAGCGTTGCCTTACTGATATGGATGGCTCTGCGCGGTGTGGAAATTATGTTCGCGGCGATATTGAGTTCGCTCTTCGTCATCATTTCAAACACCATGCCCCTCGCAGATTCACTGGTAAACGGCTTTGCGGGCGGACCATTAGGCGCTTTTACGTTCGCCGGTAAGTTCTTCTTCCTATTTGCCGCTGGCGCCATATTTGGCAGGGCTATGGGAGACAGCGGCGCAGCGGCGAGCATCGCCATGGCGTTAGTAAAGAAACTAGGGGCAGATAGAGCACTAGTCATTACTACGTTGGCCTGTGCCGCACTGACTTACGGCGGCGTCGTTGTCTTCGTCGTTATCTTTGCCGTTTATCCCTTGGGTCTACAATTACTTAAAGAAGCTGATATTCCCAAGCGGTTGTTCTGCGCCGCACTGGCCTTAGGGGCCGGAACCTTCACCCTCACCGCGCTACCGGGAACTCCTTCGATTCACAATGCGATATCGGCCTCTGCACTAGGCACCAGCTTGACTGCGGCGCCACTTCTCAGTTTTTTAGCCGCCGCGGTTATGGTTAGCTTGGGTCTCTGGTACCTCGAGCATCAACGTGCGATTGCAAAAGCGGCTGGAGAAGGCTTTGTTCCGGGACCACGCGATGTGATTCAGGACAGCAGCGATGCCAATCTCCCACCCTGGCAGGCCGCTGTCTTCCCACTCATTGTCGTAATTGGGCTTATCGTCTTGCCGCGACTAATCAGCCCAGAGTCGGGATCGCTCGCTGACCTAATGCAATTCGCCGCATCGCAGCCAATCATGTGGCCCAGCATTTCGCTAGCCATGGGCACAATGTTGTGCCTCGGACTATTCAGCAATATTCGAAAAACAGGCTTTACGACCCTAGGTAATGGTACTAACGACTCACTGATGCCGATGCTCAACAGCGCGGCGATCATTGGTTATGGCGGTGTTGTGGTGCAGACAGCGGGATTTCAGCAATTTGGTGATCTCGTACTCAACTCAGGTCTACCGCCCCTGCTGTCCCTATTTGGTTCGATTAGCGTCATTTCAGCCATTACCGGATCGGCATCCGGTGGTCTGCAGATCTTCATGCAAACCATGGCACAAGATTATGTCGCCATGGGCTTAGATCCTGAGGTCGTTCACCGAGTGGCTACCGTGGCAGCTGGTGGCTTTGATTCGCTGCCACACTGTGGTGCAGTCGTTACTATGCTCACCATAACGCAGTTGACTCATAAGGAAGCGTATCGAGACACCGGCATCATCACAGTCGTTATCCCCGTCATCGCCACACTGACCATTATGGCTGCAGCGAGCTTGGGACTGCGCTAGCGCCTCGGATATGAAAAAAAGGGCAGCCATCGCTGCCCTTTTTATTGGATGGTTTTATTTATAGGAATCCATCAAATGGCGCTTGTAGAGCTTGCCGTTATCCATTCGCGGTAACTGCTCCATGAAATCAATCGATCGTGGCACCTTTAATGAGGCGAGACGTTCCTTCATCCACAAGGTGAGGTCCTCTGCGGTTTCAGTCGACGCGTCGCCGTGATCCATCAACTGCACAACGGCCTTAACCTCCTCACCAAACTCTTCATTCGGTATGCCGAATACCGCGACGTCAGCGACTTTTGGATGTGTTACAAGTAGACCCTCTATTTCAGCGGGGTACACGTTAACCCCCCCTGTAATGATCATGAAGTTCTTTCTATCGGTGAGATAGAGGTAACCCTCCTCATCCAAATAACCCATATCGCCAACAGTTCCCCAACCTCTGGAGTCGAAGGCTTCGTCAGTCTTCCCGGGTTCGTCGAAGTATTCGAAGCGCGCTACCTCGGCAAAGTAGATTTGACCCACCTCGCCGACGGGCAACTCTTGGAGGTTATCGTCGAGAATTTTGGGAATACCAGTCAGTGGTCGGCCCACCGACCCCGGATGTTCAAGCCAATCCTCAGAGTCGATAAGAGTGAAACCAACACCTTCGCTGGACGAGTAATACTCGCAAATAACGGGACCCCACCAATCAATCATCTGGCGTTTAATATCGATAGGACAGGGTGCTGCCGCATGAATGGCGCGTTGCATACTGGAGACGTCGTATTTCGATCTACGCTCCTCGGGCAGTTTCAGCATGCGAATAAACATGACAGGTACCCACTGGCTATGGGTCGCCTTGTGGCGTTCTATGAGGGCTAGCGCCTGCTCGGGATCAAAGCGCTCCATGATTACCGAGGTGCCACCCTGAATCAGATTCAGCGTGTTGTAGTGCAGCGGCGCAGCGTGATAAAGCGGTGCCGGCGAGAGATAAATGGTGTCCGTGTTAAAGCCGTAGTACGTGCCTGCAAGTTTAAGCGGGTGTGGTGCATCCAAATCAATGTTTTCAGGCGCTCGAAAGACACCCTTGGGTTTCCCGGTCGTTCCGGACGAATACAGCATGGGGACGCCAAGACTTTGATCCGCAATGGGCTCTGATAACTGCCGCGCCAAGGTTGAATGCCAATCGACAAATCCTGCTCTTTCGCCACCGACGATGAAGCAATGCTCTAATGCCGGTGCTTGCGCTGCGGCTTCTGCGGCAACGTCCGCTAGCGAGGCAGATGCAATAAATAATTTCGCTCGGCAGTTGTTGATGATGTAGGCCGTCTCATCTTTTTTCAGATGAGTACTAATCGGCGTGAAAACAACACCAGCTCGCATACAACCGAACATGATCTCCATAAACTCTCGGCAGTTTTTCATCATCATGGCGATGTGCTGCCCCGGCAGAACGCCAGATTCTCGCAGTAGCTGAGCTACTTGATTAGCAATGGCATCCAGTTCGCCAAAGGTTACTGTCTCCCCCGATGACCCCATGATGAAGGCGGGCTTATCCGGGGTCGCAATTGCATGATCGGTAATAGTGGGCATGTCTCTTTTTCCTTTTTATAGACTGCTCTACTCCAGTACTATAAGGCGTTCTTTGAATGTGGCAAGAGACGGGAAAAACAAAGGACACTATGGCAATGACAGTCGCTTTTTTAGATGACGAGTTCGTTCCCCTGGAGGAAGCGAAAATATCGCCGATGGACCGAGGCTTTTTATTCGGAGATGGCATCTACGAGGTGATTCCCTCTCACGGTGGAAAATTGATTGGCCTTGATCTTCACCTCGCACGACTCGAGAACGGACTCAATGAGATTGGAATCAAGATACCCTGGAGTCGCGATCAGCTAACCAATATTTTCACAGAGCTCATGGAGAGAAACGGTAACGGGAACCTGGGCGTCTATCTTCAGATTACTAGGGGTGTCACAATGAAACGGAATCATGCTTTTCCGGCGAATACCCCGCCTACACTTTTCGCCTACACATTTGATATTCCCGCGCCTTCATCGGGAGACCCTGGCAAAGTGACACATTGGAAGGTAACAACACGCCAGGACCTGCGTTGGCAGCGCTGTCACCTCAAGACCACATCGTTGCTAGGCAACGTTTTGCACATGATGGAAGCTGTCGATGAGGGTGAAAGTGAAATCCTACTTTTCGATGCGAATAATCGACTGACTGAAGCCGCAGCCTGTAACGTCTTCGTTGTCCACAATAACGAGGTCAAAACCCCGCCTCTGGACCAACATAAGCTGGCTGGTGTCACCCGTGATATGGCGCTCCACATACTTCGAGTACACAGCTCGCTAAACGTGCGCGAAATTCAGATCACTAAAGAGGAAGTACTCTCCGCTGACGAAGTTTGGTTAAGCAGCTCAACTAAAGAACTAGCACCCGTTGTGAGTATTGATGGCCAACTGGTTGGCGATGGCGTCCCCGGACCGGTTTGGGTGCAAGCCCAGAGTTTATTTGATCAGCATCGCTTCGATCACTTCGAATGAGCCGACCAACACAATTCACCATTGACCTGCAGGCGCTTTGCGAAAACGCAAGGACGCTAAAAAGGCTTGCCGGCCCCCGAAGTACAATGGCTGTAGTCAAGGCCGACGCTTATGGACATGGCGCAGTGCCCTGCGCGAAGGCCCTCGCTCCGCTAGTTGATGCGTTTGCAGTGGCCATCGGAGAAGAGGCGATAGCACTCCGCGAGGCAGGTATTAACTTGCCTATTCTTGTCTTACAAGGACCCCATTCCCGTCAGGAGGCACAAGTCATGTCCTCAGCCGGATTGTGGCCTGCCATATCGAGTGAACGCCAAATTGACTGGCTTGAGCAATCAGGTGTTCAGTTCGAACGGGTTTGGATGAAATGCGATACCGGCATGCATCGACTGGGCTTCATGCCCCATGAGATTGCATCTGCTCGGTCTCGTCTCACAACTCACAGCGCTAATGACATCGTTCTGATGAGCCACTTTGCCGATGCTGAAACGCCTGACTCAACGTTAACCGAGCGACAGCTGACACGCTGGCATGAGGTGAGCGACGCCTCATCATCTGGTAGTTTCTCAAATTCAGCTGCAACAACAGGGCAAATTGCAACGCGGGAAAACTGGATACGACTTGGCTATTCTCTATACGGAGGCTCCTTGGTTGCCTTACCTGAGAAGTTTTCACTCAAACCCGTAATGCAGTTTGAGTCCCGTATTGCCAGTGTTCGATGGATCGACGTTGGTGAAAGTATTGGCTACGGCGGTCGGTGGGTGGCGCGCAGGCGCTCGCGCATCGCAACCATCCCAGTGGGCTATGGCGACGGCTATCCGCGAGCCGCTCGCGATGGAACCCCGATTGGCACGCAGGAAGGAATCGTGCTCTTAGCCGGTAAGGTCTCGATGGATATGATCACAGCTGATATCACCGACCTCCCAGTACTGAATTTTGGGAGTCCCGTAACGCTGTGGGGAAACTCGCCTAGCATTGACGAGGTTGCAGGACACTGTGACTCGATTGGCTACGAACTTTGCACTCGGATAACTCAGCGTGCGCCGCGCAGGTTTCATCACGTAACTAGCGACCGACACTGACCCCGCAGTGAGTTTGAATTATGCTTCAGACATCTCGCCATCACAGACTGCAAAGTGACGTATCACAGTGAAGCTTGAACTCTCCGTGCTCCCAAATGACAAAGACACAGCGGCAGGGCCCATATTTGCGGCGATCGATATCGGGAGTAATTCGTTTCACCTGATCGTGGCCCGCCTGGAGCACGGTGAAATTCGGCCCCTCCACGTTTTGGCTGAAAAGGTTCAGTTAGGCAAGGGCCTTAAAGATCATCGTCTAACACCCGAGGCCATCGAGCGCGGCCTTGCCTGCTTGGAGCGCTTTCAACAGCTTTTGTCATCGGTTAAGCCCCATCAAGTGAGGGCGGTCGGTACAAATGCGCTGCGACAAGCTTGGAATCGCTGTGACTTTACTGAGCCAGCCGAGGCGATTTTGGGTACACCGGTTGACGTTATTTACGGCCGAGAAGAAGCTAGGCTCGTTTATCTCGGTGTCGCTCACACATTGTCAGATGATGAAAAAAGTCGCCTGGTGGTCGACATTGGTGGCGGCAGCACTGAGTTCATTTTAGGACAGCGCTTTGAACCCAAGCGATTGGAGAGCTTGCAGCTGGGATGCGTGAGCTACTCGGACACTTTTTTCCCCGATGGCAAGCTATCAAAACAAAGTTTTTGGGCAGCATACGATCACGCGAGCCTGGAAGTTTCACATATTCGGCGCAACTTCAAACACAGCCACTGGACAGAGGCCGCAGGATCCTCCGGAACGCTTCAGGCAATTGAACTTCTTATAACCACCGCCGGTTGGCGCTCTGAAGGCATAGACCCGAAATCGCTTAAAAAACTGCGTAAAACACTCTTGAAATTCGAATCAGTCGATGACATCAATCTACCAGGCCTAAATGACCGGCGGCGCGGCGTAATTACGGCGGGTGTGGCTATCACCACAGCAATTTTTGACGTCTTAGGTGTCGAGGTCATGCGGACCTCTTCAGGAGCGCTTCGTGAGGGCGTGATTTACGATCTGATGGGACGCTCGAGGCACGAAGACGTTCGTGAGCGCACTATTCAGGCTATGCTTCAGCGTTATTCAGTCGATCAGCCCACGGCGGAGACGGTAGGTAATTACGCCCGTCACTTAGCGGCACAAACAGCTTCCTCCTGGCGCCTATCTGATAACGACATTGAGCTCTTGGTGTGGGCCGCAAGGCTTCACGAGGTCGGTGTCGCAATCTCCCAGAAACATTATAACCGACACTCGGCGTATCTCATTGAAAACTCAGATATGCCGGGCTTCTCGCAGGGCGATCAGCTAACTATGAGTCGTTTGTTGCGTGGACATCGCGGAAAGCTGCCCTCTCATTTATTAGAGGACATACCAAGCAAAAAACGCGAGAGGCTTGCGCGAATGCTGGTTTTACTTCGGATGGCCGTGATCCTCAAGCACGCCGGGCCATCGACCATGCAGGCAGACTTCTCTGCGCGTGCCAAAGGTAATAAGTTAAGGGTGTACTTCCCAGCACAATGGCGAGCAGACTTCCCACTCACTATCTGGGAAATTTCAGAATCAAAGTCTGCGTTTGAGAAACTAGGGGTTAAAGTGAGGTTGACCAAAAACACCGACTAGTCCCACGCCCCACAATGAGATTTAAAGGTCATAGCCACGCTCATCATGAAGCACGAGGTCGAGACCTTCTGTCTCTTCATCA
>Ga0160423_10000219_pt1 | contig 44482 bp, 28 predicted proteins | sample CRUFie14St8metaG_FD_108191 | JGI IMG/M metagenome (GOLD analysis project Ga0160423, IMG submission 108191) | Marine microbial communities from the Costa Rica Dome - CRUD Field 142mm St8 metaG | ecosystem: Environmental > Aquatic > Marine > Oceanic > Photic zone | place: Costa Rica: the Eastern...
ATTAGCAAAAATTCTTGAAATTGATGGCAAAAAATATACTATGAAATCTAACGAGAAAAATGCTAAAATTGGAGTCCTGGCACAAGACGTATTAAAAGTATTCCCTGAACTAGTGAAGGAAAGTACTGATGAAAATAAAACACTTTCTGTTAATTATCAAGGACTAATCCCGGTACTAATTAACGCAATTAAAGAACAACAAAAACAATTAAAGAAAATTAAAGAAAAAATTAAAAATTAAACCTTTTGTGTTATTTAAAAAATTGCCTTTCAAAATATTAAAACCTTTATTTTTTGTTGGCTTCATTTCTTTTTGTCAAGAAAACGATATTGGAAATCTTTCTTTTGATAAACGAGCAGATGAATTAATTTCAAAAATGACATTAACTGATAAGGCATCTCAAATGGTCAGTTCTTCAAAAGCCTTATCTAAATATAAAATAAATGAATATAATTGGTGGAACGAGTGCCTTCATGGAGTGGCAAGGGCAGGAAAAGCTACCGTATTTCCAGTGCCATTAGCTATGGCAGCAACTTTTGATCCAGAGCTAATTTATAACGTAGCCAATGCAATTTCTGATGAAGCAAGAGCAATGTATAATATTTCTCAATCTAGAGATATAAAAGGGCAATATTCAGGACTAACATTTTGGTCACCAAATATAAATATTTTTAGAGATCCCCGCTGGGGAAGAGGTTATGAAACATATGGTGAAGATCCATATTTAACTAGCCTTATGGGGAAAGCATTTGTAGAAGGTTTACAAGGAAATCACCCAAAATATTTAAAAGTCGCAGCATGTGCAAAACACTATGCTGTTCATTCAGGCCCCGAAAAAGAAAGACACTACTTTGATGCAAAGATCACTAAACAAGATTTATATGAAACTTTTTTGCCAGCATTTAAAGAACTAGTAGATTCAAAAGTTGAAATTGTAATGTGTGCCTATAATAAAGTCAATGGTGAACCTTGTTGTGGTAGTCTTGATTTACAGAAAATTTTAAGACAAGATTGGGGTTTTAAAGGGCATATGGTCTCAGATTGTGGTGCTATAAATGATATTAGTTCTAGTCATAATTACAAAAAGAGCAACTTAGAAAGCGTTGCTTATGCAATAAAAGGAGGTGTTGATTTAAATTGTGGTAGTCTTTACAGCTTAATACCACAAGCAGTGGAAAAAAAATTAATTAATGAAGAAGATGTTGACAAATCATTAAAGCGTTTATTAATTACAAGATTTAAACTTGGAATGTTTGACAAGAAAGGTACAGTTCCGTTTGATACCCTGGGTATAAATGAAATTAATTCTAAAAAGCATGTAGAGTTGGCAAAAAAGGTTGCCTCAAAATCTATTGTTTTATTAAAAAACAGAAATAATATTTTACCATTGAGTAAAAACATAAAAAGTTTATTCCTCACCGGTCCAAATTCTTCAAATATTGATGTACTTTTAGGTAATTACCATGGTTTAAGCGCAAACATGGTTACTCCTTTAGAAGGTATAATTTCTAAAATTAATCACGGGACAAAGGTACAGTACAAGTTTGGCGTTGAACTTGATAGCGAAAAGTCTATTATTGGTCCTGCATATATAGCAACTTCTTCTGAGGTAATAATTTCGTTCATGGGAATATCGCCTTTAATTGAAGGGGAAGAAGGTGATGCTATATTATCTAAAGCAAACGGTGACAAAATTGATCTAAAATTTCCAAAAAATCAAGTTAATTATCTGAAAAATATTCGTGAAAGTGCTAAAAATAAACCATTAATTCTAGTTATTTTTGGAGGTTCTCCAATTGAACTTAGCGAAGTTGAGCCGTTAGCTGATGCAATACTTTATGTATGGTATCCTGGAGAGCAAGGAGGTAATGCCATAGCTGATATCATTTTTGGAGATGTCAATCCATCTGGAAGATTACCTGTAACATTTCCAAAGTCAGTAAATCAACTTCCGAGCTATTCGGATTATAGCATGAATAACAGAACTTATAAATTCATAAATTATGAACCAATGTATCCATTTGGATATGGATTAAGCTACTCTGATTTTCTATACTCAGATTTTAAATTGAATAAAACAAAAATTAAAGTGGGGCAGAGTATTGAAGCAAGTATCAACATCAAAAACAATAGTAAAATAGCTGGGGATGAAGTAGTACAAATATATTTAAGCCTTAAAGAATCAAATTTTAGAGTTCCAAATTCAAAATTAATTGGTATAAAAAGAATCCAATTACAGGCTGGTGAAACTAAAAATATCAAGCTATTGATAAGCCCTGAGAACATGAAAAATATAGATAAAAATGGAAATGTAAAAATTTACAAAGGTAAATATAAAATTACTGCAGGTGGTTGCTCACCAACATTTAGTAAAAACTCATCATCTAGATTAAATAAAATTGAATCTTTTTTTAATATCAATTAAATGTTTAAAATTAGCAGAGAGGAAGGGATTCGAACCCTCGATACGCTTGTGACGTATACACACTTTCCAGGCGTGCGCCTTAAACCGCTCGGCCACCTCTCTTTATTTAAGTGGTGAAATAAGTAAAAAAAGATTAATTCTAAAAATAAATTTAACACATTTCACCTCTTAATGAAGATTCAAAAGATTGTTTAAAGTTCTCGTACTCTCCACTCCCTAATAAATACATCATTTTGGTAACTGCTGCCTCGGTAGTCATATCATATGCGGATATAAGTCCCATTTCACTCAATTTTTTGCTAGTTTCATATTGACCCATATAAACCATCCCTCCAGAGCATTGAGTGACATTGACAATATAAATCCCTTTTAAAATAGCATCTTTAATTAAACTCAAAAACCATTCGCTGGTAGGAGCATTTCCTGATCCAAATGTTTCTAAAACTACTCCTTCCAATTTTGGAGTTTGTAATATAGATGCCAAGGTCAATTCCTGTATTCCAGGAAATAACTTTACTAATACAACTCTTTCACTCATCTTCTTTTGAACTTTAAATTTCTTTAGTGGATTATTTTTAATTAATAAGTCGTACCGAATTTGAAGTTTAACTCCTGAACTTACTAATGGGGGAAAATTAATTGAACTAAATGCTTCAAAATGATCAGCATTCATTTTTGTAGTTCTATTACCCCTAAATAATTTATTTTCAAAATAGAGTCCAACCTCTTGGATCAAAGGATTGTTATTTTTTTGTAAACTAGCTAATTGAATTGAAGTTATTAAGTTTTCTTTTGCATCAGTTCTTAAGTGACCAATTGGTAATTGAGATCCAGTAAAAATTATTGGCTTATTTAGATTTTCTAGCATAAAACTTAAAGCAGATGCTGAGTAACTCATTGTGTCTGTGCCATGCAAAATTACAAATCCATCACAAGTTGGATAATTTGATTCTACTATATTCGCAATTACTGACCAGTCTTTTGGACTGATATTTGAAGAATCAATTGGCTTTTCAAAAGAAATTATTTCAATTGTACAATTCAAAAGCTTCAATTCGGGTATATTTTTAATAAGACTATGAAAATCAATTGGCTTTAATGATTCGTTATTGTGAGACTTAATCATTCCTATTGTACCTCCTGTATATATCAATAAAACCTTAGGAATCATAAAATTAAACTTTAAAAATATTAATTGAATTTTGAGTAGTTATCCTAGCAACATCTCTAATGTCAATTTTATAAATACTTGCAACCTTCCTGAGTATGTGGAGTAAATAAATACTCTCATTTCGTTTCCCCCTGTATGGAACTGGGGACAGATATGGAGCGTCAGTCTCTAATACAATATTGGATAAATCAATTTTAGATAAAAAACTATCAATTTTTCCATTTTTAAATGTAATAACTCCTCCGATTCCTAATTTCATATTTAATGAAATTGCTCTTTTAGCCTGTTCTAAAGTTCCTGTAAAGCAATGAAAAATCCCGCATAATTCATCTGATTTTTCTGATTCAAGCACTTCAAACACCTCGTCAAAAGCATCACGGCAATGAATTACAATTGGTAATTTGTATTTTTTTGCTAATCGTATCTGCGTAAGAAAAGCATCCTGTTGTTCTTTAAGCATAATTTTGTCCCAATGTAGATCAATACCTATTTCTCCAATAGCTACAAATTTTCTTTCTCGAAGTTGTTCTTTAACGTAATTTAGTTCAGATTTATAATTTTTTTTAACATGAGTCGGATGAAGCCCTGCCATTAAAAATATATTGTCTGGATATTTTTTTTCAAGACTATACATGCTTTTAGTATATGATGAATCAATAGCTGGAATAAAAAAACGAGTAATACCTTTATCAATAGCACAATTAATTATCTGATCTCTATCCGAATCAAATAACTCACTATATAAATGTATGTGAGTATCAGTTATTATCATATAACAAAAATACTATTTTGTATGTTATCTTTGTAAAAAGATGATTAATCTTAAAAATATAACATATTGAAAGAACTTAATTTAAATCCAAATTACAGTAAAGTAAAATTACACAATATTAAAAGCAATCATTATAAAATTGTCGCTAGGATAAATAATACTAAAGGCTGGTTTATTGTTGACACAGGAGCGTCAAATACTTTTATTGATAATAAATCAATAGAAAAATTTAAATTAAAGTATGCTGACCAAAATATTAATGCGCAAGGAGCAGGTCCAAATAAAATTAAGGCAAAAGTTTACAAAAAAAATTCAATAGTTATTGGTTCTTTTAAATTTAAAAAGGCTGAAATAGCTACAATAGACTTATCTTACATTAATAATGCTTTGGTTAAAGCAAATTTAAAAGAAATTGATGGAGTAATAGGTTCTGATATCCTAAAAATAGGTAAAGCAATAATTGATTTTAACAATAATTATATTTATGTTAAAAAAGTATTTCATTAACCAAAAGAGCTAATCTTGAACCTGAAATGTAATAGGCAGTGAATAGGGAACAATAACAGCTTTTCCCCTTTGACGACCGGGCTTCATCCTAGGAAGCATTTTAATAACTCGCTCAGCTTCTTTCTCCAATCTTGGATGAGGCGCTCTGGATCTGACTCCAGTTACTTTACCATTTTTATCAATTTTAAAAATAACACTTATACGCTGGCGGCCACTTAATCCAAGATCACCTGCCAAATCAGTATTGAATTTTCGTTGAACAAATTTTGCAATTTTTTCTGACATACATTTTCTTTTTTGAGAATTAGACCCACGTTCACATCCAGGATACTCAGGAACATTTTCAATAACTGCAAAAGGCACTTCAACATCCTCCTCAACTTCCTCAACTTCTATTTCTTCAACTTCAACAATTTCCTCTTCCTGATCTGTTTCAGTTGACTCAATAATAGTTTCTTCAACTTCCTCTTCGTCCTCAACGACTTCAATAACTTCGGGAGCTGCTGGCGGAGGTGGTGGTGGAGGTGGAGGTATAATTTGTTCAATAATAGGAATCTCTTCTTCTAATTCATCATCCAAATTTAGTTTTCCAATATCAATGTCTGATTTGTCATAAGTTTTCCAATTAATTGTAGAATAAGTTAAAAATAACATTAACGCCAAGCCTATAGCAAAATATATTGATGCATTTTTACCAACGTCTGATTTTGGATTTTTCTTAGATTCCATTTACTAATTTTTTAGAATGTTAAATTAATTAAAAATTACATAATTTCATTAATCATTTTAATTTTTTAACAATGTTTTTTTAAATTTATTAATTAACGAAAAGGTTAATATCCCCAAAGTATTTGAAAAAATATCTAATAATTCAAAGTTTCTATAAGTTTTTAATATTAATTGACAAATTTCAATAATTACACCAAAACTGAAAGTTAATAGAATAGTAATTATCAAAGCTTCATTCAGATTGAAAACTTTTAAAGTATTGTAGACTAATAAACTAAATATAAAATAAATCAAATAGTGTATTAACTTATCCATATGTTCAAACTCAAATTGAGTTGAATTATTTAAATTTGATAAGCTACAATAGGTTAACAGTAATGCATACAAAATGGTAGATAATGTTAAAATAATCCTCTTAACCATCAATTAGTTTCTTGTATTCAATGGCATTTAATAGATTTTCTGTTTCTGAAATATCGTCGCATTTCAATTTAATCATCCATCCATCTCCGTAAGGATCATCGTTAACCATTTCTGGGGAATCCTCTAAAGCCTCATTAATCTCAATAACTTGACCAGAAACAGGCACAAATAAATCTGAAACTGTTTTTACAGCTTCGACAGTACCAAAAACCTCTTCAGCATCTAACTTTTCATCAATTGTATCAATTTCAACATAAACTATATCTCCTAATTCACTTTGAGCAAAATCTGTAATTCCTATGGTTAAAATATCTCCATCAATATGAACCCACTCATGGTCCTTAGTATATTTCAATTCAGCTGGTGTCTTCATTTTTATTTTATTTAATTTTTATTAATTACCAAAATTATAACGCAATGTAAACCCTGATCTTATTGAAGTTTGTGGAAAAGCGGTAGAAATTGCATATTCTGAAAAAGCATAATCAAAGTAAAAAATTGCAGTTAGGTTATTACTAAATGCATAATCAGCAGCATATCTCAAACTCCAAATAGTTTGACCTGCACTTACCTGATTATTATTTAGATCTAAATACCTAACAATTGTTTTATTATTTCTAACTGAAATATCTGCTTTCATATTTAAATCACTTTTAATAATTTTTCTTGGTCCAGCTAATTTAGATCTTATCCTTAAATTTTTAATTCTGTAGCCCAATCCAAAAATGTATTCAAATCCTTGAATTTCTGTAAGTAAATTATTGTCAAAACTTAATGACAAACTACGATCTTTTTTTATTTCAGCCGAAAGTTTAACAGAATTTTTCATTTCGAAATCAAATTTAGCTAATGGACTAAATTGTTCTACTAAATTTACATTACTAAGCAAAGTTCTAGATTTAAAGTTACCAGATTGATCTAATGAATTAGGATCTTGATCGTCATAATCAATATTAGGATCTGCTGATTGGTAATCTAAATTAGTTCTAAATTGATTAACTGTGTAAGACGCCCTGTAAGCGTGTGTAATAGAAAAGCGTCTAAAATGTTTTTTAAACCATTTATTCCTCATTAAACCTGTGTATTTAAGATTCCAATTTGGTATTGGAATATCTCTAAAAGCACCCAAGCTAATGGAGTTTGCATCTTTACCAGTATACGCAGAAAGAAAAGCTGGTAGTAAAACAGATTGACTGTTTTTTCCAAATCCTAGTGGATATCCTTCTTCGTCTAGGCTATAAACTCCAGGACCATAAAAATTTTCAGCTAATCTTCTCGCAATAACTAATCTGTTTAACTTAAAATTTTCAAATGATTCTGAACCAAACTCATCACTTTTATTAAATGCAGTGCGGATAATAGAAGTTGTAATATTAAAGTTACCAAATGTATTTTGAATCAATGAATTATAAGTATCACTTAATCCATCAAAATTAATGTCAGTTGTATTAAAGTTTTCATTGAGGTTTGTAGCATATGTTTTGCCGCCATTAAAATCTAATTTGAAATCATTAATTGGCTCAGTATTTATAGAAAAATCAAAATTTTGATTATATGTCTCAGTATACTGCTGATTAAACTGATCAAAGGTTGTTAACCAGCCATTTTTAGCTGCAATATTACGGACATCTCTTTGACTGCCCATTGTATAGCCGATTGTAGGTTTTATTGTTCCTATAAAACCTGGTGTAGGTAAATATCCAGGTAAAAAAGAACTATTGCTCTCTGAATAATTGAATTGCATCCTGTTGACACTTGAAAGTAATCCAATGCCAAAATCTTTTAGATTGAATTTTTGACTAGAGCCCCTAGTTTTATTTTTTTCATTATTGTTATTAAATGCTCTCGAGATCTTTTCTCTAGAAGATGATCTATTTGACCTGGGCTTTTTTAACCCAATATAACGATAAAGTTTTCTCATATCGAATGAGCTATTCAAATTATGTTGATTGGCATTTGATATTGAATTTCCTAAATTGTAAGTTTGACCATTCACGCTAAGTTGTCCAAAAAGATCTGACCCTTTATTCCATTGAAAATCGCCAGTATAAGAATAATTAGCGTTTATAAAACTAAACGTAGGTATTTTATTTATTGGTAATTTATAATTAATTCCAAGTTGTTGGGAGTGTCTATTAGGATCACCAAAATCAAAAAATCTATCCCAAATATCCAAGCGAGGATCTTGATCCCCATTCAAATCATCATTTATAAAATAATTTCTAACTATATGATTGTTTGAGGACGTAAAATTGAAACTTAATGCATTTGTGAGTTGATAATTAAGTGTGTATTGTATATCAAAAGTATAATTCCTTCTAATCAACTCATCAACTGTTAAATTATTAGCTCCTAAGTCTGCATCTCTAAACTTCTGACTATTGAATTGTCTAATTATATCAGAGTTAAGTGTAAAATTAGAAGGCTTTAAATTTAGATTAAAATCCTTTATTAATTTCCAATATTTCCCATTAAACAATGAATCGTTACCTTTAAATGGCTCAAAAATTAATGGCTCAAAGCTGTAGCTGTAATTAGCTCCAACTCTCACATTTTGATCAAGAGAACTTTCAATTTCAAAATCTCGGTGATTAATTTCATTGAATGAATAATTAACAGTTAAATTTTCAACATCGTAAACTTTGGGCTTTGCATCCCCTGTTCTTTGCTTTTTAACCCCAATGAAATTTATACTCTTTCTTTTAGTGTAGTCCACTGATTGATTTAAAATCCTTTCTCTTTCTTCGCTGTTTTCTGCAGCATCTAATCGGCTTTTAAGTTTTAAGTCTTTATATTGTTGATCGTATTCAGGAGTGATTAGTGTTTCGCCTAGGCCATAATTAAATGGTATTTGCAACCCCCATTTTTTTGGTAATAATTGACCTAGGTTCATGTTGGTAACAACATCATATTGTTTTAAATCCTCACGGCTTCTCTCATTAGGCCCCTGATCTAAATTCCCAAATCCAGTTGTACTTCTTTTAGCTGTAGCATTTACATTCATAAAATCTGCAATATTGGAATCCATACTCATCATGGCAGCCCATCCACCTTCATTATCCATATCAGCAATTCTTAGCTCGTTAAACCAAACTTCAGCACAAAGGTCATTATTCCCAATATTTTTAACTCCTATCATCAAAGTTCTAATGTCACCAAAATTTGGGTTTCCTTTAATTGCAATTCTCTGCTCATAAGGAGCCTCTGTTTGAGAGGAACTTGAAGTCAAAGAAAATGGAGTGAATTCTGAAACAGGAGTTTCTTGAAGTTCGCCATCTATCACATTATAAAAAATAGGATCTTCATTAGTTAATGTCCCTTGATTTATTCCAATTGATTTTATTTTTTCAAGAAACTCCAATGGAATGTTAATCTCATTAAATTGAGGCCAAACTTCGCTTTCTGATGACCCAATCGCACCAGATGATTTTCTTAGTGGTAATTCCAATTGGTAGTAATTTTGAGTAAAATCATTCCCCATTCTAACAAAAGCAACTAAATCTCCTTGTTGAAAACTATTTGCCTCCCCATCTTCAGCATGAAGAAACATTTTAATTTTCTTATACTGCCGCATATCAACATTAATGTTCTTAAAAACTGCTCTGGAATCTTGCGACTCCAAATCACAAACATCAACAACAAGTGATTGTTCATTCTGTCTAACAATAGTATTGTTATTATTTAGTTGTTCTCTCTGTACATCTGGAGGTGAAACATAACTACCATCATTTTCTTGAATTCCAACAATACCTACACTAAAAGCTGTAGGTTCCAATAATGTAGCTGCATCAGAATCCTCATCAAGTGATTGCTGGAATCTTCTCCAATCGCTTCTGACTAAATCAAACGTACCAAACCTAAATATTGTTGTTTGAGTAAAATCCTTTAAATATAGTCTAGTGAATCTTATAGATCTAAAATCAGAAATTCCGCCTACTACATTTGTATGTGCTGTCAATGGAATTCTAAATTGATACCAATTAATTGCACCAGACGTTGATCCGTTAGGTAAAGTTATGTTTGTTAAAGTCTTACGGTCAACGATGTAAGGATTATTTGTATTATTAAGCTCAGAAGAGTTAATATCAATTTCATATTCAAAATAACTATCAATTGTATTCATTGTATTATCCCTATTAATATCTTCAACGTCTGGTTGAGTGGTAGATCCTCTATTCGTATCAGTAAAAATATCTGGAGAATTCCCCTCAACACCGTTGTAACTTCTATATCTTTCAAAAATATTTCCATTAGTATTTAGATAATAAGTATAATTGTCATTAGCTGGATCAGGTAAATTTGCAAAGGCAGCAAACCTTGGATCGGAAGTGTTTGCTTCTTCAATATCGTCATATCCATCAAGTCCAACGTCTTGATTTTCTCGTCCTTCTCCTTGAGAGGAAAAAGCATAAATTAGAGATTGATTCTGGGGAGTAACTGCACCCCATGTAGTTTGTGGTAAAAGGCTTATATTTCCATCATCTGGTAGTCCATTTTCATATTGCTTTTTCCCATCTTTTAAAACATCTTCAGAAATATTCCCAAGGTTTAATATTAATTTCCCACCTTGATTTTCAGGATTATTTAAAAAAGGATCCATTAACCAAAACTCAATGTATTCTACATTTGATTGTTCAAAATCTGTTGAAGTTAATTGTCTAGAAATTCCAGCCCAACTATTTTGAGGGGTATCTAAAACTCCATCTTCAGCGCCTGGTTGATAGTTATATGGTCCACGCTCTGTTGGTCTATAAACTAGGTCTAAAGTATTAATAACAGTATATTGCCCTGTCACTAAGTCAATTTCAGGAAATAATTCATCAATAAAAATTCTCCTAGTATATAAATTTGAAATATCATTATCATTTATGTCTCCAGGACGCTGAGTACTATAAAAAATTGGATCAACAGTGTACCAATTTAACATTGCTCTATCAAAACCATTTTGATATCCATTATCATCTTCATTACCTTGAGAGTAAATCCTTCCTAAGCTCTTTGGCCTACTTGATAAAAACCATGATTGCGGACTAAGTAAGCTAATTCCATTTTGAGTGCCTTCAAAGTCATCAATATAAGAGGTAACTTCATTATTAAAATCTGTTCCCTTTGGAGCGCCTGGTTTTAAATAAGCGAATTCACCTCTAACTGAAAAATTAGATTCAACATCAGTATCTATATTTGGTAATTTATTAACCAATCGTGTAAAAACGGGGACTTCAGTCGAAAAATTACCGTTGACCCCAATAATAGTATTATTTATCGGTTCAGTTCCATAGTTAGCTTTTTGAGTTATTGGGCGTTCATTTAAATTTAAAAGCGTAGCGCCTAAGACAAAATTTTCACTAAACTGATGCTCAACATTGAAACCCGAAAAGCGTTTAGTCTGTTGTCCAAAAACAGCATTGTTTTCAACAGAAACTTGGATCGGGGTGTTAGATGACTGTAATGACGGGTCTAATATTTGTACTGTTCCTATTTGATAATTGACTGTATAATCAACACCCTCAACCAAAACACGTCCTCCAGCAGTTACTTTAACTGAACCCCTTGGTACGTTAAACGCTCCTATTGGAATTCCACTTCCTCCAGTGGATTTATAACGGCCTTTAATTTGAAATTTATTTTTCTCACTATCTTGAAGAGCAGCAGTTTTTGTACTCTTATACATAGACTTGTATACATATTTCAATTGATTTGCATTGTAATTTCCTGGAATAGATTCATCACCTAAATAAGATTCTGATGGATTTAATCTTAAAGATTCAAATAAATAATCTCCAAATGGTTCCACTTTGGTAAAAATAATTTGTCCATTTTGTGGTACAACAGTAATATCAGGAACAAAATCAAAAAAACCATCTCCTTTATTTTGTGGATCATTATTAAAATTAAGTCGATCGAAATTAAAAAATCGTATTAAAGGTATTTCGTTTATTGGTTCATTATTACCAAAAGGAACAGGAAAAGGTGTCCCTTCAACAGGTAAGATATAATTCAAAGATGAAGTCTCATTATAAAAAATATTTAATTTAAAATCCTCTTGCGTGAGTTGATACGCACCTGTATTATAAATATTTTTCATCATCAAATCCCATATAGGTTGGTTTACATTTGTAACTGCACTTTTCAGCATTTTTAATACTAAACTTTGATTATTAACAATTTGATTTCCAGTGCCAGGGTCAGTCTCAACGTTAGTTGCATTCAATCCATCATTAGCAAATTCACCTACTTGAAAAACTTCACCCCCAACAGTATACTGATAAGCGACTGCTAAAATCTCGTCATTCTGAAGTCGTTGATTTAATGAAATATAACCCAACTGAGTATTCAAAGTATATCCACTTCCTTGAATTAATTTTTTTGCATTCTCTAATTTTCCATAGTCAAATCCCTCGTTCACTACAGTTGTAGAAAAACCTGATTGAGCTGTTGCAATATCCCTTATAGATTCATTAAGCTGGGATCCAGGTCCACCAATATTAGTTGGATCGAAAGCATTATTAGAATTATCTGGATATGCATCTGGACCAACATTAATGAATCCTAGTGGTGGAGAGGTTAATCCGATTCTAGAGGATTCTCCAAGGTCTTGAACAGCTATTATATTTCTTATATTTTGGGTTTGATTAGTTCGATTGGTTACCCATACCTCAATTCTAGTAATCTGAACTTGTGAGTTTATAAATGGATAATTTTCGAGAGCTTGATCATAATGTTCTCTAAAGTAGTGACTTAGAAAGAAATGTCTATTTTCATCATAATCAAGACCGAAAAATTCAAAATCTTGTAATGTTCCACCTCCTTGCGCAACAATATTCCTTGTTTCAGATCTTTGCTCTGAAAATACTCCTGTAATTCGAGTTTTACCAAACTGTAGTTCAGTTTTTACACCAAACAAAGACTGTGCTCCATTAATTAATGAACTATTTAGTGGCATATTTATATTTCCAACTTCCAGCTTTTGAAGAATATTATCTTCACCTCCGTCAACAGTAGGATCAAACTCTAGCTTAAATACGTTTTGAAAATCAAACGTTGACTGTGTATCATAATTCAAGTTAGCTTGAAGCCTAGTTCCTACTTTACCCATTAAACTTAGACTAATTCTTTGATCAAAATCAAATGTTAGATTACTTTGGTTTCTAGGTGAAAGAATTGGGTTATCTTGTTTTGTGAACATTATCCCAAGATCCATTTCAACTGAACCCTGAGGTACAATTGATATTACATTACTCCCAAAAATACTTTCAAAAAATTTACTATTTACGTATAAATCAGGGATTAAAATATTTTTTTTATTGTCTCCAATATCTTTTAACCCCTCATAAGCATCTATTTTTTCTTTGTAATAAGCTTTTAAATTTTCATTATATATGAGTTCTTGAAATTCTTTAGGGGTTAAAATTATAGGGTAATTAATATTAAATTCTCCAATCTTAGAGATATAGTAATAACGATCAGTCATTGGATCGTAGGTGTACATCTTAATAATACTACTTGGGTCAGGAAAACTAAGATCTCTGAATGAAAATGTGTTTAAAGTTGAATCATTTGAAACTGAGCTAATTTGAGAGAAGGCAGAATAATAAAATCCGAATAGAAAAAATAAAACACTTATGTGCTTTTTGAATATTTTGGTGTCGTAAATTTTCAATATTTAAAGGTTTTTTAGGGCTTCTTTAATAATTAGCTCAACTGACGCATCAGGAATATTTTTTAATATATCCACAACAACACGATCACTTTGTTTTTTTGAAAACCCTAATACTTCTAAAGCAGATAACGCTTCATCTTTCTTAGTATTGTTTAAATTAGAAATAGTTTCATCGAAATCATATACCTTCAAAATCTTATCTCTGAGTTCAATAATAACACGCTGCGCAGTTTTAAGGCCGATCCCCTTAACAGATTGAATTAAAGTTACATCCTCAGATGAAATTCCGTCACGAATCTGTTTTGGTGTTAAGGAAGATAGCATAGTTCTTGCGGTATTGGTACCTATCCCGCTAACAGAAATTAATAATTTAAAAATGTCTCTTTCGTTAGAATTTATAAATCCAAAAAGTTGATGGGAATCTTCTTTTACTTGTAAATATGTTAACAGAAAGATATTTTCATTATCTGGAAGTTGAGAAAAAGTGTTCAAAGATATATTTACAAAATATCCAACTCCATTGCACTCAATTACAACTCCAGTTGGAGTTTTTTCAACCAATCTGCCTCTAAGATGAGTAATCATGTTAAAATATTAGGAAATCAAAAGTACTAAATTTATGATACATTTTTGAATGAATATTATTATGCAATGATTATGCCTTTTCTTTCTGTTGAGCATCTACAACTGCAACTGCAGTCATATTTACAATTTCATCTACACTAGCACCAAATTGAATAATATGAACTGGTTTTCTAAGACCCATCATAATTGGCCCAATTGATTCAGCATTATTTAATTCTTTTAATAACTTATATGTAATATTGGCAGACTCAAGATTAGGAAAAATAAGTGCGTTAACTTTTTTATTTGCTAGTTTAGAAAAAGGAAAATTTGCCTTTAACATATCACTATTTAAAGCAAAATCAGTTTGCAGCTCACCATCTACTGATAAATCAGGATGTCTACGATGAAGGTAAGCCACCGCTTCACGTACTTTAGTAGCAGTTTGATCTTTAGATGATCCAAAGTTTGAATATGATAACATTGCCATAACTGGAGTTATTCCAAAAAGTTTCATCACACCAGAGGTCATTTGGGTAATTTTAATTAAGTCGTGAGCTGATGGATTAATATTTATAGCTGTATCACTTAAAAACATAGGCCCTCTTCTAGTGATCATAACATTTGTAGTTGCAATTCTTGTAGATCCAGGAGCTAATCCAATTAAATCTAACATTGGTTTAACAATTGAAGGGTAATTCCTAGAATACCCTGTTATTAGTGCATCTGCATCTCCCTCATTAACCATCATAGCTGCAAAATAATTCCTTTCGCGCATGATTTTATTTGATGATAAAAGTGTTTGACCTTTGCGTTTTTGCTGTTTCCAAAAAACCTCTCCATATTTATTTTTCTGATCCAAATACTCATCATCTTTAGGATCAATTATTGGTACATCCGCATCAAATTCTAATTCTAGTTTTAAATCTTCAATCTGCTTTTTATTTCCAAGTAAAATAGGTTTAGCAATTCCTTCTTCGTGAACTATCTGGGCGGCCTTTAAAACATCCAATTGATCAGCTTCAGCAAAAACTACTCTTTTAGGATTTGATTTTGCTCTATCAAATAACAACCTTACAATTTTGTTATCAGCATTCATTCGATCTAGTAAATTCTCTTCATATTTATCCCAATCATTTATTTGGGATTGAGCAACTCCGCTTTTAATAGCTGCTTTAGCAACTGCAGGTGGTATTTTTGCTATTAGTCGTGGATCAAATGGCTTTGGAATTATATAGTCTTTACCAAAAGCCAAACGCATTTCCCCATAAGCAATATTTACTTGTTCAGGAACTGGTTCTTTTGCCAATTCTGCTAGAGCTAAAACAGCAGCTTTTTTCATAGCTTCATTTATTGTAGTTGCTCTAACATCCAAAGCACCCCTAAATATGAAAGGAAATCCTAAAACATTATTAACCTGATTAGGGTTATCACTTCGTCCAGTTGCCATTATTATATCCTTTCTGGTTTTTATGGCTAGATCATATTTAATCTCTGGATTTGGATTAGCCATTGCAAATACAATTGGATTAATTGCCATTGACTTTAACATTTCAGGAGTAACTAAATTTGAAATTGAAAGTCCAATAAAAACATCGGCATTAATCATTGCCTCCTCTAAAGTATTTATATTTTTTTTAGTGGCGAATTCAATTTTTTGCTTGCTTAAACCTTCTCGATCTGATCGAATAACCCCTTTGCTATCAAGCATCACGATATTTTTACTTTTCGCTCCAAAGGACCTATAAAGTCTTGTACATGATATTGCAGCAGCTCCCGCACCACTAACAACGATTTGAACATCCTCAATATTTTTTTCTGCTAATTCTAATGCATTTAAAAGAGCAGCAGCAGAAATTATTGCAGTTCCATGCTGGTCATCATGCATAACTGGGATATCTAGTTCGGCCTTTAGTCTTTTTTCAATTTCAAAAGCTTCTGGAGCTTTTATATCCTCAAGATTAATACCCCCGAATGTAGGAGCAATGTTTTTCACAGTTGAAATAAACTCTTCAATATTTTCAGTATCTACTTCAATATCAAAGACATCAATATCAGCGAAAATTTTAAATAGTAACCCCTTACCTTCCATAACAGGCTTTGAAGCTTCAGGTCCTATATTTCCAAGACCTAAAACAGCTGTTCCGTTGGAAATAACAGCTACTAAATTTCCCTTTGAAGTATATTTATATGCATCAGACAGATTTTTTTGGATTTCAAGACAAGGGGCAGCTACACCAGGTGAATAAGCTAATGACAAATCTCTTTGTGTAGCATATCTTTTTGTAGGTACTACTTTAATTTTTCCAGGACTTGGTTTAGCGTGATAAGCTAAGGCTTCAAGGTCGTGTCTTGTACGTTTTGACATAATTATGTTAAATTAATAAATATACAAAGTTCTAATCATTTTTTTAATCACAAAAACTACTGATCTAAAAATTTAATATTTCTAACCAATCCCTTATATTTAGTTCTTTTAACAGGTGATTTTTTAAAAACTTTATTAAAAGTGTCTTGAGTAATTTCTTCCCAATCTTTTTTTGACATTGAGAGTAATTCAGGTTTTGGCCTAAATAATGGCTCACTATGCTCTTTTGAAAAACGATTCCAGGGGCAAACATCTTGACAGACATCACATCCAAACATCCAATTATCAAACTTACCTTTCATTTCTGAGGGAATATTGTCTTTTAATTCAATTGTAAAATATGATATACATTTGCTCCCATCTACTTTATACGGTTCAGTAATGGCTTGAGTTGGACAAGCATCAATACAGGCTGTGCAACTCCCGCAATGATCAGTAACAGCGTAATCTGTCTCTAAATCTAAATCAACTATTAACTCTGATATGAAATAAAATGAACCAACCTTCTGTGTTAATAAATTAGAGTTCTTCCCTAACCACCCCAAACCTGACCTCTTCGCCCAAGCTTTCTCCAAAATTGGAGCTGAATCTACAAATGCTCTACCGCTTACATCACCAATTTCTTCCCGAATAAATTCAAGTAATTCATTAAGTTTTTTTTTAATTACATGATGATAATCAATTCCATATGCATATTTGCTAATTTTAGGTGCCTTCTTATCTCTTTGTATTTGATCAGTATAATAGTTGTAGGTTAGTGAAATTACACTTTTTGCACCCTCAACTAACAGAGTAGGATCAAGTCTTTTATCAAAATTATTCTCCATATATTGCATTTTACCATGTTTATTTTGACTTAACCATCCTTCTAATCGAGGTGCCTCATCCTCTAAAAACTCTGCCTTGCTGATACCGCACGACAAAAAACCGAGGCGTTTAGCTTCGGTTTTTATTATTGATGCATAAGTTAATTTATTTGACATTTTTAAAATAATCCTTGCTGATAATCCCCTTTTTTACGACCAAGATGCTTATAAGCTAATTCTGTGACTTCTCTACCTCTAGGGGTTCTCATTATAAAACCTTGCTGAATAAGAAAAGGCTCATATACTTCTTCAATAGTCTCAGAACTTTCACTAACAGCTGTAGCAATAGTACTTATTCCTACCGGTCCACCTTTAAACTTATCTATAATTGTTGTTAATATTTTGTTGTCCATTTCATCCAATCCGTGAGCATCAACATTTAAAGCCTTTAGTCCAAATTTAGCAATCTTAATGTCTATCTTTCCATTGCCTTTTATTTGTGCAAAATCTCTAACCCTCCTTAATAGTGCATTTGCTATTCTTGGAGTCCCCCGACTACGTCCAGCAATTTCAATTGCAGCCTCAAAACTAATAGCAACTTTTAAAATCTGGGCGCTTCGTTGAATAATGTTTGAAAGTAGCTCAGTTGAATAATATTCTAAACGACTACTAATTCCAAACCTAGCGCGCATTGGAGCTGTTAGTAGGCCTGAGCGTGTAGTAGCGCCTACAAGTGTGAAGGGATTTAGATTAATTTGAACTGTACGAGCATTGGGGCCCGATTCAATCATTATATCAATCTTATAATCTTCCATTGCTGAATACAAATACTCCTCTACAATTGGACTTAAACGATGAATTTCGTCAATAAACAAAACATCGCGTTCTTGTAAATTTGTTAACAATCCTGCTAAGTCTCCAGGTTTATCTAACACTGGCCCCGATGTTACTTTAATCCCAACATTGAGTTCGTTTGCAAGTATATGTGCCAGGGTAGTTTTCCCTAAACCTGGTGGCCCATGAAAAAGCGTATGATCCAAAGCCTCTTCACGTTCAACAGCAGCTTTAACAAAAATCTTTAAATTTTCAATAACTTGCTCTTGGCCTGAAAAGTCCTCAAAATTTAAAGGTCTTAACACCTTTTCAATATCATGTTCTTCTGAAGATAAATTTTGGTCTGTAGGATCAAGGTTCTGATTCATAATGACAAATATAAAGAAAAAGCCTTTCGAGATTAAGAAAGGCTTTCTAAATATATTATCAATTAACTAACAACTAATGCTGCAGCTCTTCTTCACCTTTTTTAAGTGGTATATTTTGAGGAACAAAATCATCATCTTGTCCGGGTTTGCTGTAATCATAAGCCCATCTATGAACATAAGGAATTTTTCCTGGCCAATTTCCATGCATATGTTCTACTGGAGCAGTCCATTCTAACGTATTTGACCTCCATGGATTTTGTTCAGCTTTTTTACCATAAAACATACTATGTATAAAGTTATATAAGAATACCAACTGCACTAAACCTGCTACTAAAGCAAATCCTGTAATCAACACTTGAACGTTTTGTGTATCATCAAAAAGAGGAAAATTACTATTAGTATAATACCTTCTAGGTAAACCTGCCATTCCAATAAAATGCATTGGGAAAAAGACACCATAGGCGCAAACAGCAGTAACCCAAAAGTGAATATATCCCAAATTTTTATTAAGCATCCTACCAAACATTTTTGGAAACCAATGATAAACCCCAGCGAAAAGTCCATATAATGCCGAAATGCCCATAACTAAATGAAAATGTGCAACTACAAAATAAGTATCGTGAACATTTATATCTAAAGCACTGTCACCTAATACAATTCCAGTTAATCCTCCTGTTATGAAAGTTGATACTAATCCAATAGAAAACAACATTGCTGGATTTAGTTGCAGATTACCTTTCCATAAAGTTGTTATGTAATTAAACGCTTTAACGGCTGAAGGTATAGCTATTAATAAAGTTGTAAATGTAAAAACAGATCCTAAAAATGGATTCATACCTGATATAAACATATGATGGCCCCAAACGATTGTTGAAAGAAACGCTATTGCAATAATAGAAGCAACCATAGCGCGATAACCAAAAATAGGTTTTCGTGAGTTTGTTGCTATGACTTCAGAAGTTATGCCTAAAGCGGGTAGTAAAACAATATATACTTCAGGGTGACCTAAAAACCAAAATAAATGCTCAAAAAGTACTGGAGATCCACCTTGATAATGAAGGACTTCCCCTTGAATAAATATATCAGATAAGAAAAATGAAGTTCCAAAACTTCTGTCCATAATTAAGAGCAAAGCTGCAGATAGTAAAACCGGGAAAGAAATAACACCAATAACTGCTGTAATGAAAAAAGCCCAAATAGTCAACGGTAATCTAGTCATTGACATACCTTTGGTCCTCAAATTTAAAACAGTAACTATATAATTTAGTGAACCCAATAATGAAGAAGCAATAAAAATAGCCATAGAAACAAGCCATAGAGTCATTCCTGCTCCAGAGCCTCCTTGAGCAAGTGGTAAGGCACTTAAAGGAGGATAAATTGTCCATCCTGCTGCTGCAGGTCCTGCCTCAACAAATAAAGAAACAACCATTAAAACACTTGAAACGAAAAATAACCAATATGAAATCATATTCAAAAATCCAGAAGCCATATCTCTGGCTCCAATCTGAAGAGGAATCAATAGGTTACTAAAAGTTCCACTTAACCCTGCAGTTAAAACAAAAAATACCATAATAGTACCATGTATTGTAACCAGTGCTAAGTATATATCAGCATCCATAACCCCTCCATCAGCCCATTTGCCAAGTAAAGCTTTAAAAATTACATTTGGCTCTTCAGGCCATGCAATTTGCATTCGCATTAATAAAGACATCAAAATTCCTATGATTCCCATTATTAACCCAGTAATCAAGTATTGCTTAGCAATCATTTTATGATCTTGGCTAAAAATATATTTTGTTACAAAGGTCTCTTTATGGTGATGCCCATGATCTTCTTCGTGTGTGTGTGTTTCTGCGTGTGCTGACATAATATTTATCTGCTTAAAATTAGTTTTGAACTAATGAGTTTTTAAATAATTTTTGTTCTTTTAACCAAGCTTCGTAATCGTCTTGAGTATCCACAATAATTTTCATTTGCATATTGTAATGTGATTTTCCACAAATCTTATTACAAAGTAACAAATAATCAAATTCATAACTTTCCAGGGGTTCTTCTCCCTTTTCTAGTAATTTTTTACTCTTATCATTACGAATTTTATTGATGTTTCTAACCTTGTCATAAATTTCAGGGTTAAGACGCATTTCTTCAGTTGTTACAGTTGGAGTAAAAGAAAATTGAGTGATCATTCCTGGAACACAATTCATTTGAGCTCTAAAATGTGGCATGTAAGCTGAATGTAAAACATCTTGAGAACGCATTTTAAACAAAATTGGTCTTCCAACTGGTAAATGTAATTCAGTTGTTATAATATCATCCTCAGCATTTGGATCAGATTCATCTAATCCTAAAATATTAGCATTATCAAGATTAATTAAACGAACATTAGCTTTACCTAAAACATTATCTTCTCCTGCATACCTTGCTTTCCAATTAAACTGTTGAGCATAGAGTTCAATAACTAATGGATCTTCCTCCTCATCAATGAACATTATATCGTTCCAAGTGAAAAGTCCATACATTATAAGTCCAGCAAGTGCAATAACGGGTATTATAGTCCATATGAATTCTAATTTATCATTGTCAGCGTAAAACAAAGCTTTCTTGCCTTTTTCACCCTTGTATTTGAATGCAAAATAATGTAATAAAAACTGAGTGATAGTCTGCACAACAAAAATTACAACCATCGTAATTATCATTAATCGATCAATTTCAGGGCCGTGTTCAGAGGCAGAATTAGAAACTAAAGGTAAGTCACCCCACAGCGCAAATGAAATAATTGTGATAAGGTAAATAAACCCAAGAAACGCAAGCATTAAATAACCATTAACCGAATTGTCCTTATCGGTAGCAACTTGAGACTTGTCTCTATTGGCTTGAGTTAAGTCAAAAATTTTGACCATTTGCCATATTGCAATTGTTATTCCTAATAAAATTAATATTGTTAATAAACCAGTCATTGTTTTTTAATTTCTTTTTGAATTTTACTAATAATGAAACTGTTCACTTTCCTTAATAAATGGATTTCCCTTTGGTAATAATGGTGCTTTAGAAAGCGCATAAAATACTATCCAAAGAAAAAGTCCTAAAAATAATGCAACGGCACTGAGCTCTGGCACCCCAATGAACCAACGGTCACCAACAGTAGCAGGCATAATCATATTGAACACATCAATGTAATGTCCAAATAAAATCACGATTCCTGCCATTACAATAAACCAAGGCACGCGTTTGTAGTCACTATTCATTAACACAAGAAATGGGAAAATAAAATTTAGTACTAGCATACCAAAAAACGGCAATTTGTAATCTTCAATACGTGTTATAAAATATGTGACTTCTTCAGGTATATTGGCATACCATATAAGCATGAATTGTGAAAACCATAAATAAGTCCAAAAAACACTGATTGCAAACATGAATTTAGCTAGATCATGTAAATGGCTGTCATTTACAAATTGCATCAAGCCCTTAGATTTCAAATATATAGTTATAAGTGCAATTACAGTGATTCCGCTCACAAACATGCTTGCGAAAACATACCATCCAAATAATGTGCTAAACCAGTGGGGATCAACACTCATTATCCAATCCCAAGACATCATAGACTCAGTGTAAATATAAAATACTAGAAAAGCTGCTGAAATACGGAAGTTTTTCTTGAAATTACTATTATCATTAACATCTGAGAGATCTTGAGCCAAAGAAAACTTTCTGGAAAAATATCGGTAAAGACTCCATCCTAAAATAAAAATTAAACCCCTAATTGTGAACCAAGTTTTATTCAGCCAACCTGATTTACCTTGGATAAGTTCATCATGAGCTACAACTTCTGGATCCATCCATATAAAAATATGATCTCCAGCCCAAAGTGCAATTCCAAGAACAATAAGAGCTCCGGGTAATAAATAGTAAGTTATTGCCTCCATTACCCTAAACAACACTGGAGACCATCCTGCTTGAGCTGCATATTGAATTCCATAGAAAGCTAAAACCCCAAGAGAAATCATCATAAAAAAGAAAGCAGCAACATATAACGCAGCGTATGGCCTGTTGTGCATTTGGTGTAGAACGTGCTCGGCATGATCGCTTTCATGATGCCCACCGGATGTATGATTAGAATTGTCATATTTTTCAATATGAGATTGTATCATCGCGGCATGAGCTTCCTCGTTATTTGTTACTGAATGGCCCGCTCCATGATGTGAGTCCTCTTGCGCTAAAATTGCTTCAACGTCACCAATGGTCAAATGATGCGAGGCACTATAACTTGAGACCCAGCCAAAGGCACCCAAAACAATTAATACAATAGATAATATTTTTAATCTTTTTGAAAACGTGTACATATTCAATTTATGTTTTACTTTTCTTATTTTAATAGTTCTTTACGTAATGCTTCTACATATGCTGTAACTTGCCAACGTTCCTCTTCATTTAATAAGTTAGCATATGAACCCATAGAATTTTTACCATAGTAAATTACATGATAAATACTTCCCGTTGTTATCGGTCTATCCGCATAACTTGGAACTCCTAATATTTTCTCTCTTTTAACTAGATATCCCTGACCAGCACCTTTATTACCATGACATATTCCACAATAAATTTCATACATTTCTTTTCCTCTTTTTAAATCAATTTCAGAACTACTTAAATCTGTTTTTAAATTTTTTAAAGCAGAGTTATAACCATCATTTGTGTTAGCATAGGGATAAATAGAATGCCCTCTAGCAATTGTACCTTCAGGTGGAACTAGAGCTTCTTGCTTATTTGGAAAAACATCGTACTCTCCATAAGCTTCATATCCCACGGGTTCATACATATTAGGGAAAAATTGATAATTAGGTTTCCTCTTATTTTGACATGAAAATAAACTCGTTATTATCACGACTAAAATGAATGTATTTATTAAACTTTTCATAGGTCTAATGTGCTTCTTTTTCTACAACGTGAAGCTCTACTGCACCTGTTTTGGTAAGAAGAGATTTAAGTTGTTTTTCATTACTATTAATAGCTATTTCCATTAAAAAGTGATCATCTGTAGTCCTTGGGTCTGGATTTTCAGCTTTTTTAAATGGCCACATCCTGCTCCTTAAATAAAAAGTAATAACCATTAAGTGAGCAGCAAAAAATACTGTTAATTCAAACATAATTGGCACAAATGCTGGCATATTTTCTATATAACTAAAACTTGGTTTTCCACCAATGTTTTGAGGCCAATCTTCGATCATAATAAAATTCATCATAAGTATGGCAACAGTTAGACCAACACAACCATACATAAATGAAGCAATTGCTATTTTGGTAGGAGCTAATCCCATAGCTTTATCTAATCCGTGAACTGGAAAGGGTGTGTAGACTTCTTCGATATGGTACTTTTGGGCTTTAACAGCTTTGACTGCAGCCATTAGCACATCATCGTCAGTATATAAGGCATGTATAACTTTTGATGTTCCCATTAATTATTTTTTTTCTTTTTAATTTTGGATTTGGTTTTTGTTGTCTTAGATGTTCTTGAATCTACCCCTGTGCCAACTAAACTATCACCAGCTTCTCTAATCTTTTTATATCGCTCTCCAGAAGACTTTAAAATAGTTTTAACCTCAGCTTGAGCAATTACAGGAAAAGTTCTAGAGTATAATAAGAATAAAACAAAAAAGAAGCCGATAGTTCCAATAAAAATTCCAATATCTACAAAAGTTGGAGAGAACATTGTCCATGAAGACGGTAAATAATCTCTGTGTAAAGATGTCACAATAATTACAAAACGCTCAAACCACATTCCAATATTAACAACTATTGAAATAAAGAAAGAGAACATGATACTTGTTCTTAATTTTTTAAACCACATAAACTGTGGAGAAAAAACATTACAAGACATCATTGCCCAATAAGCCCAAGCATAAGGCCCCGTTGCTCTGTTAAGGAAGGCATATTGCTCATATTCAACACCTGAATACCAAGCGATAAATAGTTCAGTGATATAAGCAACACCGACAATCGAACCTGTAATCATAATAACAATATTCATAAGTTCAATATGTTGAACTGTAATATAATCTTCTAGATTACAAACTTTCCGCATAATTATAAGAAGCGTATTTACCATAGCAAAACCTGAGAAGATAGCTCCTGCAACAAAATATGGAGGGAAAATAGTTGTATGCCAACCTGGAATAACGGATGTGGCAAAGTCAAAAGATACAATTGTATGAACTGACAACACAAGCGGCGTAGCTAACCCTGCAAGAACAAGAGATACTTCTTCAAATCGCTGCCAGTCTTTAGCTCTTCCTGACCAACCAAAACTTAAAAGAGAATAAATTTTCTTTTGAAAAGGACGAACTGCTCTATCTCTAATCATTGCAAAATCTGGTAAAAGACCTGTCCACCAGAACACCAAAGAGACAGAAAGATATGTAGAAATTGCAAATACATCCCAAAGGAGTGGTGAGTTAAAATTAACCCAAAGTGAACCAAATTGGTTAGGGATCGGTAAAACCCAATAAGCTAACCATGGTCGACCCATATGAATAATTGGAAATAATCCAGCTTGAATAACAGAGAAAATTGTCATCGCTTCTGCCGAGCGATTTATAGCCATTCTCCATTTTTGTCTAAACAACAATAATACAGCTGAAATTAGTGTCCCAGCATGCCCAATTCCTACCCACCAAACAAAATTAGTTATATCCCATGCCCAACCGACGGTTTTATTTAAACCCCATGTTCCAATTCCAGTTGAGACTGTGTATATCATACAACCTAATCCCCAAGCAAAGGCTGATAATGCTATAGAAAAAACAACCCACCAAAGCTTGTTCGCCTTTCCTTCAACAGGAGCAACAACATCTAATGTAACGTCATGATAGGATTTTTCACCTGTTACAAGTGGTCTTCTTATAGATGCTTCGTAATGAGACGCCATAGTCTTTTTTTAATTATACTTCCTTGTTATTTCTTACTTTAACTTGATAAACTACATTTGGTTTTGTACCAACATGTTCTAATAAATAATAAGCTCTTTCATTATTAACTAATTTTGAAATAGGGCTACTCTTTTCGTTTATATCACCAAAACGCATTGCTCCACTACTACAAGCTGCTGAGCAAGCACAAGCATCGTTAAACTCACCAGAAGCTACAGGTCTTCCTTCGCGCTTAGCTTTTAAAATAACTGCTTGAGTAGTTTGTATACAAAATGAACACTTTTCCATAACACCTCTAGATCGAACAGTAACGTCAGGATTAATCACCATTCGTCCTAAATCATTGTTCATGTGGTAGTCGAACTCATCATTCCCATTATACAAGAACCAGTTGAATCTCCTTACCTTATATGGACAGTTATTTGCACAATAACGAGTTCCCACGCAACGGTTATAAGCCATATGATTCTGACCTTGTCGCCCATGTGAACTTGCAGCTACTGGACATACAGTCTCGCAAGGTGCATGATTACAATGCTGGCACATTATAGGCTGAAAAGCAACTTGTGGATTTTCAGATGGATATTCCATTTCTCCAAAAGTACTTAATGAACTTCCAAGTCCACTTATTCCATCTTTTGTATCATTATCGTCTTGAAAAGTATCGTCAGATGAATAATATCGATCAATTCTTAACCAATGCATATCACGACTTCTTCTAATTTCTTCTTTTCCAACTACTGGTACATTATTTTCTGCGTGACAAGCAATTACACATGCTCCGCAACCAGTACAAGAATTTAAATCTATAGATAAATTAAAATGATGGCCTACAGAACGGTCAAATTCATCCCAAAGATCAACATTTGGGGAACTTACCGGAGTTTCTTGATGATTTAATGATACAACAGGTGTTGGATTCCATTCTTCAGAGTCTTTAGTGTTAAAAATCTCAAGAGTTGTTTCTTTAATAATATCCCCACGGCCCATTAGAGTGTTGTGAAGTTGAACACAAGCAAACTCATGCTTTCCTTCAGCTAAAGATAAAGATACAGCGGGTGAAGCATTAAAATTTTTGTAAAGTGGATATGCATTGACCCCAGTTTGCATTTCATCTTTTAATCCTTTTTTTCGACCATAACCAAATGACATACCTACTGTTCCACGAGCTTGACCAGGCTGAACTATAACAGGCACTTTTAATTTTACATTATCAACCGACACATTTGCATAAGCCCCGTTAAGACCACCCGTTGCATCGTGACTGCTTTGATTGAAAAAGTTACTAGCTTCTAGATAAAGTCCTAATTCTTTGGCATCTGATTCTGAAACAGTTATGTAGTTATCCCAGGTTGTTCTTGTCAGTGGATCTGGGAATTCTTGAAGCCAAGGATTATTGGCTTGTTGTCCATCTCCCATTCCAGTTTTGGGATATAATACCAATTCAAAGTTTGAAGATTCGGCTTTTGATAAAGCCTTTAATGCAGCAGATATATCTATTGGATTTAAATCAAAAGTATTTGTAGTATCTAATGTTTCAGAATTTGAAGAGATAAATACACCATCATGCAGTGAGTCATTAAAAGAAGAACCTTTTAAAATATTAGATTCCCAAAATTTCTTTACAAAATCATAGTATGTACTAATACTACCATTTAGCGTTAGAAGCACATCTTGAAACTGTTTTGTATCAAATAACGGACGAATTGTTGGCTGTATTAATCCGTAATGACCAGATTTTATTTCAATATCACCCCAAGATTCTAAGTAATGAGGCGTTGCAGCTACATATTCTGATACTGAAGCTGTTTCGTCACTTTTCATTGAAAAAACAACTGATAGACTAGTCTTCTTTAATCCCTCAATAAAATCTTCAGAGTTTGGTAAGGTATATACAGGGTTTACTCCAGCCATAATTAATGCTCCAACATTTCCTTTGTTCATATCAGCAATAAGATTTGTAACTGCTGAGTCATTACCTTGGCGTGTTAAAATTGTTGTTTTGGGATCAAATGCTTTACTTTTTAATAAAGTATTTATTTGTAAAACTAAAGACTGGGAATTTACATCTTGAACACCAGTCAAGACGACAGCTTCAGATCCTGCCCTTAATAATTCTTTGGCTGCAGTATCAACTGCAGATTCAATATTTGGTGGTAGTGTTACACTTACAAATTCTCCAGTAAGTTTAGCATAGAGCCTGGCAAGCGCACGCTTTTGCTGAGATGGCTTTATTGGAATACGCTTATCTGCATTTGCTCCAGAAAGTGTCATATTCGATTCAAATTGAATATGCCTTGACATTTTCCCATTTCGCGGTACTCTACCTTTAGCATATGCGGCATCAAAACCACCGCTTTGCCAATCTCCAAGGAAATCTGCTCCAAATGAGACTATTAATTTTGCTTTTGAAAAATCATAATTAGCTAGACCCCTGCGACCGTAACGTGTTTGATAAGCATCTGCTGCTGAAGATTCAGAAATAGCATCATAAACTACATGATTGACATTTTCATAATTATTTTTAAAATCTGAAATTAGCTTAGAAGTACTTGGGCTAGCAAAAGTTTGCGTTAATAAAACAATTTGTTTATTTGAGCCTTTCAATTCCTCAAGTTTTTTACCAACTTCATTATAAAAAGTATCCCAAGATATTGGTTCACCTGATTTTGAAGCTCCTGAAATCCTTTGGCTGTCATATAAGTCGAGAACAGAAGCTTGTATTCTTGCATTAGTACCTCCATTTACTTTAGCTAACTTATTACATTCGATTTTAATTGGACGACCTTCTCTTGTTTTAACTAATAAACTTGCGAAATCATAACCATTAGAAATTGCAGTAGCATAATAATTTGCTACACCAGGAATTATTTCCTCAGGCTGAACTACATAAGGTATAGATTTTATTACAGGCCCTTCACAAGCTGCAAGAGATGCAGCCGCTGTGCTAAATCCTACAAATTTTAAGAAATCTCTTCGAGTGGTAGATGACGATTCTAGCGTGGATTTATCTCCCAAAAATTCGTCAACAGGAATTTCTTGAACAAATTCTTTGTGCTTTAAAGAACTTAAGACCTCGCTCTGGCTAGGACTTAGCTCTTCAATATTCTTCCAGTATTTCTTATTTGTCGACATATATCTATGTTACTTATAATAAATTTAATAATGACATTTACCACATTCTAAACCTCCCATTTGTGCTGCAGTTAATTTATCAACTCCATATTTTTTTGAAAGTGCTTCATGAATTTTTTCGTAATATCCGTTATCTTCAACCTTAACATCAGTTTCTCTATGACAATTAATACACCAGCCCATTGTCAATGGAGAGTGTTGATACATAATTTCCATTTCTTCTACTGGCCCATGACAAGTCTGGCATTCAACACCTGCAACGGTCACGTGTTGAGAATGGTTAAAATAAGCAAAGTCAGGTAAATTGTGAATTCGAACCCATTTTACTGGCTTTGTTTTACCAGTATATTTTTGCTCTGCATCATCCCACCCAACAGCATCATATAATTTCTGGATCTCCCCGTCATAAAACTCTTTACTATATTCTTCTGTTGCAGTTGATTCCGCAACTTCATAAATAGATTTGTGGCAGTTCATGCAAACATTCAGTGATGGTATTCCAGAATGCTTACTAACACGCGCTGAAGAATGGCAATACTTACAATCAATTTTATTAGCACCTGCATGAATTTTGTGTGAATAGTGAATAGGTTGTATTGGCTCATATCCCTGATCAACTCCAATTTGCATAAAATAACCATAAATGAAATACGCACTAGAAAGCAAAAAGAAAATTGCAGTTACTAACATTAAAAACTGATTTTTAACAAACGCTTTCCATAAAGATGGTCTTTTAACAGCCTCCTGAATCTCAACTTCATTTGCGACAGCAAAGCGTCGTAGGGTTTTGTTAACCAAAAATAAGCCTAGCGCAAGTAGTCCGAAAAGTAGAGCCAAAGCACTCAGAATAACTGTTTCAGAAAATGAATCTGTATTTGTATTAGCTGTTGTTTGTGTTGTACTAACTGCTGCTATTGCAGGCTTAGCTTTATCTTGAGCAGTATAAGCTAAAATATTTGAGATGTCTTCATCAGAAAATTGAGGAAAAGCTGTCATTGCAGCTCCATTGTATTCTGTATAAATTTTATTTGCATATGCATCGCCAGATTTAATTAATGAGGCGCTGTTACGAATCCAAGCATTTAACCAATTTCGATCTAATCCTTCATCTTCATACAATCTTTTTTCTACATATCGTAATGCAGGGCCAGTCATTTTTTTATCTAACTGATGACAAGCGGCACAATTAGCATTGAAAAGTGATTTTCCTTTAACTGGATCAGGCTCTTGTGCGTGAATAAAATAAAGAGCAGACGAAGACAGTAAGACTATAAAAAATAATTGGTAGAATTTTAGACTTTTTCCTTTTTGCATATCTATTTTTGGGACATTGATTAGTACAAATTTAAAGTATGTTAAAATATCTTAAAAATCCGCCGTAAAAATACGACATAATCACGATTATATTAGCGATAAATATTGGTTAATTTCTAATTTATAAAGATTCTAAATAAGCAACAATTATTTATTAAAATTAATTACTTTATTTTTGCTTTAGTAACATTAGCATATGACATTTAAATTATCAAAAATATTTTTGTTTGTAATAATATTTACAACCCCTTTAAGTGGACAAGAAGTTGAGATAAGAATTAACATTGAAAATGAAATTAAATCTTTGATAGAATTAAAAAAAGAAATAAATAAAGCTCAAAAATTAATAAAAATACAAGTTTTTAGTGGTTCGAGATCTAAAGCAAAAGCTATACTTGATGACTTCAAATCTAATTTTCCGTCTTCAGGTGCAATAATGAAATTTGAAACTCCAAATTACAAAGTTTGGACTAAGCCATATAGAACAAGACTAGAAGCTGATCGAGAATTAATTAAAATTAGAAAGATTTATAAAAGTGCTTTTTGTTTTAAATAAAAAATGTTATCACTAAAGTTTCTTTTTTACAGCAACTTCTTTATAAGCCTCTATAATGTCACCAATGTTAATATCATTGTAGTTTTTTATCTGCATTCCACAATCATATCCTTTTGATACTTCTTTTGTGTCATCTTTAAATCTTTTTAAAGATAATAACTCCCCTGTGTATAAAACAACACCATCTCTAATTAAACGAACTTTAGAGTCTCTGTAAATTTTACCATTTACAACCATACATCCCGCAATAGTTCCAACTTTCGAAATTTTAAAAGTCTCTCGAATTTCTGCTGAACCATTAACCTCTTCTTTAAAGTCAGGAGATAACATTCCCTCCATAGCATCCTTAAGGTCATTTATAGCATCATAGATGATGGAATACATTCGAATATCAATTTCTTCTTTTTCAGCAATTTGGCGAGCATTTCCTGTTGGTCGAACATTAAAACCAATGATAATGGCATCTGATGCAGATGCAAGCAACACATCACTTTCAGTAATTGCCCCAACAGCCTTATGAATAATATTAACCTGTATTTCCTCTGACGAAATCTTTTGAAATGAATCAGTAAGAGCCTCTACTGACCCATCAACATCTCCCTTAAGAATAATATTTAATTCTTTAAAATCTCCTAACGCAATACGTCTACCAATTTCGTCCAGCGTTATGTGTCTTTGAGTTCTTACAGATTGCTCACGTTGAAGTTGAGTTCTTTTGGCTGCAATCTGTTTAGCTTCACGTTCATCTTTAAAAACATTAAATTTGTCTCCTGCCTGAGGAGCTCCATCCAAACCTAATATTGATATTGGCGTAGAAGGTCCAGCGACATCAATATCTTTGCCTCGCTCGTCATGCATAGCCTTAACTTTCCCGCTACATTTACCAGCAAGTACATAATCACCAACTCTTAAGGTGCCAGCTTGCACTAAAACAGTAGAAACATATCCTCTCCCTTTATCTAAAAAAGCTTCAACAATAGTACCTAAAGCAGGTTTAGATGGATTAGCCTTCAATTCAAGTAATTCGGCCTCGAGCAAAACCTTTTCTAACAATTCCTGAACACCATCGCCATTTTTTGCAGAAATGTCATTAGACTGAATTTTTCCACCCCAATCTTCAACCATTAGATTCATATTTGCAAGACCTTCTTTTATTTTGTCAGGATTTGCATTTGGAAGATCAACTTTATTAATTGCAAACACAATTGGAACACCAGCTGCTTGAGCATGAGAAATAGCTTCTTTGGTCTGGGGTTTAATATCATCATCGGCAGCTATTACTATAATAACAATATCTGTGACTTGTGCCCCTCTAGCACGCATTGCAGTAAACGCTTCATGCCCAGGAGTATCTAAAAATGCTATCTTTTGCCCATTAGCTAAGGTGACTCCATAAGCTCCAATATGTTGGGTTATACCTCCTGATTCACCAGCAATAACATTTTCTTGTCTAATGTAATCAAGTAAGGATGTTTTACCATGATCCACATGTCCCATAACAGTAACTATTGGTGCTCGCTCAATTAAATCTTCTTTTCTATCTTGTATTTCTTCGATAGACTCGTCAATATCAGCAGTAATAAAAGTTACATCATATCCAAACTCCTCTGCGACAATTGTTAAAGTCTCAGCATCAAGTCTCTGATTCATTGTAACCATCATTCCTAAGGACATGCATGCAGAAATAATTTCAGTTACTGGAACATTCATCATACTAGCTACTTCATTTGCAGTAACAAATTCTGTAACCTTTAAAGTTTTACTTTCAATAGCTTGTTGCTCAAGTTCTTTCTCTGTTTGTTGTCTGTGTTGATCTCTTTTATCTTTTCTGTATTTAGCTCCTTTACCTTTAGAAGATTTTCCTTGTAACTTTTCTAGAGTTTCACGCACTTGTTTTTGAACTTCTTCAGCTGAAGGCTCAATTTTTGATGTCTGGTTTTTACCACGATCTTTAAACTTAGCATTTGTCGATTTTTGCTTATTGTTATCATTATCAACTTTACTTATTCTCCTACGCCTTTTTTTAGAAGCATGTTTATTGGAATCATTAGAGCTATTGGAATCTACTAATTTCTTTTCATCATTAAACTTTGAAAGATCAATTGTTTTACCTGTTGCTTTTGGCCCAGAAAGTTTAGCATAATTTGTTTCCAACTTTCCAGAGTCTAAATTTTCCAAAGAATGATCAATATTAGAATCTTCAGATTTTGGTTTAGATGGTTTTGAGGTCTTTTCAACTGCAGAATCATTTTTAGCTTTTTCAGGACTTACTGGGCTTAAATCAATTTTACCCAAAGTTTTGAGGCCGTCCAAAGAAGATTTAGCTCTAATAACTTTATTAGCTAAAGCATCTTTTTTTAACTTTTCCTCTAATTCAATTTCTCGCTTAAGTCGAAGAGCTTCTTTTTCCTTTTGCTTAGCAGCACCTAATTCATCAGATGCTACTTTTTTATTAGCATCAATTTGAAATTCACCAGATAACAATTCATAGATTTCAGATGAAATCTTTGTAGTAGGTCTTTTCTCAATTTCAATACCTTTTGATTCTAAAAAATCAATAGCACGATCAATTGAAATATTCAATTCTCTTAAAACTTTATTTAATCTAACGTTATCCGCCATAAATTGCCTTATTTGTCAACATCCATGTTAAAATAGTAAAATACTTTTAAGACAGGGAGTTTAATGTGATTTTTTTAATCTTCGAATTCTTCTTTTAAAATTCTAATAACATCTTCGATTGTTTCTTCCTCTAAATCAGTTCTTTTGACTAAATCCTCTAAGTCCTGTTCCAAAATGCTTTTTGCTGTATCTAAACCAACTTTAGAAAATTCTTCAATAATCCAGCTTTCAATTTCATCAGAGAATTCTGCTAATTCAACATCTTCTTCAACTCCTTCTCTAAAAACATCTATTTCATAGCCTGTTAAACGCCCAGCTAATCTAATGTTGTGACCACCTCGCCCGATTGCTTTACTGACTTCTTCTGGTTTTAAAATGACCTCAACTCTTTTGGTTTCCTCATCAATATTTACTGAAGTAATTCTTGCAGGACTTAATGCTCTTGAAATATACAATTGTAAATTATTAGTATAATTAATTACATCAATATTTTCATTACCTAATTCTCTAACAATTCCGTGGATCCTAGAACCTTTCATTCCTACGCAAGCACCAACTGGATCAATTCTGTCATCATAAGAGTCAACCGCGACTTTAGCTTTCTCCCCAGGAATTCTAACAACATTTTTTATAGTTATTAGCCCATCAAAAACTTCTGGGATTTCTTGTTCAAATAATTTTTCCAAAAAAGCGGGTGCAGTTCTAGACAAAACAATGTTAGGCTTATTACCTTTCAACTCAACTGACTCAATAATTCCACGAACACTTTCACCTTTGCGAAAAAAATCAGATGGAATTTGCTTTTCCTTTGGCAATATTAACTCATTACCATCATCATCAAGTAGAATAACAGCTCTATGCCGTATGTGGTGAACCTCCGCATTGTATATTTCACCTTCAAGATCTTTAAATTGTTTATAAATATTTGTGTTATCATGTTCTTGGATCTTCGCAATCAAATTTTGCCTCAATGCCAAAATTGATCTTCTGCCTAAATCAAATAATTTGACCTCTTCAGAAACGTCTTCGCCAACTTCAAAATCTGGTTCTATTTTTTGAGCATCTGTTAAAGAAATTTCTTGATTTTCATTTTCAACTTGATCATCCGCAACTACAATTCTATTTCTCCAAATCTCTAAATCCCCTTTGTCAGGATTAATAATAATATCAAAGTTATCATCATCGCCAAATTTTTTCTTCAATGCATTTCTAAAAACATCTTCTAAAATTGACATAAGTGTAACACGATCAATAAGCTTATCATCCTTAAATTCTGAAAATGATTCGATTAGTGCTAAATTTTCCATAATTATATTATTTTCTTAAAAAACTAATTTTATTTGTGCTTTTTCAATTTCTTCAAAAGAGATTGATATATTTTTTTTTACTGTAATTTTCCCCTTCCCAACAGGCTTTGGCTCTCTTGCTTTCCATTCTAAAGAAATAAAATCATTGTTAGCTGCAGTTAAGACTGCTTCGTATTTTTCTTTGCCTAAAGTGGCAATTTTCAAAATACGGCCAATGTGTTTTTTATATTGCCTTTTATGTGCAAGTGGTGTTGTAGCGCCTACAGAAGAAACTTCTAAAGAAAAATCTTCTGTTTCCCTATCTAGATTGTGCTCTATTGCTCTACTTACATAGATACAGTCATCAACTAAAACACCATTATCTCCATCAATCACAATTCTGATCTTATTACTCTCAAGAATTTCAAAATCAATAAGGAATAAATCCTTTCGTTTTTGAAGACTATCATCTAATAATTTCTTGACTTTATCTCTAAACATTTGGTATAAAAAGAGGGGACTTGTCGTCCCCTCAATAATTATAATTTCTTTCTTCGGAGCAAATATAAGTGATTAAAGATAATTAATGCAAATTTTTTTTACTAATATTTAAATGAAATACAATACAATAAAAAAAGCTCTAACTTTTATTAGAGCTTTTTTGTTGGCCCACTAGGGCTCGAACCTAGACTCTTCTGGACCAAAACCAGACGTGTTGCCAGTTACACCATGGGCCATCATCTTAATGAGGATGCAAATTTAGAACAAAACTTTGTTTGCACAAATATTTTATTAAAATTAATGAGTCTATTATCTTCTGCAATTTTAAGTCTAAGTCTAAAATTATTAACGTTGTAATGAATTATTCTTAAATTCGCCAGAAGTAAGTTTTATTTAAACTCCGAAACGACTAAGTTAACTCACCATGGAGAATTTTAATTTTAAAAAATGGAATTTAATTTTAGGCTGGACAGCCTTTGCAATAGCATTAACTGTCTATGGCTTGACTGTTGAACCAACTGTAGGTTTTTGGGATACTGGAGAATATATTTTGACTTCTTCAAAACTTGAGGTTGGACATCCACCTGGAGCACCACTTTTCCAAATGCTTGGAGCTTTTTTTTCAATTTTTGCAACTGATCCTACACAAATTGGTTTTGTTTTAAACATGATGAGTGCAGTCGCAAGTGCATTTACAATTTTATTCATGTTTTGGTCAATTGTAATTCTATTACAAAAGCTTATAAATCATGACGAAGCTCCAAAGAGCGCAGCTTTAGGATCAGCTTTTGTTGGAAGTTTGGCATTTGCTTTCACCGACTCATTTTGGTTCAATGCTGTTGAAACCGAAGTATATGCAATGGCAACAATGATAATGGCTTTGATGTTTTACTTGGGCTTGCGTTGGCAAAATGAAATGCATTTACCAAAAGGAAATAGGTGGTTAATTTTGATATCTTTTATTGTTGGACTTTCATTTGGAGTGCATTTTATGGGGCTCCTTACTATACCAGCTTTAGGTCTTTTGTATTACTTTAAAAATTTCAAAAACATTACAGCTAAAAATTTCATTATTGCAAATATTTCTGTTGTAGCAATTTTATTATTTGTTTTTAAACTTCTAGCACCTAATATACTTAGTTATTTTAGTGCTCTAGAAATTTTCTTTATTAATAGCATAGGTTTACCTTTTAATTATGGATCAGTAATTGCATTTATTATTTTATTAACAGTTATATATCTAGGGCTTAGATACACAAAAACTAAAGGATTCGTTACATTAAATACAGGGCTTTTATGTGTTACTTTTATAATCATAGGTTTTACAACATGGCTAATGCTTCCAATTAGAGCCAATGCAAATGTTCCTGTAAATGAAAATAACCCCTCCAGCGCTCGAGAACTATTAGCCTATTATAACCTGGAACAATACCCTAAAACCCACCTGTTCTATGGCCCACAATTCACAGATCAATATGCAGGTCTAGATAAGAAAAATCCATTTGTAGATGATAAACCAAAGTATGAAAAAGACCTTAATACTGGCAAATATATTATTGTAAATGATTATGAAAATGCCATTCAAAATTACAACAGCGATCATGGCTCAGTATTGCCGCGAATGTGGAGTGGAGAACATGCTGTAAATTACATGCGATACTGTGGTTTATTAGATTTTTCGATCAAGTCAGAGTATAAGATGCAAAATGAATTTCGAAGTTTAATAGAAAACTTTAGAAATGCTGTTAAACAGGGAGAAATTGATTTTGAGGGATATCATGAATTTCTTAAAAACTATGGCCGCTATCTAGATATTGAAAAACCTTCACTTTTAGACAATATATATTATCTTTTTGATTATCAACTTGGTTATATGTATTGGAGATACTTCATGTGGAATTTTTCTGGTCGTCAAGATGATATTCAAGGCAAAATGGACCTTCATGGAAATTGGATTACAGGGATTAATATATTAGACTCTTATTTATTGGGTGTCAAGCAAACCGACTTACCTTCTGACGTATTAAATAATAAAGCAAGAAATACCTACTTTTTACTTCCTTTAATTTTTGGTTTAATAGGATTTTTCTTCGCTTTCAAAAAAGACAAAAAAATATTTTGGTCGATGCTTGTTTTTTTTCTTTTCACCGGCATTGCAATTCAGGTGTATACAAATGTTAGACCGTTTGAACCTAGAGAGCGAGATTATTCACTTGTGGGCTCTTTTTATGTCTTTTCTTTATGGATTGGAATTGGCGTTTACGCAACTTATAATTGGCTTAGTAAATACATAAAAACAAAATTATTAGCTCCATCAATTATAATCTTATGCTTGATTTTGTTACCAGGGATTTTAATTAGCCAAAATTGGAACGATCATGACCGATCAACTAAGAGAACTGCTCATGCTATGGCCATAAATTACCTTGAATCTTGTGCTCCAAATGCTATAATTTTTACAATTGGTGATAATGACACATTTCCGCTTTGGTATGCTCAAGAAATTGAAGGAATCAGAAGAGATGTTCGTGTTGTATGTACAAGCTTATTTCAAGTTGACTGGTATATAGATCAAATGAAAAGAAAAGCATATAATAGTGAACCAATTCCATCAAAATTAAACCATGACCAATACAAATGGGGGACTAGAGATTATATTATTAAAGAAGTTGTAACTAATGACACATTAGATATAAACCAGTTTATAGATTTTGTTACAAGTGATGATCCACGAACAAAGTATGGTTATGTTCTAGAGCAACAAGGTTATGATACGTCTGGCCAACGATCTCAAGATTTAGAAGCTAATTATGCTCCAACTGAAAATATTCGCATTCCAGTAAATAAAAAGGCTGTTCTTAAAAACAAAATTGTGAAAGATAAAGACGCAGATAAAATTGTAGATTTTATTGACATAAAAATTGATAATCAGGCTATTTACAAAAATAGATTGATGATGTTAGATATAATAGCGCAGAACAATTGGGAGCGCCCGATTTATTTCAGTGGAGGAGCATTTGGAAATGATGATTACATCTGGATGAAAGATTACTTACAACTTGATGGATTTGCATATAAACTTGTTCCTATTAAAACCCCAGTAGATAAAAATAATCCATTTACAATGGGCCGTATTGATTCAGAATTGATGTATAACTTAGTTAATGATTGGAAATGGGGTAATAGCGGTGATCCAAAAATGTATCACGATGTTGAAACTAGAAAAAATAGTATATCATACAGAGGTAATATGGCAAGGTTGGTAGAGGTTTTAATAAATGAAGGTAAGTTTGATAAAGCTGAAAAAATTACAGATTTAGCAATTGAAAAAATGCCAATTGATATTTTTGGATATTATACTTTTGTTGAACCATTTGTTGGAGCATATTATGAAATTGGGAAGAAAGAAAAAGGCCGTTTGATATTTGAAAAAGTTTCTTCAAAATACCAGGAAAACTTAACTTACTATAGCAGTATTTCAGAACTTAACAAATCTAAATTTGTGCAAGTAATTTATTCCGATATTGAAAAATATAAAAGCCTGGTTGATACAATAAGCTATTATGAAAATGAAGAATTTGTAAAAATGGAAATGGAAAAATTCAACTTTTTTTTGAAATTATTTACAAAAAACCAGGAAATTGAGCTAGATGAAATAGATTAGGAAATGGTAAAAATTAAAGATAATCTTGTAATATGCCAATAATTGTATTTGCATCTAACTCACCACTTTGACGCCATTTCATATTCCCAGATTTATAGATAATTAGTGTTGGTAAAGTTTTTATCCTTAAAGCTTCTGATAAATTTTGATTTTTATCAACATCAATTTTGATAACTTTGGCCTTGTCCCCTAATGCAGCTGCAACATCTCTTAAAACTACATGCATTGCAATAGATTGATCATCCCATTCTGTAAAAAAATTAAAAAGAACAGGAATATCAACGTCTATTAAATCACCAAATTTTGACATAAAAAAACTAATTTTTTTTCAAAATGTCTGTTTAAAAACAATATTCTATTATTACAATATTAAAAAAAGATATTTAAACTAACTGTTTTTTTCTCTTTTTTAAGGTAATTACAGTTATTTCTGGCCAAATTCCTACTCTACCTGGAAATGCCAAGTATCCAAATCCACGATTAACATTTAAATATTGTCCTTCTTTTTCATAAAGCCCAGCCCAAAATTTATATCTCCATTTAACAGGACTCCATTTAATTATACCAGGTATCTCAATTCCAAATTGCATACCATGAGTGTGCCCGCTTAATGTAAGATGATAATGAAGCTTATCTTTTAAAACCTCATACTGCCAATGAGAAGGATCATGACTTAATAAAATTTTAAAATCGTTAGGATTTACCCCCACCATAGCTTTACTTAAATCTCCTTTTTGTTTAAATCCTTTACCCCAGTTTTCAACGCCTACAACGGCTAATCTAGAATTCCCTCTTTTAATAAACTTTGAATCATCTAATAAAAGCTGAAATCCTATATCTTTTTGAACTTTCAACATCTCATCAAAATTTTTTGCTTTTGCTTCATCGGATTCCCAACGAACATAATCTCCATAATCATGATTACCCAAAATTGAAAATATACCATCTTTAGCTTTTAATTTAGAAAAGGTAGATTTCCATGGGTTAATTTCAGAAGTCCTACTATTTACTAAATCACCAGTAAACATAATAACATCTGATTTTTGATCATTGATTAATTTAACACCATATTCAACTTTCTCTTTATTGTCAAAACTCCCAGAGTGAATATCACTAATTTGAGAGATTTTATAGCCATTAAATTCTTCAGGGAGATCATCATAGAAAAGTGTATATTTTAATACTTTATAATTATATTTCCCTTTTGTAATTCCATAAAGAATTGATAAAAATGGAATTGCTGCGGTTGCAAGTGCAATCTGACTAATAAATTTTCTCCGCCCATTAAAAAAAGAATGGTCAATTGAATTATTTTTTGAAATATAAGTATTAAATAATCCTTCAAAAAATCGAAAAACATCTTCTCCAAACATAAATGATATCAATATTATTTTTGGAATAAAAACGAGTACTAGTAATGCAAACGCAAAATAAAATCCTGAATTAATGCCTGCAGAGCGATCAAAATTTAATGATTGATAAATTATATTTACCAAAGAAAAAAGTGAAATAATAAAATATAGTAACGCAACTATAGAGTTTTTTGTTAATGTTCTAAGACTTTGAAAGGCATAAAAATCAAAAACTAAAAAAATAATAATAAAAATTATCAGTCGAATCACTTAAAAAATTTAATGCAAAAATAAGATAAAACTTTAGTTTTTTAATTAAGTCAAAAGTTTTTAACTATCCTTTTAGAATTCTTTAATTTTAGTATATTACATCTCAAATATTTTAACCATTTTTTAAATTTTTAACTAAACTGTATTATTTAAATAGACATGAATACAAACAAAAATCAATCTGCATTAACCACATTAGTTACAGTGTTTTTTTTCTGGGGGTTTATTGCTGCATCAAATGGTGTTTTTATTCCATTTTGTAAAACTTATTTTAACATAGATCAATTTCAATCACAATTAGTTGACTTTGCTTTTTATGGAGCTTATTACCTAGGAGCTCTTTTATTATTTGTAATTTCAAGTTCATTGAAAAAAGACATTTTAAACTCCTGGGGGTACAAAACTGGAATTGTTTATGGTCTTTTAGTTTCTGCTTTGGGGGCGCTACTCATGTTTCCATTTATTGATGGTGCAAAACAAGGAGATACTCCTGTTTTTTACCTAGTGCTACTTGCTCTTTTTATCGTTGGCCTTGGGTTTTCGTTACAACAAACTGCAGCAAATCCCTTTGTAATTTCATTAGGAGAAGAGAAAAGTGGGTCGCAACGTCTTAATCTTGCTGGCGGAATAAATTCTTTTGGAACTACAATTGGTCCAATAGTTATAGCGCTGATTATTTTTGGATCTTCTCCATTATCAGGTGATGAGTTAAACGAAATGATCATAAACAATGAGATAAAATTAACAACAATACAATATTTATATATTGGTGTTGGTTTATTGTTTCTTGCAGCTTCTGCCCTATTTTATTTCTCAAAAAAATTACCTAACTCTAAAACGAAGGAATTATTTGAACCAGCAAATAAGGCTAAAAACATACTGATCATATTAACTATTGTAATTGCAATTTGCTTTGGGCTAATATTTAGTACTTATACAACTTCAAATAATATATCGCACTCTGTTGAAACTAATCGATTATCGTTATTAATTATTGCACTGATAGCAGTAATAGGATGTATTTTTTATGCAAACTCAAAGGCCTCAAAAAACTCTAAAGGATGGGGTGCAATGAAATATCCACAGCTAGTTTTGGGGATGTTGGCAATATTTACTTATGTAGGAGTTGAAGTAACTATCCAAAGTAATTTGGGTGAGCTTCTAAAATCAGTTTCAGATAAGCTTAAAAACTTGAATCCTTTAGGCCTTGAGGTTATGAATGATGCAGAAATAGCACCATTTATTTCGCTTTATTGGGGAGGTCTTATGATCGGTAGGTGGGTTGGAGCTATCGCTGTATTCAACCCAAGTAAAGGTTTAAAAAAATGGCTTCTCATTATTGTACCATATATTGCCTTTGGGGTAATTTTACTCGTTAACTACGGGAAATATACTAGCTTTGAAATCTTACTATTTAGTATTTGCATCGCCACACAAATTGGTGGATTCCTCATAGCTAAAGATAAACCAATAAGAACTTTAAAAATATTTAGCTCCCTTGGAATAATAGGAATGATAATCGGGGTTTTTAGTTCTGGCAACTTAGCATTATACGCTTTGCTTTCTGGTGGCTTATTTTGCTCAATTATGTGGCCATGTATATTTACTTTAAGCCTTACAGGTCTTGGAAAATATACAGCTCAAGGTTCAGCATTTTTGATAATGATGATTTTGGGTGGGGCTATAATACCCCCTTTGCAAGGAAAATTAGCTGATATATTTAGTATACAATCCTCATATTGGATTGCTGTGGTTTGCTTTGTGTATTTACTTTTCTATAGTTATAAGACAAAAACAACATTAATTAAACAAGGTCTTGATACAGATTAATAAATTGTATTGAAAGTTAAATATTTATGCCAAAACAAAAACGCTTGTTCCTTTTAGATGCTTATGCTCTAATATTTAGAGGGTATTATGCATTTATTAAAAATCCTAGAATTAATTCAAAAGGGTTAGATACGTCTGCTATTTTGGGTTTTACAAATTCTCTTTTAGATGTAATTAAAAGAGAGAAACCAGATCATATTGCAGTTTGTTTTGATAAAGGTGGAAGCACTGATCGTATTGAAATCTTTCCTGAATATAAAGCTAATCGTGATGAAACTCCTGAGGGAATAAAAATTGCTGTTCCATATATTTATAGGCTTTTGAATGCGATGAATATCCCAGTGATATTTAAAGAAGGTTACGAAGCAGATGACATCATAGGAACTTTAGCTAAAAAAGCTGAAAAAAAAGGTTTTCAAACATTCATGGTTACCCCAGATAAAGATTTTGCTCAACTTGTTAGTGATAATATTTTCATGTATCGCCCAATGTTTGGAGGAGGATATGAAACATGGGGAATAAAAGAAGTAAAAGAAAAATTTGAAGTTAATCATCCAAAACAAGTCATAGACTTTCTGGGTATGAAGGGTGATTCTGTAGATAATATCCCTGGCTTACCAGGTGTGGGTGATAAAACTGCTAAAAAGTTCATTAATCTTTATGGAAGTATGGAGGGGCTAATTGCAAATACCCATGAACTTAAAGGAAAGATGAAAGAAAAGGTAGAGGCCAATGCTGAACTTGGACTTCTTTCAAAAAAACTTGCTACAATTCTACTAGATGTCCCTGTTGAGTTCGATATTCAAAATTTTGAATTAGATGAACCTGATTATGACAATATGAATAGTATTTTTCAAGAATTAGAATTTAGGCGGTTAGCTGAAAATTTTAAAAAAAATTTCGATTTTCTTTCAAAAAGTGAAAATTTGAAGAAGATTGAAGAAATAGAAAATGATACTGCAATTAAAACACCTACAGTTGCTGGTGGTGGCCAATTTTCCCTTTTTGATGATCCGCAAGAGCCAATAGAATCTCATATTAAAATTAAAAGGGCTAATATTAATTCAGTATCACACTTTTATCAATTTGTTGAAACAAATTATGCTTTTGAAATATTTTTAGAACATTTAAACAGTCAAAAATCTGTATGTTTTGATACAGAGACTACTAGTTTAAACCCATTAAGAGCTAAATTAGTAGGAATTGCATTTTCATGGGAACCCCATAAAGGGTTTTATATTCCTTTCCCAGAAAATGATCTAAAATCTAAATATATTATAGAAAAACTTAGACCTTTTTTTGAAAATTCATCGGTTGAAAAAATTGGTCAAAATTTGAAATATGATATTAAGGTTTTGAGTCAGTACAAAATAGCAGTTAAAGGTCCATTGTTTGATACCATGATTGCCCATTATATCATTAATCCTGATATGCGACATAACATGTCTGTATTAGCTGAGAATTATTTGAATTATGAGGTAATTCCAATTGAAAATTTGATTGGTAAAAAAGGAAAAAATCAAAAATCAATGCGTGAGGTTGATTTAAAAGAAATTACAGAATATGCTGTTGAAGATGCTGATATAACTTTTCAGCTAGCGAAACTTTTCAAAAACGAAATGACGGAAGCAAATATGATTGAACTATTTAATTCAATTGAAATTCCCTTAATTAAAGTTCTTGCTTCAATGGAGTCTGAAGGGGTTCGTCTAGATATTGAATTTTTAAAAACATTGTCAATTGATTTAAATAATGATATTAAAAATTTAGAAAGAAAAATTTATGATCAAGCTGGAGAAGTTTTTAATATTTCATCTCCAAAACAACTGGGGACCATTTTATTTGAAAAACTAAAGCTTGTTGATAAACCAAAAAAAACAAAGACTGGTCAGTACAGTACAGCTGAGGATATTCTGTCAACATTAGCAAAAGATCATGAAATAATAAAAAATATTCTTGAATATAGAGCCCTAGCAAAGTTGAAAAGTACATATGTAGATGCGTTGCCAGAGCAAGTACTTGAGTCAACTGGACATATTCATACACAATACCTACAAACAGTTGCTGCTACGGGCCGACTAAGTAGTATTAATCCTAATTTACAAAATATACCAATTCGAACAAATCGCGGTAAACAAGTTAGAAAAGCATTTATCCCCAAAAACAATGACTATGTTTTGTTAGCTGCTGATTATTCTCAAATTGAATTACGTATAATTGCTGCCTTAAGTAAGGAAGAGACTATGATTGAAGCATTTAAAAATGGAGAGGATATTCATTCATCTACTGCTGCAAAAGTTTTCAATATTGAAATTTCAGAGGTAACAAGAGAGCAAAGAAGTAATGCAAAGACTGTAAACTTTGGAATTATTTATGGTGTTTCGGCATTTGGATTAAG